>Ga0207952_1001025_pt1 | contig 14345 bp, 17 predicted proteins | sample SubbioR12Aug_8Ca_FD_184831 | JGI IMG/M metagenome (GOLD analysis project Ga0207952, IMG submission 184831) | Serpentinite rock and fluid subsurface biosphere microbial communities from McLaughlin Reserve, California, USA - CR12Aug_8Ca (SPAdes) | ecosystem: Environmental > Terrestrial > Deep...
GTTTTTTTGCAGGAATTAAAAATGGTCTATCAACAATATCCATATCTTTTTGTAATTCACGAATGAATTCTTTATCTTCTTCAGTAGGAACAAATTTTATATTTTTAATTTCTTTTTTTTCTTCAGTCGGTGCAATATCATGTTTTTTTTCATCAACCATATCCAGTTTTACCCCAATTTTGAACAATTGGATTGTAGGGAGCATTCTAACTTTTTTAATTCCTTTTAAAACAGAAAATTTGTCAACTTCAGATTTCAAATCTGAACCAGGTGGTACTGCTAGAGTAAACCATAGATTAAACTGATGATCTCGTTCATAGTTATGACTTACACCAGGATGTCGATTAATTTGATTTGCCACATATTCTAATTTATCAGATTCAATCTCCATTGCCACCAAGGAGCTTTTGTAACCAAGTCGTCTTGTGTCAAATATTGCACTAAGCTGTCGCAATACCCCAATTTTTTTAAGATTTACTAGTCGTTCTTTGATAATTTCAGGAGTAGTTTCAAATTTTTTTGCAATGTCATCAAAAGGCTTTGGCGTGAGTGGAAAAGTCCATTGAATTTCATTAAGAATTTCCTTATCCAAATCATCCATGGATTGAGTCAATATACCATCAATCTAATTATTCAATTAAAAATGTAGCTAGAACATTACGCCTCAGTGTTTAATGTATAAATAGAAAAGATAGTTGTTTTGATCGGTGATAGTTAATCTAAATCTTCAGGGCAAAGTAGTCATCGTTATCGGAGGAGGAAACGAGGCACTAAAAAGAATTAATTCGTTATTAAAAGAAAAATGTCAAATCATAGTAATTAGCAATGCAATAAATAATCAGATAAAAACCCTAATAAAAAATAAAAAAATTAATTATAAAAAACAGAAAATTCTAGACACATCTTTTCTTTCAATCTATAAGCCATATATGATAATCACAACAACAAATGATAAAAAATTAAACCAAAAAATAATCAAGGATACTAAAACTAAAAAAATCATAGCATACAGCTCAGACAATCCAGAATCAAGCGATTTTTCCAATCCAGCAATAATCGATTTTGACAATTTAATTCAGATTGCAATTTTTACAGGCGGTAAAAGTCCTGCAATGTCTAAAAAATTGAGAGTTGAATCAGAAAAAATATTCAAGAAATTAATCACAAAGGAAGAAATCAATCAAATAAAGATTCAAAATATCGTAAGAGAAATTGCTAAAAACAAGATCGCTACCCAAAATGAAAGAAAAAACTACCTCAATTTCATAATTAGTAACAAAGAGATCAAACAGTTAATAAAAGAAGGTCAGCTGAAAAAAGCAGAAAATCAAGCCAAATCAATATTGAGGAACTGGAAATGAACCAAAACATAATCAATGCACGTGTTACTTTTCGTAACGCTCCTATTCATATTCTTGAAAGATTCACCATAAGAGATTTAGAAAATGCATATGTTCACTTCAAAAAACATTCCGGTTTGGATGAATGTGTGATTATCCAAACATGCAACAGGATAGAGCTGTTTGGAAAAGCAAAAAATTACAATATTAACAAAATCAAAAAAACATGGGCATCATTAACAGGACTAGAAGAAGAGGCATTTGAAGAAAACATAGAATTTGTTGAAAACTTGGAAGCTATTCATCATTTACTAAAACTAACATCAGGTTTAGATTCGATGGTCATAGGAGAGGAGCAAATTCTAGGTCAGATAAAAAATTCCATAACATCAGCTAGAAATGCAAAGGCTTCTGGTCAACACCTGAATAATTTATTTGACAAAGCAATTAGAATAGGAACGAGAATTAGGAATTCTTCAGGAATTAATCGTGGTGGCATATCAGTTGGTTCGATGGCCGTCAAATTGGCTGAAGAAAACGTAGATGAGTTAAAACTAAAGAAAATTTTGCTAATTGGAACAGGTGAGGTATCAACTCTTGTTGCAAAATCACTTGTACGAAGAGGATACAACTTTGTTGTAACTAGTAGGACAATGGATAGATCACAGGCATTTTGTGAAACCATGGGAGGAAAGCCTGTAAAATTTGAAGATGTTCTATCAGGATTTGAAAATTATGATGTGTTATTTGTTGCAACAACTGCTCCTTACTTTTTAGTTACTCAAGAAAGGATAGTAAAAGCAATGAAAATAAAGAAAAGTGGAATGATGATTCTAGATTTATCAAATCCTAGAACGGTAGATGAGAAAGTTGCAACTATAGGGGCAGTGAAATTAATGAATTTAGATCAAATTGCTGAGATGGTTGAAAAAAATATGAAATCACGGTTAAACAAGGTGAAAAGTGTTGAAAATATAATTAGTGAGGAGGTATCTGTACTAGAGGCTTCAATGAAAAGATTAGATGCAGAACCATTGGTAAAAGATGTCTTCAAAAATATAGATTCTCTAAGAGTAAAAGAATTACAAAAAGCACTTCAGATGCTTAATGAAAAAGATGAGAAAAAAATCAAAATAATTGAAGAATTGACAAAAGCTGTAGTAGAAAGTATTGTATCAACACCTATGAATAATATCAGAAAGGCATCTGAACAAGGCGAGCCAGATATTATTGAAATGGCCAGTAAATTATTTGACTATAAAAAACAAAAAGAATTAGACTAGAATTATATCTGACCCAGAATAAATTTTGATGATGTCATTTCCAACTAGACGACTTCGTAGATTAAGAACATCAGAAAAAATGCGAGAATTAATTCAGGAAACCACATTAACTCCAAGAGATCTAATTTGTCCAGTATTTGTTCAAGAAGATCTCAAATCCAGAATAAAAGTGGAATCAATGTCAGAAATTGAGAGATTACCCTTAGAAGATATTAATGATGAAATTGGGACAATTTCAGATCTAAATATTCCATCGATTATGCTATTTGGAATTCCTACAAAAAAAGATGATGCAGGTACTTCAGCATTTGATGATAAAGGAATCGTTCAAAAGGCAATTTCTCAAATCAGAGAAAATTTTGGCGATAAAATAGTAATCATGGCAGATGTTTGCTTATGTCAATTTACATCCACAGGTCATTGTGGAATAATCAAGGAAGATAAAGTAGACAATGATTCCAGTTTAGAAACACTAGCAAGAATTGCAGTTAGTCAAGCAAAAGCTGGTGTGGATACTGTTTCACCATCTGCAATGATGGACGGACAGGTATCAGCCATTAGAAAAGCATTAGACGAAGAAGGCTTCAAAGATGTTTCCATAATGTCACATTCTGCAAAACATCGTTCATCATTTTATTCGCCATTTAGAGATGCAGCAGAATGTGCACCAAAATTTGGAGATAGAAAGACATACCAAGTACCTTTTACAAATGCACGTGAAGCAATGATGGAAGTTGAAACTGACATCAATGAAGGAGTTGACATCGTAATGATTAAACCAGCTTTAGCATACCTTGATTTGATAGCTGAAACCCGTAGAAGATTCAATGTTCCAGTTGCAGCATACAGTGTGTCTGGAGAATATGCATTAGTCAAAGGTGCGGCAAAACAAGGTTGGATAAATGAAAAAGACATAACAGAAGAGATACTATATTCAATTAAACGAGCTGGTGCAGACATGATTGTAACATATTTTGCAAAATCTGCAGCAAAGTTTCTTCAAAAAGCATGAGAAACGACGAACGTTTTGAGATAGAAAGAGCTTTTGATTTATTACCACATGTAGTAGGCTCAAGTTGGGCAGTTATTTGGTTTAGATTAAATAAAATTAAAAATCCTACTCATGAAGAATATAGGAAAAAAGTTTTAGAATACCTAAAAATGATGGAGCCTGTCTTTGAATCATACAAAACAGACAAAGATCTTACAGAGATAGCAAAATACATTGAATCAAGAAAACAAAAAGAATATCAAAAAATTATTTCCGGAACAAACGTAGAAGTCGAGAAGAGATATAATAGATATATCGACTATGGGTAAAAAATAAAAAATATAGGAAAAAAAGCCTATGGTAGTTCTAAAGGAATAGATACCTTGCCATATGGTTCAGATATTCTAAAGAAATATTCTTTAGAGGAATCATATTCAAATGTAGTTCCACCATAACCAATGTTTGGTCCAAATAGCATGTTAAATATTTCAGATGTATTTGGTTTTACTACAATTTGTCCATTTGTGAAATCCATTCCAGAATACTTGAATGCTTTATCGCCATTCCAAACATCATAGTTACATATTGCAGGGCCTGTACACATCATAGAAACATTGTCATTACTAGTGTTAACAGCTAAAATCCTTATTGATAAAATAGCTTGTCCATTTTCAGTAATTTCAAATGAATTTCCTTCAGTATCAAGACCTGTCCAATAATAAATTAAAGGACCTGCATTGTATGATTGACCATTTGTAATTATTGTGTAAGCTTCGATTGCATGTTTAGCGGCTCTTTCACAATTTAATCTAGGATATGCCTGTTTGATTTCGACACATTTTTCTAATTCTGCTTCAAGTGATTCAAGTTTTGAATCAGTAGATGTAGCAGATAGAGATTCAGAAGATTTAACTTCAGTAGAAACTGAAATTACTCCAGTTTTTATCAAATGCTGAATACCATTGATAAATTCTTTATCGGTGATTATACCATCTGCCCACCATCCTGCATTATTTTTTACCCAATCAGGAACTGATTGGGATTTTTCTGCAGACACAGCTGTTGGCGGAATTACAATTACATTCTCTTTTATCAAAAATTGTATTCCTTGAATGAATTCAGATTCAGATATTGTTCCATCTGCCCACCATCCTGCATTGTTTTTTACCCAAGCTGGTACTCCTTCTGCACTAGCAAATGAGGTGGTTGAACCAACCAGAATAATTGCAGTTATGACGGCAATTGTTGTTTTCATTATCGAATTTTTACCAGTTATCATATTTAAGATGGTGCTAAATTGTCATATAGTGCTAACCATTAAGAAAAGATAAGTTGAGACTAGTGCCAACAGAAAAAAAACGAAATTGGTTATTTAAGCAATGAAACAAAAATGAAAAAGTGAATAAACTAAATCCATACTTCAATTATAAAGATTACAAAATATATGAAAAAGACATATCAGATTACGTGATACAACGATTTGAAGATGTAAAAAGTTCAAATAAATTCAAAAACATCTTAGCGTTTCATACAGCCAACAAATTTATGATAATGGCACATGATCAAGTAGAGTTAAAAAAATTAGGAAATATTGTTGCAAGTCATAGAAAAATACCATTTTCAGAATTATTACAAGAGTATGAAAATCATCTAAAACTCGCAATGGAGAAAAAACCAACAGTCAAAACACATTCCAATGTAATCATGCATATTTTTGGTTATTTTTTAAAACATTTAGATCAAAATGAAAAAAGAGTATTTTTGAATAGTTTAGAACAATTTAGAGAATGTAAAAAAACCATAGGTCAGATTCTCTTAGAGATAAGTTCCATTACTTATCGTTGTGATAATACATATCTTGCAAGTCAAACGTATTTTTTGTTATATTCAGATATTGATAATAAAACAATATTTCAATCATCAAATATCAAAGAGTATGAATAGTGTAGTTGAGACAATATCAAATGTCAAAATATAATAAATCATTATTTGTATTTCGTCGAGATTTAAGATTAGAAGACAATACAGGATTAATTTATGCATTAAAGAACTCTAATCAAGTTATTCCATGTTTCATTATAGATACTGAGATTATGGAAAATTTAAAAAAATCCACATCTAGAATAAAATTTCTTAATGAATCATTAATAGATCTCAATGATCATTTAAACAAAAAGAAAAGCAGCTTAAAAGTTTTCAAAGGGAAACCGAAGGAGATCATAAAAAAAATAATCCTAGAGCATAAAATAGATGCGGTATTTCTAAATGGAGATTATACAAAATTTTCCCAAAAAAAAGAAATTCAAATTAAAAAAGTGTGCATACAAAATAATGTAGATTTTAACAAATATGCGGATTATTTATTATACATACCTGATGAAATACATACAAAAGAACACAAACCATATACGATATACTCATATTTTTTCAAAACAGCAAAAACCATTCCAGTTAGAAAGAGCATAAAAAATAATTTCAATAATTATTATAAATCTAAAATCAAAGGAGACATTTTAAAAGAATTCAAAGAAAACAATAAGGATAGAGGTACTGGTGGAAGAAATAACGCATTAAAGATTTTAAAAAATATCAATCAATTTAATGATTACAAAAAAACTAGAGATTATCCATACTTAGATAAAACAACTAGATTATCAGCTCATATTCGATTTGGAACAATATCTATTCGTGAAGTATACCATTCTATTAAAAATAATTTGAAAGAAGATCACATCTTAATTGGAGAGATATACTGGCGGGAATTCTTTACACACATCCTTCATCATTATCCAAATTCAAAATTTAAGACATTTAAGAAAAAATTTGAAAAAATACAGTGGAGTCAAAACAGACAGAATTACCTTAGATGGGGTAAAGGAGAAACAGGTTTTCCAATAGTAGATGCGGGAATGAGGCAGTTAAACGAGACAGGATTTATGCATAATAGAGTTAGAATGATTGTAGCCTCATTTCTAACTAAAGATTTACACATTAACTGGAAATGGGGTGAGCGATATTTTGCAGAAAAATTAACAGATTATGATCCTGCAGTAAATGCCGGAAATTGGCAATGGGCAGCGTCTACTGGCTGTGATGCAGTTCCATATTTTAGAATATTTAATCCATGGATACAACAAGAAAAATTTGATAGAAATTGTGATTATATTAAAACATGGATTCCTGAATTAAGGGAAGTGGAACCAAATAAAATACATCATCTTTGGAAAATATATCCAAGTGGGCTTGCATACATAAAACCAATGCTTAACCATAAGATTGAAGCGGATATTACAAAAGAGATTTTTAAAAAACAAAAATAATTTAAAATCTAAATTGGTTTTCCTTTGTTTTGATAATCAATTACCTTGTGAAAAGTATTATGAGATGCAATTATTGCAATCGATACAACAATGATTCCTATAAAATTCATTAAAGCGAACATTTCGTTTGGAGATGATGCCAATATAGAAGTATTAAAAACAAGATCGAAGTTATCAAGTGACCAAAAAATTAGAGTTATCCAAGATAAAACACCGCTTATCATAAATCCCAATCTAGTTTTATTATTAACAAAAATAATTGCAGACAAAATTCCAGCATACCAAATAATTCCAGCTAAAAGCCAAATTGGTGCATAAACTTCAGGCCTATCATCAAGCCAATAATGTGTAGTTCCAATTATTGCCATCACAATTAGGGAACCAAGTAGGAGTTTTTGATTTATTTTAAAGCCAGTTTTTTCTTCTTTATGATTTATTTCAGGAGGATTTTCTCTCATCTCTTTTGTTGCAATATCAATGGATTCTCTAACTGATTTTAATTGGATTGGCATAATCTTAGTAATCGAATCATCATTAACGACTGTATCATGGACTAAACTATCTATCAATGGACGTGCTAGAGAAGCCTTTACAGGAGTAATTAGATCCACCCAATAAGATGAAAGCCTAGTTGTTAGAAAAGGAATTTGGATTACAAAGAGATTTTTATTTAGATAAGCAGAGTATACACGCATTAATTCTTCATACGTCATTTTGTCTGGACCTCCAATTTCATAGATTTTACCACTAGTTTCAGGATGATTCATACAACCGATTAGATATTGTATAACATCATCAACTGCAATAGGTTGAGCAAGAGACTTTACCCATGAAGGTGTAACCATTATTCGTAGTCTTTCTACAAGATATCTGAGCATTGCATATGAACCTCCTTGAGCCCCAATAATCAAAGATGCTCTTAATTGAGTTACAGGGATGCCACCAGAAGCAAGTATTTCGCCGACTTCTTTTCTGCTCTGCATGTGAGGGGATAATTCCAAACTATCATTTACTAACCCACCAAGATAGATTATTCTTTTCACATTAGCTTTAGTAGCTGCTTTGAGAAAATTTTGAGCTTGAATTCGCTCTCTTGCTGCAAATTCTCTCCAGTGTTCCTTATCTCCTTCCATTGAATGCAGAAGATAATACACGATATCAATTCCAGTCATTGCTTTTTCTAATTGCTCAACATCAAAAACATCAGCCTGAACATACTTTACATTATGTGAATCAGAAAGCTTTCTTCTACTCATCCCCTTAACAGTAAAACCAGAAGAAGATAATGTAGAGATTAACCTAGAACCAATAAATCCGGTAGCTCCTGTAACCAAAATAGAATATGGAGAGAGGCTAGATGATGAATTATTATCTATTTTTTGACTCATGATTCAATCATTATGATTTTATTTGATACGTCTATTTTCAAACAAAAAAAATGTAAATCATTGAAAACATGCATAAAGATATTCAAACAAATTAAATATTTAAACTAGTGCCACATTGTCTTACTAGTGCCAAATATTAATTAAAAAAGTGAACATGTTAAAAAATAAAGCCAAAATAATCATGAAAATAAAAAATTTAGCACTAGATGTAAAAGTTAGCATTAATTAAATAGTGCGTGTAATAAAAATTTACATGGTATACATTAGGGCTAAAAAAGTAAAATCAGATAATTATCTGTATTTAGTAAAAAGTGTATGGAATTCTAAAAAAAATACATCAAAACAAGAGATTGTAAAATATTTGGGAAAAGCATCAGAAGTGGTTAAAGATGACATACCAGTAGATTATAGAAATGATCCAAAGATTTTAGCAGTTTTGGCATCACACAATCCAAAAGACATTACTAAAAGAGAAGAATCAACAAAAAAATCAAAACAAGAACTATACAAAAAACTAACAGAGGGAGACATACAATCAGCTGTTAAAATTTATGAAGAATATATGAAAGTTTTTGATCCTAGTGATTTTTTTGATAAGATTTTAAGACCAGTAATGTACAAGATAGGAGAAGATTGGGCAGACAATACAATTAGCATTGCAACAGAACATGTTGCAAGTAATGTTGCCCAGACATTAGTAAAGATCATAATGGATAAAGTATCAGGTTCTGCAAACAAAAAGAAAATTCTAGTTTGCGTTCCACTTGGAGAAGAACATCATTTAGGATGTGATGTGTTGGAGACGTATCTTTCAATAAAGGGATTCAAGGTGTACAATATAGGTACATCAATACCTACAGAATCAATACTTAGTTTTATTGAATATAATAAACCAGACATAGTAATGATTTCGATTACTTTAGAAGACAATATATCAGCAGGTCAAAGATTAGTTAAAAAAATCAATGGACAGTATAATGTTCCAATACTAGTAGGCGGATTTGCATTTCAATCAGAAAGAAATTATAAATTTGATGCCACTGTAGTATCAGATATAAATTTGAATGAAATACCGAAAATTATCAGAGCCGCCTAAGAATTAGTATTTTTCAAATTATCGTGATTTTTTTTATTAACATATTTTATAATTTCAGGATAGCAAAGAATCGAACTGTGGGCTGCAGAATTAGTTCCAATTCCATAACTGATAGTAGAATCTCCAACAAAGAACAATCCTTTTACACCTGGAATTTGATGAGGCATTTTTGATTTCCACACCATTCTAGGCTCTTTAACTACAGATTCAACTAACTTCCATGCCATTGGTCTCTCCCAGATAAGCGAAGTAAGAAATTTTGGGTAAATTAATGAAATTTCTTTTTTCATATCATTTACAATTTTTTTAATTTTCTGTGGATCATCTGTTACTGATGAAGAAACCGGAGTTCCAGCAATCATCAAATGTTCACCTAAAGGAGATATCGAGGAGGAAATATTAGAAATAAAAAAAATACCTTTTGTGACATAGTCGTCACCTACGGGAAAAACTACTTGTCTAGAATCTAATTTTGAATTTAATGCAAAATGGACTTCAACAACAGAGGTAGTTTTATTTAATTGATTAATTTTTTGAATAAATTTATGATCAATTATATTTTTATCAAACAATTCATTCAGAGCTGTATATGCAGGATATGAAACAATTGCACAATTAGTTGAAACAACATCGTCATCAGAAGTAACAATTCCTGTAACTGTAGAATTTTCTATCATTATTTTTTTCACTGATTTGTTTAAGATAATTTCACCGTTATTCTCTTGAATAAAACTAGCTAATACTTTGGAAATAGAGTCATATCCGCCATCAACAGGATAGGCAAATTCACTAGTTCCTCCTTTGAATGGATTTGCACGGATTATAGTTCTAGCAAATTCACCTAACGAGATATGCGCAGATGTATCGGCAAATGCCAACATGCATACTGCTTCAAAAAAAGCATTTGTTTTAGGATCTAGATTTTTAGTTATTTCAGTTAAGGAGAGATAATCCCATGATTCGGTTTTTTTTATAGATGCAAATGCCATAGGAAGGAGAATTTTTAATAGAGAAACTCTACTTTTAAAAGGGATTAATGAAAGCCGAAGTAAATCTCCTATTCCTTTTGGATACTTATGAAAACCGGTATCAGAAAAAAAAGCAATTCTATCAACAGTTGCAAGTTTTAATTTATTCTCAATACCAACTTGCTTTAAAACGCTAAAAATTGCAGATTTTTTGTAAAATGGCATTATATGAAATCCATTATCAAGTATGTGATTACGAAATTGCATAGAAGCGGTCCTACCACCTAATTTTGAATGTTTTTCAAGTATTTTTACATGAAATCCTCGCTTAGCAAGTAAAGCCCCCGTACATAGACCTCCTATTCCAGCCCCTACGATGTAAATTGGTTTTACCATAATTAATTTTGATTTTAAATTATTTATACGAGTGCTAAATCATGTATATAGTGCCAACTAATCATTAGTTTTTTTATTAATTTTTGTCTCTACAGATGTTATAAATTCATTCATTATTTGATGCATTTTATTAGCAATATAGACATTCAAAAAATTGAAACCAGAAAAAAATCCAAAAAACTTTAGATGTACATCAATAATTATTTCAGTACCAATTTTTAAAGGATTGTAAGATTCTAGAAAAAATGAACCTTTTAGAGGACCGCTTAAAATGTAAACATGATGAAGATTGGGAGGCAGTATAACATGTTTTGTTTTTACCATTGCACTAAATCCAAGAAAAGAAATTTTTTCTAGAACAATTTTTTCATGTTTATTGTCTTGAATTATTTTAAGCGATTGAAAATATTTTGGGAGAACTTGATGAAAATTAGCAACATCCACACTAATATTAAAAATATCCTCAGCAGACATTAATGAAGTTCTACGTAGTCTGAAGTTTTTCAAAGTTAATTCACTTTTTCAATAAATTCATAGATATTAGAGCGAATTATTTTAACATCAGGAAATATTTTTATCAAAAATTTCGATATTAATGCCATTGAAGTTTTCACACCATCGGTTTTCTCAGGATCTGTTCCAGGATACAATCTAATAGTTGATTTTACTTCAGTAGTTGAAATTTCAATTAAAAATTCTTGATGAGATTTGTCAATGACAATAGTTGGTAAAAGAGCAGAATATCCGTTTTGTTCAACATAAATAGATTGAATTTTTATCAAAATAGGAGTCTTCTGAAAAATAGGAATAAAATTTTTTGATAAATGAAACAAGTCAATTTTTTTATCAAAAACAATGTGAGGCATCTATATCAATGCCTAACAAATATTTGATATATATGAAAAATGATAAAAATCCCATAGTGCTAAAAATATAGGTTTTTTTAATGAATTACCCATAAATTAGCACTAGAAATTGTTTTTAATTTTATTGATATACTAGAAATGGTTAAAGATAATGTAGGTAAATATGCAAAAAACAGATTCAAAAAAAATTGAAACTCTTGTAAATGAGACTAAGATTCCAATTAGAATCGGATGTGTTACATCATCCGGTTATCCTATTGTTTTGTCATTATGGTATACAATGATAGATGGAAAAATTTATTGTGCCACACAAAAAAATGCAAAAATAATCACTCATATTAAAAATAATCCAGAGATAGGATTTGAGATTGCAGCTGATAGCCCACCATATAGAGGAATGAGAGGGTATGGAAAAGCAAAAATCATTGGAACCATGGGAAAAGACATTTTGAATATATTAATAGATAAATATCTTGGAAATAAAATATCAACATTATCAGAATTTCTAAAAAATAATTCTGAAAATGAAGTGGCAATAGAGATATCACCTTACAAGTTATTCACATATGATTATTCTAAACGAATGAAGGATGTATGAATAATGAAAGATGAGGGATGCCCTACATGTTCTTCCAAAAATTTTGGAGTTATTGAAATGGTTAAGAATGATAAGCAAATGTCAAAATGGAGAATGCAGTGTTACAACTGTAAAAAATTTTGGTATTCATTTCATAAATAGTTTCAAATATAATTTTGAATTAAAAAATTAGGTAGTATCAAGAATTAGCACTAGTGAAATTTTCAATTATTGTTTATATTATTTTAATCACAAACTATTGTAATGAATCAAAAAAGTCCAGTCAATAGAAATAGGTTATCAACAAATTTTAAATTTTCATGGTGGAAAAATTGTTAACAGAATTAGTTCATCAAAACAGTTGTAAGAAAAAAAATATCGTTACTGATGATCTAACTGGCGAGATGGCGTGTAGTAGTTGTGGAGTCGTTATTGCTGAGAAATCATTAGAAACAAGGTTTGAAAATTCTGGATTTACAGATGATGGTTATTTGAATAGTAGAGTTGGAGGTAGGATTTCATTAAAAATGGCAGATAGAGGCCTGCCAACTATCATACAATCGCAGAATAAAGATTCCACAGGAAAGATACTATCAAGACAAAATCGCATATTATTTTATCGTCTACGTATGTGGGATAGAAATAGTAGATCAGCAAACTCTCCTCAATCATTTCAAAAAGCATTTACTTTACTTGATGGATTAAGAGTGAAATTAGCTTTGCCTGATTCGGTAGTAGAACAAACAGCATATTGGTTTAGAAAAATTTCTGCAAAAAATGTTCTAAGAGGGAGATCTACTCTAGTAATTCTTTGTGCAACCGCTTATATTGTATGTAGATTAACAAACACGCCAAGGACACTTCACGATATTGCAGAAGCAGGTAATGTTAAAACAAAGCACCTGCAAAGAATATACAGATTTTTAGTTAGAGAGTTAGACATTCATCCAATCGCATACAAACCAGATGAATTTGTGGCAAGACTTGCAAGAGCAATCAAGGTATCTGAGAAAACTCAGAGATTAGCATTTAGGATTCTCAGTAATGCTGAAAAAAAAGGAATTACAACTAGCAAAAATCCAATGTCTATGGCAGCTGCTGTAGTACACTTGGCATCATTAAAAAATAATGAAAAAGTATCTCAGTTAAAAATTTCTGAAATTTCTGGTATTAGTGCAGTAACAATTAGAGATAGATCTAAAGAGATCATTAAATGCCTAGGAGGTGAAATTTGATGGGTAGAACATGTAGAGGAATTTGTCAGATGCATAAAGCAGAGCCAGTTCCAAATAAGATAAGATATGAAATTGGACAAAAAAGGTGTACTTTTTGTGGCATATTTTTGTCACTGGATGATACTCGATGTATTTGTTGTAAAGCAGTTTTAAGAACAAGAGCTAGAGGCAAGAAAAATTGAATCAGTTATTGAATTTCATTTTGTAGTTGATTCAAAAAATTATTCAAAATTTTGGTTCTTTTTTTAGCCTCGAGTTTACCACTTTTTGTATTCATAAGAGATTCTAGTTTGAGTAGTTTTTGATAAAAATGGTCCAGGGTCCAAATTTTATCATCTGGAATTCTATTTTTACAAAATGGATCTTTTACATTATAGAATGGTCTTTTTTCAGAACCACCAACTGCAAATACTCGGGCAATTCCTATTGCACCAATAGCATCCAATCGATCGGCATCTTGAAGAATTTTACCAATTATTGTAGCAGGAACTTTATTTTGAGAAAAACTATGATTACGTATAGCATCAGATATTATTTGAATTTCTTCGTTAGTAAAATTAAATTTTTTTAAAATCTTTTTTGATTTTTTAGCACTTTGTATTGAGGAAAGTTTTGAGCGTTTGTCAGATTTTGGATATGAAACAATATCATGAAGCAAAACTGCAGATAGAACAAGTTTTTCGTTTACTCGTTCTTTTTTACATATCATTTGTGCGTTTTTATACACACGCATTATATGTTCAAAATCATGTGCAGAATCATTATCCATTAAACCTTGTATTTCCTTCTTTAGCAAATTTACAACATTCATACTAAAACCTCCATAATCTAGGCCTTACAAATTTTAATTTTTTATATGTAATTAAATGAGCCCAATTAATAGAC
>Ga0207952_1001027_pt1 | contig 14286 bp, 10 predicted proteins | sample SubbioR12Aug_8Ca_FD_184831 | JGI IMG/M metagenome (GOLD analysis project Ga0207952, IMG submission 184831) | Serpentinite rock and fluid subsurface biosphere microbial communities from McLaughlin Reserve, California, USA - CR12Aug_8Ca (SPAdes) | ecosystem: Environmental > Terrestrial > Deep...
ATAAAGATTCAATCACCCGATTACCTGTTGGTGGTTTATTTGGACCATATGTAGATGGTAACAATTATGTATTGGCTAAAATGGTTGGAATAAAGCAATGGCCTGATAGTGTTACTGTAAGACATATCTTAATTGGTACCAACGATCCTCAAAGTGGTCAACAAGTTAGAGATGATTCTACTGGTAAAAAATTAGTGGATAGTATTCAAACTGCTATTAAAAATGGTGCAGACTTTAATACTTTGGTTGCAAAATATTCTGATGATGGCGGAAGTAAGGAAAAAGGTGGTGTGTATGATTATTTTCCTCAGGGTCAAATGGTAATTCCATTTAACGATTTCGCTTTTGATAATCCTGTTGGAGCTAAAGGTGTTGTAAAAACAGATTTTGGTTACCATTATATTGAAGTATTAGGACAAAAAAATCGTGCTCCAGCATACAAAATTGCTTATTTAGCAAAGCCTATCCTTAGTAGTAATGAAACGATGAATGAAGCGAATACTGCTGCAGCAAGCTTTGCTTCTGGTGCAAAAGGAACAAAAGAATTTAATGACAATGCTTCTAAATTGGCTAAACCTATATTATCTGCTACCGAAATAAAGCAAAACGACTTTACTGTTGGTACAATGGCGAATACTCGTTCTTTAGTTAGATGGATTTATGAAAACAAGGAAGGCGCTGTTTCTGATCCTACAGAAGTAGGTGATCAAATTATTGTAGCCATGGTAACCAATATAAATAAAGCTGGATTAATGGGTGCAAACGAAGCTAGACCGTTGGTAGAAGGATTAATTAGAAACGACAAAAAAGCGAAAATAATCATCGATACAAAAATGAAAGGAAGTAGTTTAGAGGAAATTGCTAAATCTTCTGGTACATCTGTATTAAGAGCAGATAGTCTAAGCTTTGGTTCTGGTTTTATTAATGGTGTTGGCAACGAACCTAAAATTGTTGGAGCTGTATTTAATAAAGCTATTCAAGGTAAATCTTCTGATTTAATTGCGGGAAATTCAGGTGTATTTGCTGTAAAGGGTGAAACAATTGCTGCAAAAGCAGCAGACGCTTTACCAGAGACCGTAAAACAAGCATTAATCCAGAATAGAAAAATGGCTACTTATAGAAGTGTTGAAGCATTAAGAAAAGCTGCAACTGTTAAAGATTATCGCTTTAGTTTTTATTAGTATCAATAATTAAAAAGATTTTAAGCCCACTTTATACGAAGTGGGCTTTTTTTGCGTCTATCGTAATAATTGCTATTAGCAATTAACTAATTTTATACTCTATTATGGAACCTATAGTTAATAAAGTAGCCGAAAGCGGCATCATTAGTCTTGATTTAGAAACCTTCTTTTCAAAGGATAAAATAATGGTCTTTGATTTGAAAGACTATTTATTTATGGGTTTAATTCTTAAAGAAAAAGATTTTAGAGCTGCTTTACTTAGCACAGATTGGGAAAAATATAGAAACAGCATTGTTGCAGTTACATGCAGCGCAGACGCAATAATTCCTATGTGGGCTAATATGTTGGTCGCTGTATATTTAACACCTATTGCAAAAGGCGTTTATTTTGGTACAGAAGCTTTTGTAAAAGAACAGTTATTGCTTGCAGCATTGGATAATGTAAATGGTGAGGATTATATAGACCAGCGAGTTGTAGTAAAAGGTTGCGGGGAAGATCCGGTGCCTGCATCTGCTTATGTTAAAATAACTACATTATTAAGGCCCTATGCAAAGAGTATCATGTATGGTGAACCTTGTAGTACGGTTCCTTTGTTTAAGAAAAAATAGATTCCAATCAGCCGTTTAAATATTAGCCGTTCTTTTTTTTACCTCTTCAAATTGTTGGTCGTAATCTTTTCTTAGAGTACCAAAAAGCCGATCCCAAATAAGGGTGTATAATCCATAATTCCCTTTGAAATATTGATGATGCTGGTTATGATTCACAGATGTGTTGATCCATCTTCCAATTAATGTTTTATTAAATCCTTTGGGATATAGTTCAAATCCTAAGTGCCCATAAACATTGTATAAAATGGAGAAAAGGAAGAACAAAGCTAAGTGTGTTATATGTACAGGTATAGTAAAATAAAATAGGATAACGATGCCTTGTTCTATTACAGCTTCTAAGGGATGAAAAGCATAAGCTGCCCAAGGAGAAGGATTCGTAGATTGATGATGCACTAAATGAACATATTTAAATATAGAGGGATGATGCATCATATAAAAGTATAGGTCGTGCATGATAAACATAATAGGAAAAGCGGCGTAGTAATAAGCCCATCCCATTGCATCTATTTCTTTGTATCTAGTTGTATAGGGCCCAATACTCGGGCTATTTAATAGGACAATTATTAAACTAAAAATAATCATTGTGCTTAATGAATAGGAGACCTCTCTTAAGTAATCTTTTGATTTAGGAAACCTTTGTTGGATCTTTTGATACAACCATTTTTTCCTAAAAATTACATAGAATAGTATAAACGCAATAAGCGCTGCTCCAAAATAGCGACTCCCAATTTTTTCTAAGGCAGTAAAAAATAATTCCCAATTCATGGTATTGTTTTAATGTGCTTCTAACCAGTTTTTTCCTTTACCAACTTCGGCTTCTACTGGAACCCCATTCGGCAAAGGAAGCGCGTTTACCATACAATTAATGATCAACTTTTCTAGGGCTTCTACTTCAGATTCAACCGCATCAAATACCAATTCATCGTGTACTTGCAATATCATTTTAGACGCCCATTTTGTTTTTTTCAATTCAGCATGAATTTTTATCATGGCCAATTTAATCATATCTGCTGCGGTTCCTTGTATTGGAGAGTTAATTGCGTTTCTTTCTGCAAAACCTCTAACTGTAAAGTTTGCACTATGAATATCTTTCAACCACCTTTTTCTACCCATTAAAGTTTGCACATAGTCGTGTTCTTTAGCAAACCTAATTTGGTCATCCATATATTGTTGAATTAATGGAAACTCTTTTTTGTAGTTCTCTATTATTTCTTTTGCCTCAGCTCTACTTACTCCTAAATTCTCAGCTAATCCAAAAGCCCCCTGTCCATAAATAATTCCAAAATTTACACTTTTTGCTTTGTACCTCATTTCTTTGGTAACAGCACTCTCTTCTACTCCATATACTTTTGCTGCGGTTGCAGTGTGAATATCTTTTCTTTCTTTAAATGCAGCACACATATTTGGGTCTCCACTAATTGCAGCAACTATTCTTAACTCTATTTGAGAGTAGTCGGCACTCATTAATATTCTTCCTGGTTCTCTAGGAATAAAGGCTTTTCTTATTTCTCGTCCCCTTGCTGTTCTGATTGGAATATTTTGAAGATTGGGATTATTACTACTTAGTCTTCCTGTTACCGCTACAGCTTGTGCATAAGATGTATGAACTCTCCCGGTTTTCTTATTGATCATTTCGGGTAAAGCATCTATATAAGTAGATTTTAATTTAGTTAATTCTCTAAAGCCTAATATATCATCTACAATTTTGTGTTGATTGGCTAATTTTAATAATACATCTTCTCCGGTAGCATATTGACCAGTCTTTGTTTTTTTGGCTTTAGGATCTAACTGTAATTTATCAAAAAGAACTTCTCCTAGCTGTTTGGGTGATGCGAGATTAAATCTTACCCCAGCTTGTGCATATACGCTTTCTTCACATTTCTTAGCTTCAATTTCTAATTCTCTGCTGTACTCATGCAAAAACAATTCGTCTACTTTTATGCCCTCAAACTCCATATCTGTTAAAACCTTCACCAAAGGATTTTCTACTTCATAGAACACCTTTTCTACTTCTTTTTCTTTAAGCAGTGGAACAAAGCATTGTTTTAATTGAAGGGTTATATCGGCATCTTCGGCTGCATATTCTTTTATTTTTTCAACCTCAACATCTCGCATATTTCCTTGGTTCTTTCCCTTCTTCCCTATTAGTGTTTCAATGGAAACAGGCTCATAACCTAAATATTGAGCACTCAACAAATCCATACTGCGTCTGCCCTCTGGTTCAATTACATAATGGGCTAACATAGTATCAAACAACTGGCCCTTCGGTTCAATTCCGTACCACTTCAATACCAACAAATCATATTTTATATTTTGACCTACCCAACATTTTGTTTCATCTTCAAATAAGGGAAGAAATAAGTTAAGCTTATGAGCAGTTTCCTTTTGATTAGAACTAAATGGAATATAAAACGCTTTGTGTTTTTCATATGAAAAACTAAGCCCAACTATTTCTACATTATTGGCATCTATACCTGTTGTTTCTGTATCAAAACAAATTTCTTGTTTTGTTAACAGCTCAGCTACTAGTTGTTTAATAGCGTCTTCTGATTCTATTAAATCGTATTGATGATTAGTGTTATCAATATTTTTATCTGTAACTAATCCATAGGATGGAGTATTGTCTTCTTCCTCAGTATTTTGTTTGTTTGCTATTGTTTTTTGTTCAACCGCATTTCCAAATAAATCTGTTTGGACTCCTTGAGGAGCCGATTGAAATGCATTAAAGGTTTCTCCAAGTATTCTTTTACCCAGTGTTTTAAATTCTAGTTCTGTAAATACTGCATTTAATTCTTCTCTATTCCATTCTTTTAATCGATAATCTTCTTCATGAAATTCAACCGGAACGTTGGTTATAATGGTGGCTAATTTTTTACTTATAATGGCTGATTCTTTTCCTGCACGAACTTTTTCTCCAAGTGCCCCTTTTATTTTATCAGCATTTTCTAATACTCCTTCAAGCGAATGGTATTCCTTTAATAGCTTAGCTGCCGTTTTTTCGCCAACTCCAGGAATACCTGGAATATTGTCCACAGCATCACCCATTAAACCCAACATATCAACCACTTGCTCCACTTTAGCAATATCCCATTTTGCACAAATTTTATCTGCATTAATGATTTCTTCTGCATTTCCATAAGCAGGTGGCTTATATATGTACACATGGGGTTTCACCAACAATTGTCCATAGTCTTTATCGGGTGTAACCATGAAAACCTCATAGCCAGCGTCTGCGGCTTGCCATGCTACTGTACCAATTATATCATCTGCTTCATATCCATCAAGTTCTACTACAGGTATATTAAAACCACGAATAATTCTCTGTATATCTGGTATAGATGACAATAAATCTTCTGGTGCTTCTTGTCTATTTGCTTTGTAGTCTGTAAAATCGGTATGTCTTTCAGTTGGGGCGTGAGTATCAAAACAAACTGCTAAATGCGTTGGTTTTTCTTTGTTGATTAAATCAAAAAGGGTAGAGGTAAAGCCAAATTGTGCATTGGTATTAATTCCCTTTGAAGTAATTCTAGGGTTTCTAATTAAAGCATAATAGGCTCTATATATTAAGGCCAAAGCATCTAATAGAAATAGTTTCTTTTCCATAAAAGCTAAGGTAACAAATAGGCTGCTGCGGTTTATTATTATTCTACGAAATATTGTATATAAAAAGCCCGGAACTTAAAGTTACCGGGCTTATCAATTTTAATTCTTGACTTAGAAGATCATTACTTTATTGAATACTTGTGTTTATATCGTTCGTACAATTGTTTGTGTTTGTCGTCTAAAATAATCTTTCTTCCTTGTATAAAAGCATGTTCTACAATGCTGGTATGCATATCTAAAATATCGCCAGAGCTGATAATGATATTGGCATCTTTGCCTTTTTCAATTGATCCAGTTGTTTGGTCGGCTCCTAATATTTTTGCTGCATTTAGTGTTATTGCGCTTAAAGCTTCCTCTTTGCTTAATCCATAGGCTGCTGCTGTTCCAGCATTAAAAGCTAGGTTTCTGCCTCTGTTTTGTGGATCATCATCGTTAATACAAAAAAGTACTCCTGCTTTTTGTAAAACAGATGGTGCTTTATAGGGCATATCTACATCATCATCGTCCAATGTAGGCAAGTTGTGCATCTGACTTAAAATAACACTAATTTTATGTTGTTTTAATAGATCGGCTATTTGCCAGCTTTCTGATCCACCTACTATTACCACATCAAACCCAAATTCTTTTACAAAGTCAATAGCCAATAACATTTGTTTAACCTGATTGCCATGTAAAAACAATTTCTGTTTTTTCTGAAATAGGCCACGGGCTGCCTCTAATTTTAAATTTGTTTCCTTGGGTGTATTTTCTATATATACTTTCGCTTGTCTAAAATAATCCTTCACTATTTCAATTCTATCTAATGCAGCTTTTAGAGGGTCTGTTGGAGCCTGCGGCATAAATTGTGCAAACAGTGCGCCCAATCTACCTCCTGGACGACCCAATAAACTGGGTAAATAAATATGCATACCATTATCCATTTTGTATGCAGCATCTTCCCAATGCCAAGCATCCAATTGAACAACACTAGATTGACCAGCAAGCAAAGAACCAACAGGTGCTGTATGTGCCAACAATATTCCATTTGATCTAAGTGTATTCGTTATTTTAGAATCTGCATTGTAAGCAGCAATTGAACGTATACTTGGATTCATGTCTCCAATTTCATTGAAGTCGGTTGTAGCTCTAACGCCTGATATTTCCTGCAACCCTAAATTAGAAGCAGGCAAAATCAAACCAGGATAGATATGCTTACCCGTAGCATCAATAACCTGAACATCTCCTTGTGGTATGGCTATATTGGTTCCTACTTCTTCAATTTTACCATTATTTAATTTAATGGTAGCGTTTTCGATAACCGTTCCATTTCCTACATGCACCGTTCCATTCTTTAAGAATACGATTCCCTTTTGTGCTTTTGCAGGATAAATTGTTTCTTGGGCTTTTGCAACTCCTACTAATAAGAGCAAAGCGCTTAGTGATATGATAATTTTTTTCATGATAATATTTTTAGTGGTTGCTATTGTGTTCAATACCTTCTTCTTCACCCGCTTCAATTTCTAATAACCCTAATTTGTGTCCATGGTCTAAACAAGTATGTACGTATTTAAAGCTTGGGGTAAATGGAGCCATTGGAGCACCGGTTCTTTTTTCTCCCACCATCTTGCTGATTAAACGAGTGCGTTCTGCTTTCACTTCTTTTCTCATTGCTTCGTCTTTTGCACGGTCAAAGAAAATAGTTCCATCTACTACCGTATAAAGAGATTTAGCATAAATACTTAACGGATGAGCAGACCACAAAACCAAGTCGGCATCTTTACCTTCTTTTATACTTCCCACTTTACTATCAACATGCAACATTTTAGCAGGATTGATGGTTACCATATTTAAGGCATCTATTTCACTCATGCCGCCATATTTCACACTTTTTGCTGCTTCTTGATTTAAGCGACGAGCCATTTCAGCATCGTCTGAATTTATTGCGACGTTTAATCCAACTTTATGCATTATGGCTGCATTATAAGGAATAGCATCTTGCACTTCGTTTTTGTAAGCCCACCAATCTGAGAAGGTAGAAGCTGCTGCACCGTGTGCTTTCATTTTATCTGCAACTTTATACCCTTCTAAAATATGGGTAAACGTATTTACTTTAAAACCATACTTTTCGGCAACACGCATTGCTACCACAATTTCACTTGCTACATAACTATGACAAGTAATAAATCTTTTGCTGTTCATGATTTCAACCAGCGTTTCTAATTCAAGGTCTTTTCTAAAATTACCTTTTGTATTTGCTTTTTTTGCCGCTTCATAAATTTTAGCCCTGTTAAACGCATCGCTTAAAACCTGTTCAACCCCCATTCTTGTATCTGGAAAACGGGTATTGCCTTGTGTGGAAGAAGAGCGTTTTACGTTTTCTCCTAATGCAAATTTGATAAATGGATCAGCGCCTTCAAACATCAATCCTTTATCGTCTGTACCCCAACGAAGTTTAATTAATTGCGTTTGTCCACCAATAGTATTGGCCGAACCATGGAGTATATGTGAGCTAGTTACACCCCCACTTAATTGTCTATATATATTGATATCATCTGGATCTAAGTTGTCTTGCATTCTTACTTCGGATGTTACCGATTGACCTCCTTCATTCGTTGATGCTGAGGCAATATGAGAGTGTTCGTCAATAATACCCGCAGTTAAATGCTTACCTGTTGCATCAATTACTTTAGCAGAAGCATCATTTAAGCCTTTTCCTACTTTTGCAATTTTTCCATTTTTAACCAATACGTCAGTACCTTCTAATTTGCCAGCTTTTTCACTGGTCCATACAGTTGCATTCTTAAATAATATAGTTTCTGGTTTAGGAATATTTGATTCATCGTTACCAAATGCAGTGAAAGGATAAAATGATTTGCCTGTTTTGGGTAAAGTTTTTGGCTTAGACTCTTCTGCTTTTACAGTGGTCAAGCTTATTTCTTCTGCTGACCAAGTAATATGATTTCCCAAAGAATCTACACCGGTTCCATTCCAACTTTTTCCATTACTGAACCCGGTTAATTTAGCAGCATTTGCGGGAAGTGGTGCTACGGCATTTGCTCCCATACCAGGACGCGCAGCCATCCCCATTCTTCTTTGCATCGGCGCAAAACTAATTTTAACCGTTTTGCCATCATAACTAAACCTGTTAGACAAAGTATCTTTTCCTACCAAAGTTGCAGAACTATTTGATTTTACTTCTAAAGTAAATGTTTGAGGCCCATTATCTGTATTAACAGTTAATGTATAATTACCATTAATGGTTTTCCAAGCATCTTCTTTAACTGCATATTTTTTTCCATTTACCCAGTTCTGTAGAATGATTGATTTCTCTGTAAAAACAGGAGCGGTTGTAATAACAAAGTTGGCCAGTTTTCCTTCATCTAAGCTTCCTACTTTATCATATACCCCTAACCAAGTAGCAGGGTTCTTGGTTAATGCTTCCATAGCACCTTTTTCTGATAAGCCATATTCCATTGCTTTTCTAAGATTACTTAAAAAAGATTTTGGATCTCTTAAATCTGCAGTGCTTAAACAAAACGGAATTCCAGCTTTTTCAATTGCAGCAGGATTGGTTGGTCCTAATTCCCAGTTCTTCATATCGGCTAATGAAACCATTCTTGCATCATTTGGATCTTCAACATCTTGTGCTTGTGGAAAGTTAAGCGTAACAATCATTGGAGCTTTTGTTGCAGCCACTTCTTTAATTCTTTGGTATTCTTTACCAGTTGATTTAAGAATATACTGAACACCAAATTCATCTCCAATTCTATCTGCTCTTACAATATTCCACAAATCAACTCCACGATCTTGCACATCAAAAATTTGAGGCAATGTTTGATTTGAATTAAAATATTGAAGGGTTATATTAAATCCTTCTTTATTAGCCGCTTCCGGATTGTTCTTATACCAAGCAGCATCGTTATAGGTTTGTCTTAATAGTGCAATGGATCCCATTAAAGAAGAAGGATAACTCTGCGTAGATGAACCTTTGCTAAAAGAATACAATGCAGCTGCTTTATCTTTTACAATTACGAAATTGTCTTTTTCACTTGAAAGTGTTACTACTGATCCGGTTCCTCTAACTATACCATCTTTTTGATGGGTAAGCACCGTACCAAATCCGGCTTCGCGCATTGGTTTTGCTTTTGCATCATCAACGCTGAATATCTTATAAGCATTTACTTCGGATTTTAACGCCTGGTTCCAGCCATATGCCCCTTTTTGATTGTTGGTTAATTGCGCAGGACCTCCAAATCCACCGCCGCCTGTTGGTCTTTGAACCTGAGGCATACCGTAGTCTGTATAAATGTCTATAAAAGATGGATAGATAAATTTGTCTTTACAATCTATAACTACCGCATCTTTCGGAACAGCCACATTGGCGCCAACTGCAATAATTTTACCATCTCTAATAACCATGATACCATTTTGAATGGTATTTTGGGCATCTTTAACAATGGTGGCATTGGTGAATGCATAGCAGCCATCTCTTTTATCTGCTACACCGTTCACTGGAAATGTTTCTTGGGCACGCAACATAGTTGTCAATACCAAACAAGAAAACAACAACTTGATTTTTCTCATAAGTAAGGTTGTTTAGTAGGTTTCTAAAGCTACTAAAATTGTTCTTCTTACGATAAGTTGATTTTATTTATTATGATGAATGGATGAAACGCTTTATCTACCCATGTAAACCATTAAAATTTGAATATCACTTGGATTAACGCCACTTATTCTACTTGCTTGACCTAATGTACTAGGTTGTATTTTTTTCATTTTTTGTAAGGCTTCATTCGAAAGTGCGCCAAGTTTACTATAATCAAAGTTTGCAGGTATGGTCATATTTTCTAAGTCACTCATTTTATCTACGAGTTGTTGTTCCTTTTCAATATAACGTTCGTATTTTATTTGTATTTCTGATTGAAGTAAAGCGTCTTCTGAAATATTGGATAAGCTTACTTTTAGTGTAGGAAGATTGTCTTGCAGGGCATCTAATGTAACATTGGGTCTTAATATAATTTTTGCTGCTTTCTGTTTTTCGGTAATTGTAGCAGATTGTATATTATTTAAATACTCATTGATTTCATTTGGTTCAACCGCATAACTTTTCAATGTTTCTTTAACGAAAGCAACTTCTTTATTCTTAATAGCTACAGCTTTCATGCGTTCTTCTGAAGCAAGTCCTATTTTATAACTTTTTTCGGTTAGCCTTATATCTGCATTATCTTGTCTTAGTAGCGTTCTAAATTCTGCCCTGCTGGTAAACATTCTATAGGGCTCATCTGTACCTTTATTTATTAGGTCGTCTACCAATACCCCTATATAAGCTTCAGATCTTTTTAAAATGAATGGTTCTAAATGTTTTGCTTTTTGATGTGCATTTATTCCAGCCATTAAACCTTGACAGGCGGCTTCTTCATAACCGGTGGTACCGTTTATTTGACCCGCAAAAAAGAGATTGCTTATCTGTTTTGTTTCCAAAGCATGGGTCAATTGAGTAGGCATAAAATAGTCGTACTCAATGGCATAGCCAGGCCTAAAAATTTTACATTTTTCAAACCCAGGTACTTGTCGTAAAGCTGCCATTTGTACTTCTTCTGGCAAAGAAGTGGAGAATCCGTTTACATATATTTCAACCGTATCCCAACCTTCTGGCTCCACGAATAGTTGATGACGATCTCTATCCGCAAAACGACTTATTTTATCTTCTATGCTAGGACAGTATCTAGGACCAACTCCTTCGATTCTTCCTTGATACATGGGAGATCTATCAAAACCCGTTTTTAATAAGTCATGTACTGTTTGATTGGTATAAGTAATATAACAACTTCTTTGATTTGCCGCTTTTACCTTAGGCGTATTCATATAAGAAAAACCAACAATATGTTCGTCTCCCTTTTGTTCTTCCATTTTAGAATAATCCAAGCTTCTACCATCTACTCTAGGAGGTGTTCCGGTTTTTAATCGATCGCTTTCAAATCCTAGTGCAACCAATTGTTCAGTAATTCCAGTTGCTGCTTTTTCCGCTACACGTCCTCCGCCAAACTGTTTCTCACCAATATGTATTACCCCGTTTAAAAAAGTACCACTTGTTACCACTACAGACTCGGCCATTATTTCATGCCCCAACCCCGTAATGACTCCACAAGCCTTGTTGTTTTTAATAATGATTTCTTTTACCATGTCTTGGTAAAAATCTACATTGGGTGTTTTCTCTAGCCACTCTCTCCATTTAGCCGCAAAAAGCATCCGGTCGTTTTGTGCCCTCGGGCTCCACATTGCGGGTCCTTTGCTCAAATTGAGCATTCTAAATTGAATAGTACTTAGGTCGGTAATGATTCCACTATATCCACCTAATGCGTCTATCTCTCTTACAATTTGTCCCTTTGCAATTCCACCCATTGCGGGGTTGCAACTCATTTGGGCAATGGTTTGCATGTTCATGGTGATCAACAAAACAGAACTTCCCAAGTTAGCTGCTGCTGCTGCTGCTTCACATCCTGCATGGCCAGCGCCTACTACTATTACATCGTATTTTGAAAACATAGTGCAAAGATATTATAGGATAAGCCCTAACCGAATTTTTTTAATATTTCTCTTTCGGTTAATATTGATTTAGCGGATTCTGTTTCTAGGTATTGTTGATACTCTTCATTGGAAAAGCCTGGAATTTCATCGAGTATTAATTGATTGGTTTGAATGAAATCAAGTAGTTCCAATGGCGGTGATACAAACTGTTCGTTGATAATAGACTCCAATTTTTTAATATAGTATAGACAACCCTGAAAGCCCGTTTTTTCAAAAAGTACTTCAAAGTGTCTCTTAGCAAATAATAGGTCGGAGGAACCTCCCAAACCATCTGTTGGGGATACTCGAATATTTAAATAGTTCCAACAAGCTTTCAATTCTTCCTCTGATGTTGTATCAAACCAAGCAACTGGTATAATATGTTCAAACTGCCAGGCTTTTCCGAAGTTCTCCCAGGATATACCGTTCGAAAATTGTGTTTCAAACCAATTTCTGAGGTCGGTTCTGCAAAGTCCGAAATATGAAGCGTATTGTTCACTGGGTGCATTTTCAAGTACAAACCGCCTGAATGCCATTTGCCATTTCCTTTTTTCGTTCTGCATATAATTCTTCTAGAATGTAAAGGTCAATGTTCCACGAATCACATCCAAATAATGTTTCAGGGTGGAACGGTTGCCCGTGGAACTATTTGAATAGGTTTTGAGGAAAGCTAAACATCAGCATCTAGTTCTTGGGCCCTTCTTGGCAACCCAGTTCTTGTACTATAAGGTATTGATTATTGGTAAGTTGTTTGACGCTAACCCCCATTTTGGTGTAATTGGAATTGAATAGGTTTTTCCTATGCCCCAAATCTGGCAAATTAATATCTAGATAAAGTAAAAGCAACGAGCTTAACCCATCTTGGTCATTTCCCAATGAAATATTCTCACCACTACAAGCTTTATACCCCACTTTTTTCATTCTATCGCTAAAGCTAGATCCATCTGAAGATTGGTGACTTACTCTTCCATTGTTTTGGGCAATATCCTCTGCATGTAATTCTGCAGCCTTAGTTAGTTTGGTTTCAGGCTCCAAAAAGGGGAGTGGAGAAATTTTACCCAAATCTCTAATCAAACTATTGGCATATGTTCCTTTTAAAGTAGGTTGAAGTTTAATAAAAGGAATTAAGGCTTCATCTCTAAAGGCTTTTGGATATAATCTGGCAAAATTGGTCCAGTAAATAAATGAACGAGCTGCTTTGCTAGACGAGCGGTAGACTTTATTGTCTTCTAGTTTTTCAACTAGATCTTTATTTAATTCAATGTTGGGTTCAAAGGGAATATCTTTCAATACTACCTGACTATATTGTTGAGCACTTACACGGCCTGAAATCACTAACAAACAAGCAAGGACCAATACTTTTACAATCATTTTTGGGCTTTAGCTAATAGGTGCAAATACTGGTCCTCTTTTTGCCTCATCACTATAATTTCACTTTTCTTTTTGTCTTTATAGCCACATAAATGTAGGGCACCATGGAAAAGTACCCGCTGCATTTCGTTTTGGTAAGAAACCCCTTGTTGAATAGCATTGTCTTTTACGCGGTCTATGCTTACATATATTTCTGCTACGATGGGTTCACCGGGTTCGTTTAAACCGAAAGTGATGATATCTGTGAAATAATTGTGTTGCAGAAAGTCTTGGTTGATTTTCAAGAGCATATTGTCTGAACAGAATATATAGTTAATAGACCCTAGGGTTTGTTTTTCTTTTTTGAAAATAGAGGCAATAAAAGATTTTAGACCTGTTTTGTTTTGAAATACAAAGGGGCGGTCACCGGTTCTAAAATTGATTTTGGTCATAGTTGGTTATTACTCCAAAATTCGTAACAAAACCAATACGGGCTAGATTACCTTTACCATATAATCGGAAATATGAAAAGATTGTCTGAATTGACAGCGGGGCAAAAGGGTATCATCGATTCATTTGAGAAAGACGAGATTTTTATCAAACTCATGGAAATGGGATGTGTGCCGGGTGAAAAAGTGAAAGTAGAACAGATTGCTCCATTAGGCGATCCTATTTCAATCTGCGTATCTGGCTATAGATTGAGCCTAAGATTAAGTGAGGCAAACAGCATTTTTGTAACCGAAGATTTGTCTTAATAAATTGATAATCAATAAGTTAGATGAAAATAGGCCTCTATTTTGGATCCTTTAACCCCATACATACGGGTCACTTGATTATAGCTAGTCATGTATTAAATGAAACCGATTTACAGCAAGTTTGGTTTGTGGTATCGCCCCAAAACCCCTTTAAACAAGAACATAGTTTACTCAACGAATACCATCGTTTACACTTGGTGCAATTAGCCGTGGAAGAAGACACTCGATTAAGGGCATCCGATA
>Ga0207952_1001028_pt1 | contig 14244 bp, 19 predicted proteins | sample SubbioR12Aug_8Ca_FD_184831 | JGI IMG/M metagenome (GOLD analysis project Ga0207952, IMG submission 184831) | Serpentinite rock and fluid subsurface biosphere microbial communities from McLaughlin Reserve, California, USA - CR12Aug_8Ca (SPAdes) | ecosystem: Environmental > Terrestrial > Deep...
GTTTGTTGCGTGGCTCTTCGCGCAGTCGGGACTTGTATTCGCAACGGAGCGTCTTGTTGCCGTTCTGGTGATCGCATGTCCGCACGCGCTCGGCCTCGCAGTCCCCTTAGTTGCTGCAATCTCGACGACGAAAGCTGCGCAAAACGGTTTTCTCATCAAGCGCCGCGTCGCACTGGAGGCCGCACGCACTATTGACATCGTACTCTTCGACAAGACAGGAACGCTGACCAAAGGCGAATTCGGCGTAGTTTCAGCATCCGACGAAGCGCTCGCGCTCGCTGCAGCAGTAGAAGCGCATTCCGAGCATCCGATAGGGAAGGCAATTATTAGAGAAGCTCAGAAACGAAATCTAACGATAGCAGCACTGCAGAACTTTACGTCCATTCCGGGCGCCGGCGTTCAGGCAAATATTGGAGGGAGTGCAATATTCGTCGGACATCGGGGTGGCGAGAAGATCGTTGTTGAAAAAGATGGAAAGGAAATGGGAGTGATTGAAGTTGCCGACACAATCCGTCCTGAAGCACAAGAGGCGGTCACCAAGCTCAAAGAACAAGGTCTCTCGGTTGCCATGATCACCGGGGATTCTCACGAAGTTGCAGAGAGTGTCGCGCGCGAGTTAGGAATCGACGAGTACTTTGCGCGTGTGCGACCCGGGGAAAAATCTGAAAAAGTGCGCTTTCTGCAATCACAGGGAAAGAAAGTCGCGATGGTGGGAGATGGCGTGAATGACGCACCGGCTCTTACGCAGGCTGATCTTGGTATCGCAATTGGTGCAGGGACGAACGTGGCAGTCGAGAGTGCGGGTATTATTCTTGTCAAAAACGATCCGCGCGATATTCCGAAAATTATCAAACTCTCGAAACTTACCTACACTAAAATGATCCAGAATTTATTCTGGGCAACTGCCTACAATCTCATCGCGTTGCCAATCGCAGCGGGCGCACTCGCATGGAAAGGTATCATCCTCGAACCGGCCGTTGCCGCAATCTTCATGTCTCTTTCTACCGTCATTGTGTCGATCAATGCGGTCTTATTACGAAGGAGAACATTATAGCCGACGTAAAGTGAGAGAAATGAGAAAGTACTCTTTCTCATTTTGAGCGGGGAGAGCGCAAAAGGTTTAAAAGCTTTATAGGCATTAAAATATTAAAAAATGTATGAAATTATCGAAAATCGGGCATGCGTTAAGCGTTGTAGTAGGAGTCGCAGGCATCATTACATCGCTCGCGGCTGTTAAGGCAGGGGCATCTGGAATGGTTTGGGGCTTGAGTCGTGAGCATTTGTTCCTCTGTGCCGGACTTCTCATGCTCTTTGCGATTTGGTTTGCAATCGGCACTATCCACCACATGAAGCTTGAGGAGCGGGGAGAGTGGTTCTAAGACATGACGAAAATCATCATCGCCGCAATTCCGTTGTTTCTGCTGCATGCCTGGGAAGAGTACACGTATCAATTTTATCTCACTGATCCGACTTTCGATTTAGTGAGTGAAGTATTCAAAACGTCAGCTCTGTCGATATTTCTCACTGAGCAAGTTGTTCTTACCACCTTATTGCTTGTTGCCTTGTATTGGCAAAAAAGAACGTTCCTCATTCTCGCAGGTCTTATCTTCGTTTTCGAACTCACACACGTATATACGGCACTCCGCAGTTTTTCATATGCTGTCGGGCTGATCACATCGTTGCCGTTATTGGTATTGGGAGTCCTGTATTGGCGTAAACTTTTATCTTTTTTGCGTCAATAAATAATAGAAGAACATGACAAAAACCGCCTTGAAGCGGGTCAACATCATATCATCGCAGCCTATTTCTTCGAAATATGCTGCCAGAGCCACACGCCGACCAAGATAAGGTCGACGAGCACCACTATTGCGAACAGAAGGCCGAAGAAGCCCCCACCGCCCATTCCATATCCTCCCATCATATAAAGATTTGTTGAGCTAATAATGTATCATTCAGTATATCGCGCGAATGAGTGTGGCCGGTGTATGATACTGGTGTAATACTGTACAGCGCCGTGCGTCGATGGCTATATGAGAACAAAAATAATTATTGGTGCCATTGCCATAATTGCAGTTGGTACAGGATGGTATCTTTTTTCAGACGTTGCAACACCGCAGCAAGAGTCTCTCGAGAACGTTGATTCGAACGCTTCGGGTATGCGAGTTGAAGAAAACATGGTAGTAGTAATGGAACAACGACCGGGCACGTCTGTGATGGGCGCAATTGTGTATCTTGCAGCTCCGGGCTATCTTGTCATCCACGAAGACAACAATGGCGAACCGGGCGCCGTCATCGGCTCGAGCGCGCTTCTCCCAAGTGGAGAGAGTGTAAATGTCCGGGCGACACTCTCGCGAGTATCAAAAGATGGCGAGACGTTGCATGCGATGTTGTACAGCGAAAGTGGCAATAACACGACGTTTTCAGCAACAGAGGATATCCCCGTACAAAGTTCCTTCGGCGGGCCCATTCATGGCGTCTTCGAAATTTCCAAGGACGCGCCTGAAGATATCCCTGTGACCATCTAGTGCGAGTTGCATATGCGAGCGCCTGCGCTACCATGGACGCATGGCAACTCTAAAAATCGGCCTTTCGGCCACGTTACTCATCCTTCTGTCCTTTACTATCGTCTCTGCAGATCACGCCTGGGGAAGTTACCACTTCGCACGAACCACGAATCCATTTACCCTCAAACTTGGCGATAACCTTACTTCAAATTGGGACCCGTACCTTGCTACGGCAGCTGCAGACTGGAGTCAGTCAAACATACTGGACGTGTCTGTGATCGCAAGTGGCAAAAATGCGAAGACGTGTCGACCGACGATGGGGCGCGGCGAAGTATGCAATGCAAAGTATGGTTTTACCGGATGGGTCGGCGTCGCACAAATCTGGATTTCGGGGAATCATATTACACAGGGTATTGTTAAAATGAACGATACTTACTTCAATACTTCTTTTTACAACAAGCCCGCCTGGAGAAACCTTGTGATGTGCCAAGAGGTCGGGCACCTCTTTGGACTCGATCACCAGGACGAGGATACGAAAAATGCAAATCTGGGTACCTGCATGGATTACACGAGTGACCCTTCAACCAATCAACACCCAAATACGCACGACTACGAGATGCTTGAGAGTATCTACGCGCATTTTGATGCTTCAACAACGCTCGGCCAGACGGCAAGCAAGGGAAACGCGGTTGAAGCAGAGGATTTGCGTGACTGGGCGCAAGAAGCACGAACACGTGACAACCGCAATTCTGTGTTCGAGCGGGACCTCGGGAACGGCGAGAAAATCATAACGCACGTTTTTTGGGCCGAGGGTAACGAGCGCATCCGCTAGCGCTCTCTTCTACGAGGGTATAGTATACGCGCATGAGAAAAGCACTTGCAGTCGTCGTGGCGCTTTTGACGCTCCCGGCGTTCTTATTCATTTACCAACCGGCATGGCAACTTGGAGGCATTGGTCTTCTTCTTGGCGGCATCGGCATGACACTTACACCTCTTGCGATCCTCATTGCTTCTGGCTACCTCGTGTACAACGAGTGGAAGCGATAACACATGTCGAGCGCTGCACAAAAACTTCAGGCGGCGCAGAAGCTCCTCATGGAGCCCACGACGACGCGTGAGAAAATCAGCGCCGCGTGCGCGCTGCTCCATGGAATTCATTCACGCTTAGATGGTGTGGTTGCTGAGTGTCAGAAACATCTCTCGCATATTGATAAAATTGAACAGGGAGACATTGTCGGTCTTTCAGCTGAACATTTGCCTGAACACTCTGAAGAAGAGAAAAAGCGCAAACGAGCGCTTCTTCTCCTGTTGAATACATGGCGGCAACTGAAGAGTGAAGTCGAACGCGTCCAGGCCGAATTTGAAAACATGCAAACACAAGGTTCGGGCTCAGTCTCAACGTTTGGGAAGATTTTTGGATTTGCGAAGGGACCACTTGGCATTCTCACGATACTCGCTGTCGGCATTGTTGTTGCAATGAATGCGACTGCCGTTGAAATAACAATCAGCAATCAAGGATGTGGAACCATGTTGGGTGGGGGATCGATACCGTCGATTCCCGGGTTAAAACTTCCCACAGAAATTCCTAATAACGGAACGGCGATCGCAGTTATCCCCGGCGTACCAGTTACTGTTGATGGGACGCAGTCCGGTTCCCTTCAATTAAGTCTTTTGAATTACGGCATGTCGTTCCAGCTACCTAGCTCGATCAAGGATGTCACGCTCAATGGTGAATCGTTGCTCAATAAGAAGACAGAGGTGCGTCTCTCCGAGCGCGATGAGCACATGCTCGAATTGCAGTGCTTGTAACGTATGTGGAAATACTATCTCGGCATTCCAGTTGCAGTTGTGGTCATCGCAGTCGGATACTACGCGATCTCTCCGCTCTTTCGGAATATTGAAGCGAACGATGTGTTGCCAGGCGCTACCTATGCGCCTGAAATGAGAATGGACGAACAAATGCCCGCGGTACAGCAACCCGCATCAAGCGTATCCACAACAGTTGTGGGTACTCTAGGGCACCCCGCAAGCGGCACGGCGCGCCTCGTCGAGGCAGATGGAAAGCAGTTTCTTCGATACGAAAATTTCAAAACAATCAACGGTCCCGATATCTATGTCTATCTCTCCAAAGATCTCGAAGCAACTGAGTTCATTGATCTTGGCCGCGTGCGCGCCACTGAGGGAAACATCAACTACGAGATTCCCGCAGGCGTAGACCCGCTAGAATATCCGTACGCACTCACGTGGTGCAAGGCCTTCGGCGTATTGTTTAATTCTGCCAAACTGTACTAATGCATGATTTCGTACGAGGATTTTCAGAAGGTAGATATTCGTGTTGGCAGAATCGTTGAAATTAACGATTTTCCTGAGGCGCACAAGCCCGCGTATCAGCTTACGATTGATTTTGGGTCTGAGATTGGCATAAAGAAATCTAGTGTACAGGCGGTAGGCGCGCACACGAAAGAAGATCTGCTCGGATCTTTGGTATGTTGCGTCGTGAATTTCCCGCCAAAACAGGTCGCGACATTTATGTCAGAAGTACTCACGCTCGGCTTTAAAAATACCGCGGGTGACGGGTGGGTATTGATTGGGCCAAAGAATGGAAATGTAGAATTGGGAAGCAAGCTGCAGTAATCACGCATCCGCCTGAGGTGCCTCGGGAGATCGAACGTTGATCAAAATTCCTGGGTAGTTTTTGCTCGGGAAGAGGCAGTAGGTAATCTCTGTTTTCCATTTGATGTTCAGGTGACGAAGGGCTTTGCTGATAGCGAGCATGTCGCGTTCAGTATAGTGAATTTCTCCGCCATAGAGGTCAAATTCCACGTCGTCTTTTTCAACGACCTGGAAGTCTGCTTTTCCGTAGAGCTTGTACTCGAAGTTCGTGAACAGCTCCAAGAATTCCTGGTATGCCTCCTCGTTTGAAAAGGGTTTCTTTGGGTCAATGTTTTCCATCCGCGCACTCTGCCATAGAGAGTATGTAGTTAGTGTGAGGCTGACGCTTATCCACAGAATCGGTTGACATGCCACATTTTCGATTATAATATTATTCGTATGATTCAAAAGGTCATGAAAGTCGGGTCGTCGGCCGCGGTCACGATCCCTAAGAAGGCACTCAAAGAACTCGGACTCAAAATCGGGGATTCTGTCTCAGTGGCTGTGAATACTGAGACAAAGCAGGTTGTCATGGAACCGTATGCCGGCGTCATAGATCATGAGACTGTTGTTTGGGCAAAGGGCTTCATCAAAAAGTATCGTCCTGCACTCGAGGCGCTTGCGCGTCAGTAGAAATCCGTTATGCACTATCTTTCCGCGCAGGATATTCTCGTCCTGCACGCACTCGTTGTCGATGAAACAGGCGGTTCGCATGGAGTTCGCGATGTTGCGCTTTTGCAATCAATTGCGCACAAACCCCGCACATCATTTGGCGGGAGCGACATGTACACATCGATATGGATGAAAGCAGCTGTATTACTTGAATCGATTGCAAATTATCACGTCTTTTTTGATGGCAACAAACGCACGTCGCTCATCTGTGCAGCGCGATTTCTCACGCTCAACGGTTATGAATTGGCGGCATCAAATAAATCTGCTGAAAAGACGGTTCTTGCTGTTGCAATAAAGAAAATGTCAGTTGAGGATCTTGCTCAATGGCTTGAGAAGTATACGAAGAAATTATGATGCCGATTTTGAATCATATTATCTCGTTTGCGAATGTACCGAATATTGATCGATACCTAGAGAAATGTAAGAAGGCAGGTTTCCACGTTAACCAGCAAACTGTGCGTCATGCGCCGGGGAAGAGGAACGGATTTGTGAATTTCGGGCCCGACTACATAGAATTCTTCTGGGTAGAAGACACAAAACTCTTTGATCGAAAAGCAGCTGCGTATCAAAAGTTCTTTCGCGATAATCCACGGCCGTTTGGCGTAGCGTGGGAATCAAAAAGCGTCGACGCGTTCCATAAGAGTGCCGTACGAAAAGGGTTTGAGCTGAAGCCCACATGGTCTAAGGCAATGAAGGAGGCTGCAGACGAGAAACCGTGGTGGGCATTTCAAGATATTCCTAAAAAGTACTTGCCCGGCATGTGGTCATTTATGCTCACGTATCTGCGTCGTGATTGGAAAAAGGCGCGCACGGTGTCGATTCCGCCCAATACCATCTATGGCCTCACTGGCATAACCTTTATTACCAACAAACCCGAGGCACGCGCTCGTTCGTTTCAGAAATTCTTGGGAGGGAAACGCGCGGGGTCTGCTGTGGTTCTCGGACCTCACACATTAAAGTGGAGTACCGCTGAAGCATATGAAAAAACGTATGGAGCAGTCAAAAGTCCGCGGTATTCCGGCTCCTTCGATGGAATACAAGACGTAGCATTGATTCATCTTGTCGCGACGGATCTGAAGAAAGCGGAAAACATGCTATCGAGTGCTGGCTTCAAGCTCTCGCGCTCAGAAAACGGGTTTTTCATAAAACCGGATAAGCGCGACGGGTTCGCATTCCATGTAACCGAGATGTTGCCGAAACGATGGCTCAAAACGCGTGCGGGATTTGGGCAGAAAATAAAATTCATGTAACCCGCTTGCACTTGAGTTTTCTATAGATATGCTGGACTTAGAACAGAGGCTTTTGGACAAGGAGAAAGAAAGCCATGTCTGCAACGATCACTATCCCGGTGACGCTGGTCATGGGAATCGTCGGCGGCATCGCGCTCGTTCAAATCCGTCCCCAAATTGGGCCGATTAACTTCAACAGTGGCCTCAAGGAGTACACGGACTACGACGCACAAAAAGCGCTTGCGGCCCGAGTAGCCGCGGAAGATAAGGCTAGAGAGGCCGCACTCAAGCGCGCTGAAGCGGATGAGAAGGCCACAGAAGAGGCAAAACAGCGCGAAATGCGCGACCGGCACGGCCAAAAGACCGAGTTTGGCGAGGTGTACTACGTATTCTGCAAGCTCCTTGTTACGAAACGTGGTCAGCTCCCTGGCTTGGATGACGAAGGCAGCGACTGCATTCAAAAGATGGATATCGCATCGTGTCCGGGCAAGCCAGCCTGGATCGGCCTTAACCCACCTAACAGGTTTTCGGCGCGTTTGAGGGAAGACGGGGTGCTGTACTTCTGTTGACAACCCTCCTCCGGCCCCGTACGTGCGATGTGCGGGGTCGAAGCTTTCACTTATAATCTATCCATGGAAAAAGACGTTCAAATCTATCTTGAACAATTTGTTGCAGTTTGTCGCGACGTTCTCCGCGAGCGACTGGTGGGGTTGTATTTGGAAGGATCATTAGCACAAAATGATTTTCGTTTTCCCAGAAGCGACATTGACATCATTGGCGTCTGTACAGAACCTCTTCCGGACAACGTTAAGGATGAGCTTGTTAAAAACCTTCGCCACGAGAGTCTTGCTGTTCCTGCTGATGGGCTTGAGTTTGGTGTTGTAACTACCGATACTGCTAAAAATCCATCTCCAACTCCAGCATATGAACTTTCGCTTTCAACAGGTGCTACGTGGCCGGAGAAAGTTGAGCGTTCGGGAACAACGGTCGACCTTTTGATTTATTTTAGTATCTGCCGGAACCGAGGTAAGACGTTGTATGGTCCTGAACCGGCATCAGTTTTTGGGCCCATTCCTCCGCAGTGGATATTAAATCCGCTTTTAGAACAGCTTGCATGGCATAAGACCAAAATTCTCGACAGCTTTGATGATCCGCGTGGCGATCAGGCCGTGCTGAACGCGTGCCGCGCATGGCGTTTTGCAAAAGAACACATTTTGTCTTCAAAATCAGAAGGTGGGGAATGGGTGCTTGCAAAAGAGCCGGACAATCAACTTGTTAAAGAAGCGCTCGCTGTGCGCGCGGGAAAGCGCACTGATCCATTGGATGGTAAAGCGATCGAGACTTTTTTGTCGAGAGTGTTAGAGATTTGTCGCGAGGCTCATCTCAGTGAATAAACGTTCCGCTTGCACTGGAGAGAGGGAGGGGTATGCTGGCGGCAATATGTCGGATGAATCTCGTTACCCAATCGAATTTGAATCTCGAGACGCACAGGCGGCTCACGTCATTAAGAAGTCGGAACCATACCGTCAAGCTCAGGGAGAAATATCAGGAATGATCAGGAAGTCTCAAGAATGGTTAGTGACTGAACATCAAGAATCTACAAGGAATTTAGCAATTGTTTCCGGTGCAATTGCCACATTCTCACTTATGCTTCTGGATTCATTTCCCGGCCCCTCACTCGCATCGGGTATATCCCTGTTACTTGTAGTCGTAATGTTGTGCTTCGCACATATATTTGCTCGCCTTGATCGTGGAGCTCGAGCCGGTTTAATGTATAGAAAAAATTTTCTTCGACCGATGCAAGAACTTGCCGAAAACTGCATGCAGTTCGTTAAAGGTAAAATAGAGTTCGGAGACTGGCTAGAACGAGATAAAAGATTCTATACGGCAGACCATGAGGCGCTTAGGAATGAATTGCAAAAACTTTCCGCGGATTCAGACAAGCTAGACTACACAATTGATGTGATATTTGCACTCTTTGTCGTCGCAATTTCACTCGTTATATACGCACTTCTCAAGGCATCATTAGCATCTTTTTTGGCAGAGTTTCTATTTAGGGTAATATTCGCGGCATAAAATCTTTCGTGCCATTATATTAATATAGTACGTAAGCTAAAGGCATTTATTTATGAAATACCTCACAGGAGACAAAGAACAGGAAGCAATTCGTTGGATGACGGAGGCTGCTGAGGTAGCCAAGAAGGCGCTGTGCTTGAAGGCTAAGTGTGGATCTGTGATCGTGAAAGATGGCGTCATGATAGGTTTTGGCTACAACGCGCCTCCACAAGATGATGGGAATAACCGTACCTGCAATGTGGAATTTGGTGAGGGAAAGCCGAAGTACGACAAGACCTGTTGCCTACATGCAGAATGGCGGGCGGTGATGGATGCACTTGCACGAAACGCAGACAAAATTCACGGATCAACAATATACTTTACGCGCGTTCACGAGGACGGTTCAACGCGAAAATCCGGAAAGCCGCTGTGTACTGTTTGCAGTCGCTTGGTGTTAGATGCTGGGATCGATACGTTTGTGTTGTGGCACGACGACGGTATTTGTGCGTATCCCACAGATGAGTACAACCGGCTTTCGTACGAATACGTGCATCTGAAGTAGTTTCCGAGCATTTCTCAATCGCTTGGTTTTTTGACGAATCTGAGGTAGCATTGTGCAACTAGGCCGATGGAGGCCTTATTTTTATGGCCGCCGCGCAGCGAGTCAAAGTAAAAGCTTGCTTTTACTTTCGAGCCAGCAAGGTCATATATTTATATGGAAATCCGCAATATAGCGATCATAGCGCACGTTGACCATGGGAAAACTACACTCACTGACGCTATTTTGCGGCAGACGGGGGTTGCTGCGGAGGGTGTTTCGATGGACTCGAACAAGCTCGAACAGGAGCGTGGCATTACTATCTACGCCAAAAACGCATCGGTGCCGTATAAGGGAACCAAGATCAACATTGTCGACACACCAGGACACGCGGACTTCGGTTCAGAAGTCGAGCGTGTGCTTCGCTCTATCGATTCTGTGTTGCTGGTAGTCGATGCGCAGGAAGGCCCGATGCCGCAGACGCGGTTCGTGCTTAAGAAGTCGCTCGAACTTGGCATCAAGCCGATTGTGGTCATCAATAAGATTGATAAGCCGGCCGCGGATCCACATCGTGCCGAGGAGCAGGTGTTGGAACTTTTTTTGGAACTCGGCGCATCGAATGAGCAGGCGGAATTTCCGGTTGTGTATGCAATCGGCAAGCAGGGGATTGCGAAGAAAAAACTTGATGAGGAGTCATCTGACCTGACGCCGCTTCTCGATACGATTCTCGAAAAGGTCCCCGCAGCCAATGCCGATACATCGTTGTTTGACAAGCCACTGCGCGCTCAGCCATTTAATTTGGCGTACGATAACTTCCTCGGCCGCATGGCCGTTGCCCGCATCTACGAGGGCACTATGAAAACCGGCAGCACGATTTTCATCAAGAAGCCTGAAAATGCGCAAGGCTTAGCCTTGCGCACTGGGAAGATTACGAAGATGTTTACCTTTAACGGTCTCCAGCGCGTCGAAGCAACCGAAGCCAATGCCGGCGACATCGTCATTTTCTCTGGCGTCGCAGATATTGAAATCGGCGAGACGGTGACAGATAACAAAGACGCAGAGACTTTGCCAGCAATTGCTGTTGATGAGCCGACGATTACACTGAACTTCCTCGTGAATAATTCGCCGTTTGGCGGACGTGAGGGAAAGTATGTGACGACGCGCCAGCTGCGCGATCGATTGGAAAAGGAATTGGAAATCAACGTCGGACTCCGTGTTGATTTCTCGGGTGGAGACACGTTTAGAGTCTCGGGTCGCGGCGAACTGCACGTTGCGATCCTTTTGGAGAATATGCGCCGCGAAGGGTACGAAATGCAGGTGTCGCAGCCGCAGGTCATCGTGCGCGAAGAAAACGGCGTGAAGACGGAGCCGTTTGAAGAAGTTGTCGTCGATATCCCGTCGCAATATCAGGGTGCCGTCATCGAGAAGCTTGGTACTCGCGGTTTTCAAATGATGAACATGCTCGTACACGGAGATACGGTGCGTCTGATTTTTGAAGGACCGACGCGCGGACTTCTGGGCTATCGCAACCAATTCATCATCGACACCAAGGGCGAAGGCATTATTGCTGCCCGCGTTATCGGCTTCAGGCCGTTTGCGGGAGAGATCAGAAAGCGAGCGCAAGGCTCGATGATCTCGATGGCGACAGGGAAGGCGCTTGGATTCTCGCTTTGGAATTTGCAGGATCGCGGCAAGTTGTATATTGGCGCTGCGACGGAAGTGTACGAGGGCATGGTGATTGGAGACACGTCGAAGGGCGAGGAAATGTCGGTGAACCCGACGAAGAACAAGAATCTTACGAATGTTCGTTCATCTGGCACTGACGAAGCTCTGAATCTCGTGCCGCACTACGAACTCACGATCGAACGCGGGCTTGAACTGATGCAAAAGGATGAGTATTTGGAAGTGACGCCGCAAAGTGTACGCCTCCGCAAAATTTTCTTAACCGAAAGTGAGCGGTCAAAACAAGCGCGAAGCGCCTAGTGTGCGTGTGGACAGGAGCCCTCGCCGGAGCATGTGGCCTATATACTGAAGGCTCATGAGTCTCTACCGCGCAGGCGTGGGTGTTGTGTGTGCCGTATTACTACTTGTATGTGCACCAGTAGCACATGCAGAAATTGCGACATCTACTGCCGAAACTATCGCGGCCGAGGCATTTAAACCTGCAGATGATGCATTTGGGGCCCTGCTTGTCGTCGACTACAACGGCAAGCCGTGGTTTATGGTGTACTACTATCGTAATGACATCGAAGCAAAGAAATGGTTCTACCTTGGTCGCGTCGTTATTGACGGGCTCAGCGGAAAGGTTGTTTCAGTCGATCCGTTCAGCAAGGGAATTCCTAATGACGAATATTGGCAGGCTGCACCCGTAACCTTTGCTGATGAGACAACAGGAGAAACAGGGTTTCTTGTTACTGAAGACGATGCGCTTGCAATTGCAGCATCAGCATACGAATTGCCGCCAGAGTATAGTGTCTACAAGCGTGCACTGCTTCCCGGCGAGACCCAGATGTACTATGTGTTCGACTTTGTCCGGTATGACTCCTACTCGCAAAAGACGTATTGGGGACTTCGCGCAGTAGTAGACCCATATAGTGGCGAAGTTGTACAAGATCCTGAGGTCTTGAGAGTTATGCAAGCTCGCTCGCTCGATATACCCGAAGAGTTTGACCCGCGGACCAAGGAATTGGTCGCGGGCAAAAAATCTATCACGTCAGATATCAAAAATCTCTTCCAAAGCCCACGGAATCTTGCACTGATTATCATATTCATCCTCGTGTTGATTGGTCTACCACTCTTACTGATTCGTTCAGGATACAAAATTCCGACGCGTAAGGTGCTCGACGTTTCGTTTGGCGCTGCGACACTCATACAGCTCGTGCTTGCGGTGTACTTTATCCGGTACGGCGACAGTCAATCGCTTGCTTCACTCTGGTTGTTTATCTCCGCAATGGGTACTATCACGAGCTGGATTTCGACACGGTTCTTCATGCAACAGCAGAGTTTTGGCGACGACAAAAAGAATTTCAAGCCCATGAGCGCTGGCGATGTAAAGAAATTAACGTGGAGCGATTTGATAATCGATCCGGGCACACTAACAGAACTTAAACGCGTCGTGAGCTTGATTGAAAATCCCGATGCGCTCACACAACTTGGTGTTGACCCGCCAAAGGGTATCCTTCTCTACGGACCGCCCGGAACGGGGAAAACGACAATCGCCAAAGTTCTCGCCAACGAGGCAAAAGCGACATTCTTTTCGATCTCGATAGCCGAGGTGTATACGATGTGGTTTGGCCAAAGTCAGCAGCGCATCCATGAACTATTTGAAGAGGCGCGGAAGCACAAGCCGTCGATCATTTTTATCGATGAAATCGACTCTCTCATGAGTCGACGGGGTCGTTCGGCTACTGGGTATGAGGACACCATCACGAACCAAGTATTGCAGGAGATAGACGGTATTCGAGATTCGAATTACGTGTTTGTTGTCGGGGCGACTAATGCGCCGGATGCGATCGACTCGGCACTGTTGCGCGGGGGACGCCTTTCGACACAAATCGAAATCCCTTCGCCGGGGCCGGTGGAGCGTGCAAAACTCTTTACTCTGTTCCTCAAAAAGACGCCGATTGATAGTGATGTTTCAGTAGATGCGCTTGCGGCGAAGACCGAAGGGTACAGTGGTGCAGATATTAAAGATATCTGCGAGCGCGCGATCTTGATGGAATTCGACCAGCATAAGTCAACTACGTTGCGACTTTCGCAGTCAGATATTCTTGCTGCAATCGAGGGGTATTCGCGCAACTCACGAGTGTACAAGGTGCCGGAATATTTTAAGAAGGACACACAAGCGTAGCCACAGAGAACGCCGCCGGCCCTGGATGGGGACGGCGGCGTTCGGGGTTGGAGGGGGGTGGCCTACTGAGACTTGAGGCCGCCCGGGATGGGGCCGGTAGGACGCTCCATGACGGTGCCAGTCGGCGTGGCCGGCGGCTTGGTCCAGAGGTTGTAGCTGACGGCCAAGAAGGTGCCGCCAATTAGGACCATCGCGAAGACCCAGCCGAAGCTGACGGGCTTCTTTTCGACCAGATTGTCGGCGCCGGCGGACGAAGAGTGCATTGCGTCATTCTTGCGCATCTTCAATACCTCCATAGAACTGCCCGAAAGACCTAGGATGTGGGCAGAGCGATAGAACGGTATCACATAATACACATTTGTCAAGGTAGCATGAACGCTTGCCATTGCTATCTATTTTGAAGTGTGGTATTGTGGGGCAACTACCAAATCTCTCTCGTATTTGCTAGCAGACATCTCCAGCGTCTGAACCCGTCGAGAGGCCCCGAGATAGCGAGTGCTTCTAACGGGGGTGAATGTGCCAGAAGGTACCGGCACATAACCGCGGACTTATCGTAGCGCTGGACACTGTTTAGTCATGAATCCTACTCACGCTCCCTCGGAGCATACGTTTGACGTGCTCGGCATTTCGCCGAAATTACTCGACGCGCTGAAACACTTTGGCGTTTCTACTCCTACACCGATCCAAGCGCAGGCTATTCCTGCCGCTGTTGAAGGGAAGGACGTTATTGGCATTGCACAAACC
>Ga0207952_1001029_pt1 | contig 14233 bp, 14 predicted proteins | sample SubbioR12Aug_8Ca_FD_184831 | JGI IMG/M metagenome (GOLD analysis project Ga0207952, IMG submission 184831) | Serpentinite rock and fluid subsurface biosphere microbial communities from McLaughlin Reserve, California, USA - CR12Aug_8Ca (SPAdes) | ecosystem: Environmental > Terrestrial > Deep...
CTTCGATTTGCAGGCGATCGTCAGCCAGGGCAGTAGCGATGCGATTTCCCCATGTATTCGTTTCATGGCGGCGCTCTTGAGAGTTGAGCGTATCCTGCTCACAAACTTGGTTGCGTCCGCTTTCCTTGGCGCGGTAACAGGCGGCATCGCCTGCTGCGAGGATTTCGGTGATATTGCGGACGCGGCGATTGACCGGTGTCAGACCGATGCTGCTGCCGATGGCAAAAACCTTGTCCTGCCAGATAAAACGATAGGCTGCAGTCAGGGAGCAGATATCGTCGGCAACCTGACGTGCACGATGGCCGCTGCAGTTGGCGAGGATGATGCCAAATTCGTCACCGCCAAGTCGGGCCAGTGTGTCTTCCTCGCGCAAACGCCCCTGAAAGAGCTGTGAAACCTGACGCAGAAGTTCGTCGCCGGCAAGGTGGCCGCAGGTGTCGTTCACCGGTTTGAAACGGTCGAGGTCAATGAACAGCACGCTGCAGTCTTCACTGCCCGCTCTGACGCCGGCCAGGGTTTTTTCCAGCCGGTGCTCAAATTCGCGCCGGTTGAGCAGACCGGTCAGTGCATCGTGGCGCGCATGATAGGAGAGTTCGGCGGTCGCTTCCTCAATCCGGCTTTGCAACGACTGATGGGCCTCTTCAATGTGGCTTGCCATGTCGTTGAAGCCTTGTTCCAGAACGCCCATTTCACCGCTGGAAACATTCGAGACACGAGTGTCGAGTCGGCCCGAGGAGATTTCGCGAATGGCGCTGACCAGACGCATTACCGGCTTGGCCAGATTGTCGGCAATGGCAATGGCGAGTCCGGCAAGCAGGAGCAGGCCCATGAGGACGATAAGCAGCCCGCGCTGCATCAGTTCACGTTGCCGGTTGGCCAGATCGGTCTTGTCAAATTCAATAAACACGTGCCCGATAATTTCCGGTTGGGTGGGCGTTGGACTGCCACCGGTTGGTTCGAACAGTGCATCCACCTCGTTGAGCGAGCGCCTGACGGGAGCGCCGAAGGCGATCCAGTGCTCTGTTTCCGCCACGAGCATGGGTTCGTTCAAGGTCTTGCGGAGTATTTCGCTAGCCAGCGAAACCCGACCGCTGACGGCGATGGCCCGACCCGTCTGGTTGGTAATGATGGCGGCCTTGACGCCGGATTCCTGTACGGCTGCCTGGGCCAGCCCATGCAGGCTCTCGATCTGTCCGGCGATGATTCCGTATTCGCTGATCGGTGCCAGGTAGCGGACGGTAGACATCCCTTTGGCGCGCAGTTCGCCTTTCAGGGCCTGAATGGCGCTCAGGGTGAAATAGGAGACCAGGGCAATGGCGATCAGCATGCTGGGGAGTAGCGTCAGGATCAGCAGGCGATGGCGAAGGGTGAGTTGGTTCATCGTGCCTCGCTTTCTGCCAGCATGGCGCGCCGGATGGCGGCTTCATCGGGAATCGAGAGGTCAAGTGCCCGGGCGACACTTGAGTTGATGGTGATCGCAAACTGGCTGGGTGGCATTGGCGGCGGCAATGCGGTGCCCAGATTGTTGATCAGGTCGGCGGTCTGGCGAGCGATTTGGGCGGGGGTGGTATGCAGTGCCGCCAGCGCTCCCGCGTTGACGAAAGGGGCCGAAAAGGCGACGACCGGGCGCTGGTGGCGATAAGAGGTAACGAGAATGGCCTTGATGTTGTCGCGTTTGTAGATCGTTCCATCCGGGACGGCAAGGAGCGCATTGACCCGTGGCAGCAGCGCACTGAGCGCAGGGAGCAGGGTATTGGGGGTATCGCTTTCTTCGCTGTCGAGAATCAAGCCGACATTCTTGAAGACTTGCCTGTACTGGCTCGCTTGCCCTCGCGTTTCACTGCTGAACAACATGCCGACCCGCTTCACGTCGGGTAGCAGATTGCGTAAAAAGGAAGCTTGGCGAGCGGGTGGCTGATCGAGGTAGATAGCCGTGATGCGAGTCCGTTGCTGGCCGGACAGGGCGATGATTTTCTCGTAACTCTGGCGCGGTAGCAGGGTGGCGATGATGGGTGTCGTACCCCCGCCGGCTAATGCTCGCTGCAGTGCTTCGCCACCGGCGCTGACGATCAGATCGGGGCGCGAGGCCGATGGCTCACCGCTTACAGTAATTTTCCAGCGTGAGCTGTCCAGTACTTCGCCGAGGGTCGACGCGAACTCGGTATAGGGGCCGGTATTTTCACTGAGCAGCAGCGTGATGCTGCTCCCCCACGCAGCGGGCGCGAAGATGATTAGTAAAAAGAGGCAGTACGGGGAGAGGCGGCACACAGCGCCGATAGTGCCTCAGCGCCTATGCCGTTGCAATGGGTATTTTTTGCGGTTTCAGCAACGGCTGATGCTTGCGGGTTTTTTGTAAATTTGCGGTTGGGTGCCGGCCGGGCTGTCACCCGCCAAGCTTATTGCCCGCTATTTTTGCAATGCTTGGCGAGTCTTCATCAAGCCTGCGATCTGGGCTGCGATTTGATCAACCGGCATGGCAAAGGGGAATTTCTTGATGAACTGCCCGTCCGGCCCGAGCAAAATCATGCCGGCGGAGTGGTCGACCGCGTAGGTGCCGGGTTTGGCGCCCGGTTCGACCACCTTGGTGTAGCGGACCTTGAAATTGTCGGCGGTGCGGCGGACCAGGGCGGGCGAGCCGGTCAGGCCGAGGATGCGCGGGTCGAAAAACTCGGTATAGGTCTTCAGGACCTTGCCGGTGTCACGTTCCGGGTCGATGGTGATGAAGATGGGTTGCAGTTTTTCCGCCTGGTCGTCGAGCAGCTTGAGAATGGCTGCCATTTCAACCAGCGTGGTCGGGCAGATATCCGGGCAATAGGTGTAGCCGAAGGCGATGAGCTGGTAGCGACCGAAGAAATCTTCGCTGGTGACGGAGCGGCCGTTCGGATCCTGCAGCAGATAGCGCGGCACGATGTGCGTGGTTTCCTGCCGGAGCAGTTCCAGGCTTTGCTGGGACTGGGCGGCGATTGGCCCGGCGAGTGCGAGGCTGAGGCAAAGAGCGATGAACCGGATCATTGGGTCGGAAAGGCGGCGCTCAGGTTTTTCTCGGCGTCATCGAGGCGTTTGACCAGCGTGGCGACGTCCGGACAGGGGCGGCCCTTGCCTTGTTCGAGGAAGGCAGTGCTGGTGGCGTTCTCGAAAAATTCGCCATTGGCGCGGGTTTTGGGCGCGGTGGTGGCGACGGCGTTGCGAGCCCGGCTGGCGATGGCCGGTTGCTGGCAGGCGAGGGCGATGCCGTTGATTTCACCGATCGCGGTGAGGGGCGCACTCCCTGCATCGGCAGCAAAACCCGGAACGGCGGCGAAGGACAGGACAAGCGCGGCAACGGCAATTTTCATGATCGGTCTCCAAGCAACAGGAAAACGATTATAGCCAGCATGGCGCGGCGGGCCTTCTTACAGATCAAATATGTCGAGCAACAGCGGCAGGCCTTCGCTGATGGCGACCGGCCCCGGGGTGAGGATGATGGCGGACTTGATCTCGTGCATCCGGCCGTTTTGCACGGCAGCGACGGAGGACCAGCCGGGGCGGGCAGCAATGCGTTCGGGGCGGAAGTGTTTGCCGCACCACGAGCCGATGACGATCTCCGGGTCGCGGCGGACGACTTCCAGCGGGTCGGCCAGAATGCGGTCGCGGGCCAGCGGCGAAGCGGCGCGCTCGGCGAAGATGTTGGTTCCGCCGGCGATCTCGATCAGTTCCGAAACCCAGCGCACGGCGGTGATGTTCGGTTCGTCCCATTCCTCGAAATAGACGCGGGGGCGGTGGCCGGTTTTGCCGATGCGCTCGGCGGCAATGGCGCGGGCGGCGGCGATTTGTCCTTCCAGTTCGCCGACCAGTGCGGCGGCTTTCGTTTCGGCACCGACCAGCCGGCCGAGGGTTTCGACCATGCCGAGAATTTCGTCAACGCTGCGCGTGTTGAAGGCGTAGACCGGCACGCCGGCCTTGATCAGGTCGCGGGCGATATCGGCCTGCAGGTCGGAGAAAGTGAGCACCAGATCGGGCTGGACGGCGAGGATTTTCTCGATGTCGCCGGTGGTGAAGGCATAGACCTTGGGCTTTTCCTTGCGCGCTTGCGGCGGGCGCACGGTGTAGCCGGAAATGCCGGCGATGCGCTCCGATTCGCCGAGAGCGTAAAGGACTTCGACGGTTTCGGTGGTCAGGCAGACGATGCGTTGGGGCAAGCGGGACATAGCATTTATTTTTTGGGTCTACGGCTGCGTGCGACATCGAGATGGGCGCAAAGTTGCTCGGCGCCGTCGAGAATGCGCGGCGTGTGGCGCTGCATGATGTCCGGATGGATGTGGAACAGGTTGTCGCGTTTGACTGCGGTCATCTGCGTCCATTTGTCCCAGTCGCTGAGCCACTCCGGGCGGGCGTCGCCCATGCCGGTGGCGACGATGGCTTCCGGATTGGTTTCGAGCACGGCTTCGACACTGACCGTCGGCGCCATCTGGCCGAGCTGGCCGAAAACATTTTCGCCGCCGCACAGCCGGATGGCGTCGCTGATGATCTGCGGGCCGCCGACCGTCATCAGCGGCGCTTTCCAAATCTGGTAAAAAACGCGCACCTTGGGTTTGCCGGCGTTGGCTTGGCGCAGGCTGTTCAGCCGTTGGCGGAAGCGCTCGGCGGCGGGGTTGGCAATCGCCTCGCTGCCGGCCAGTTGGCCGAGACGTTCAAGCTGCCCGGCAACCTCCTCCATCCGGTTGGGCTGGAAAACGTAAACGGCCAGGCCGAGCGCCTTGAGTTTCTCGACCTGCGTCATGTTGTTGCCGCTCTCCCAGGCGATCACCAGATCCGGTTTCAAGGCGACAACGGCTTCCAGGTCGACCCGCGAATAGCCGCCGACGCGTGGCACTTTCTTCGCTGCCGGCGGGTAATCGCTGTAATCGACGGTGCCCACCAGCTTGTCGCCGCCGCCGGCGGCATAGAGACTTTCGGCGGCGTGCGGGGCGAGGGTGACGATGCGCCTGGCCGGTGCCTTCAGGTGCACCTCGCGGCCGCTGTCGTCCTTGAAAACGAGATCGGCGTGGCTGGCGGCCGAGAGAGCGAATGCTGCGGTCAACGCCAGAAATCGAGCAAATTTCATCGCGGTTTCCAATGGCCGAGCGCACTGGCCAGGCGCTGCCATTCGGCTTCATCGCCGGGCAGGCCGAAGCGCACCAGGGGCTGTTGTTCGAAGCGGCGGGTGAGAATGCCCTGGCCGGCGAGGAATTCGTGCAGCTCGTTCGAGTGCGCGCTGGTCAGGGCGGCGAACAGGGCGGTGGATTTGACCTCGCCGAGCGGTGCCAGCAGTTGCTGCAGGCGTTGGCTGGCGGCGAGCAAACGGGGGCGCATGCGGCTCTGCCAGGTCCGATCGCCCAGCGCCAGCCGGGCGGCTTCGCGGGAGGGACCGGCGACTGCCCACGGCCCCATCGCCTCGGCCATTTTGCCGAGAATTTCCGGGGCGGCGAAGAGAAAGCCGACGCGGGCGCCGGCCAGCCCGAAGAACTTGCCGAGCGAGCGGAAGACGATCAGATTGGGCGCTTCCGCCGTGCCCGCCAGCGGCGTCAGGCTGTCTTCCGGCGTCGCGTCGATAAAGGCTTCATCGACGATCAGCCAGCCGCCGCGCTTTTTCAGCTGTTTTGCCGCGTCGACCGCAATCGCGTGCGGATGGCGGTCGGCCGTCGGATTGTTCGGATTGCAGAGCAGCACGTAGGGCGTCGCGGCACCGAGCGCCCGCGGCAGCAGGGCATTTTGCAGAAAACGCAGACGGTGCCCGGCCTGGCTCCAGGCCTGCGGGTGCTCGGCGTAAATCGGGCTGATGCAGGCGACCACGGCACGTGGCAGCAGCATCGGCAGCAACTGGATGGCCGCTTGCGAGCCGGCCACCGGCAGCAGGTTGGGGTTGCCGTAATACTCGGCGGCAGCGGCTTCAAGGCCGTCGCCGGTTTCCGGCAAACGCTGCCAGCAATCCATCGACAGGGCCGGCACCGGCCAGACTTCCGGGTTGATGCCGGTGGACAGGTCGAGCCAGTTTTCGCGCGGAATCTGGTAGTGGGCCGCAGCTGCGCGCAGCCGGCCGCCGTGTTCAAGCATGGAAAGATCCAATCAGGAAAAAGACGATCAGCCAAAGCCGCAGGCTGTGCCGGATCAGGGCAATGGCGCGGCCAAGGTCGGCGGCGACCGGGGCCGGACCGGCGCCGAGCGGCGGGCGGATTTCGACTTCGCCGTGGTAAATGGCGGCGCCGCCCAGCAGTACGCCGAGGCTGCCGGCGCCGGCGGCCATTACCGGGCCGGCATTCGGGCTTTCCCAGCCCGGCGCCTGGCTACGCCAGCAGAGGAGGGCATTGCGCGTCTGGCCGAGCAGCGCGTAAGTCAGCGCGGTAAGGCGGGCCGGCAGCCAGTTGAGTCCGTCATCGATCCGCGCTGCCGCCCAGCCGAAGCGATTGAAGCGTTCGCTGCGGTAGCCCCACATCGCGTCCAGCGTGTTGGCGAGGCGAAAGAGGACGGCACCGGGGCCGCCGAGCAGGGCGAACCAGAACAGAGTGCCGAAGATGGCATCGTTGCCGTTTTCGAGCACCGATTCGACGCCGGCCTTGGCAACGCCGGAGGCATCGAGTTGCGATGTTTCACGGGAAACAATCCAGCCGACGCGCTGCCGGGCCTCGTCCAGCCGGCCTTCGCGCAGGGGTTTGGCGACGGCTTCGGCGTGTTCGGCCAGGCTTTGCGCGCCGAGGGCAAAATAGAGCAGAACGACATCGACGACAAAGGGGGCGAACGGGCGGAGCAGTAGTGCCACGCCGACAGCCGGCAGCACGGCGATCAGCCAGCTGAATATCCCGGCCAGCCGCGTCCGGCGGTTCAACCGCTGTTCGATGCCGGCAACCAGACGGCCGAAGCCGACCAGCGGGTGAAAGCGCTGCGGCTCACCGAGCAGACGGTCGAGCAGCACCGCCGTCAGCGCCGCCAGCGGCATTGAAAATGGCACCAGCTCGGCAGTGCCCAGGCTCATCGCGGGAAGATGCCGTTTTCCTGGATATTGGCCTGCATTTCCCGCAAGGCTGCGGTCAACGGGATATTTTGCCCGGAATCGGTGGCGCCCCATTGATCGTGGAAAACCAGTTCCTCGATCGGCAGGCGCGGCAGCCAGCCGGCTTTTTCCAGTTCCGGCTTGTCGTGGAAATGGCTGACGTAGCCGATGCAGAGATAGGCAATCGGCACGATATTCTCGGGAATGCCGAGGGCTTTCTGCAACTCGGGCTGGTTGAAAATGCTCACCCAGCCGACGCCCAGCCCTTCGGCGCGCGCCGCCAGCCAGAGGTTTTGCACGGCGCACACACTGCTGTAGAGGTCCATCGTTTTGATATGGGTACGGCCGACGACGACCGGGCCCGTGCGCTCGCGGTCGCAGGTAATGCACAGCCCGATCGGCGATTCGACAATGCCTTCGAGTTTCAACTGGCTGTAGATTTCGCGTTTGTCTTCCGGGAACATCAAGGCTGCCTCGCCGTGCGCCTTGTCGAAGGCGGCGCGCACGCGCTGCTTGACCTCGGGCGAGCGGATCAGCAGAAAATTCCACGGCTGCATGAAGCCGACCGAGGGGGCGTGATGCGCCGCCATCAGCAGGCGGCTCAGCACCTCGTCGGGTACCGGCGTTGGCAGGAACTGGCCGCGGACGTCGCGGCGGTTGAAAATGCTGCGATAGACGGCAGCGCGTTCGCTGTCGGAAAAAGCGTGTTGCAAAGACTGGTTTTCCATGGATTCCCCTTGTGGAAAAACGGCGGCTGCCTGGCCGTGCAGCCATTAAACGCCATTAAACGATCTCCCGGCCGGTCTTCTGACTTGGATTCAACCGCCGCCACGCCTTCCCGATTTGCATCAGTGGCCTGTTGTGGCGAACGTCCTCCTTACAGCGTTGGGCACGTGACGGAATTGCACCGCCTTCCCGATTCTCCATTCAGCGCAGGCTGAATGACACCCGGAGATACCTGCCTGAAAATTCGGGCGAAGCCGATGCTAAGCGAGCCGGCCGGAACAGGCAAGTCGGCCGCCCAAGTGCGATAATCGCGCCCCTCTTTTCTGCAAGGTTTCGCCCATGTCCTGCTTGTCCCTGATGGTTCAAGGCACTACCTCGGATGCCGGAAAAACGACGCTGGTGGCCGCCCTGTGCCGCATTCTCAAGCGGCGCGGCGTGCGGGTTGCGCCGTTCAAGCCGCAGAACATGGCACTCAATTCGGCCGTGACCGTCGATGGCGGCGAGATCGGCCGGGCTCAGGCCTTGCAGGCGCTGGCCGCCGGGCTGGCGCCGCAGACCGATTTCAACCCCGTATTGCTCAAGCCGACGACCGACAAACGGGCTCAGGTCGTCATTCATGGCCAGGTCGCGCTCGACCTCGATGCCCGCGATTACCACGAATACAAGCCGCGGGCGATGGCGGCGGTTTTGGCCTCCTGGGAACGCTTGACCGCCGCTTACGAATGCGTCGTCGTCGAAGGTGCCGGCTCGCCGGCCGAAATCAACCTGCGGGCGCGCGACATTGCCAACATGGGCTTTGCCGAGGCGGTCGACTGCCCGGTGATCATCATTGCCGACATCGACCGCGGCGGGGTTTTCGCCCACCTGGTCGGGACGCTGGATCTGCTTTCCCCTTCCGAGCAAAACCGCGTTGTCGGCTTCGTCATCAACCGCTTTCGCGGCGATATCGGTTTGCTCGAATCCGGCCTGAGCTGGCTGGAAGAGCGTACCGGCAAGCCGGTGCTCGGCGTCCTGCCCTATCTGCACGGCCTGATGCTCGATGCCGAAGACGCCATCGCGACGGCTGCGGTCGACGGCAAAAAAACGGCAAAATTGAAAGTCGTCGCCCCGGCCTACCCGCGGGTTTCCAATCACAACGATCTCGATCCCTTGCGCCTGCATCCGGAAGTCGATTTCCGTTGGATCGGGCCGGGCGAAACGCCGCCAGCGGCCGACCTGATCGTGCTCCCCGGTTCAAAAGCCGTGCGGGCCGACCTCGACTGGCTGCGCAGCAAGGGCTGGGACAAGGCGATCCACAAGCACCTGCGCTATGGCGGCAAGGTGGTCGGCCTGTGCGGCGGCTACCAGATGCTCGGCCTCGCCATCAACGACCCGCTCGGGCTGGAAGGCCAGCCCGGCACCACGCCCGGCCTCGGTCTGCTGGAATGCATGACAACGCTGGAAAGCGAGAAGCAGCTGCGTAACGTCAGCGGCCATCTCGCCCTGTCCGGCCAGCCGGCGATGAACGGCTACGAAATTCACCTCGGCGTGACCAGTGGCGACGGGCTGGAACGGGCGGCGGTACACCTCGCCGACGGCGCCAGCGATGGCGCCATTTCGGCCGACGATCAGATTTTTGCCACCTATTGCCACGGCGTTTTCGACCATCCCGACGCGTTGACTGCGCTACTCGCCTGGGCCGGGTTGCAGGAGGCCGAACAAGTCGATTTCGCCGCCCGCCGCGAGGCGGATCTGGAGCGGCTGGCCGATTCGGTCGAAGTGGCGCTGGATTGGGAAAAGCTTAGACCGTATCTGCCGCTGGGCTGAAATCGATGTCGTCGAACACGTCATCGACGGCGATCTGCAAATCGATACCGGCCAAAGTAAACGTGTCGCCGGGCCGGTAGGTGCGGAGCAGCCAGGCATCGTCGTCGGTGCGACGGTAAACCTCGACCAGGGCTTCGTCGGTGCCGATCAGCAGATATTCCTTGAGGCCGGGCAGCCGCCGGTACACCCCGAATTTGCGGCCGCGGTCGTAAGCCTCGGTCGAGGGTGAAAGAATTTCCACGATCAAGACGGCATCGCGCTTGACCAGCGGATCGGACGGCGCTTCGCAGGTGACGAAAAGGTCGGGGTAAAAGACGCTGTCGGCGGCGCTGACTTCGAGTTTGATCTCGGAAAGGTAAGTCTTGCAGGGCGAACCCTTCAAGTGTGCTCGAAGCGGGACGTAAAGATTGCCGGCAATGACATTGTGCCGGTCACGTACGCCGACCATGGCAAACACCTCGCCGGCGATGTATTCGTGGCGTTCAGGCTGGTCGTGTTCCCAGGTCAGGTAATCGGCACGGCTGAAGTGCGGCTTTTCGGCAGGCAGGCCCATGATGTTTCTCCTTGAACTAGCTTGATTCTATGCCGTTTTCAGCGCCAGCGGCCGGCGCCGCCTCTTCATGGCGAATGCGTTTGAGCGCTACCTGTTTCTGGATTTCACGAAAGTCTTTTTCGCGACCGTGCAAAGCGTATTGGTTGCGGATGCTGCCGAAGGTCTTCCTGGCTTCCGGTCCGGCCATCAGTTGCTCGGCGTGAAGGTCGGCCAGTTCATTGTCGGTGATTGACAGGGCGGCGCGCATGACGTCAAGGCGGGCAGTCGCACCCAGTTCGGTGGCGAGCAGGGCGGGGCGCAGGCCGGCAAAGCGGGGTTTGCCTTTTTCCGGCGAGCAAATGGCCAGCAGTGCGGCAAAACTCGCCTGCTCGGCGAGGTTCAGATTCTGGACCTCGGCTTCGCGCATGCCGATCAGGACCTGCTCGCCCGATATTTTGTCGCCGGCATTGACGTGGCTGCGGCTCAGGGCCAGTCGGTCTTCGGCTGAAACGGCACCCGGCATGGTGTCCCCGGCGATGACATCGGCCATGGCGATACGGGCGGCATCGCTGTCGCCATTGAGGGTTGCCGCTTCGGCCAGCAGACGTTTGCGCAAAAAATTACGAGGTGTTTTTTTCGCTACCTCATCAAGTATCTTCTGGGCTTCGGCGTGCTCGCCCTGAGCCATGCAGATGGTGGCCTTGAGATCGGCGGCGTCGAAAAAGTGCGGGGTGCCGGTGATGGCCCGATCAATTTCCCGACGCGCTTCGGTCAGGCGATTTTGTTTGTGCAGGGCACGGGCGACGCCGGCGCGCGCCCAGGGGAAGTCGTGGCTTTCGAGGATGCCGCGATAAGCAGTTTCGGCGGATGTCGAGTCGCCGCTGGCGAGCAGCACCTCTGCCTGCTGGCGGAGAATTTCGAAACGATAGGGCCGGCCCGCTTCGCTGCCGCGTTTTTTTTCCAGCAGGGCGATGGCCTGTGCGTATTCTTCCTTGCGTTTTTCCCGGTAATAGTCGGCAAAGAAACTTTTCTTGGCAACGATGCGATCAAGTCGCAGTAAAAGCTTGTCCGGCGAGAAGGGTTTGATAATGTAGTCGTCGGGAACCAGTTCGACAGCCGACACGACCTGTTCGTACGACTGCTCGCCGGTGACCATCACGAAGATCGTTTCGTCCTGCAGCAGCTTGAAGCGACGTAGTTCTTCGAGCAATTGCTGGCCGGAACGGCCTTCGCCCAGCATGTAGTCGCAAAGGATGATGTCTGGCGTGTTATTGCGGATACGGTAAATCGCATCCTGGTAATTGGCGGCAAATTCGACAGCGAATGCGCCCAGCGTTTGGGCGACAGTACGCAAGGCATCGCGTGCCTGGGGTTGATCGTCGATGACGAGAAAACGCTTTTGACTGTAATCCGCCATCAGGGCAGTCGCAATTCGAAACAAGCACCGCCGAGTGCGCCGCCATTGCTGAGGTGCAGGCTGCCGTGGCGCTTCTGGCGAACATGCAAGACGGCCAGTTTTTCGGCCAAGATCAGTCCGGTACCGCTGGTCGGCGGGATGGTGCCGAAACCCGGGCCGTCGTCTTCAACCCGGAGAATCAGTTCGTCGCCTTGTTCGATGGCGCTCAGGCGAATCTTGTGTCGAGCCGCCTGGCCGGCATTCTGGACAGCGTTGTTGAGCATGTCGGTCACCAGATCGCGGTCCAGCGGCCAGTCGTCGAGCGCCTGGCAGTCGATGCTCAAGGTGATGCCGCGACTGGCCAGATGATGTTTTTGGGCGAGTGCCACTTCGGCACAAAGGTCGGCGACGATACTTGGCACAATCGCCAATCGTGCGTTGTGGCGCATCAACTGATAAGCGGTAAGCGTCCGTGAGAGACGGTTGGCCGCCAATTCGATGGCATAGCGAACCTCCGAGAGATCAATCCGATGCTTCGCCTCGCTCATTGCAATCAGCGATTCGGCGGAAAACAACTGGTTTTTGGTGTCGTGGATACCCGAAGCGAGAATGTCGAGTAAGCGGTGCATGCTGTCTTCCCCCGTTTTTCTTTATTTATCGGGTGCAGGATAGCCTTACTTGAGTTGCAAGGGCAGCCCCGCAGCGACCAAGGTCACCCGCTCGCAGGCGGCGGCAACGCGCTGGTTCAGCCGGCCCTGTTCGTCGGCGAACAAGCGCGATACCGGATGCATGGGCACGATGCCCCAGCCGACCTCGTTGGAGACCAGAATGATCCGGCCGGGGAGTTGGGGGATGAGGTCGATCAGGGCGCCGGTTTCTGCGTGAAAAAGCGGGCAATCGATCGCTTCGCCGGCCTCGGCCTGGCTGGCCGCCCGGCCGGCGAACAACAGGTTGGAGAGCCACAGGGTCAGGCAATCGACCAGAAGGCAGGTGTTCGGCGCCGCCAGTTCACGCAGTTTTGCCGCGAGATGCAGGGTTTCCTCGACACAACCCCATTCCGCCGGGCGGCGTTGGCGGTGGTGGCTGATGCGGCGGTTCATTTCGCCATCACGCGCTTCCGCCGTGGCCAGGTAGATGACGCGCCGGCCGGATTCCGCGGCGCGCTTTTCGGCCAGCAGGCTCTTGCCCGAACGGGCGCCACCGAGGATGAGTTCTTTCATGGGCCGAACTTTAGGTGATTGCGCCCGGCTTTGCCAAGCCGGATAATCGGCCCCGATTCGATGAAACGGAACACGGTGCAAATCCGTGGCGGGCCCGCCGCTGTAATCGGGGACGGATGTCGCAAGGGGCTTTATGGGCCCCAGCCACTGGTGAACACCGGGAAGGAGCGACGATCCGGCTGATCCGAAAGCCAGAAGACGTATCGGATGGTTGGGGCTGGAAGCCTGTGGACAGGGTTTCGCGGCGGCGTTTTTGCGAACGCCGCGGCGAGGCCCTTTTTGCTTTTTTGAACAGAAAGAATCGGATGCATTCAAATTTCAATATCGTCGCCCCGGATCAGGGCCTGGCTGCTGCGTTGCAACAGAAGATCGACCAGAAGACCAAGCCGCTCGGCGCTCTCGGTCAACTCGAAAAAGTGGCCAAAAAGATCGGCCTCATCCAGCAGCGTCTCGAGCCGCAATTCAACCAGCCGCAAATGCTGGTGTTCGCCGGCGATCACGGCGCAGCCAAGGCGGGCGTCTCGGCCTTTCCGCAGGATGTGACCTGGCAGATGGTCGAGAACTTCCTGGCCGGTGGCGCCGCGATCAATGTTTTCGCCCGCCAGAACGACATGTTTTTGTCGGTGATCGATGCCGGTGTGGCGCATGATTTCGGGCGACGCTCGGGCCTGATCAACGCCAAGGTGGCGCTGGGCACGGCGAATTACATCGAAGAGCCGGCAATGACCGCCGAGCAGTGCGCGAATGCGCTGGCGCGGGGCGCGGAAATCGTTCGCAACCTGGCTGCCAATGGCTGTAATGTCGTCGGTTTCGGCGAAATGGGCATCGGCAATACGGCGTCTGCGTCGCTGATCACCCATTGCCTGACCGGCGTCTCGCTGGCCGACTGCGTCGGTCGCGGCACCGGGCTGGACGATGCCGGTCTGGCCCGCAAGCAGGCGCTGCTGGAAAAGGCGCTGACCCGTTATCGCGCCGCCGGCGGCAGCGATCAGCCGGCGCAGGTGCTGGCCGAATTCGGCGGTTTCGAAATCGCCATGATGGTCGGCGCCATGCTGGCCGGCGCGGAGGCCAAAATGCTGTTGCTCATTGACGGCTTTATTGTCGGTTCGGCCGCGTTGACCGCAGCAAAGCTGGTGCCGTCGCTGCTCGACTATTGCGTCTTCTGCCACCGCTCGGCCGAACCCGGCCATGTCGCCCAGCTTCAGGCGCTGGACGCCGAGCCGCTGCTCGATCTCGGCTTGCGCCTGGGCGAAGGCACCGGCGCCGCGCTGGCCTACCCGCTGATCGTCGCGGCGGCCCGGTTCCTCAACGAAATGGCCAGCTTCGCTTCGGCCGGCGTGGCTGAAAAGAGTTGATGCTGCGGCGTGAGCTGGAATACTTTTTCGGTGCGCTCAGGTTCTTCACGCGCCTGCCGGTGCCGGCCTGGGTCGGCCATTCGAGCGAGGCGCTGAACCGCTCGGCGCGCTATTTTCCGGCGGTTGGGCTGCTGGTCGGCGGTATCGGCGCGCTGGTCTATCTCGGCGCGGCGCAGCTCTGGCCGCACGCGG
>Ga0207952_1001030_pt1 | contig 14228 bp, 12 predicted proteins | sample SubbioR12Aug_8Ca_FD_184831 | JGI IMG/M metagenome (GOLD analysis project Ga0207952, IMG submission 184831) | Serpentinite rock and fluid subsurface biosphere microbial communities from McLaughlin Reserve, California, USA - CR12Aug_8Ca (SPAdes) | ecosystem: Environmental > Terrestrial > Deep...
ACCTTTGCTGTGCACGTACATTTGGTCTTTGTTACAAAGTACCGAAGGAAGGTATTCACCGAATCTGTCATGAGAGAGTTGAAGCTCATTTTTTCGAGTGTATGCAGAGACTTTGGAGCCATGCTTAGAGACAAGGGGTACCCATCCATTCAACAAGCGCTCTGGGGCAACAATTTATGGTCCCCGAGCTATTTCGCAGGATCGTGTGGAGGAGCTCCACTTTCTATCATCCGTCAGTATATAGAAAATCAGAAATCCCCTACGGAGCAAGGCTAATACGAAACCCCGAAGCGCGATTCATCTCGGCCCTGAAGGGCCGAGTTTTCTCGTGTCCATTTGATAAATACGAAGAACTATTGACTGCTGCGAATCCTTTTGAGACGTTACGGCTCAGAATTGTCTAACGAACCTAACATACGCCGGTATTCCTGGGCTTTGCTGTGCGCTTGGAGGTGAGTAATGGTGGTGATGGCACTTCCGTTTTTCGAAACGGCAAAGTGGTGCTGCGCGCATTTGGCCACTTGCACAAAATGGGTCACGCAAATGACCTGTGCATGCTCGGCGATTTGTTTGAGTTTTTCTCCCAGCGCGGTTGCGGTATGTCCTCCCACATTACTGTCGATTTCATCGAAGATAAGGCACCCTTTTTTCTCTCTCTTGGCCAAAACGGTTTTCATTGCGAGCAAAAGGCGGGCCCGTTCGCCTCCGCTGGCACATTCTTCCAGAGGAATGGGCGCATGGCCTGGGTTGGCCGAAAAGAGGAACCGTATCTCATCTTTTAAGGAAACGAGAAACTGCGCATGGGGCAAATTAAGGTCGTACAGCTGCTGCAAAACCTGGTCGGTGAAGAGGGGTTCTCCCGCCCGCCTCTTTTCCAAAAGCTGCGCTGCGAGCCGAAGGTTTTCCTCTTTTTTCTTTTTCCATTTTTCACGCCACTTTTCTATCTCCTCCTCGAGGTGGGTCAGCTGAGACACCCTTTCTTGCAGTCTCTTTTTCTTTTCCTCAACTTCCTCAATCGTTTTCCCATATTTTCGTTTCAGCCTTTCAATCATCCCAATTCGCTCTTCCACAACTTCCAGGCGCTTGGGATCGGCGTCTAGTTTCGAGAGATAGGTGTGGAGCTGGCTTTGCACCTCATCGATTTCCAAGGCAGCCGCTTTGCACTGGAGAGATAAAGGGGAGAGTTTTGGGTCGAGCGTTGCGGTCCTTTCTAAGGAAGCGGCAATCTGTTTGAGGGAAGTGGCCGCGAGCCCTTCGCTGGCGATGCCTAGTTTTTCGGTGAGCTCCTGTGCATGGACAAGTATTTTATGCTCTGCTGCCAGAGCCTCCTCTTCGCCCGCCTTCCATCGGACGGTATCTATGTGGGCTAAATCCTCTTCGGTCCAGGCCAGATCGCGCGTCCTTGTCTCTTGAGATGCCGTTAGCTCATCGAGCTGGGCTTGCAGAGCCGCCTCTTCGGCAAAAGAGGCTCTCAATTGCTCTACTTCATCGGTCAACCCGAGTGCTGCATCGAACATGGCGCGTTGATTTTCGAGCGCGCATAAAGCAAAGGAATGTTCCGCATCGACAAAATCGATCGATTTTCCCAGTTTTTCTTTTAGTTCAGCTAACGAGACCTGTTCCTCCTCGACAAAACATCTACTTTTTCCCGAGCGATGAATTTCCCGCCGAAAGATCTTTCCTTCTACCTCTGCCTCGACAATCGCGATCTCTCCCCTTGTCCCCACCAGCCCTGTGTCGGCCCGCATCCCCGCAATGAGGCGGATCGCTGCCAAAACAGCCGACTTTCCTGCACCGGTTTCTCCCGTTAAAATATTGAGTCCCTCTCCAAAATCGATCTCAGCCTTTTCCACCAACACCAGATTTTGGATCTTAAGAGAGCGAAGCATCGATGTCACCCATGGTTTTGAAGTGCGTCTTAGCCACTTTCGCCAGCACCTCGGGTCCCTTTTTCGCCACCAACCTTCCCGCGGCCGCCACCACTTGCTTGGAGGCCCCTTTTGGCAACTCAATTTCCATTTCAGCGCTCAACGACTCCAGGCCATTTAAAAATCCGGCGCGCGCCAAAATGGAGGCCGCCGCCACGACAATGTCCTCTTCCCCCTTCGTTCTTTGCGTCAGATCCACTTCGAGTTTTTTTTGTTTTAAGAAGGTCTCGACGACACTTTTATTCGCAAACTGATCGAGAATTGCTTTTTTGCATCCCGTTTTTTGCACTAAATCGCCTAGAGCGGCCACATGGGCCCAACCTAAGAGGCGATTGAGATTCTTAAATTTGCCATATAACTCGTTGTATTTCAGAGGAAACAGGCGAATCACCGTGTGAGGGCAGAGCTCTCGTATTTTCGACGCCAGCTTAAAAATTGCCTTATCGGACATCTCCTTGCTGTCGCGCACACCCAGCTCTTTCAATTTGGAAATTGTCTCGCTGTCGGCAAAAACGGCCGCCACACAAAGAGGACCAAAAAAATCACCTTTTCCCGCCTCGTCCATCCCCATCCGCGGCGTCAAATCGAGGTCCGCTTGAGGGTGGGAAAACTTAAATTCTTTCAAAATCTCCGGTTCAAGATAAAACTCAATGAATGCATCCATCTCTTTTCCTTGCACAGTCACCACGCCCGATTCGTACAACGTGCAAGAAACGCCTTTTTTCTTCGCGGAAAAAACCGTATGCGGAGGCTTGGTCAGCTCAAAGCTCTGATCCGCCAAATCGGCCTGTAATTTTGCGCCCCATTGAGCGACATCAATTTTCGCAGTGAAACAAGAAGATTTTGCCATATGGGCGATTGTAAGGAGTTGGAAGGAATTCTGCAAGATGTTACACTTTTTACTTTGGAGACATGCGCATGATGACCCTTGGAGCAACATTTCGGTCGAAACGAGAAGAGATGAACCTCTCTCTGAAAGAGGTAGAAAATGCAACCTCGATCCGGACGACCTATCTGCAAGCGATCGAAGAGGGGAAAATCGGCCAGGTTCTTTCCGGCGTCTACGCCCACGGCTTCATCCGTCAATATGCCTCCTTTCTCGGCCTTCCGCACGAACAGCTCGCCAAGCAATATCCCGACGCCTTTCGCCCCACGCACGAAAAGCAAGACTTTGCCTACGGCATCGGCACCCTCGAAGCGCGCGGTTCTCCCCACGGCGGGATCCGCTGGCTTCCCAACCTCCTTTGGGGCCTCGGCATCGCTTTTGTCGGCATTATCGCCTGGTTCTTTGGCAAGCTCGTCGGCGCTTTCTAATTTGATTCAAAAATCGACTTGCGATATGGTGTGGTCTTATGGATATATTGGGCGACTATTATATTGTCAAACAGCTCGGGCAAGGTCCCTTTGGAACGATCTATTTAGCCGAGCACCGTTTCATTAAGAAACCGTTTGTCCTTAAAGTTTTGCCTGAAGAAGTAGGAAATGATCCTGCCTTTATGCGCCGGTTTGAGAGCGAAGTATCGCTCATCGCCACACTCGATCATCCTCACATCGCCAAAATCCACAACGTTTCTTGCAGCGAAGGGCGCTACTTTGTCGTCACTGATCCGATTCTTGATGTCCACCAAGAGACAATGAATTTGGATCGCTATTTGCAGCAGAAGGGCAAAAGTCTTTCCGAAGAAGAACAAGAAAAGCTGCTTCGTCAAGTCGCTTCTGCACTTGACTATGCCCATGAGAAGGGTGTCGTTCACGGATCTATGAAACTCACCAACATTCTCATCCTCTTGGATGGCAAAGAACCCCGTCTTCTCCTCTCTGATTTTGGGATCACGCGGCTCATTGGAGAAGGGGTGGGTTTTTTACGCATCTGCTCTGAAATTGCCAAAGCGATGATGCCCGGATCGCAGTACAGCTCGGAAAGGGCTCTGCAACACAGCCGCAATTTTGTCCGCAATTTTGCCTTTTTATCACCGCAGCAAAAAATGCTTGAAAGTAGCGCTGCCGACGCAAGATCAGACGCCTATGCATTTGGCATTCTTGCCTACTATGTTCTCACGCAAAAGATTCCAGAAGGGTGTTTTGATCTTCCCTCAAAACTAGCCTCTGACGCGAAGGGCAATTGGGATCTCTTGATCAACCGCTGTCTCCAATTCAACCCTCACGTCCGCCCTCAAAAACTCATTCAGGCGATGAATGAATATCTCCGCGCGCCTCACACCGTCGGCAAAGAGCTCTATCACCTCTCTGAAGTCGAAGTCAAGAGCGACCCTTCGCTGCAGATGGACTTTGGGTTTCCTGCGAAAGAAGAGGGAGGGGCCATCGCTGTACAGGAAGAGGTGGTTGTCGAGGCGCCCCCCTTAAAACCGGTTCTTAAACCAGCAGAGATTGCCCGTCCCGAATATGAACCTGATCCTGGCGCTATTTTTCAGCGCGATCTACACGTTTCCCACTACCAGCCTAAAACAGTCGATGTCAGTGAAATTGAGCCAATTTTAACAGAAATGGTCGTCATTCCAGGCGGCTCTTATACACGGGGGGGTAATGAAGGGGCCCGTGATGAAGTACCTTGTCACACAATAGTTTTACGCAGTTTTGCCCTTGACATTCACCCGGTAACGAACGAGCAATTTGTCCGATTTTTACAAGCGATGGGAGGGGAGAAAGACCAAAACAACAATGACATCATTCGCTTGCGCGATTCGCGCATCAAGCGGAGTGCTGGCAAACTCACCATTGAATCGGGCTATGGAAAACACCCCGTCGTAGGCGTTACCTGGTATGGTGCGATTGCCTATGCGAAGTGGGTGGGCAAACGGCTCCCTACGGAAGCCGAGTGGGAAGCGGCAGCCACAGGCGGCAAGGAAGGCTTCCTCTATCCCACAGGAAATGACATCGAGAGGAGCCAAGCCAATTTCTTCAGCGCGGACACCACCTCTGTCATGAGCTATCCCCCCAATCCCTTTGGCATTTTTGACATGGCGGGCAACGTGTACGAATGGTGCCAGGATTGGTATGCCTATAACTACTATGACACCTCTTCCGTCGAGCCCGACAATCCTCAGGGCCCTCCTCAAGGAGTCTATCGCGTCTTGCGCGGCGGTTGTTGGAAAAGTTTGAAAGAAGACCTACGCTGTTCACATCGCCATCGAAACAACCCCGGCGCCGTCAATGGCACTTATGGTTTTCGCTGTGCGGCCGATGTGTCTTAAATAGAGAGATCATTTGATTTGCTCGAGAAACCACTCTTTTTTGACTTCGTTCAGCTTTTGAGTCAATTCTTTTTTCACGGCATTCACCGCTTCTAAATGTTCAGCTTCAGTTTGCCCACTTGTTGGGTTCAAGTTCTCTTGAGCTTCTCTTGTTAAGGCTGCAATCCTTGCCATTGCGGAGGGGCCGTTTTTTTCTAGGAGCTTGTCAAAAATTGGGATTCCTATAGAAAAGTCTGCGTAAGTAGATTGGACTGTGTTGATGAGATCGTCTTCTCGAATCCAGTCTCGCTTACCGATAGTTTGTGCATAGCGTGTGTGTTCGATGAAGGTGAGTAAACCGAGCTGAGATTGCAGTGTGCTTTCATAATAAAGAAAGATTTCAACTGATTCGCCTAAAGAAGAATCTGGTTGTTTTTGCATTTCTTCAGCAATGGCTGCACGTAGGGTAAAGGTTTTTCCGGCTTGAACAAGAAGTTGCAATTGCTGATTTTTATCAGTTGGAATTGCGCATAGGATGCGCCAGGCGACATAGAGTTCATTGAACGCCATGGCGGCCCTATCTTCACAGCTTTCATTATTCAGAGGGACTTGGGTAAAGAAGAATTCAGAAAAATCCTTATTTTGAGTTGTATCTTGTAGCATAGCGCAGACCACTTTAGCTAATGCTTCTTGGCGGCCAGAAAAATCGGGTGTCTTAGTTAAGCGAAGAAGCCATTCTCGTATGTGGCCTTTCTGTTCATCCGTCCAAGACGAGAGGAGTGTTTGAGCGATCTGATTCTTTACTTTTGCATAAGAGACCCAGAGCGACAATTCAGCAGGAAGACGAAGAGGGGCTTCTTTGGCTCTATTCGTTCGAATCGTGTTGAGAATGAGGTCTGCTTGGAAGAGTAAGTTGTTATTGCACTCAATGTAAGTCAGAAGATTGCATGTGCATAATGATAAAGGTAATTCTTGTAGCTGAGGGTTGTGAGAGCAGTGGAACCATTGCAGGTTGGGGAGATCGAGGATAAGGCTTTCAAGCTGGTTGTGAGAGCAGTCGAGATGTTGCAGGTTGGGGAGATCGAGGATAAGGCTTTCAAGCTGGTTGTAAGAGCAGTCGAGATGTTGCAGGTTGGGGAGGTTAGAGAAGTTAAGGCTTTCAAGCTGGTTGTAAGAGTAGTCGAGATGTTGCAGGTTGGGGAGGTTAGAGAAGTCAAGGCTTGAGAGCTGGTTGTGAGAGCAGTGGAGCCAGTCCAGGTTGGGGAGGTTAGAGAGGTCAAGGCTTTCAAGCTGGTTGTGAGAGCAGTGGAACCAGTCCAGGTTGGGGAAGTTAGAGAGGTTAAGGCTTTCAAGCTGGTTGTAAGAGTAGTCGAGATGTTGCAGGTTGGGGAGGTTAGAGAAGTCAAGGCTTGAGAGCTGGTTGTAAGAGCAGTTGAGCCAGTGCAGGTTGGGGAGGTTAGAGAGGTCAAGGCTTGAGAGCTGGTTGTTAGAGCAGTCGAGATCTTGCAGGTTGGGGAGAAGAGCGAGCGCCTTTTCTGGCAAGAGCGTAAGGTGTAAACTACTTAATGTCAATCGAGTATATTCTCTTTGAAAACAATCTAAAATGAGCCGTGCAGCTGTCCTTTTGTCTCCTGATGCTAGAGGATTATTCAGCCACTCGTTGAGATGGATTTGCAGTCGTGCAGACTGCACCTCTCGCTCGATGGTAGCTTTTGTGGTCTCGTAAATTTGTGCTAGATTTGGCCAATTTGATTGTGTGCTTATGGTTGACATTGTAATCTCATTAATTGTTGTGATAATATTGTATGATATTTCATATATTAATTTAGTTGTTTTCTTAATAAATATGTATTTTTGTGGATTTAAGGGCGCTATCCCGATATTCGAAAGCTTGACCGTGATCCATGTGGAGGATGCGGGTAGCGAGGTATTGGACCATGGGGAGGTCGTGGGAGATGAAGAGATAGGTGAGGTGGAGCTCTTTATGGAGGCGGAGGAGGAGGTTGACGATTTGGGCCTGGGTAGAGAGGTCGAGGGCGGAGAGGGGTTCGTCGAGGATGAGGAGGGAGGGTTGGAGGGCGAGGGCGCGGGCGATGCCGATGCGCTGGCGCTCCCCGCCGCTGAATTCGTGGGGATAGCGTGAGGTGGCGGTGCGGGGGAGGCGAACGGCGTCGAGGAGTTCATAGGTGCGATTGGGGAGGTTGTGGATGTGGGTGGGCTCGGAGAGGATGTCGTAGACAGTCATGCGGGGGTTGAGCGAGGTGGAGGGGTCTTGAAAAACCATTTGCATGCGATGGGGGAGCGGGGGAGAGTGAGTGATCTCTCTGCCGTCGAGGAGGATTTGGCCGGAGGTGGGAGGGATGAGACGAAGGAGGAGTTTGCCGAGGGTTGATTTGCCGGAGCCGCTGGGGCCAACGAGACCGAGGATTTGCCCTTTTTCGAGGGTGAGGGAGACGTTATGGACGGCGTGGTGGAGCGTTTTGCCAAGGCGGTAGGTTTTGGTGAGGTTCTTGAGTTCAATCATGGGTCTTTTCTCCAGCAGGCGGCGGTGCCTATAAAGGGGGGAGGGTGGAGGCAAGAGAGGTGCGCGTGGGGACAGCGGGGGACGAAGGGACAGCCGGGAGGCACGTGATTTAAGGGAGGGGGAGCACCGTCGATGACTTGGAGGGGGCCAGTTTGGCCGGGGCGGGGTCTGCAGGCGAGGAGCATTTGGGTGTAGGGGTGGCGAGGGGTTGTGAGGAGGGTGTGCGTGGGGCCTTGTTCGACGATTTTGCCGGCGTAGAAGATGAGGAGGCGGTCGCAGGAGTGGGCGACGGCGCTGAGATCGTGGGAAATGAGAAGAAGGCTCATGCGGAATTTTTGTTGGAGGGTGCGGAGGAGGGTGAGGATTTGGGTTTGGATGGCTGTGTCGAGGGCGGTGGTGGGTTCGTCAGCGATGAGGAGGTGGGGAGAGCAGGCGAGAGCGATGGCGATGAGGACGCGCTGGCGCTGGCCGCCGCTGAGCTCGTGTGGGTATTGACGGAGGCGAAGGGAAGGGTCGGAAAGGCCGCAGATGTGGAGGAGTTCGAGGGCGCGGGTGTGGGCTTCTGGCGGGCGAGCGAGTTTGTGGTAGAGGAGTCCTTCGGTGATTTGGGCGCCAATGCGCATGGTGGGATTGAGAGAGGTCATGGGGTCTTGGAAAATCATGCCAATGTGACGGCCGAGAGTTTGGCCGCCGTGAAATTGAATGCGCCCTGTGACGGTGGCGGAGGTGAGGCCGACGAGGGCTTGGACGGCGCTGGTTTTGCCGGAGCCGCTTTCGCCGACAAGGCCAAGTGATTCTCCTTCGTGAAGCGTAAAGGAGATGCCGCGGACGGCAGAGAGGGGTTTATTTTTAAGAGAAAAGGTGACGTGGAGGTTTTCAACTTCGAGTAGTTTTTTTGTCATCGGCGGAGCCTCGGGTCGAGGGCGTCGCGGAGTGCATTGCCGAGGAGGTTGAAGGAGAGCATGGTGAGGGTGATCATAAGCGAGGGGAAAAAGAGACGCCACGGATAGTAGCGCATGGCGCTGAGGGCGTCATTGATCATGACGCCCCAGCTGGCAGCAGGGGCTTGGACGCCGAGGCCGAGAAAGCTGAGGAAGGCTTCGGTGAAAATGGCGGTGGGGACAGTGAGGGTCGTGGTGGCGATGATGGGGCCGATGGCGTTCGGAATGAGGTGGACGAAAAGGATGCGCGGAAACGAGGCGCCGATGGCTTTGGCTGCGAAGATGTAATCAAGTTCTTTGATTTGAAGAATTTGGCTGCGGCAGATGCGGGCCATGTTGATCCAGCCGGTAAAGGTCATGGCAATGAGGATGGTGCCGATGCCAGTGCCGCGAATGACGGTGAGGAGGATGACGACGAGAAGATAGGGGATGGCGTAGAGAATATCGGCAATCCGCATGAGGATCTCGTCCGTTTTTCCGCCAGCGGCCGCGGCAAGAGATCCCCAGAGAATGCCAAGGGTGGCGTCGATGAGAGCAGCGACAATGCCGATGAAGAGAGAAATGCGGGCGCCCCACGCGACGCGGGTGAAGAGATCGCGTCCCAGTTCGTCAGTGCCAAACCAAAAGTGAGAAGAAGGGGGGCTGTTTTTAAGGGGGAGGTGGATTTCCGAATAGGAATAGGGAGAGAGGAGAGGACCGAAGAGAGCAAAGAGAAAAAGGAGGGCGAGGACAGTGAGAGAAAAAAGGGCGGCAGGGTTGGTGCGAAGGCGAGTCCAGGCGTCTTTGAGGTAGGAATCATGCATAGGAGACCTTGCGGATGCGGGGATCGATGAGGGCGTAGAGGAGATCGACGAGGAACATCGTGAGAATGAGGCAGGCGCTAAAGAAAATGGTCAGGCCTAAGATCATCGGATAGTCTCTCCCGCTAATGCTGTGGATCATCCACTGGCCAAGTCCCGGAATGGCAAAAATGCGCTCAATCATAAAGCTGCCGGTGAGAATTTGTGTGGTGACAGGGCCAAGGTATGTGATGACGGGAAGGAGGGCGTTGCGAAGGCCGTGGCGAAGGGCGATGCGGAAGAGGGGAAGCCCTTTGGCTTGCGCGGTACGGATGTAGTCTTGCGCAAGGACTTCGACCATGTTGGACCGTGTGAGGCGGGCGATGAAGGCGGTGGGGAGAGCGGCCAGAGCTAAGGTGGGGAGGATGGTGTGCTCGAAGGAGCCCCACCGCGCCACCGGAAGAAGGGAGAATTTAAGACAGAAAAGGAATTGGAGCAGGCTTGACAAAACAAAATTTGGAACCGAAACGCCCAGGGTCGCAATGGCCATGGCTGTGGCGTCCTGCCACCGCCCCCGCTTGAGGGCAGCCACCGTGCCGAGGAGGATGCCGCAGGGGATAGCCAGGCAAAGGGCTTGCAGGCCGAGCTGGGCCGAGACAGGAAATCCTTCGCGGATGAACTGTCCCACTGTGCGCCCCTGGTAGACGATCGAAACGCCAAGATCGCCGTGGAGAAGTTTTTTGATAAATATAAAGTACTGATGGTGAATTGGTTGGTCAAGTCCGTAGTAGGCGTGGAGCGAGGCAAGGACTTCGGGTGGGACGTTTTGCTCTCCGAGGAAGGGATCGCCCGGGATGGCGTGCATGAGGAAAAAAGTGCCTGTGACAACGCACCAAAACGAGAGGAGAAGGATTAGCCCTTTTTTTACGAGGAACATATTGCTAAACAAACATAGCATATTTTAAAATTCTCGCCATGCTGAATAGAAATGTATTTTCTGGAAACAAATTTCATTTTACCTCACTTGGGTGCGCGCGCAACCTGGTCGACAGCGAAGTGATGATCGGAATTTTGCTCAAGGCGGGCTATGAAGCAACGCCCGAGGTGGAAGAGGCCGATTACCTGGTGGTCAACACATGCGGCTTTCTTGCCTCGTCAAGGCAAGAGGGGATCGACACCATTGCCGAACTTTTTCAAACCAAGAAAAAAAGCGCCAAGGTGATTGTCGCCGGATGTATGGTTCAAAAACACAGCCATGAACTCAAAGAAAAATTTCCCAAGATTCACTATCTTCTCGGCTCTGGCGATGTGGAAAAAATCTTGTCAGCTGTCCAGTCGGGAGAAGCGGGTGAGCAGGTGACGAGCGCGAAAAGTTATCTCGAGTGGGGCGAAGTTCCACGGACCCTTTCTACGCCGAAGCACTACGCCTACCTGAAAATCGCTGAAGGGTGTAAGAAGCGGTGCGCGTTTTGTATCATCCCGACCATCAAAGGACCTTTGAAGAGCAAGACCGAAGAGCAGGTTCTGAAAGAGTTTCGGGCGCTCCTTTCACAAGGAGTTTTTGAAGTCATTTTGATTGCGCAAGATTTGGGTGATTTTGGCAAAGACCGAAGAGAGAAAGGCGCTTTGGCCAAATTGCTATGTAAAATGTTGGAAGAAAAGGGACAGTTTTGGCTCCGGCTTCTCTACTTATATCCCGATGAAATTGACGAAGAGCTCATCGCTGTGATGAAAAGCGATAAACGGATTTGTCCTTACCTTGACATGCCGATCCAGCACATCAGCGATCCTGTTTTAAAAGCGATGCACCGAACCACATCAAAGGAAGAAATTCTAAAAATAATCAGACATCTGAGACAGGAAATTCCCGACATATCGATCCGGACCAGTCTGATGGTAGGGTTCCCGGGTGAGACAGAAGAGCAATTCCAAGAACTTTTACAGTTTGTGAAAGAAGATCCACTCGACAATGTAGGGATTTTTACCTTTTCACTGGAAAAAGAGGCCTATGCAGCGAAGTTGCCGAACCACATTGCCGACGAAGTAAAGCAAGAGAGATTTGCTCGTTTGGCTGAGGTGCAAAAGGAGATAGTCGAAGGGCGAATGCAGAAGTGGATTGGGAAGAAGGTGGTAGCGATCGTCGAAGGGTTCCATCCCGACTCTGAACTTCTCTTACGTGCTCGCCACACCGGCCAGTGTCCTGACATCGACGGGCAAATTATCATCAACGACGGAAGGAAAGTGACCTCCTTTGGCAAGCTCTACGAGGTAGAAATTACCGACGCCATTGGATACGATCTCATCGGGAAAGTCCTTGGCCTCGCGCAGGGAGGTAAGGCATGCAAATTGCAGCTCGCCTTAGTCTAAAAAAAGGGAAAGAAAAACCTCTCCTGCAGCGTCACCACTGGATCTACTCCGGCGCAATCTCCCAGCTTCCGAAACTGCCTGCAGGCTCTCTCGTCGAAGTCACATCTCATGGAGGCGAAAAACTTGGGCTTGCCCTCTTCAACCCCGGCCATTCCATTGCTGCCCACATGATCGCCTTTGGTGAAACCTCGGTCGAGGACTCTCTTCGCCGCTCGATCACTTCAGCCCTCTCTTTGCGCAAGGGCCTCTTTGACCCCGCGCACACAAATGCCTTTCGCCTCCTCAACGCTGAAGGGGATGGTATTCCTGGCCTCATCGTAGACTCGTACGCCAATGTCCTTGTGATACAGCTCTCGCACCCCGGTCTAGAACCCCTCCGCGAAGCAATTGTCGCCCTCCTCATTGAACTGGTCTCCCCCTGCGCTATCTATGAAAAGTCCACCTCATTTCTCCGCAAAAAAGGGGGAATGGAAGAGAAAAGGCTCCACCTCTACGGCGAAGAGATCCCCACCGTAGAGATCCTTGAAAACGGCCTTCGCTTTTCGGTCGACCTTTTAGAAGGTCAAAAGACAGGTCTCTTTCTTGACCAGCGCGAAATGCGCAGCCTCGTCCGCTCTCTCGCGAAGGACCGAAAAGTATTGAACTGTTTTGCCTACACCGGCGGTTTTTCGCTCGCAGCGCTTGCAGGAGGCGCCTCGCACGTCGACAGCGTAGAGATCAGCGCCAAATGCGAATCACGCCTTGCCGAAAATCTTCGCCTCAACGACCTCTCGCACCATCAATTTCACTGCACCGACGTATTTGACTACCTCAAGACATGCTCCTGGGATTACGACCTCATCATTCTCGATCCTCCTGCCTTTGTCAAAAAGCGTGACGACGTCCCCGCTGCCTTTCGAGCCTACAAAGAGATGAACCGCCACGTCCTCTCCAAGATGAAACCGAACAGCCTTCTCCTCACCTGTTCCTGCTCCTACCACATTGAAGAGGCCCTCTTGCAAAATATTCTCTTTCGAGCCGCCCACGAAGCCAATCGCAAGGTGCGTATCTTGTCGCGCCACCGACAGGCTTTCGATCATCCGATTTCCATATTTCATCCAGAAAGCAACTATCTAAAAAGTTTCCTACTAAGAGGAGAGAACGATCATGTCAACGCTGTCCTGTGAAGTCCTAACGAATATTTTTCAGTTTATAGGAACGCAAGGGCCTAAGCCAAAACCCATTCGAGATGTGGGAAAAGAAAATGAGGCGGGTCACAGAAAGCTGTTTGTGGGTTTAACTCCTTATCCAATGAATTTGGTTTGTCACAAATGGGCTTTTGCTCTCGAATCATATTTTAATGGAAATTTTTGGAATGAAAAACTTCCCTCCTGGATGAAATCTGTCGTATGGCTCGTAAAGAGACAGGAAGAAACGACTCGGAACAGTTGGACTGCCCTGCAGCAACACAAATGTGCAGAAATTGCGGTTCTTTATGGAAGAAGCCTTATGCCACAATCGGGAGATCCCTTCTCTCTTGTTCTTTCTCCAGATACTCCTGAAATACAAGCAAAGGAGAGAAAAATATTTATAAATTTTCGAAAAAATTCAGCGCTTCTTCCTTCTGGAGCTTTTGCATATAGCCAGATGAAGAGATCTTTCCAAGAGAAAAGCGTGGCGGATATATCGAATCTAGAGATTCAGGATCTCACGGCGATATACGGGAAAGTCACAGAACTTTCCATCGAAGATGTAGAGTCCTTGAAGCTTCCCCCCGAGGCCAGACTTTGCCGGAATGTGCAAACGATTACTTTCTCTGCGATCGCACCGGAAGAAGTTGATTTTCGAAGTTGGATGCGGCGTTTTCCGAAACTAAAACTGGTGAGATTTCCCAACACAGATTTTCTTACATATGAATGTCATAAAAGTGCGCAAACACTCTTTAACAAAGTGGGTCAGTCGATAGATATTGAGTGTGGGCGAACTTGGATATGGAAATATTCAATGACTATAGAGGGAAATTTAACGCGGACATACTTTTATCGCGAACCGAAAAGGACACTTCTCCAGAAAGTGGCTAGGGTCGCGTACAGATGTCTTTGTATGGTTCCTTGGTTAGTGGGACTCATCTCATTTGGAATGGTAGTGCTGCTGCCCATAATAGCAGTAAGGTTAGTATGCAGAATTCTGGGGCTAGTCCTGCGGATTTTAGCTTGCTTAGTGAGTACAATCCTGGAGATGCTAGCAAGACCCAAGCTTTATCTTTTTTTCGTCGCGTTAATCTATACGGTAATTCAGCTAAGTTGAACCTCTCTCGCCTAAAGGCGAGAGATTCTTGTTTCATCGCTCTCCTTAAGGAGTAGCTCCACAAGCTTTTAAGACCGACATCCCAGCGGCCTTTTCAAGAATCGCGCTATTGAGATCCCGTTCAATCACGATTGAACAGTTAGAACATCGATATTCGCGATCGCTTAGTTCCATCTTCCTTTTTGCACCGCATCTGCTGCACATTTGCGTAC
>Ga0207952_1001031_pt1 | contig 14188 bp, 11 predicted proteins | sample SubbioR12Aug_8Ca_FD_184831 | JGI IMG/M metagenome (GOLD analysis project Ga0207952, IMG submission 184831) | Serpentinite rock and fluid subsurface biosphere microbial communities from McLaughlin Reserve, California, USA - CR12Aug_8Ca (SPAdes) | ecosystem: Environmental > Terrestrial > Deep...
GGCTCCCTGCGGGAGCCGCGACTGTTTGTGGCCTACCGACGCCTGCCGGTGATCCGATCGATTCGGCGCACGCTGTGTATGCCGATGATAGTCATCACGATGCCGATGATAGCTACTGCACTGCACGCGACGACTGACCGATCCGGACCGAGAAAGGCCAAAAAGATAGCCAGTAGTGCAAACGCCGCCGCGATGATACCTCCAAGGAGCTGAAAATTCTCCCACCAGTTACGATCCGATTGCATCCGATGCTGGAAGTCATCCGATTCGCTCATGCCCTTCCTCCACAGTTGATCGTCCGCATAGTACAACGAAACCGGTACTATGCCAACCCCATGCGATAAATGTCGAACGAATTCTCGCCTTCGAACATGTCCGATGGATTCGGGAGAAAGATCTTTCGCCGAGACAAATCTTCTGTTGCGTCATTAATCAACTGCTTGAACAACGCAAATTCCGCTGCACACTGTTTGTATTCAATGACATAGCGCTTCATCTGTGGCGAACCGTCCTTGTTCTTCCCCTTCTTGCATTCGTACAAGATAAATCGAAGTACCGGTTTTTTGTACGTATGCGTCACGGTGTAGTAGTTAAATAACGCCTGCATGATGAACAGCGTTTTCTTTTCTTTGTGCTTGCTGAACGAATCCACAAATTTATGATCCACCACATCAAGCGCCCGCTTATTGAGCTTTGAGCGCACCACCAAGTCCGAGACCGCCTTGATGGGCAAGGCTAAGCCTTGCACATGTGCCGTCGCCTTGATTTCGATATCAACAACGTCGTGCTTCGGAGGTTTCGCGAGATAGAATCCTATCGCCTGAAGATAGTCGCGCTCCATTGCTTGTCGCTTTTCTTTCTTCGCTTTTTTGGTCTTTGCGACACCGAAATTGATCTCGAAATCGGGAACACTGCGCAGATACTGAAGCCCTAGGTCGATCGCTCCTTCTTTAGGAATGCCGCCATAAAAATGCTGCAGCGCCACATGCCCCGCCCGCCCAATGATGCCGGATGGCGTCGACGGCATGTCGTAGACACGCTCGACGTAGCGTTTGTACCACGCGAGCGGATTCCGCAGATACGCCATGAGTGATGAATGACTCCAGTGCGAAATCGGGATTTTTGCGCTTGGCTCAACTTTTTCCGTGGGCCACAGCCGCTCTTCAATTGCCGCCTCATCGCCTTCAAGCGGCCCGTACGCTTCAATCGGCGGCGTACTGTCGACTTCGTACCGAGTCAGAATGTCATCGGGCATACACTAACTATACCAAGGTTGTGCATGAGGATTCCGTGTGACTTGTTTGACAATTGTCCTCTCCAAACATACAACTACCGTGGCGTAGCGGGATGCCACACCCCCTCTCGCGGGATGCGGGAAACTGCGTTTTCGGCGGGATGCCGAGAAGGAGCAGAAAAATGGAACCGAAACTGAGAATCTTCTTCGCTGAGTTTCCATTCCTACGTGATGAATTTGGAGAAATGCTAATCACGAGAGCATGCGTATCGCGTGTTGATAGGGCTCTACTATCGGCATGCGTCGTAGATCGATACGATTTCTTTTCGCGAGGCCTGTCGCATATCGCTTTCTTTCAGAAGGACGGAGGATTTATTGAGCGTCGAGAATTCTTTCTCCTCCCTTGTTTTGGAAGTACGACACTGAGGTTTGAGTCCCTATTGTCCGGATTTGTCGCGAACCTCGCCCACTATGTCGCCTGGTACCGGTGGGATGCGGAGGGAACAAAGACACTGACCCTCTACAAGCCGCCCAAGAAACACGCAACGATCGTGTCGTGGCTCGACGAGCTCGAAGCTGCAGAAAAGGCGCGGCTCCGTGCCGAAATTGCAGAGATCGACGAGGGGGTCGCATCCTGAAACATTTTCGACCCTGACTTTGTCGATCAAATTCATGACCCCGGGAAACGAGCAAATGTTTCCTGGGGTCAACTATTTGACGCATGATCATAACGCGATAGCATTCCGCCATGACATTCACCATTTCCGGCAAAGTGTGGCGATACGAGGGTACTGGTGGGTGGTACTTTGTATATGTAAACAAGGCCCTCTCACAAAAAATTAAGGACACCACGCGGAACAAAAAGAAGGTCGGCTTCCAGTTTGTCCGCGTCAAAGCCACGATCATCGGCTCTGGGGTACACAAAACCAGCTGGAACACGACATTGTTCCCCACCAAAGACGGCCCATACCTCATCGCCATCAAATCCGACGTAAGGCACAAAGAAGATATCGACGATGGCGACTCAGTCAAAATAAACTGCACGCTTTTATAAACTAAGGGGAGCGAAACACACCTGTGTGTCGCTCCCCCGACCTTTATCACGTGGCCTACGCGCTGATGGTCGGTGCTTCGCTTTCCGCCCATTGCCCGTACAGTGTATCGAGTTGCAAGCGCAACTCAGTGACCGCGTGGATCATGCTGTAGTCCACGGTGCCGGTGCGGACGATGAACAAATACGCGTTTCGCGTTGCGACCGCGATTTGACGCTTCTTCTCGACAATCTCAGGCGTCAACGAACGCTTGCCAGCATGCACTTCGTCGGCGAGATCCAGCATTCTCATTGCTGCAGCATTGCTCAGAAACTTCCAACCTTTCGGTGCCTCGGGCATTCTTTACCCCTCCAAAATCGACTTTCAGGCCATCCCAGCCAGCCGCTTTTATAGCATATAGACCATCAAGGTGTCACCTTGATGGTTTAGACCATCAAGGTGTCACCTTGATGGTTTTGAAAGTTGACCTAGGTACAAGTCCGCAATAGGTTTATACTCCCTTTCTATGAGTTCCCGAGAGAAGTCCATCTACGACAGCGGGCAGATGAACTACGACGCATGGGGTAGTGTTGAAGACCCGACCGGCAAATTTATTGGCGAACATATTGAACAACACATCGGCAGTTTAGAAGGTAAAACGCTTATCGATGTGGGCTCAGGCCAAGGTCGTTTTATCCCTCTTTGGAAACACCTCAGCGCACGTGGAATTCAGGCAGTTGATCCATCTAAGCACCATGTACAAATGTCGCGAAAGATATTTCCTGACGTGCCAGTATTCAAAGGGACCTTGGCTGAATTTCACAACGACGAAAAATTCGATGTCGCAACCGCCATCATGGTCTTTGAACACTTTGAAGATGCTGTTGAGCCGTTACGGCAACTCAAAGACTTAGTAAAACCCGGTGGACGAGTAATTGTCGTGAGCAACGCTCTCGAATACACCCTCACCCCGAACTACTACTACAAAATGGAAACCGAACAACGAGACGACGGATCCATACGAGCGACCGTACACACGCCGCATGGGACACTCAACGACATCCTTCGTCCGGCCCAAGCTTTCATTTCGGCAGCTGATCAAGTTGGCTTTTCCAAAATAGAGCACTTTGACTTACTTGCGAACGACAAGTTAATTTCCGAAGCACCACGATACGCGCCATATCGCGGCATGCCGGTCCGTCAAATGCTAATTTTGACTGTCTAGTAACTCTTTAACTGTTTTGCACGTTCGTGGAAGCGGATGCGTTCCAGTGCTTTTGCTTCAATCTGGCGAATACGTTCACGAGTGACGCCGAATTCGCGGCCCACTTCTTCAAGGGTGTAGCAAATGCCGTCTTCTGTTAAACCGTTGCGCATTTCCAAAATCTTGCGCTCCTTTGGTGAAAGTTCATCCAAAATGGCACCCATCTGCTCCGCAAGAATGCGGCGCGATGCGTCCTGATCAGGCGCGGCAATAGTCTCGTCTGCGATAAATGAGCCGAGCGTCGAGCGTTCGTCGTCGTCCTCGCCGACCGGCGATTCAAGCGAGACCGTGTCCTGGTTTATCTTTTGGATGGTGTAAATCTTGTCGACTTCAATACCCATTTCAGCAGCTAATTCTTCTGGCAGCGGGTCGCGGCCAAGATGCTGCGAGAGCTCACGAACCTTTTGTTTGTACTTGGCGATGGTTTCCACCATATGCACCGGGATACGGATGGTGCGGCTCTGGTCGGCAAGCGCACGGGTAATAGCCTGGCGGATCCACCAGGTCGCATAGGTCGAGAATTTGTAGCCCTTTGTGTAGTCGAATTTATCGACTGCCTTAAAGAGGCCGAGGTTCCCTTCTTGAATTAGGTCAAGAAGCGTCAAGTCTGGTGAGCGGTTCACATACTTTTTGGCGATCGAAACAACGAGGCGGAGGTTCGAGCGGGCGAGAATGTTGCGTGCCTCGTCATCACCATCAAGAATGCGCTTCGCCAAATCGCGTTCGTTCTGCGCATTCAAAAGCGGGTACTGACCAATCTCACGCAAGTACATCTGAACCGAGTCGTACGATGAATCAGAGCGGCGATGCTGCAATTTCTTCTTCTCAAGCACTTCAGTAGCTGCGGTATCTTCAAGCATGTTGCCGCCTTCCAAGACGTCGATGCCGGCTGTACCAAAGCGCTCGTACATCTCTTCCAAGAGGAGGACGTTGTCTTCGATCTGTGGAAATTCGCGAAGGATTTCGTCGAAGGTAATGTAGCCGCGTTCACGACCCAAGACGATAAGCGCTTGAACCTTCTGTTCGTCTTTGAGTTTTCCGCCCTTGCCGTTTGGCCGAGCTCGGACTTCAACCTTTTTCTTCCCCACTTTTTTCTTTTCGGCACGGAGTGCGGCACGAGCTTTGGCCGGCGCACGGCGCGCTTTCACCTTGACCATCTTTTTTGCCTTTTTTATTTTTTTCTTTTTTGCCATGCCAGGGCGTTAATTATGCAAAGTCAGACACCCCCTTCTTTTTTTTGGGGGCTTGCTTCTGTATTCACTGTATTTACACCGTAAACGGTGAAAGCACGGTGAATACGGATTCACCAAGATACTACACCTTTTTGCCGCTTTTGGCAATAGCGGCTGTGAGTAACCGGCTCTTTTCGGAGAGATCTTCGGCCGCTGCCTCGTCCCCTTTCCGCTCAGCTTCCAGCATGGCATCCCTCGTTGCCGCCAACTCACCACGAAGGCGCTCGTCCGAAAGAATAGCAATGAGGGTTGCCGCGTCACGCTTGAGCGTGCCATTGTGGCCATGCAATTGCTCGGCAAAAAATCGGAGCGTCTCTTTCGTCTCAAGCGGCATACGGCGCAATTCGTCCATCGCCTCTTTTCCAATCGCGTCCTCCAGATCTTTCGCAAACTGATCGGTGTCTAAGAGTGGCTCTTTCATTGATTCCTGCCACAGCAAGAGGCCGTACGCCTGTTTGATCCTGTTTGGTGCGTCGGCCTTCCGCACCGGCGTCTCCGGCACCTTCGGCACGGGAATCTGCGCTTTTACTTTTGCACTCGCCTCTGCGACCGCCCGTGCCGAAACGCCCAAACGATCCGCAATCTCTTTTTCGTACTGCTCCCGCGCAATCGGGCTTTGTACGTCTGCGAGAAATGGTATAACGATCGACTCTACTGAGCGACGGAACGCATCTTTTGCTTTGGTACTCGCTTCAAGCACATCAAGGAGGAACATCACGATATCTTTAGCTTCGCGGATCACTTTTTTCCACGCATCGGCGCCTTCTTTCTGAATAAGGTCTGCCGGGTCGAGGCCGGGCGGCAAGGGGGCAACTTTTACATTCAAGCCTTGCTGCAGTGCCGCGCGCGCAGCGCGTGTCGCTGCCTTGAATCCTGCCTCGTCAGGGTCGAGTGCAAGCAGCAGGTTGTCACTCATGCGTTTGATGAGGAGCGCATGTTCAGTCGTAAATGCGGTACCAGAGACGGCCACCGTGTTACTCCACCCTGCTTGGTGTGATGCAATAAGGTCCATCTGCCCTTCTACCAAAACGGCAAACGTGTGCTTGCGTATCGCGTGTTTTGCCCTGTCGAAGCCATAAAGAATGCGGGACTTGTGGTACAGCATCGTTTCCGGCGAGTTCAAATACTTCGGCGCGTCAGGATGTGCTGATGGCCCAAACGTACGACCAGAAAATGCAACCACGCGCCCCGCAGTATCGCTGATAGGAAACATGATGCGATTGCGGAACTTGTCGGTAAGGTTGCCGCGCTCCCCCTTTTTCGCAAGGCCCGCATCGACGATTTCTCGGTCTGAAAACTTCTTTTCGCGCAAATAGCGCGCAAGCGCATCCCACTCGTCTCCTGCAACACCCACACGAAACGCAGTTATAGTTTGCTCCGAAATGCCGCGACCTCCTAGGTATGCGCGAGCCTCTGGAGTGAGCGCGCGCTGATAAAACAGCGTCGCCGTTTCCATCGCTTCAAACAATCGATCCGTCTCGTCTTTTCCGCCGGCTGGCGGATTACCCTGTGCATACACGAGCGGGACGCCCGCCTTTTCTGCGAGCATCTTCAAAGCGCCTTTAAAATCAACACCTTCGATTGCTTCAACGAACGAGAAAATGTCGCCGCCAACACTGCAGCCAAAGCAGTGATACGTGCCCCGATCGGGAGAAACCATAAACGACGGTGTCCGCTCCGCATGGAACGGGCAACGCGCCCGATAATTCTGTCCGGCACGCTGAAGCTTTACGTACTGCCCCACGACATCGACGATGTTGAGGCGATCTTTGATTAGTTGGACGGTATCTGCGGCCATGAGCGCATCATAGCAAATGCTACTTTGAATTGCGGAGGTGTTATACTCGCCCTATATCAGCCCATAGTTCAAAACTATGTCAGAAGAAATCGAAAAATCAGAGAGTCCGGTCAATGCTCTTGCGGAAGAATGGAAAGAGCTGATGGATCTCCACGTCCGCTCCGAATTACCGGATCGAGATTTCAAAAGAAGCGCGTATCGTCTCCACGGTAAAATCTACAACCTTATCAATGATCCAAAAGCAACAAAGATTGCTGAAGATCTTTTGGAAAAGGTATACGGGGATGTGGGCAAAGATTTCTTTGACGAAGAAAAAGAAGGATGACCTATCGTATCCATCGGTGCGCGGTGGTGCCAGCTGTGTTCCTGACGAACTCTGTGAATCGTGCGAAAAAGGCCCGCATTGCTGCGGGTCTCTTTCTTCTAAGCGATAGCGAGACGGTAGTTCCGCGACCGAAGTACTTAGCGTTCCGTCTTTTCAACTTCCGGAGCAGGTGCCATAAGGGCGTCTTGCTCGGCAAGTTGCTGTTCCAATTCCGAGATCATGGCGTGTTTCTTCGAGCCTTTGAAACCAGTACCTGCTGGGATCAAGCGGCCGATGATGACGTTTTCCTTGAGACCAACCAGTCGATCAATCGATCCAGATACCGCAGCTTCTGCCAACTTACGCGGTGTATTTTGGAACGAGATTGCCGAGAGGAATGATGCGCGTGTGAGCGAAACTTCCGTGATACCAAGCATGAGTTGCTTCCCTTTTGCTGATTCACGTCCTTCGTCCTTCATCACGCCATTCACGCGTTCAAGCTCAAAGTCAGCAATGATCTCGCCTGCCGAGATACCAGTATCGCCAGAGGCGACAACTGACATGCGGCTGAACATCTGCTTGACGATGATTTCGAGGTGCTTGCGAGCGGTCGAAACACCCTGGAGTTCGTAGATTCGGGTGATTTCTGCAATAACATACTCTTGCGCACGCTCCTTGCCTGCAAGCAAGAACAATTCGTCCAAGTCAGCCGAACCATCGGTCATGAAGTCACCCTTCGTGACTGCCTGGCCAATCTTCACGATAATATTGCGGGCTGGATGAATGCGATATTCAATATCGCGTTTTGCAGCTTTGCCTTCAGCAGCGATCGTAATCACCGTTTCCTGACCATCTTTAACAATGTCAGTGATGACGCCTGAGACACGAGCAAGCGCCGCCGGAAGTTTCGGCATGCGGCATTCGAATACTTCTTCAACACGTGGGAGACCCATGGTAATGTCACCGCCTGATTGTGCGACACCTCCTGTGTGGAACGTACGCATCGTGAGCTGCGTGCCCGGTTCGCCGATAGCCTGAGCGGCAATGACGCCGACTGCCTCGCCGATGTCGATCATTTCACCATTGGTGAGGTCGACACCGTAGCAGTGACGGCAGACACCACGCGCGACTTTGCAGGTCATCGGTGAGCGTACCGTTGCTTGCGTGACGCCCAGGTCATTTTCAATCGCCTTTGCATCATCACGATTGAGGAGTTGGTTGCGCTTGAACGTACCAGTGTTAGTGACTATATCTTCTGCGAGCACGCGTCCTGCAAGACGGTCGCTAAACGTACCGCCGATATTCTCCTTGCCCGGACGCGGGAGAATGACGCCATCTTTGACGCCACAGTCGTCTTCGAGCACCACAACGTCGTGCGCAACATCGAAGAGGCGGCGTGTAAGGTACCCGGCACGTGCTGTGTTGAGTGCGGTGTCAGCAAGACCCTTACGAGCACCGTGCGTCGAGGTGAAGTATTCGATCGGTGTGAGGCCTTCTTTGTATGACGAGACGATTGGGAATTCAATAACTTCACCGCGTGGGTTCGTGATGAGGCCTTTCATACCGGCCATCTGGTGCAGCTGGACGACAGAACCACGAGCGCCCGAGGTAATCATGTTGTGAACAGGTCCGGTTGGATCCAAAACTTCGGTCACATGCTTGCGCAATTCCCCTGATGCACGGCCCCAGATTTCAATCGTAGCGCGCTTACGTTCATCGTCGGTAAGAAGCCCGTTTTCGTAGTTCTCACGCTCCTTGAGTACTGCCGCCTTTGCTGCAGCCACCAACGATTCTTTAATTTCAGGCACGTTCACGTCTGAAATTGACCAGGTAATACCTGCGTGTGTTGCGTACTTGAATCCGAACGCCTTAATCTTGTCGAGAATAGCAGGGATGCCGTCGAGACTGTAGTGAGTTACCAGTGTGTGCACGAGCGCACCCATCTTCTTGTTCGTGATTTCATCGTTGAAGTATGGGAAGTCGTTCGGAAGGACCGAGTTGAAGAGAAGGCGTCCGACTGATGTCTCAAACGGCTTGCCTTCAAAGACCGCATACTTCTTGTTGTCAGATGGAAGGACGCGAATCTTTGCACGAAGGTCGATCGCACCAAAGTCGTACGCGGTGATCGCAGCATTGGTGGATGGGTACGAATTCCCCTGACCCTTTGCATCGTCGATCATGCGCGTCATCCAGTAGCAACCGAGGACGATATCGAGAAGTTTCGATGCGACAACAACGTCGCCTGAGCCTGGCTTCAAGACGTTCTTGTTTGCTGACATGATTTCCGCCGCTTCCATCTGCGCTGCTTCTGAAAGCGGAACGTGGATGGCCATCGCGTCGCCGTCGAAGTCCGCGTTGTATGCTGGACAGACGAGCGGATGCACCTGGATCGCATTACCTTCAATAAGAACGGGACGGAATGCCTGAATTGATTGTCGGTGCAGCGTCGGTGCGCGGTTCAAAAGCACATACTTGCCCTGAATTGCTTCTTCGAGAATCGGCCATACTTCCGGTGCCTCATCTTCGATCAAGCGGCCAGCACCACGGATGTTGTATGCGTGTTCACGCGCCAAGAGGCCACGGATCACGAACGGACGGAAGAGTTCCAAGACCATGTGCTTCGGAAGACCACATTCATCGAGTGCTAAATCAGGACCAACAACGATGACCGAGCGGCCTGAGTAGTCGACGCGCTTACCAAGGAGGTTTTGGCGAAGGTAACCGTGCTTACCCTTCAAATAATCAGCGAGCGACTTGAGCGCGCGGCGGCGTCCACCAAGGATGCCTAAGACACCGGCGCCGCGACGCATTGAGTTGTCGAGAAGTGCGTCAACGGCTTCCTGCAAAATGCGCTTTTCGTTGCGGAGAATGACATCTGGCGCATGGATTGCCAAGAGACGCTTCAAGCGGTTGTTACGGTTGATGACACGGCGATACAAGTCGTTCAAGTCAGACGACGCATGGCGGCCACCTTCAAGGGCAACCATCGGGCGCAGTGCTGGTGGCACAACGGGAAGGCGCGTGAGGAACATCCATTCTGGACGTACGCCCGCGCGCTTCATTGCCTCTGCAAGTCCGAGACGTTTACGAAGCTTGTCCTTGTCGCCTGCCGCTGCAGTGTCGTACGCAGCACGCACTTCGCCGATGAACGTATCCAAGTCGACATGCTTCAAGATGTTGTAGAGAGCTTCAGGACCGATCGTCGCGCGGAACATCGCGCCGTACTTTACAGCGAAGAGATGGTACGCAGCTTCGTCGAGCACGGTTCCCTTTTGAATTGATTCGATGTCTTTCTTTGCTTTTGTCGCAAGGTCCTTCAGGCGAGTCTTTTCGTCTGCTGACGCAGCCGCTTTGTGTTTCGCTTGGTATTCGTTCTCAAGGTCTTTAAGAAGACGGCTACGCTCTGTTTCGTCGATGGACGTAACGATGTAGCCGGCAAAGTAGACAACCTTTTCAACTTCTGCTGCTGAGAGGCCAAGTAAGAGTGCGATGCGCGACGGGATACCGCGGAGGAACCAGATGTGTGCAACCGGCGTTGCAAGGTCGATGTGACCCATGCGTTCGCGGCGTACAATGGCACGCGTGATTTCCACGCCGCATTTCTCACAGACAATGCCGCGGAAACGGATGCCGCGATACTTGCCGCAGTAACATTCGTAGTCCTTTTCGGGTCCAAAGACGCGTTCGTCAAAGAGACCGTTCTTTTCGGGGCGCTGCGTGCGGTAGTTGATGGTTTCCGGCTTGGTGATCTCACCATGTGACCATTCAATGATCTTGTCAGGCGACGCGAGTCGCATGGCGATCGCGGAAAAGTCCTGCGGAAGCGTATCTTTATTGCGTCGGAGGTTTGGTTGCATAGGCGTTAAGCGTTTTCCGCATTATCTTCGATAAATTCCAAGTCTATACCGAGACCACGCAAGTGTCGTACGAGGACGTTAAACGTCGCTGGCGTATTCGACTCCCTGATGCGTTCACCGGAGACGATTGCATCGAAGGCTGCTGAGCGGCCAAGGATGTCGTCTGACTTATACGTAAGGATTTCGCGGAGTGAATGAGCAGCTCCATACCCGAGGAACGCCCATACTTCCATTTCTCCCACGCGCTGACCACCATTTTGTGCTTTACCGCCGAGTGGTTGCTGGGTCGTAAGGCTGTAGGGACCGATGGAACGCATGTGAATCTTGTCTTCCACCATGTGATGCAGCTTGAGCATGTACATGATGCCGATCGAAACTTTCTGTGCGAATGCTTCTCCTGTGCGGCCATCAAAGAGCGTGAATTTTCCGTCCTTTTCAAAGCCAGCTTTTTCCAGTTCGGCCATGATCTCTTCTTCTGAGGCGCCAGCAAACGATGGCACGATTGCCTGATACCCGAGCTTTTCTGCAGCGAGACCGAGGTGTAACTCGAGGATCTGGCCGAGGTTCATACGGGATGGAACGCCGAGCGGTGTGAGAATGATGTCTACCGGATTTCCGTTTTCATCAAACGGCATGTCTTCTTCTGGCAACACACGCGAGATAACACCCTTGTTTCCGTGACGACCAGCGAGTTTATCACCCACTGAAATTGTGCGGAGCTGTGCGACTTCGACGTGCACGCGCTTGATGACACCCGATTCCAAGACGTCACCGTTTTCGCGCGAGAAAACCTTGACAGAGACGACGCGACCGCGTTTGCCGCCTTCCATGCGGAGAGATGTATCTTTCACATCCTTTGCCTTCTCGCCGAAGATTGCATGCAAGAGACGCTCTTCCGGTGTGAGTTGTGTTTCTCCCTTTGGTGTTACTTTACCGACAAGAATGTCGCCGGTGCGCACTTCTGCACCAATACGAACAATGCCTTCTTCATCGAGGTTGCGGAGTTTAAATTCTGAAACGTTTGGAATGTCGTGGGTTGTAACCTCAGGCCCAAGCTTTGTATCGCGCACCACGCAGACAAACTCCTCCATGTGAATCGAGGTGAAGCGCGCGTCTTTTGCGAGGCGCTCAGAAATAACGATGGCGTCTTCGAAGTTCGCACCAAACCATGGGAGGAATGCGACGCGGACGTTCTGGCCGATTGCGAGCTGACCGTTTTGCGATGTTGACGCATCGGCAAGCACACCGCCACGCTTTACTTTGTCGCCAACACTCACGAGCGGTCGCTGATGGAATGCGGTAAAGCCGTTTGTACGTGAGAAGTTCACAAGGTCATACTCTTTGGTCTTGCCGTCGTTGTTCTTTACCTTAACGAGGCGCGCATCAACATAGGTCACTTCTCCCGCATCATCTGCGAGCATCAAACGACCGGAGTCGCGAGCAGCGATGCCTTCAATGCCGGTCCCAACAAGCGGCGCATCCGGTATCACGAGCGGCACGGCCTGTTTCTGCATGTTCGAACCCATGAGCGCGCGGTTTGCGTCGTCGTTTTCAACGAACGGAATCAGCGACGTTGCGACTGAAAACGGTTGATTCGTTGCAACCTCAATCAAATCCACGTCGTTGCGCGCAACGATCGTTGGTTCGCCACGCTTGCGGACCTCAACGGTTGCTGGCGTGATTTTCCCTTCGTCATCGCGTGGAATCGCAGCGTGCGCAATTGCATACTGTTCTTCTTCGTGCGCGTTCAAATAGACGATTTCTTTTGTAACCTTACCCTTCTCAACTTTCGCATACGGCGTTTCGATGATACCGAATTCGTTCGGGCGTGCGTAGAGCGCCATGTGCAACACGAGACCGATGTTCTTGCCTTCTGGCGTATGAATCGGACATGCGCGACCGTAGTGTGAGGAGTGCACGTCACGCACTTCAAGACCTGCGCGCTCAGATACGAGACCGCCGCGTCCAAGCGTCGAGAGAATGCGGAGGTGTTCGATTTCGTCGAGCGAGTTGTATTGCTGCATGAGCTGCGAGAGCTGGTCGGTTGTGAAGAATTCACGAATTGATGCCTGGAACGGACGCGGATTTACAAACTGAACTGGCGTTGACGTCTCTGGGTCAACCATAGCCATACGATCCTGAATGTTGCGCTTCATGCGCGAGAGTCCAATGCGCATGCGCTGTTCCAAGAGTTCACCGACAAACCGAACGCGGCGGAAGCCCAGGTGGTCGATGTCATCGGCCTGCGCATTCGGATCGCGGTTCGATTCGGCGATCTGCGTGATGATGCGGAGGATGTCGTCGAACGAGAGTATCGACTGTGCAAGCTCTTTCTCTCCTATTGGAAGACCGTAGCGGTGGTTGAAGTGGTAGCGACCAACACGCGACAGATCGTACCGCTCTGCAGAGAGAATAGCATTCACGTGATCTCTTGCCGTATCCGGTGTTGCGATGTCGCCGTCACGGAGACGGCGATAGATTTCGACATATGCCTCTTCTGGCGTTTTGGCGCTGTCTGCGCCAAGCGTTGCCTGAATCGCTTCGCGGCCAGCGTCACTCTTAAAGCGTGCAAGGATCTCCTTGTCGCTGTGAACACCAAGCACGCGGAGGAGAGACGTGACTGGGAAGCGACGCTTGCGGTCAATCTTTACGTAGATACCTCCATCCGGGTCTGATTCGATTTCAATCCAGACGCCGCGTGACGGAATGATCTTGGCGGCAAAATAATTCTTGCCTTTGTACGGGGCAACTTCAAAAAAGACGCCGTATGAGCGTGCGAGTTGCGCAACGACGATGCGCTCTACTCCGTTGATGATGAACGTGCCGTGCTTCGTCATCCAGGGAAAGTCCGCGAGAAAGATTTCTTGCTCCTTCTCCTCGCCAGTTGTCTTGTTCTTCAATTTCGCAATGATGGAGAGTGGTGCTTCGTATGTACGCATCGTCTTCTTCGCGTATTCTTCATCCCAACGCACAGCGCCGAACGTGAAGTCGGACATCTTCAATTCAAATTTCTTCCCCGAGTGATCCGAGATTGGTGAAAATTCTTTAAACACCTTAGCGGTGCCCTCTTTCACTAACTTATGGAACGACTCGAGCTGCGATTCGACCAGGTTGGGCAATTCGACGAGCGGTTCGCGGAAACGGCCGAAGTATTTCTGCGGCAGGGCACGTTTGGTTTTTGCCATGAAGCTTAAAAAGTGAACGTGAAAGGCGCAACGAAGACGCCTCTCCTTTTTAAAAAACCTATTTTCTAATTAGAAACCGTACCGGCCGTGACTCAATCGTGTATCAAAAGTACTCGCGCAGTATAACGGGTCCCCTGTCAAGAGTCAAGCGGAAACCGGGGTGTCAAGGCCACCTGGGGATAACAAAGTAATCGACCACCGGCCTGAGGGCCGGTGGCTTTGTATCTGCCGGCTGCGCCGGCAGGGCGGCTGATGTCATTTCGAGATGAGCTTGTCGAAGAGC
>Ga0207952_1001032_pt1 | contig 14185 bp, 10 predicted proteins | sample SubbioR12Aug_8Ca_FD_184831 | JGI IMG/M metagenome (GOLD analysis project Ga0207952, IMG submission 184831) | Serpentinite rock and fluid subsurface biosphere microbial communities from McLaughlin Reserve, California, USA - CR12Aug_8Ca (SPAdes) | ecosystem: Environmental > Terrestrial > Deep...
GCCGCCGGTGATGCGCTCCAGGCCCGCCACCATGCGCAGCAGGGTGGACTTGCCGCAGCCCGAGGGGCCGACGATGACGACGAACTCGCCGTCGGCGATCTCCATGTCGATGCCATGGATGACCTCGAGCTTGTCGTAGCTCTTCTTGACGCCGCGCAGGTGGACTTGCGCCATGGCCTATTTCCCCATCTTCCTACTTCTCGACTTCGACGAGGCCGCGCACGAACTGGCGCTGCATGAAGACCACGACCAGGACCGGCGGCAACATGGCGAGCATCGCCATGGCCATCAACAGATTCCAGGCCGGCACCGAATCGACCACGTTGGCCTGGCGCGAGACGGTCATGACCACGGTGTAATAACTTTCCTTGGTGGTGATCAGCAGCGGCCACAGATACTGGTTCCAGCCGTAGATGAACTGGATGACGAACATCGCGGCGATCGAGGTCCGGCTCATCGGCAGCAGGATGTCCCAGAAGAAGCGCATCGGTGAAGCACCGTCGACGCGGGCCGCCTCGGTGAGCTCGTCGGGGACGCTCAGAAAAAACTGCCGGAACAGGAAGGTGGCGGTGGCCGAGGCGATCAGCGGGATGATCAGGCCGGAATAGGAATCGAGCATGCCGAGATTGGCGACGACGCCGTAGGTCGGCACGATGCGGACCTCGACCGGCAGCATGAGGGTAACGAAGATCGCCCAGAAGAAGTACATCCGGCCCGGGAAGCGGAAATAGACGATGGCGAAGGCCGAGATGATGGAAATGGCGATCTTTCCGATGGCGACGCCCAGCGCCATGATCAGGCTGTTGGTCAGCGTCATCATGACTGGTGTGCTGCCGACGCGGCCATATCCCTTTGTCAGCACCTGGGTGTAGTTCTCGATCAGGTGGGGACCCGGCAGCAGCGGGATCGGCGATTGCAGCATGGTCTGCTGGCTATGCGTCGACGCCACGAAAGTCATCCACACCGGGAAGGCGATGATGGCCACGCCGAGAATGACGACGAGATGGCTCAGCAGCGTGAGGAAGGGCCGGTTCTCTACCATGTGAAGAGTCTGGGCATCAGTAGTGCACCCGGCGCTCGATGAAGCGGAACTGCACGAAGGTGAGTGCGATGACCACGATCATCAGAATGACCGACTGGGCCGAGGAACCGCCCATGTCCTGGCCGCGGAAGCCGTCGTTGTAGACCTTGAACACCAGGATTTCCGTGGCCCTGCCCGGTCCGCCCTTGGTGAGCGCGTCGACCACGCCAAAGGTGCCGAAGAAAGCGTAGATGATGTTGATCACGAGCAGGAAGAAGCCGGTGGGCGAGAGCAGCGGGAAGATGATGTCCCAGAAGCGGCGGCCGGGGCCTGCCCCGTCGATCGCCGCCGCCTCGATCAGCGATTTCGGGATCGACTGCAGGCCGGCCAGGAAGAACAGGAAATTATAGCTGATCTGGTTCCACACCGCAGCGATGATCACCAGCGTCAACGCCTGGTTGCCGTTGGTCACGTAGTTGAACTCGATGCCGATGCCCTGGAGCATCCAGGCGACGATGCCGACCGAGGGATTGAACAGGAAACCCCACAGGACGCCGGCGACGGCCGGCGCCACGGCATAAGGCCAGACGAGGAAGGCCTTGTAGCCGGTAGCGCCGCGGACGACGCGGTCGGCCATCACCGCCAGCAGCAGCGAGACCGCGAGCCCGATGGCGGCGACCAGGAAGCTGAACACCACGGTGAGCCGCGCCGAGTGGGCGTAGCTGTCGTCGCGGAAGAGTTGGGCGAAATTCTCGAACCAGACGAACTTGGAATTGCCGCCGAAGGCGTCCTCGATCAGCACCGACTGGTAGATCGCCTGGCCCGAGGGCCAGAAGAAGAAGACCAGCGTGATGATGATCTGTGGCCCCACCAGAAGGTAGGGCAGCCACCGCTCGTGGAAGGTGACGCGTTTTTCCATATCTGCTTCAGGACAAACAAAACCTCACCCTGAGGAGCGCCGCGCAGCGGTGCGTCTCGAAGGGTGGGCAACACCATGACTGGTTCCCACCCTTCGAGACGCGGTCCTGCGGACCGCTCCTCAGGGTGAGGTGATTGCTCGTCCTCCCCGCCCATGCGGGCGGAGAGGGATCATGAGCGACTGATGTAGACACCAGCCTACTTGTTGGCGGCTTCGAAGCGCTTGAGCTGGTCGTTGCCGGCCTTCACGGCATCGTCGAGCGCCGTCTTGGCGTCCTTCTTGCCCGACCACACGTTCTCGAGCTCGCCGTCGACGATGTCGCGGATCTGCACGAAGTTGCCGATGCGCAGGCCCTTCGAGTTCTCCGTCGCCGGGTTGAGCGTCAACTCCTGCACCGCGACGTCGCGGCCGGGGTTGGTCTTGTAGAAGCCCGCTTTCTCGGTGACTTCCGCGGCCGCCAGGGTGACCGGCACGTAGCCCGTCTCCTGGTGCCACTTCGCCTGCACCGGGGTGCTGGCGAGGTAATTCAGGAACTTGGCGACGCCCTTGTACTCGGGCGCCGGCTTGCCCTGCAGCACCCACAGCGTGGCGCCGCCGATGATGGAGTTCTGCGGCTTGGGCGCGACGTCGGGCGAATAGGGCATCATCGAGATGGCGACCTTCTCCTTGCCGAGCGCCTTTTCGATACCCGCCGCCGACGCCGACGAGGCGATGTGGAACACGCAGTCGCCGGCATTGAACAGCGCCGTCGACTTACCTTCACGGCCGCCGTAGACGAAGGTCTTGTCCTTGCTCCAGTCGGCCAGCATCTGGATGAACTTGACGCGAGGCGCGTCGTTGAACTTGAGCTCGATATCGGTGCCGCCGAAGCCGTTGGCCTTGGTGGCATAGGGCAGATTGTGCCAGGCGCCGTAGTTCTCGATCATCGTCCAGGTCTGCCACTGCGGCGTGAATCCGCACTTGGCGCCGGCGGCGACGGCCTTCTTGGCCATCGCGCCCAGTTCCGGCCAGGTTGTCGGCGGCTTGTTCGGGTCGAGGCCGGCCTTCTGCATCAGCTCCTTGTTGCGGTAGAGCACCGGGGTCGAGGAGTTGAACGGCATCGACAGCAGCTTGCCGTCGGTCGTCGAATAATAGCCATAGACCGGGCCGATATAGGCCTTGGGATCGAACGGCTCCTTGGCGTCGGCCATGAGCTGGAACACAGGATAGACCGCGCCCTTGGCCGCCATCATGTTGGCGGTGCCAACCTCGAAGACCTGCACGATATGTGGCGCCTGCTTGGCGCGGAAGGCGGCGATCGCGGCCGTGAGCGTCTCGGTGTAGGAACCCTTGTAGACGGGGTTCACCTTGTACTCGCTTTGCGACTTGTTGAAGCCCTCGGCCAGTTGATTGACCGTCTCACCCAAGTTGCCGCCCATGGCGTGCCACCACTGGATTTCGGTCTGGGCGACGGCGCCCTGCGCACTCGCGAGAACCGCCGCAGCCGCGACGGACGACAATAGAATCCGTGTCATGGTCCAAATCCCTCCCTGTGATGTCCCGTCGTTGTATCGACAGGTCCAAAGACTGCGATGTGTCTGATTTATTTCAATCTGATGACAGTCGACCAAGACTGTGTACCAAACGCAACCCCAAAACGCCCTATTAATTGATGGCGGCCAGAATGACGTCGGGCGCGTCGGTGATGATGCAGTCCACGCCCATGCCGATCAGGGCCCGGGCGACGTCGCCGTCGTCGATGGTGTAGACGCTGAGGGCGTAGCCCGCCTTCCTGATCTCGACGGCGCGGGGCGCGGTGAGCTTGATCCCGTTGGTGTTGACGCCCACGGCGCCGACAGCGTCGGTCCGCGACCGCCAGTCCTCGCCGATCTCGCCGAGCAGGATCGCACGGGCGAACTCGGGCGCCGCTTCGCGCGCGGCGGCCAGCGCGGTCAGCTTGAAGCTCGACAGCAGCGGCGGCGGCAACGAGGCCGGCCAGCAGCGCCGCAGCGTCGCCACCGCCACCCGCGCGGTCTCGACCTCGCGGCCCTCGCAGGGCTTGATCTCGACATTGCAGCCGAGGCCCAGCTCGTCGAAGCAGGCGATCGCCTCCTCGAACGTCGGCACGTCTATTGGCAGGTCGGCGCGCGGCGTCTCCGCCACCAAACGGTCGATTCCCATGGTCCGCTTGAGCGAGTCGTCGTGCATCACGACAGGCACGCCATCGGCCGTCAGCTTGACGTCGATCTCGACCCAGGTGGCGCCGCGGCGCCGGGCTTCGCGGAAGGACGTCAGCGTGTTTTCCGGGGCATAGGCAGCGGCGCCCCGGTGACCGATGACTCTAGGCAGTTGCAGCATTGACCAATACGACGCTAACTCAGATGTTGCAGTTAGACGAATGTTCCCTCCCATGTCGACCTTTCCCGATCAATTCCGCCTCGATGGCCGCACTGCCCTGGTGACCGGTTCCGCCCGTGGCCTGGGCTGGGAGATGGCCAAGGCCCTGGCCGAGGCCGGCGCCCGGGTGCTGCTGCATGGCCGCACACGGGACCGGATCGCGCCCCGGCTGGAGGAGCTGCGCCGGGCCGGCTTTGCCACCGATGCGCTGGCCTTCGAGATGGGCGACCGGGCCGCGATGACCGCCGAGATCGCCGGCGCCGGGCCGATCGACATCCTGATCCACAATGTCGGCGAGCGCGATCGCCGGCCTTTCGCCGACATCGCGACCGAGGATTTCGCCCGCCTGATCGACGTCGACCTCAACGCCGCCCATGCCCTGGTCAAGCTGCTGGTGCCCGGCATGACCGACCGGCGCTGGGGCCGGCTGATCCTGGTCACCTCGATCGTGGCCGACCTCGCCGTGCCGGGAGCCGCTTCCTATGTCGCGGCCAAGGGCGGGCTGGCCGCGCTCACGCGGGCGCTCGCGGCCGAGCTCGGCGCCACCGGCATCACGTCGAATTCGCTGTCGCCCGGCTTCTTCGCCACCGAGACCAACGCCCACATGCTCGCCTCACCGGCCGGCGAACGCCTGCGCGAGCGCTGCCCCGCCAAGCGATGGGCCGATCCGCCGGAGATCGCCGGCGCCGCGCTCTTCCTCGCCTCGCCCGCCGCGTCCTACGTCAACGGCCATGCCCTGGTCGTGGACGGCGGTGTTTCCGCGACCTACTTGTCGTGATCAACGCGCCTTGAACAGCAGCGCATCCAGCGAGTAAGGCCCCGGACCGCGTGTCAGGATGAACACCAGGATCGCCAGCCACAGCAGGTGCGAGGGATAGTCGTTCCAGTAGACCAGGAACTGGATGGTGAGCGTGAGGCCGATCAACGTCAGGGCGGCCAGCCGGGTAAACAGTCCGGCGAGAATCAGGCAAGGGGCCGCGAGCTCTACCGCCGTGCCCAGATAGGCCGCGATCTCGGGCGGCAGGATCGGCAGCTTGTACTCGTCGCGGAACAGGCCGATTGCCTGCTCGATGTTATCGGCCTTGAGGGAGCCGGAGCGCCAGAACACCCAGAAGATGCTGAAGCGCATCAGGAGCTGCAGTGCCGGCTGCGGGAAGGCATCGAGCCTGGCGCGCCACGTATCGAGGAATGCCGTCATTCGCTTCTCTCCCGCGTTCCTGCCGGTATAGGCAGAAACGCGGGGCGAGGTCGGTCAAACCCCGTCACGCACGCGTGAGAGAACGATCACAATCAGCTCCCCGCACGCCGGAGAGCTGGAACTTGTCACACCAGGTTGTCACACCAGGTTGTCACACCAAGTTGTGTCAAATGTTGTGACACGGACGTGTGACATCGGAACAGCGACCTGCGGTCCGAGAGCCGCAGCAGACCGTCTCATCAGCTCTCGGATGCGTTGATCGCACCTCGGTATGCCCCACCTCTGGACGGTCTCCAGCGGGGGCAGCCTTTGCTTGCTACTCACGACACATGATCGCGGGACGGCCCCTCCTCCTCAATTGGAGCATACCCGGCGGCGGCGCCGGGCGGGGCATGGTCAAAGAAAAAGCCGACGCGGATTGAGCGTCAGCCTGTCATAACTCATAGCATATTCCTGCCGAACCTGCTCATCACATCCGCGTGAGCGGATGCTGGCAGTGCAAGCACTCGGCTCACCGATCGGGCGCGCTTCTTTGCTGCGGTCGCCGGAGTTGCCTTCGTGACAGCGCTTACCACTTAATTCGCACACCCGCGGTCAAGGCGTGACTGGCGTCCTGCCCGGAGAAGTCACCCTCATAGCGGAAGAAGATCGAGGTCGCGTCGGCGACCGCCGTGCTCCCGGAGAGGCCGAGCAGGATACCGTCGCGCTGTGGCGAGACACCAAAGGTGGTGAAGGGCACCGCCGGTGCGCCCGCGAAAGCAGAGGTCACCGGCCGGCCGGTGTCGGCATATTCATGGCTCCAACCGAGACGAAACTGCATGGCGAGCTTGTCACGCCAACCCATGTCCATCGCCCCCCCGAGTTGAGCGCCGAGGACGGAGCGCAGTGAGTTGGTGGTCTGCGCCGCCACGTTGAGGCTGAGCGCACCCGCACCGGACTCGCTGAAAGCACTCTGCGTCGCTGTCGCGCCCTGCAGCCGGGCGAACGGCATGACGAACGCTTCCGCCGTACCTCCGATCTCGACCCGATAGCCAGCCTCGACCTGGCCGAAGAACTGGTTGGCGCCGGTGCGGCCCTGCGCCGTCATAGACGGCAGGCCGGGGATGGCGATCAGGCGCTGCATCTGGTTGTCGGAGTAGGCGTAGCCTGCCAGCCCGTCGATATAGAGCGCACCCTGGGTAAAGCTGCCGTAGAGGCCGGATTGGAAGGTGTTCGACGTGCCCGTGCCCTGGAAACCCGAGACCCATTGCGTGCCGTTGGTGTAGCCGGCGGTAACGCCGAGCAGCAGGTTGGGCGTGACCCGGCGGTCGAGGCCGGCGGCGAACCCGCCCAGATTGTAGGTGAGCCCGCCCACGGACTGGCTGGCACCGATCCTGCCCAGTCCGCCGATTGCACCGCCCCAGGCGCCCCAGGTCGCGGGCGACGGAGCATCGCAGGCAACGTCGCACGCCTCCGCCAGCGCCACGCGCTTGGTGCCGCCGCCGCCGCCGGCTTGCGCCGAGAAGTTGCTCATGAAGAGCTGCGCATTCTGCACCCCAGCCGTCGAGAACCCCGCATAGTTCTGTCCGCTGATCGCCGTCATTGCGGCCTGGCCCTGCTGGGCCGAAAGCATCGAAAGCGCGCCGAGCACGGTGGCATAGTTGCCGGTTGCGGTGGGCGCGGTGACATCAAGAACGGCCCCAACCGCGGATTGGGTCGGCGTCTGGGCGGCGGCTGCAAAACCGCCGGCCTGCAAGGTGAGATAGACGTTTTGAGCGTCGTAGCTCAGGCTCGGCAGAAGGAAGGGCGCGCTGCTGGTGACACCGGCAAACGTTCCGGTCAACCCGCCGGTCGCGCTGACGACCGTGTAGGTGGTCCGCGGCGCATAGCTTCCAGGCTGGACAACCACCTGCGCCGTTCCCGCGAGCCGCGCCACGCCATTCACCTGAAGCTGGTCCGCGGCGGTCGGCGACGCACGCAGCGACAAGGTGCCGGCTGCGGTCTGCGCGTAAGTGCCGCTGATCGTGTGCGTGGTGCCCGAGCCCGCAGCACTGATCCCCATCCAGCCGCTGTTTTCGAACCGCGCATCCGGGCCCGCCGCGAGCGCGACGCGGCCGTCGATGGTGCCGGTGTTCACCACGAGCGAGCCTACGGCGGTGCCGTCGGTCTGGATCGCGAAGCCGCCGGGAGCCGCGGAGATCATGCCGGCATTCAGCAGCGAGCTGAACGAGCCCGTCATCTGCACGGCCGTGCCGCCGGCACCCGTCACGCCGATGGTCCCCGTGTTGGTGACGACGCCGTAGGTGCCGTTGCTGATGCCGATGGCGTTGGCGCCCGTCATCTGGATGGTGCCGCTGTTGACGACATCGTCGCCCGCGCCGTTGATGCCCACCGCACCCGTGGTGGCGGAGGCGATGGTGCCGGCGTTGGTGACGGGATCGTAGAGGCCGGGAATGCTCACGGCGTAGGCTCGCGTGATGCCACCCTGCACGTAGACTCCGATCACCTTGTCTCCATAGACCGAGTTGGCGGACGTCTCGGAGGCACCGGGCACGGCGATTTCCGTCCAGGTCGCGACTCCGGCTGCATTGACATGCACCGCCCAGGCGTGCGGATTGCCCAACCCGTCGACCGAGTCGGCGACAAGATTGAAGGTATTCGCGCGACCACCGCCGGTAATGCCCTCGAAATGCGTCACCACCGCGCCTGGTGCGTCGTACCTCGTGAAGATTCCGGTGCTCTGGTTGTAGATGTAGCCATGCAATGTGGGATCGGCATATCCGCCGGCGATCCGGTTGCCATAGACGCCGTAGGCCGTCGTGCTGACGGCACCCGGCCTGTTGTTGGTGGTGAAGGTGCCGCTCGGAATATCGTAGATGAAGGCATTGCCGGTTGCGAGAATGGTGTCGTAGTTGCCGACGACCTGGTTGCCGAAGGTGCTGTGGGCGAGGGTGTTCAGCGTCGCACCGCCGGGATAGCGCAGCGTCGTGATCTGCGCGCCGGGCGCGGCCGCGCCATCGTAGAGATAACCCAGGTCGTACGGACTAGACGCAGTCGTCTTGTAGCTGCCGCCGACCCGCAGGATGCCGGTCGAGGATCCGAAACTCGGGCCATAGGGCGTGCTGCTGATCGCGCCTGGGAAGTTGGAGGCGCCGGCCGTCGCCGACGCGAACGGTGCGATGGCCCCCGTCGACAGCCGGAAGAGCAGGCCGCCGGTGTCGCCGCCGCTGCCGATGATGGAATAGTTGCCCGTCATGTTGTCGCCGCGAATGCCAGTGACGGTGGTGACGGCGCTGTCGCCAAACTGGAAGGTGGTGAAATCGAGCTGCGCCCGGGCCGGAGCCGGGAACGAACAGATGCTCGCGACAAACAGCGACGAGAGCAGCAGGCGGGCCGCGCCAAAGGGCCGCCCGGCCACGGGCAGGTCGTCTTCAGGCGCTTCACGCAACGGCCCCGCGACACTTGCGATTGTCCACGACAGCCCGAGATTGATGATCACAAAGCCCTCTTCGCATTCAGTCACTCGACCATGCGACTGGGGCCGCTGCGGAAGCGATACCATGAAGTGGGTAGTGCGCCGATGCTGCGAACGATGGCACGACAGGTGCGGCATAACATGGGATATCTCCCGACCCAGCGCGTGCGGAGGCGGCCGAATTGACTGGCCATGAACAAGAGACACGAGCCGCCTGCCGCATCCTGCTGATCGAGGATGACGAGCCCGTGCGCGAACGGCTCTCCAGGATCATTGTGGAGTGGCCAGGAGGCGACCTGGTCGGCGCCTGCGGCACGCTCGCTGATGCGATGCAGGCCATTGCCGACATCCCAATCGATCTGCTGATCACCGATCTCAAACTGCCGGACGGGCATGGCGTGCAGGCCATCCGCCTGCTGCGCGAACGGCAGCCCAACGCCGAGGCGATGGTTGTTTCAGTTCTGGCCGATGACCGTACCGTCATTGGCGCCATCGAGGCCGGAGCTACCGGCTATCTCCTGAAAGACAGCGATCCCATCGATATCGTAGAAGCGATCTCCGAACTTCTTGCCGGCCGATCTCCCATTTCATCGACCATCGCCCGCACGATCGTCCGCCGGCTCGGCGGCCGGGAAGTCGCGGGCGATGCGAGTCCCGACTCGGCAACTGCCAAATCTCTGACTCCGCGCGAGATGGATATTCTGTGGGGAATCGCCAAAGGCTTCACCTACGGCGAATTGGCCGAGCGTCTGAAAATCTCCAAGCAGACAGTGCCGGTTCATATCAAAAACATCTATCGCAAGCTGCAGGCGAACAACCGGTCCGAGGCCGTGTACGAGGCTTCGCGGCGCGGTCTCATTCGGCTGTGAGGCGCCTCGCTCCCCCCGGCTGGGCCGTCCTGATGCTCGCCCTGATGGCGATCGCTGCCGCCCCCTATGTGACGAGTGGGCCAGAGCCGGTGGGCGCCACCGTCCTCGATCGCGCGACCTTCCTGTCCGGCAACGGCCCCGCCGAGGAAGTATCGCTGCCGCATGTCGTCTATCCCGGCAGCGGCACCCCCGCGTCGGTGCGTTACGTGGTCGATATCGATCTGCCAGCTACCTTCGACAAGGCTCTCTACCTCCTTGTTCCCCTGCTCAATCGGCGCGTGTCACTGGAGATCGCCGGCGAAACTTTCTACGACAGCGGCCTCCACACGTTGTGGGCGGGTCCGATGATCAGCACCACCACTCTGGTACGACTGCCGAGCCGCGGGCTGGCGCCCGGTCGCAACCGCTTGACCCTCACGATCGAGGCCGGCCCGTTCATCTTCCCGGTCTACCTGTCGCACCTCTACTTCGGCACCGACGCCCAACTGGCGCCGAGCTTCAAATGGTGGAGCCTTGTCGAGCAGATTAAGATCATGAGCCTCGCCGCCCAGTTACTGCTGGCCGCCGGCTTGATCCTCGCTTTCTTCTTCCGTCCCCACGACATCTTGATCTCCTGGCTCGCCGCCCTTGAGGCCGTGTCGACCACGGTGGCGATCGCGATGTTCGCAGGCTTTCAGCCCGGCCTGCGCGCGGTCCTACCGTATATCGTGGCCCTCGTCCCGGCCTACGGACTGCTGAGCGTCGCCGTGGCGCTGGCACTTCTCGGCCGGCGGCCTCCTCGCGCCCTGCAGCTTCTGATCATCGCCACCGTCTGCTTTGCGCTGGTCTGCGCCGTCGTCGGCACGCCGTTCAGCCGTACGATCGGAGTGATGGTCTCTCTCTTCTTTCTCGGCGCCGGGCTCGTTGCTGCGATGGTCGTGATCGGCTGGGGCGCGCTCAGGCAGGGTAACATCGACGCGCGCTTCATGCTGGGCCCGGCCGTTCTACTGCCCTTGTTCCTGGCACGCGACGGCTACATTGCCGCCACGCTGCCCGATCATCCCCTCAACATGCTCTCGTCGCACATCGGGCTGGTCTATGTTGCCGCCATAGTCGCCGTTCTAATGCGCCGGATGGCGTCGAGCTTCGAGCAGCTCGACCGCTCCAACGAGACGCTGGCCCAGAGGCTCGCCGAGCGCGAGGCCGAGCTCGCGGTGCTGGCGCGGCAGGAACAGGTCGAGGCGAGCCGCCTGGTGCGCGAGCAGGAGCGCCAGCGCCTGACACACGACCTGCACGACGGCCTGAGCGGCCATCTCGTCTCGATCATCGCCCTGTCGGAGCGCGCCGAGTCCAAGCCGATCGAGACCGCCGCGCGCGAGGCGCTGAACGACCTGCGCCTGGTGATCTATTCGCTCGACCTCGGCACCAGCGACCTGCCGCTCGCGCTGGCGAATTTTCGCGAGCGTCTGATCCCGCAGTTGCAGCGCCTTGGCGTCGAGTTCGACTGGTCGATGGCCAACCTGCCTGAAGTTTCCGGCGTCATGCCCGGGAATGCACTTACCGTGCTGCGCATCCTGCAGGAAGCGGTTACCAATGCCATTCGCCACGGGCCGGCGCGCCGCATCGCCATCCGCGGCAGCGCCTCGGACGACGGCATGGCCGCCATCGCGATCGAAAATGATGGCCGGCCGACTATGACCGGCGGCGGCGGCCACGGTCTCGACAACATGCGCCGCCGCGCTGAGCAGTTACAGGCCGGACTGCATTTCGAAGCCCTCGATCAGGGCATGCGAGTTACCCTGCTGCTACCCCTTCGCCTGCCGGATGTCGGAACCTGAGGCCATCAGACCACGCGGAAGTTCTTGAACTGCCAAGGATCGGCCTTGTCGAGATCCTCGGGGAACAGCACGCCGCGGTCCTTGAGGGGCGTCCAGTCGCTGTACTTGCCGACCACCGGCCCGAGATAGGGCATGCAGATTTCTAGGTTGCGCGCGAAGTCCATCTCGTCGGCCTCGACGACGCCGCGCTCGGGATTCTCGAGCGCCCAGATGATGCCCGACAGCACCGGCGCGCAGACCTGGATCGAGGTGGCATTGTTGTAGGGCGTGAGCTTCCGCGCCTCGTGGATGTCGAGCTGCGAGCCGTACCAGTAGGCGCCCTTCTTGTGGCCCATCAACAGCACGCCGAGTTCGTCGCGGCCCGAGGTGATCTCCTCGACGATCAGCCTTTGCCGCTTCTGCTGCTTGAGGTTCTTTCCGGAGATCTCGTGCATCGACATGATCGCCTGATCGCAGGGATGGTAGGCGTAGTGCACGGTCGGCCGGTAGACCACCTTCTTGCCGTCACGCAGCGTGAAATAGTCGGCCATCGAGATCGACTCGTTGTGCGTGATGATGAAGCCGTGGAACGGTCCCTCGAGCGGCGTCCAGGTGCGCACGCGGGTGAGCAGGCCCGGACGGTTGAGGTAGATCGCGGCGTCGCAGCCGAAGCTGTGGCGCCGGCCGTCGGGCGGCAGCGCCCTTTCGTGCGTGCCCCAGCCCATCTCGGCCGGCTGGCCGCCCTCCGAGACGAAGCCGTCGATCGACCAGGTATTGACGAACTCGCCGACCTCCTTGGGGACCGGCGAGACCTGGGTGTCGCGCTCGGCGATGTGGATCACTTTTACGCCGAGCCGGCGGGCGAGCTTGCCCCAGCCCTCGCGCGTCGCGGGCGCTGCCGCCTTCACGCCGGTATCACGGGCGAGATTCATCAGCGCCTGTTTCACGAAGTGCGAGACCAGGCCGGGGTTGGCGCCATGGGCGATCACCGCCGTCGGACCGCCGCGGTATTTGGGCTTGAGCTTCAGCATGGTATCGCGCAGCGCGTAGTTCGAGCGCCGCGACACCGACAGCGAGGGATCGGTGTAGCCGCCGGGCCACGGCTCGATGCAGGTGTCGATGTAGAGCGCGCCGGCCTCCTGGCAGAGCTCGACCAGCGCCGTCGAGGCGACCTCGACCGACAGATTGACCAGAAAATCACCTTTCGCCAGGAGGCCGGCCAGGGTCTCGCGGTAGTTGGTGCGCGTCAGCCGCTTCTCGATGAACTTGACACCGTAGCGCTTGGTCTCGGGAATGCCACCGCGGGCGTCCTCGGCGATGATGGTGATCTGTGAGGGCTTGATTCCGATGTGGCGAAAGATCAGCGGCAGCACGCCCTGGCCGATCGAACCGAAGCCGATCATGACCATGCGGCCCTTGAACGAAACGTACTTCTTGCTGCGGGTCGCCTTGCGCGCGGTCTTCTTCGCCATGATTGCGTCTCCGATCGACGGGATTGCGGTCGTTAAACGGCGACGGGGCCTTTCTCAAGGCCCCGTCGGTGATCCTTTCGAGAAACTTTGGATCTAGATGCAGACCGCTTTCAAGGGTGCGAAGCCGTTGAAGGCCACCGACGAGTAGGTCGTCGTGTAGGCGCCGGTCGAGAGGATCTCGACCTTGTCGCCGGGCTTCAGCGACAGCGGCAGCTTGTACTCGGTCTTCTCGTAGAGAATGTCCGCGCTGTCGCAAGTCGGGCCGGCCAGCACCACCGGGCCCATGCGCGTGCCCTCGCCGGGCGTACGCAGGCGGTACTTGATGCTCTCGCCCATCGTCTCGGCCAGGCCCGAGAACTTGCCGATGTCGAGGTAGACCCAGCGCTTGCGGTCGCCGGCCGCCTTGCGTGAAACCAGCACGACCTCGCTTTGGATCACGCCGGCGTCGCCCACCATGGAACGGCCGGGCTCGATGATGACCTCGGGCATGCGGTTGCCGAAGTGGCGCACCAGCGCACGGCCGACCGCCTCGCAGTAGGCCTCGATGCTGTTGATCTCGGCGCGGTAACGTGCGGGGAAGCCGCCACCCAGGTTGACCATGCGCAGGTCCACGCCCTCTTCGGCGAGGGCGAAGAACATCTGCGACACCTGGCTCAGCGCCTTGTCCCACTGCTCGAGGTCGGTCTGCTGGCTGCCGACGTGGAACGAGATGCCGTAGGCATCGAGGCCCCAGTCCTTGGCCTTGCGCAGGAGATCCTTGGCCATCTCCGGGGCACAGCCGAACTTCTTGCTGAGCGGCCACTCGGCGCCGCCGCAATCAACCAGCACGCGGCAGAACACGCGCGCACCAGGCGCCACGCGGGCGAGCTTCTGCAGCTCGGCCTCGCTGTCGAAGGCGAACAGGCGCACGCCCTGCTGGTAGGCCCAGGCGATGTCCTTTTCCTTCTTGATGGTGTTGCCGAAGGAGATGCGGTCCATCGAGATGCCGGTGGCCTGCACCAGCTCGATCTCGCCACGGCTCGCCGTGTCGAACTTCGAGCCGGCCGTCGCCAGGCGCGACAGAACCTGCGCCGCCGGGTT
>Ga0207952_1001033_pt1 | contig 14179 bp, 15 predicted proteins | sample SubbioR12Aug_8Ca_FD_184831 | JGI IMG/M metagenome (GOLD analysis project Ga0207952, IMG submission 184831) | Serpentinite rock and fluid subsurface biosphere microbial communities from McLaughlin Reserve, California, USA - CR12Aug_8Ca (SPAdes) | ecosystem: Environmental > Terrestrial > Deep...
AGTTAATAGGCTTAAAAAGGCTTTTTCTTCCATGGGGGATTGTAGCTGTCCTACCATGCCAGACCCCACTTGTTGATTCAAATTGTTCAAGGGAATTAAGTCGTATGCTACTTCCTCGTAAGGGTGGGCTTCTTTTAAAGCAGCTACTATATGCTGCTCTAAATAATTGGGTAAAATGACTTCAATGCGGGTTTCTTCCACCTGCTCTCGCACCCCTGGAGTGCCAATGGTTGGGTTAGACAAAGCCGATCCGCGGAAGCTTCCAATCCCCCCGGAACTAAAACTGGTTTCACTATACTCACCAATATTACCTGCCCCTGCTGCAAACAATGCTTCTTGAACTTGCAATAGTTGTAGACTTGGTACAAAAGTCACTAGCTTGGTTAATATGGATTTTTTGGGTTGTAATATGTTGCAATTGGTTAAACCCATTTTTTGTGCAATCACACTGTTCACACCACCCCAAACATTGTCTAAATTGGTATGTATGGCATAGATGGCAATATCATTTTTAATAGCATAGATCAAAGCTTCTTCTACGTAGTTTTTTCCATTGATTTTGGTAATGCCTTTAAACAGAATTGGATGATGGGCTACTACCAAATTAGCCCCCGCAGCTTTGGCTTCTTCCAAAACAGCAAGGGTTGCATCTAAAGCACATATCACACCGCTGCATTCCCAACTGGCTGATCCGGTTAGTAAGCCCGCATTGTCGTAAGACTCTTGATACGCAAGTGGAGCAAAGCTTTCAAGCGATTTTGTGATTTCAGAAATTTTCATAGTACAAATTTAGCTTCAATCTATCTTTGTTCTATGGTAGTTCCACAATTTCTTTTTAGTGATGGAAAATTTTTGAAGCAAGACAAGCTGCTGATTTCACCCAATAACCGTTCTTTTAGGTATGGGGATGGTTTCTTTGAAACCATGAAATGGTTCAGCGGGAAAATACAATTAGAACAGTTCCACCTGGAAAGATTGTTCAGCACTTTAGCTACTTTGAAATTTAAGCCGCCTGCTTATTTTACTGCCGAATATATTGTGAATGCAGTGAATGAATTAGTTGCCAAGAATCAACATCATCAATTGGCTAGGGTTAGGGTAACTATCTATAGAGGCGATGGAGGAATTTATGATGAACAAAATCATTTTCCTCATTTGCTTATTCAAACATGGCCATTGAATGAAATGAATAATCGATTGAATGAAAATGGTTTGGAAATTGATATTTATGCCGCTGCTGTAAAACAGGCCGATCATTTTTCTTTATTAAAAACGAATAATTATTTAGGCTATGCCATGGCTGCATTATGGGCTAAAGAGCAGCACTTGAACGATTCTGTTTTATTGAATCCACAAGGCAATTTAGCAGATGCTACCATTGCCAATATTTTTGTTGTTACAAATGGCACAATTATTACTCCTGCTTTATCAGAAGGTCCTGTGTCTGGCGTTATGCGTAAGTATTTATTGAAGCAATTACGCGAAAGGGGATATGAGATAAATGAGGGTGTGGTAACCCCTTCCGATTTGTTGAGTGCGTCTGAAGTATTTTTGACTAATGCTATTTATGGAATGCGTTGGGTGAAGCAATGCGGCAAAAGCGCTTATTCGCATCAGTTAGTGCCGCACTTGTACAAAGAAATAGTTGCACCATTGTTTATATAATTTTTTAATAGGGCTTCTGTAGACTTTTATTGGGGTTGAACTTTTTACGTTGAATGCTGTTAAATCATAAAACAGTTGAATGAAGCCCTCGGTAAATATCATTTGGTTTAGAAGAGACTTAAGATTGAAAGACAATGCCGCTTTATACCATGCATTGAAATTGGGAGTACCTGTTTTACCCATTTTTATTTTTGATACTTCTATATTAGATCAATTACAAGACAGGGGCGATAAACGTGTTGCATTTATTCATGCCGCAATCACTGAAATGCAAACCGAGTTGATTGCTTTAGGTAGTACCATGCAGGTGTTTCATGGAAAACCCTTGGATGTTTTTGCCCAGTTGGTTCAGTTATATTCTATAGAAACAGTTTTTACCAATCATGATTATGAACCTTATGCCCAAGAACGAGATGAAGCAGTTGCAGCTTTGCTTTCTACAAAGGGCATTGGTTTTAAAACATACAAAGACCAAGTCATTTTTGAAAAAGACGAAGTAACCAAAGACGATGGTAAGCCTTATACTGTTTTTACGCCCTATTCTAGAAAATGGAAAGCGAAACTTACTCCAGATTATTTAAAGCCTTATCCAACTGAAAAATATTTTGCTACCTTTTTTCGGCAAGCACCTATTTCAATTCCTTCTTTGGCTTCAATGAATTTTGAAGAAGTTGAAATGGTGTTTCCTTCTAAGCAATTGAATGAAGAAATTGTTCGTAAGTATAGCCAGAACAGAGATTTTCCTGCACTAGAGTATGGAACTTCTAAAATGGGTGTACACTTAAGATTTGGTACTGTGAGTATTCGTTCACTTGCAACTATTGCTGCAGGTTTAAATGAAACTTATTTGAACGAATTAATTTGGAGAGATTTCTATCAAATGATTTTATGGCATTTTCCTAAAGTAGGGAAGGGGCATGCTTTTAAAGCAGAATACGAGAAAATAAAATGGCGTAATAACGAAGAAGAATTTAAAAAATGGTGTGAGGGCAAAACAGGTTATCCTATTGTAGATGCTGGTATGCGTGAATTAAATGCAACAGGTTTTATGCATAATCGTGTAAGAATGATTGTGGCTTCTTTTTTGACCAAACATTTACTCATCGATTGGCGTTGGGGCGAAGCTTATTTTGCAAATAAATTATTGGATTTTGATTTGTCTGCTAATAATGGGGGATGGCAATGGGCTGCCAGTAGTGGTTGCGATGCTGCACCTTACTTCAGGGTATTCAATCCTTATTTGCAAACAGAGAAGTTTGATAAAAAATTAAAGTATATCAAAAAATGGGTGCCTGAGTTTCAAGAGTTCAGTTATCCGCAGCCGATTGTAGTGCATGAAGTGGCGCGTAAGCGAGTTCTCGAAACTTATGCTGCTGCGTTGAAGCCTGTATAAAAGTTGTATGGCATGTAAATCTCCTCTACAATCCTTCTTCGAAGTCTTAAATGAGAAGATTTACATGCCATACAACAGTTCATAAATGCTTTCTCCTTGGTGATTTTTTTGTAGTCTTAAATGTGGAGAATTTTTCCCCAGAGGACTAATTTAATCTAGACTTCAACGCTGTAGCATATATCTGTTAAATGCTCAGCAAAAATTTTCCCGCAGCTAACAATATAATAACCAGGCTTCAACGTAGCAGCATATAGAAGCCTTAAATGCTCAGTAATGAATGCTTCAGGATAACCTTTTCTGAGCATTTAAGACGTTTACGGATTGCAGCGAAGAAAAGGTTATCCTGAATAATTTGGTATCTTTTTTTAATTTTAGTTAAATAAGTATGCGTGAAGCTCTACATTAAAAATATGGTTTGTGGCAGGTGCAAGTTGATTGTGAAATCCGAATTGGAGAATTTAGGAATTTCATTGAAGTCTATAGAATTGGGTGAAGTTGAAACAATCGAAAATATAAATACTACCCAGAAAAAGCAGATTGCTGAACTTTTATTGAGTTTTGGATTTGAGCTAATAGATGATAAAAGGGGGAAAACAATTGAGCTAATCAAAAATTTGATTAGAGAGTTGGTTCATCAAAAAGACAATGAATTAGCTATGAATTTATCTGACTATTTGCGCCAAAAGTTGAATACAGACTACTCATCTCTAAGTAACCTTTTTTCTGATGTAGAAGGGATTACCATTGAAAAATATTTTATTCTTCAAAAGATTGAAAGAGTAAAAGAACTTTTAATGTACGATGAAATGAGTCTAAGTGAGATAGCATACACATTGAATTATAGTAGTGTTGCCTATTTGAGTAATCAGTTCAAAAAAATTACTGGCCTAACTCCCTCTCATTTCAAAAATTTAAAAATTAAGAAGCGATTTAATATAGATGAATTATAATTTGGCATTTGTAAATCTTACAAATTATATCTATAATTCTACAAAGATATAAGGGCTGAATTGGCTGAATTTTGTACCATAAAATAAATACTATGGTACATCAATATCAAATTACAGGAATGACCTGTGGGAACTGTGTTGCTAAAGTTAAATCTGCCTTGTTAATGGTTCCCTTTGTAACCGAAGTTGAAGTTTCTAAAGAATTGAGCTCAGCAACAATTACTATGGATAAGCATATTTCTTTGAATACTTTTCAAAGCGCTTTAGATCCTAAATACCAAATTACAGCGCTAAGTCATTCAGAAATGACAGAACAAGCCAAAAGTTGGTTTGAAACATACAAGCCTGTTTTATTAATTTTTATTTACATAACTAGTTCAACATTATTAATTCAATTTACTAATTCAGTTTTTGATTGGATGCAATGGATGCAATATTTTATGGCTGCTTTCTTTTTGGTGTTCTCTTTTTTTAAATTGTTAAATCTTAAAGGATTTGCAGAAAGCTATCAGATGTATGATATAGTAGCTAAACGTTTTAATGGATGGGCATATATTTATCCTTTTATTGAATTAGCACTTGGCCTAGCTTTCTTGCTTAACTTTAACGTTGTTATTACCAATTCAGTTACTTTCTTGGTAATGGGAATCAGTATCATTGGTGTATTGCAGTCTGTATTGAATAAAAAACAAATTCAGTGCGCTTGTTTAGGAGCAGTATTTAACTTACAAATGAGTACGATTACTATTATTGAAGATTTATTAATGATTGGTATGAGTGCTTGGATGTTACTTTATCATTTTTACAATTAAAAAAAATCATATGCGTAGTTTATTATTTTTATTTTTTACTTTATTGATTACAATGAGTGCTAATGCACAACACGAAAATCATCAGTCTACTGCTGATACTGTTGTGAAAGCAAAAAGTCCACGCCGTTCTGCTATGGCTCTTGTAGGGAAAAACCATGTCCATATTGATTATGGTTCACCAAGTGTTAGAGGAAGAAATATTTGGAATGGCTTGGTTGCATATGGTCAGGTTTGGGCCACTGGTGCACATAAAGCTACTTGGATAGAATTTTCTAATAATGTTCAAATTGCTGGTAAACTTATACCAAAAGGTAAATATGGATTTTTCACAATCCCCGGTAAGGAGGAGTGGGTGCTCATTTTAAGTAAAGATTGGGATATGCATTTGGCTGATGCCTATAAAGCAGAGAATGATATCATTCGCTTTACTGTTAAGCCAATAGTGAACAAGGATATTACAGAATCTCTGACATATAAAGTGGTAAGAACTTCAAGTGATAAAGGTAGTGTTGAAGTAAGTTGGGAGCTCTTAACGGTTGTACTGCCGTTTCAAAATGTTAAATAGCTAGTAAATGAAGTCTACTTTTTTTTATTACTCTTCTAAGTTAATCGTTAGCTTATTGTTTTTTTTGATAACAACCTTGGTAGTAGCACAAAAAGTAGTTCGATATGAGTTGTATGTAAAAGATACCATTGTCAGTTTTGCGAGTAAAGCAAAAAGAGCAATAGCTGTAAATGGGCAAATTCCTATGCCAACACTTACATTTACTGAAGGCGATACTGCTGAAATAGTAGTTCATAATTTATTGAAAGAATCTACTTCACTTCATTGGCATGGGTTGTTCTTACCTAATAAAGAAGATGGTGTTCCATTTTTAACACAGATGCCTATTGAACCTGGTAGTTCGCATGTATATCGCTTCCCTATTATTCAAAATGGAACACATTGGTATCATAGCCATAGTGGATTACAGGAACAAATTGGTATGTATGGCTCTTTAATATTAAACAAGAGGGATACAGATTCTAGCTTTAGAAAAGGGATTGATGATTTGCCCGCTATCCCAATTATATTGAGTGAGTGGACTAATTACAAGCCTGAAAATGTTCATCGAATGCTACACAATGCTTCTGATTGGTTTGCTATTAAAAAGGGAACTACCCAAAGTTATGCTGAAGCAATTCGAGAGGGTCATTTTAAAACTAAACTTAACAATGAGTGGAAGAGAATGCTGGCAATGGATGTAAGCGATATTTATTATGATGCTGTACTGATAAATGGAAAAACCACAAGTAATCTGTCTTCATTTAAAGCAGGCGATAAAATAAGGCTTCGTATCTCAAATGGCGGCGCTTCTACTTACTTTTGGGTTAATTATGGGGGTGGTCCAATAACTGTGGTGGCCAATGATGGAAATGATGTAGTTCCAGTTGAAGTTGATAGATTAATAATTGGCGTTTCTGAAACATATGATATTTTAGTAACTATCCCTGCTGATGGAAATGCTTACGAACTTTTGGCTACATCTGAAGACCGAATTCAATCTGCTTCATTTTTTTTGGGTTCAGGCAATAAAGTATTTGCCAACCCACTTGCAAAACTGAAATATTTTGAAGGAATGCAGATGATGAATGATATGATGAAAATGAATGGTGACATGGATTTGATGGGAATGGACATGGGCATGCAAAAAATGGACATGAATTCAGTAATGTATGCAGAAGAAAATGCGCTAAACACATTGAACTATACCAAACTGAAATCTCCAATCAAAACCAATTTTAGTTCAAATATTCCCAGAAAAGATCTGCATTTTGAATTAACAGGTAATATGAACCGGTATGTGTGGAGTATGGATAATAAAGTACTTGCTGAATCTGATAAAATTTTAATAAAAAAGGGTGAAGTTGTTCGAATTACTTTATACAATAATTCAATGATGCGTCATCCTATGCATTTGCATGGACATGATTTTAGAATTATTAATGGGCAAGGCGATTATGCTCCATTGAAAAATGTGTTAGACATTATGCCGATGGAAACCGACACCATCGAATTTGAAGCAAATACCGAAGGTGATTGGTTCTTTCATTGTCATATACTTTATCATATGATGGCAGGAATGAATCGTGTTTTTAGTTATGATAAGCAAAATGATAACCCATTATTGCCAAATAAAAAATGGGCATATAAGCAATTACAGAAAGAGAGTAATCCCTTTCACTTAATGGCACAAAACGATTTCGCAACCAATGGTAATGATGGGATGGCTATGATACAAAATACCAGATGGAGTATTTCTTCAGAATGGCGTTTAGGATATAGTGATATGCATGGTTATGAAAGCGAAACTCATATTGGAAGATATATTGGTAGAATGCAATGGTTGATGCCTTTCATTGGGTTTGATTGGCGATACAGAAAACAAGGTATTCATGCAGTAGAACAAAATATTTTTGGGCAAAAAAATACAAAAGATGTTCGTGCCCAATTAAGTTTAGGTGTTGCTTACACTTTACCGATGTTGGTGACATTGCAAACTGAAGTATATCATACTGGATATTTGCGTATGCAACTTAAAAGAGAGGATATTCCTATATCAAAAAGAATTAGGGCCGCTTTTATGATTAACTCCGATAAGGAATATATGTTGTCTACAAACTATATCCTTGCTAAAAATGCAGGTATACGCATACATTATGATAGTGATATGGGGTTTGGTATAGGTATTACTATGAACTATTAGTTGTACCTTGTAAACGCTTTTAGATATGTTTTGATTACGGCAATCACATTTATCTAAAATTTTATTTATGAAATTGTTCAAGTACATCTTTGTATTTACACTGATTGTTTCTCTTGCAGCCTGCGCCACCACTGCTAAATTCCCTGTTTCAACTGTAGTACCTGCAGCAGAAATAACTGCGAAAAAAAGTACTGATGCCAATAAAAACAGCACGCTTGAAATTACTGCTAGAAATTTGGCGAGTCCTGATCGTTTAGTACCCGCTGGAACTAATTACAGTATTTGGGTGGTGTCGAAAGGGCAGGGCACAAAAAATGTTGGCCAACTATTAGTGAGTAATGGCGACAAAGCTACTTTTAAAACGACTACTGCTTTTGACTTTGATGAAGTGTTCATTACAGTTGAAAATCAAAGTGACTTAACGTATCCTACTGGTGTAGAAATTTCCAGAACTAAGTTTTAAGTTAACGCATGCATCAGCAAACATTTTTTCTACTCCAAGAAATATTCACGCCTTCGCTACAATCCGTTAACACGTATTAAATGCTCGGCGTGAATTTTCTTGAAGTATATATAACTAATGATATTGCATGCGTCAGGAAAATTTTTTCTGAGCATTTAAGACTTCGAAGAAGGATTGCAGCGAAGAAAAAATGTTTGCTGATGCATGCTTAGTGTTAATAGTTGTAGCGAAGGCATGAACTTTTACAGACACATTAATTATATGTGAGTAAGCTTTTCAACTGCTTGTAATCCTTCGGTGCCGAGATCGAGCGAAAAATTATTTACGTAGAGGTTGATATGCTGCCTCATGACTTCTTCGCTCATTTCTTGTGCGTGCTCGCTTACATAGGGTGCAATAGTAGGGTAGTGGGCAAATGCATATTCAATGCTTTGCTTTATTAATGCATCTACTTCTTGTATGATTGCTGGGTCAATGGTTTTTTTTGCAATGATTCCTCCGAGCGGAATGGGTAATTGTTGTGTTTCTTCCCAATATGCGCCGAGGTCTATAATTTTTTTCAATCCCTTTGCTTCATAAGTGAAGCGGTTTTCATGTATGATAACCCCTGCATCTACTTCTCCGTTTAACACTGCGTTTTCTATCTCGTGAAATACTTTGAATACCTTTTTAGTTGCATTGGGATATGCCAAACTAAATAACATATGCGCGGTCGTATTTTCTCCTGGAATAGCAATGATCATTTCGTTTATTGCGTCAGCTGAATATGGAGGGGTATCTGAAAGTATATGTTGGTTATTTGGTTTTGTGATCAGTAACGGTCCTACTCCTTTGCCTAATGCTCCTCCGCTATTGAGTAGCTGGTACTGTTGATTTACTTTATTCCATACCCCATAACTGATTTTTGAAAAATCCATCTTGCCTTCTAATGCCCACTCATTCAGGGTTTGCACGTCTTCTAGAAATACTTCAAATGAAAGTCCCTTCGTGTCTATTTTACTATTCACTAAAGCATCAAAAATAAATGTATCGTTGGGGCAGGGAGAAAATGCCAGACTAAATTTCATAATGTCCTATTTCACGTTGTAGAGCTTATCAACATATTCTAGCAATACTTTGTTGAGTCCTTCTATGCTCTCTTTTAAAAGCCATTTGCTTTTATCGCGTTCTCCTACATAATTAGATATAGCCCTGATTTGTATAAATGGTATTCCTGTTTCTCTTCCTACATAATGGAGTGATGCTCCTTCCATGCTTTCTACTGCTGCTCCATATTTCTTTTTTAATACTGCAATTCTATTTGGTTGGGTACTTACTTGATTCACGGTTATACCATCTACTATGGGCAAGTTCATTAAGTTGTATTGCTTTATCCAAGGATTGGGTAGCTTTCTTTTTTCGAAGGGATGATAACTGCTTTTCTCTAGTTTCATATCGAACAGGTCTTTCCAAACACCTTTTTCTTCTACTCCTGTATCGCCCAGCATTTCATTATTCACTACCACTATTTGCCCCGGTGCATATTTTTTACTGAAACTTCCTGCTATTCCTGCTTGTATAATTAAATCGGGTCGTTCTTCTATGGCCAAGCGAGTAATGGCTACTGCCGAGGCTAATAATCCCACCCCTGACTGGTAAAATTGCAATTTTAAACGACTGCTTTTTCCTGTATACAGTTCGTTTACATTTACAAAACTGGGCATCCATTCTGCTGTTGTGGCCGATGTAATGACGATCCTCATCTTGTAAAGTTGACGAAAAACACGCAACTTTCTCCATTTTTGTACCTTTGCAAAAATTTTTAACGGAATGGTGTACCTGACCAGACAAGAACATTTTAATGCGGCACATAAATTATTCAATCCTGCTTGGTCTAAAGAGCGCAATGAGCAGGTTTTTGGAGTTTGTGCCAATGAGAACTGGCATGGTCACAATTACGACCTTTACGTTACTATTAAAGGCATTCCTGACCCAGATACGGGCTTCTTATTCGATGTAAAATCCTTGAGTAAGCTCATTAAGACCCACGTGATTGATCATTTAGACCATAAGAACTTGAATATGGATGTGCCGTTTATGGTGGGTAAAATGTGTAGTACGGAGAATCTGGCATTGGCAATTTGGCATCAATTAGCCCCTCATTTACCAAGCCCTGTTAAGCTCCATTGTGTCAAGTTGTACGAAACCCCCAGAATTTATGTGGAATATTTTGGGGAATAAGTTTAAACAATTTGTTTTTGATTGCGTTATATATCCGTAAATCTGCTTAAATACATCTTTTTTGGTTTCTGGTACGTATTTGGATAGGTTTACAGAACAATTGGTTTGGACACTTGATCAGCACACTTCTGAAACAGTACCAAACAAACAAACGTTCACCCGGCTTTTGATTTTAAGATTAATTAAGCATGAATAACAAAAGAATCACTGTTTTCCGTAAGGAACATTTTAATGCTGCTCATCGGCTGAATAATCCAGCTTGGTCTGTAGAGCGCAATAAAGCGGTTTTTGGGTTATGCAATAATGATAATTTTCATGGCCACAACTATGAATTGATTGTTCAAGTTTCTGGGGAAATTGATCCAGAAACTGGCTACTTAATTGATTTGAAAATTTTGAGCGACTTAATTAAAGAACAGGTATTAAACAGATTTGATCATAAAAATTTGAATCTAGACACGCAGGAATTCAAGCACTTAAATCCTACTGCAGAAAATATTGCGGTGGTTATTTACGACTTAATAAGAGCTAAGCTAGACGAGCGTTACACATTAAAAATTAGATTGTATGAAACAGAACGAAACTTTGTCGAATATCCGACTGAATGGTGATAAAATCGTTTTTACGGATGATGAGTTAATGGAGGAAATGGGAGACAACCATATTAGTACTTCTGTGGACACTCCTATGGTTCCTGGTGCTTTTGACAAATCAGATGAAGAGAAAATTGCGATTATTCAAGACCATTTTAAAGCCATCATGGAAACCCTTGGCTTAGACTTATCTGATGATAGTTTAAAAGGTACCCCTAAGCGTGTGGCTAAAATGTATGTGAAAGAAATTTTTAGCGGCCTTAATCCTGCCAATAAACCTTCTGTTGCTCTTTTCGACAATAAATACAAGTACAACGAAATGTTGGTTGAAAAGAATATTTCTTTCTATAGCAACTGCGAACATCATTTTGTTCCCATCATTGGTAAAGCACACTTAGCTTATATTAGCAATGGTAGAGTAATTGGATTGAGCAAGTTGAATAGATTGGTTGAATTCTATGCAAAGCGTCCTCAGGTACAAGAGCGTCTAACCATGCAAATTGCAAAAGAATTACAAAAAGAATTGGGCACTGAAGATGTGGCTATTGTAATTGATGCCAAACACCTTTGTGTTGCTAGTCGTGGTGTAGAAGATGATACCTCTTCTACCATTACTTCTTTTTATGGTGGTAAGTTTAAAGAGGAAAAACGCAAAGAAGAATTTCTTCGCTACCTAGAATTAAAGACTGAGTTTTAAAAAATCATTTACTTTGCCATAAATTTTTAATTCATGGCAAAGCATGCTTTTGTATTCCCTGGTCAGGGCGCTCAGTTTTCTGGAATGGGAAAAAATTTATATGAAGCTCATTCTTCTGTTAAAGAACTGTTTGAACAAGCCAATGATATTCTAGGCTTTCGTATTAGTGATACCATGTTTGCTGGAACAGACGAAGAATTAAAGCAAACCAATATTACCCAGCCTGCTATTTTTATTCACTCTGTAGCGGTTTTCAAAACCATTGAAGGTGCTAAACCTGATATGGTTGCAGGCCATTCTTTGGGTGAATTCTCTGCCCTTGTTGCTAATGGTGTATTGGCTTTTGATAAAGCTTTAGAGTTGGTGAGCATTCGTGCTAAAGCCATGCAAAAAGCTTGTGAATTAAATCCATCTACTATGGCAGCTGTATTAAATTTAGCGGATGAAAAAGTAGAAGAAATATGCGCTGCTATTCAAGCTGAAACAGGTGAAGTAGTGGTTGCTGCTAATTATAATTGCCCCGGACAATTGGTCATTAGTGGTTCAATTAAAGCCATCGATTTAGCATGCATTAGAATGAAAGAAGCTGGCGCAAAACGTGCCTTGGTTTTACCAGTAGGAGGTGCTTTTCATTCTCCTTTAATGGCTCCTGCTAAAGAAGAATTGGCTGCTGCCATTGAAGCTGCGGTATTTAATTTGCCTTCTTGCCCTGTTTATCAAAATACGGTAGCAAAAGGGGTGTCTGATCCTTCAGCAATCAAACAAAATTTAATTAATCAATTAACTGGTGCAGTTAAATGGACGCAGTGTGTGCAAGCAATGGTTGCCGATGGCGCCACTGAATTTACTGAATGTGGTCCTGGTAAAGTGTTACAGGGATTAGTAGGTAAAATTGCAGGTGCTACTGTAACTACGAATGGCTTCAGTTAATTATTGTTGCTAATTTAATTTCAAGGCTTTTAGTATGCCGTTGTCCCAGACTGGTAACACAGCTCTAGTACCTGTTGTATAGGTGGCAATACCAAAAGTATCATCGTAGTCCCATACTCCCCAGCCAATACCAAACTTATTAAGGTAGGTAGACATATCGGTCATATAATTGAGGATGCTTTCGGGTGGAGCTACTTTTTTATGTACGCCAAATTCATTGCAGATGACATCTACTTTTTTCTGCGTACTCCAATTGTAAACAGTCTGCATAATTTTATTAATTGAGTCTGCTGCAAACTGTTGACGGCCATACCATTCAATTTGAAACTTGGCTCCTGCATTGGATGCATTGGCTGCCAATGTACTCACATTCGTAGGATTACCTGGATAGGGGAGAAACCGGATAAATGAATAGGGTGCTCCTATCCAATCTGCTCCTTGATGCGTGTAAGTAAATGGTTCGTAAAAATGAAAGTTGTAAATAATATTTTTCTTTGCTATAGGTTGTAATTGTACTAACTCATACCAATTGCTGTGGTTTTCTGCAGTTACAATAATATAATGATTGGGTGCTGCTTCTCTGATTGAATTGACTATTTGTTCTTGGTAAGGTGCCCACCAGTTTTTATCGATGCCAGATACCAATCGTTCCGCTCCAATATGCGGCTCGTTCCAAACTTCAAAAAAAACTTTAGATGTATCGTACCCTTTAAAATGGTTGGCTAAGTTTTTCCAAAACTGTCTGAAAGACAACCTTGCTAAGGGATCTATTGCTAATCTTGCTTCAAAATTATCACCTGTTGCATGCATTTCTAATACTACTGATAATCCTGCTGCAGTGATGCCCTTGACTGCATTTTCTATATGCACTAAATTATTGGTTTGTAATTCTTCTATCTTACTTGGATTGCTAATTACTGATGGTCCAATAGGCAATCTTACATAGGTGAATCCTGCATCCTTTATTTGTTTATAGTGCGTATTATTGAATCGATTGCTGTATTGCCCTGCATCTGAATAGTCGTTAAACCAATTAGATAGATTGATTCCCTTAGCTAATTTATCTACCGCTGTCCCTTTTGGTCCAACAACTGGTTCAACTGATGTTCCTGTTTTTGAACAAGCCGCCATTAATAGCGTTAGCATAAACAGCCAACCAATAATTCCTTTGTTCAATCTCACTTTTCAATTTTTAGTTAATACTACAATTGATCCATTCTGGATCAAAATGGGCATCGTATTTTTTATAAAAACGGATGGCGGGTTCATTCCATTCTAATACCTGCCAAACCATTCCTTTTAGCCCTTTCTCTTTGCACTCTTCTATTAAACGTTCAAATAGTAGCTTTCCGATATGTTGGCCCCTCATTTTTTCTGTAACCAATATATCTTCTAAGTACATTCTTTGCCCTTTCCAAGTGCTGTATCTAATATAGTAGAGTGCAAAGCCATGTATTTCGTTGCTTCCGTCTGCTTTTGTTTCTTCGGCTACAAACGCCCACCACACTGGTTTTTCACCAAAACCGCTTTCTATAAAGTGTTCAAGGGTTACGGTAACTTCGTCGGGTGCTTTCTCATAAACAGCCAGCTCCTTAATTAGTTCTAATATTCTGGCACAGTCTCGTGCTTCTGCTCTTCTGATTTGAATATTCATAGTGTGTTTAGGGCTTGTTCAAAATCGGCAATAATATCTTCTACATTTTCTATTC
>Ga0207952_1001035_pt1 | contig 14157 bp, 15 predicted proteins | sample SubbioR12Aug_8Ca_FD_184831 | JGI IMG/M metagenome (GOLD analysis project Ga0207952, IMG submission 184831) | Serpentinite rock and fluid subsurface biosphere microbial communities from McLaughlin Reserve, California, USA - CR12Aug_8Ca (SPAdes) | ecosystem: Environmental > Terrestrial > Deep...
GGTCCCTGCGCGGCGGCGGACGCCCGCCGACTGCCCTTCGGCACGCAGAGCGTCGACATCGTCACCTGTTCGCAGCTACTCCATCACTTCGACGATGCCAATGGCCGCTTGCTCATCGCCGAACTGCACCGTGTGGCACGCCGCGTGGTAATCGTCGGCGAGATTCGGCGGTCGTGGCTGGCTGCGGCAGGCATCTGGGTCGCCAGCTGGCTGTTGCGGTTCCACCCGGTCAGCCGGCACGATGGCGTCGTCTCGGTGTTCCGCGGGTTCACCGCCGGCGAACTCAGCTCCGCGGTGTCGCGCACGGTAGATGCACTGCCTCGGGTACGCCGCGCTCTCGGCTTTCGGCTCACGGCAACGTGGAGTCGACTGTGACTGCCGTCCCTCGCTGTCCGCCGTTCAACCTCGGCACGATGCCGAGCAACCGCGCAATGACGACTGTTGACGAAGCGGTCGTTCGCGCCGCACCGCAAGCTGTATTTGACGTGGTCCGAGACGTGATCCGGTGGCCTGAGCATTTGGCCCACTACCGTTTTGTCCGGTTTCGCGCCGATGACGATGCCGGCGGAGGCATCGTGGAGATGGCAGCCAACCGCCCCTTCGGCCCGCTCAACTGGCCCACCTGGTGGCTCTCCGAGATGCAAATCGAAAACGATCGCCCCGCGATCCGATTCCGTCACATTGGCGGTATCACCACGGGTATGGATGTGGAGTGGGCCTTTCTTCCGCACGCCGAGGGAACGCACGTGAAGCTGTTGCATGTATGGAATGGGCCCCGCATCCCCCTCGTCGGAACTCTGGCTGCCGTTGCAGTGATCGGCCCGGTCTTCATTCACGGGATAGCATCGCGCACGTTGGCGGGTCTGGCGCGCGTTTCCGAGAATCGCGCGTGAGCGCAAACGGCAATGGCGCCGGGAAGCTGCGGCGCGTCGCGATCACCGGGATTGGCGCCATCACGCCTATCGGCACGACAGGGACGGGGCTCTGGGCCGGTCTGCACTCCGGGCGCTCTGCGGTCGGCAGCGTAACGCGATTCGATCCTTCGCCCTTCCGCACGCACATCGCGGCGGAGGTAAATGATTTCGTCGCCACGGACCACATCGACAAACGGCGCGTGAAGCGCCTGGACCGCTTTGGCCAGTTTTCGGTCGCGGCCGCGCGAATGGCAGTCGAAGACGCACATCTCGACCTCGACCGCGAAGACCGCGACCGGGTGGGAGCGATGATGGGGTCAGCGCTCGGTGGGGTTGGCTACGCCGAGGAACAGCTCTCCCATTTCCTGACACAGGGGCTGCGTGGCGTGGACGCGACCCTGGCGCTGGCGGTATTTGGTGGCGCCTCCAGTTGCAACATCGCCATTGAGTTCGGCGTCACTGGCCCCAATTCGACCAACGCGATGAGCTGTGCCTCCGGGACGATGGCCATCGGGGAGGCGCTACGACAGATTCGGCACGGCTACGCCGACGTGATGCTCGCCGGCGGCGCCGAAGCACCGCTGGCCCCGCTCTGCTACGGAGCCTTTGCGCTCATCCGGGCCATGAGCACGCGCAACGACGAACCCCAGCGGGCCTCGCGGCCGTTTGACGCTGACCGCGATGGATTCGTCATGGGCGAAGCGGCGTGCGTGATGGTGCTCGAGGAATGGGACCGCGCCCAGGCGCGCGGCGCGCCGATCTACGCTGAGGTGTGCGGTTACGGCACCACGAACGACGCCCACCACATGACGGCGCCCCTTCCCGGCGGCGCGCAGTCGGCGCGCGCCATGCGGCTCGCGCTGCACGATGCGCATGTCTCAGCAGGCGAGATTGGGTACGTCAACGCGCACGGCAGTTCCACACCACTCAATGACCCGAGCGAGACGGTTGCAATCAAGGCGGTGCTTGGCGCGCGAGCGGCCGATGTGCCAATCAGCAGTACTAAGGGCTTCTACGGTCATGCACTCGGCGCGAGCGGGGCGATCGAGACCGCGATTACGGCAATGGCGCTGCGGGAGGAATGGCTGCCCCCGACGATTAACCTCGAGATACCTGACCCTGCCTGCGACCTCGATTACCTCCCGGGCACCGGCCGAGCCACTCGCGTTGAGCATGCCATCACCAACAGTTTTGGCTTCGGCGGGATTAACGCCTGCCTGGTGCTTCGTCGAGCCTAAACTTTGCAGGGTCTTCGCTCGTCATAGAAAGACATCATGTCACTCGAACCCGAACGCGAACGCATCGTCGAGAGCCTCTCCGCGCATTACGCGGAGGATCACCTCACGACTCAGGAACTTGAGCAGCGTTTCGAGCGCGCGTACAGCGCCAAGACACTGCCCGATTTGCAGGCTGTGCTCTCCGGGCTGCCGGCCCTCAAGGCGCCCGTGCGCGCACCGGTGCCCCGGCCATCCGCCCGCCCGGCGGCCGTCCCCGGCAAGACCCCTCAGGGCGCCCGGCGCTATTTCGCGATAATGTCCACATTCCGGCGCGGCGGAAACTGGACTCCCAATCCTGAGACCGTGGTCACGGCAATCATGTCGGAGGTCCGCATCGACCTCCGGGACGCAACGTTCGTGGACTCCGTGATCGACATCGACATCACCGCCGTGATGGCTGATGCGCTGATCCTCGTGCCCCCGGGCGTGCGGGTAGAGTGCGACGGGTTCTCGATGATGGGGGAGTTCAGCAGCCGCGACGACACCTACCCGACCGACCTCGACGCACCGCTCGTGCGCGTGCGGGGGTCAGCGTGGATGGCAAAAGTCTCGGTGGAAACCCGGATGCCGGGCGAAACGCGCGCTCAGGCGCGCAAACGGCATCGCCTATCCGGCGACAGAGACTGAGTCCGTCGGGTCAGGCGGCGCAGAGGTCCAGCAGGGTGCGCACCACGTCATGCAACAATCCGCGGCGCACCGGTCAGTCCTCGAGCTCAAAGAGGTAGTCGAGGTTCGTCAGCAGCAGCATTTGCCGAACGGACGCTCCGGCGTTGAGCAGGCGCGTGGCAATCATCCGTTCGCGCGCCCGCTTCTGTAACAACACCAGCACACCGAGCCCGCTGGCATCGATGTCTTTCGTGGCCCCGAGATCCACATAGATGCGACTCGCGGTCTCCTGCGCGGCGCGTTCCACGTGCTCGAGTGCCGCACGACGAAAATCCAGTCTCGTCTCTGTCACCAGCCGTTCGGGTGCGGCCAGTATATGTGTGTTTTCGCCTGCCGTCAGCATTTCTGCCTCTCACTGCATGAGGGTTTCGTGTTGCAGCCGTGCAATGAGAGGAGAAGCGAGATTCGTGCCAGCGCGACCTGTTCCATAACCCTATCTATTGCAACATCTTACGTCGCTATCACAGCGTGATAACAGGGCCCGTGGCGGCGCCTCGCGGAACGCAACGCGGTTCACGGAGCGCATGCGCACATTGTGTCGTCACAGCGCGCGCCCCAACTGTCACATCGCAGCGAAAAAGCGTCGCGATTTTGAGCAGCGTGCACGCCATATGCTCCAAGGCGTCATGTTTTCGACCAACCGTAAACCGTGAACCGTCTACCGTAAACCGTCTCCGCGCAGTTGTATTTCTCCCATGAGCGATATCGACGTTCTTCTCACTGAATCCCGCCGCTTCCCGCCGCCGGACGATTTCGCGCGCGCGGCCCACATCTCCACCGACGCCATTTATCGAATGGCGGAGAAGGACACCGAGACGTACTGGGCGAACGCCGCGCGTTCGCTCGAGTGGATCACACCCTGGAAGACCGTGCTCGACTGGAAGCCGCCGCACGCGCAGTGGTTTGTCGGCGGGCAGCTCAACATTGCCGCGAATTGCGTGGACCGGCATGTGCGCGGAACCGGGAACGCGAACCGCAACAAGGCCGCCATCATCTGGGAGGGCGAACCAGGCGACAGGCGGACGCTGACGTACTGGGACCTGTACCGTGAGGTCTGCCAGTTTGCCAACGTCCTGAAGTCCCTCGGCGTGCAGAAGGGCGACCGGGTGGGCATCTACCTGCCGCTGATTCCCGAAGCGGCGATCGCCATGCTCGCCTGCGCGCGTATCGGCGCCATCCATAGCGTGGTATTCGGCGGATTCAGCCCCGAGTCGCTTCGCGACCGGATGAACGATGCGCAGGCCAAGGTGCTCATCACCGCCGACGGTGGCTATCGCCGCGGGCAGATCGTGCCGCTCAAGCGAAATGCCGACAAGGCGCTGGCGGACGCGCCAACGGTGAAACACGTGGTCGTTGTGCAACGCCGGACCGGCGGCCCGATTGGCGAGGCCTATGCGGAGATGCAAGAAGGCCGCGACCACTGGTACCACCGGCTGATGGCCAAGGCCTCTGCGGACTGTCCACCGGAAGCGATGGACTCCGAGGACGTGCTTTTCATCCTCTACACGTCAGGAACGACGGGCAAGCCGAAGGGCATCGTTCACACCACCGGCGGGTACCTCACCGGCGCGGCGACGACGATGCGCCAGGTGTTCGACCTGAAGGACTCAGACGTGTTCTGGTGCACGGCTGATGTGGGCTGGGTTACTGGTCATTCGTACCTGGTGTACGGCCCGCTGGCGAATGGCGCGACCTGCGTGATGTACGAAGGCGCGCCCGACTGGCCCGAGCGCGACCGATTCTGGGAAATCTGTGACCGCCACGGCGTGACGATCCTCTACACCGCACCGACGGCGATTCGGGCGTTCATGAAGTGGGGCGCGGAGCATCCCGCCAAACACGACCTCTCGCGCCTGCGATTGCTCGGTTCGGTCGGAGAGCCGATCAACCCCGAGGCCTGGATGTGGTACCACGAGCACATCGGTGGAAAGCGTTGCCCGATCGTGGATACGTGGTGGCAGACCGAAACCGGCTCGATCGTGATCTCTCCCCTGCCCGGCGTCACAGCGACAAAGCCAGGGAGCGGTACGATGGCGCTACCGGGATACACGGCGGATCTGCTCGATTCCACGGGACAGCGGATTGACGTCGGTGGCGGTTTGCTCGCGTTGACGAAACCCTGGCCCTCGATGCTCCGCACGATCTGGGGCGACGATTCCCGTTACGTGCAGACGTACTTCTCCAAATGGCCTGGGCGCCCCGATCTCTACTTCCCGGGCGATGGGGCCAAGCGCGACGACGACGGTTACTTCTGGATCCTCGGCCGCGTGGACGACGTGCTCAACGTCGCCGGACACCGGATCGGCACTATGGAAGTGGAGAGCGCGCTCGTGGAGCATCCGTCCGTCGCCGAAGCGGCGGTCGTGGGTAAGTCCCACGAGCTCAAGGGTCAGGCGATCGCCGCGTTCGTGACGCTCCGCGACGGACAAAAAGCCACCCCCGCCCTCCGCGACGAGCTGCGCGCGTTTGTGGCAGACAAGATCGGCGCACTCGCGCGCCCCGACGACATTCTTTTCAGCGCCGATCTGCCCAAGACACGGTCGGGCAAGATCATGCGCCGCTTGCTGCGCGACATCGCCGAAGGGCGGGCGCTTGGCGACACCACCACGCTTGCCGACCCCGGGGTGGTGGCGTCCCTCAAGGACCAGTATGAGGAGCAGGAGGGGTAGTATCCGTCGACCTGCGTGTTGACAATGCCGCCGATTGGCGGCATCGTCGTGCGCGTGGAATCCGGTCACTTTCCGCTAGTCCGGATCGTGTCGGCCCCCCCCCCGCTATACCCCGCTCCCCGTTCCAGTGCATGCCAGATGCACGCCAGATGAGAGACATCCGCGAAGCGCTCCAGCAGTCGCTGGGCGACGCCTACCAGATTGAACGTGAACTGCCGCGCGGCGGGATGTCGCGCGTGTTCGCGGCGCGCGAGACGGCGCTCGGCCGCACGGTGGTACTCAAGGTGCTCTCGCCCGAGCTCGCCGCCACCCTTTCGGCCGAGCGGTTCAAGCGCGAGATCACGCTCGCCGCTCGCCTGCAGCATCCGCATATCGTTCCGCTCCTCAACACCGGGAGCGCTGCCGATTCGCTTTTCTATACGATGCCGTTGGTGGACGGCGAGTCGCTTCGCGACCGGATCAATCGCGAACGGCCTATGCCTATCGAGACAGTGATCACGATCCTGACCGAAATCTCGAGCGCGCTCGCCTACGCGCACGAAATGGGAATCGTGCACCGCGACATCAAGCCCGAGAACGTGATGTTCTTCCACGGCAGCGCGGTGGTACTGGACTTTGGCATCGGTAAGGCGCTCAGCGCGGCCACGCACGCCGCCGAAGAAACTACGGGGCGCATCACGCAGCGCGGCATGAGTCTGGGCACCCCCACCTACATCTCGCCGGAACAGGCCGTGGGCGACCCGGACCTGGATCATCGTGCCGACATCTATTCGCTGGGCGTAATGGCCTACGAGATGATTACCGGGCACCCTCCGTTCGCGGGGCGCAGCTCGCAGCAGGTGATGGCGGCACATGCCAACCAGGCACCTGAGGCCATTGGAAAGCGACGCACCGATGCGCCTGTGGCGCTGACGCAGATCGTCATGAAGTGCCTCGCCAAGGCGCCGGCCGAACGGCCACAGCAGGCGAGCGAGATCGTTGCTGCGCTCAAGGAACCACGCCGGCCTGGTCCGATCACGGGCGGCTCGTGGTTCCAGCGCCTGCCGGTCTGGCTTCCCTGGGCGATCGCGGCGGCGGCGACCGCAGCTGCGCTCTACTTCGCCCTGCGTGCCCGGTGATCGAGGACGCTGAGCCCGAATAGCACTACCACCATCAGCGCACTCGCGATGCAGTACCGGCAGAGCGCGTTGATCCGTGCGACCTCCGCCCACGTCAGATAGCTCGAGAACAGCACTCCCCATCCGTTGAGCGCGAGCAGCACGGGGGTCGGCCAGCGCTTGTCAGCCGCCGGACCAACCGAGCCGAGCAACGATACAAGGAAGACCGACGCATAGTACCCGGCACCCCAGAGCGCGACCGGCAGCCCGATGAACTTCGCGTAGCTGCTCGCCTGCACCACCTCACACCCGCCGGTGCCGCACGATAGCGAGCCGACATACCCATAGTGATACAGCGTGAGGTATGCGGCGAGAAACACGCCGCCGAGTGATATGACGGCGACGACCATCCGGGAGTTCATGGGCCGCGCTGTGCTATTCGCCCGACTTGCCCGGCGCCTTTGCGCCTGACTTGCTAGTGGCGGCCACCGCCGCAGCGGCGGAGTCGACGAGCTGCTTGAACTGGTCGTACGGAATGCGCCCGGGTACCACGGTGCCACCGATCACGAATGTCGGCGTCTGACTCACGCCGAATCGGACCCCTTCGAGGAGGTTGGCCTTGATTCGCGGGTAGTGCTTTTGCGTGTCGTAGCAAGTCTCGAACAGCGCCATATCCAGGCCGGCGTTCTTCGCTGCCGCCATGAGCCCGTCGGTGGGGTCGCGATGCCCGGTGGCAAAGCTCCACTCACCCTGCAGGGCGTATACCTGATCCTTCATTGCCTCGAACTTCCCCTGATCAGCGCCGCAGGCAACCGAGTTCGACGCGGCCCAGCTATTCGGGTGGTTGTCGAGCGGGAAATCGAAGTAGCGGATGGACATCACGCCCGCCTTCACGAGGCGTTCCTTCACGTCCGGCTCCGTGACCTGCGCCCACTGTGCACAGACCGGGCATTCGTAATCCGCAAATTCCAACACCTTGACCGGGGCATCCGGGTTGCCGACGAGGTACCCCTCGGCCGTGCCAGCCACGAGGTTTGGATCGACCGGCCGAATTCCTTCGCGTGGGCGGGACAGGGTGTAGCCGAGGAAGGAAACCCCGGCCACGCCGACAGCCACGAGGATGCCGACAAAACGCGAGTTGGACTGCTTACGGACGGGCTTGGCCACGAATCGACCTCCTGAGGAGACAATAAAGATAACGGGGGTAGGTCGGGCTGTTAGCTCCCCAGACTCTTCAACAGAAGGGCGTTGTAGACCGTATTTGGGATGACGAAAAGGGCCAAACTGCCCATAGGAACCGGCCCCCGGACCGACTAGATTCCGCTTCGTACCACCTTTACCCCTAAACCAGGCGAAATGAGCACGAAGAGGTCCAAGATGCCGCGCGAACAGATGGGTCCGTCCCCGTTTGCGCAGGCCCGCGACGAGCTGTTCCAGCACATCATCAGCTGCGACGTCGTCGGTGCCGATCCGGAGCACCAGAAGGAGTGGTTTGACGAGACGTTGGCGTACCTTGGCAACCGGTTCCATGAACTGGATCCCGCCAAACTCGCAGAACTCCGCACACTGGGCGAGCGGTTTGCCCAACCGGCCAAGAAGAACCAGGCGGTCGGCGCGTAGTCTCAGCGTCCCGTGCTCCGCACGGGCTTTAGTCCAAGCGATACGCGCATTCCACCACCGATGGCGACTTCCACCGACGGTCGCCATCGCGACGTACCCGGCAGGTCAGTGCCGAGCGCAAGCATGACCAGCGCGCGTCCGGGCACATCGCGCTCCCACTCGGCGGCAAGTCCCGCCCCCACCCACGGACCCCAGCGCGCCTGACGAAACGGGTCCAGGGTGAACCGGTTGACGATTTCGATTCGCACGAAATCTTGCGGCAGGTCTCGCAGGCGGCGGCCCGCGTACAGCATCGGCGCAATACGCAGGTAGTTGCCGGCCGGGACGTTGAAGCCAACCCCGGCACCTGCCGACCAGGTGTCAGCACCAGACGCGAAGGCCTGGAACTCGGGCTGCACGCGAGGCTGGATTCGAAAACTCTGCGCGCCTGCGGACGGGGCTACCAGAATCGCCAGCAGGGCCGTTCGCGCGACTGGCAACGCCCGGCGGAACAGTCTGGCCCGAGATGCGCTTGCCATTCGCGAAACCTAGGAACCGGGTGCGCTGCTTGCCAGCACGACCGGCGCGCCCTAGCTTCGCAAAGGCGCACCTTTTCTCCTGCCGCAGGGGATGCACCGCATGGCCGACGCGATGGAGCTGCTCCGCGGAGTGGCAATCTTCAAGGACCTGGACGAAGGCGAGCTCGCCCGCGTGGCCGAGATCTGCCGAAACCAGGAGTTTGTGTCGGGCGAGTACATCTTTCGCGAAGGCGAGGCGGGAAACCGCCTCTACCTGATCGTTGAGGGCGATGTGCGCATCAGCCGCACGATTCCCGGCAGTGGCGAGGAAGCGCTGACGATCCTCAAGCCCGGGGCCCTGTTCGGCGAGATGGCGGTGTTCGACCGAAGCGAACGCTCCACTGACGCGATCTCGAATGGCGGCACCAAGTGCTTCACGATTGCGCGGTCCGACTTCGAGCTCCTGCTCGACTTCAACCGCGACATCGCCTACAAGGTGCTCTGGGCCTGCACGCGCCTGCTGTCGGTGCGGCTCCGGAATACGAACGACCAGATGCGATCATTCCTCGCAATGAGCATGTTCTAGGAGCAGTTCAGAGTTGAGCGTTCAGCGTTCAGGGGTTGGGTTGAGAGCTGGGAGTTGAGAGTTGGCTAACCCGCCACCGCTCATTCAACGCGTCGCCGACTTTCGTGGTGTCCAGGTTCCCACAGTGCGCGACGGCGCTGCCATGGCAGGCCTGATGCTCTCGGCAGCCGGCGCCGCGGGATTCACCACCAACGAATCGCCGATTGTGCGGGAATTGCCTCGCGATGGACTCGCGCTCGTGCTCCTGCTGGATGCGGGCCACATGAGCGTTCACACGTTCCCTGACCGGGAAATCGTCGTCGTAGACCTGCTTGTCGCCGCTGGACGAGACCCGCAGAAGGCCGTGGATGTCTTCTCCCGCAAGTTCGGCGTGAACGAAGCCCGCTCTGCGCGCTCGTTCGACCGCGGCTGACGGCCGGACCAACCGTCTTCGTCGCCACGACACTTCCATGCCTCGCTCCGCAGCGACGCCCTGGTTCCGTCCGGCCGCGCTCACGTTCCTCAGTGGCCTCAAGCGCAACAACAAGCGCGAATGGTTTGAGGAGCGCAAGCCGGAGTTCACGCGCGACGTGCTCGAACCGTTGCGGCGCGTGGCCGGCGAACTCGACGTGCGATTCGCGCGGCTCGCCCCGGAGTACGAAGCCGGCAAGCGGTCGCTCTTTCGCATCTACCGGGATGTGCGGTTTTCCAAGGACAAGTCCCCGTATAAGACGCACGCGGCGATGTGGATCTATCACCGAGCGCCCGGACGAGGCGTTGGCAAGGAGATCGACGGCGGCGCCGGGTTCTACCTGCACCTTGAGCCCGGAGCTTCGATGGTTGCAGCCGGTCTCTGGATGCCGCCGCGCCACCTGCTCAACAAGGTCCGCGATGCGCTGGTGGACGACCTGCCGGGATTCAAGCGCATTCTGCGTGCGCCGGCGTTTGTGAAACGATTCGGTGGCCTGACCGATGACGAACCCGGTGTGAAGCTGATCCGGATGCCGCGCGGCTATGCCGAGGATCATCCGGCAGCTGAGCTGCTGCGGTTTAACTCCTTTACGGTGAGCACGGGCTACTCCGACAAGGAGATGCTCGACCACGGACTGGTTGACCGGGCAATGAAGGACTTTGCCCTGATGCTGCCGTTCGTCCGCTGGCTCAATCGCGCGCTCGGCCACATTCCCGCGAAATCCCGCTGACACGTGCGGACGGGCGCCGACGAGTCGGCGCCCCCGCGTTACACAGCGCGGCCCTTGCCGCGGATGAGGCCTTCGACCCTCCGCGCAGGGTCAAAGCAGCGCTGTGCAACGGCCTGGATGTCGGCCGCCGTCACCGCACGGATGCGCTCGTCGTACTCGCCAATCTCGGCGAGCGAGGTTCCAAAAAGCCACGCGTCGGCGAGGTCTCCCATCAAGCTGGCTGCGGCCTCACGCCGAATGGCGTTGGAGCCGACGGCAAACGTCTGCGCCTGCGCAAGTTCGCGCGGCGTCACCGGTTCACTGCCGAGTCGCGCGAACTGCGCGAGGAGTCCCGCACGGGCGGCATCCTCCTTCTCCGGTGACATCGCGATGTAGGCAAGAAACGCCCCAGCGTATTGCCGGATGACGGGCGCCACGAGCACCGTGTAGGCAAGCGACTGGCGGTCGCGCAGTTCTTCGAAGAAGCGGCCGCCGAGCCCGCTCGCCACGCCCGCGAGGATCATCGCCGCGAAGCGACTGTCGTCGTCTCGGGCGGGTCCGGGAAACAACAGCGCCAGCGCCGACTGCGCCTTGTCGCGCGACTCCGCACGCCCGGCCCCTGCAGCAGGCCAGGAAGGAGCGGCAGCACTCGGCGCGGGGCGTTCGGCAAGTTCCGTGAATCGGCGTGAGACCGCGGCAGCGACGTCGTCCGGGTTGGCGTCCGCCACACAGACCAGCACGCCGCGTGCCGCGACGGCCACCGACTCGTGCCACTCCTTGAGCGACGCCGAAACCATCCGTCCCACCGACGCCTCCGCTCCGAGCACTGAGCGACCGTAGGGATGATCGGTCCACGCCGCTTCCGTGGCCAGGCGCAGGGGCCAGCGATACATATCGTCCCGGATGGCGGCAATCTCAGCCAGCGCAACCGCCCGCTCCGACTCAACGGCATCGTTCCGGAAGGCGGGCCGCTGCACGACGTCGGCGAGAATCTCGGCGGCGTCGGCCAGTCGCGACGTGGGCACCGAGATCGTCCACTGCACGGAATCCGCCCCCGCCGATGAACCGAGGGCACCGCCGGCGAATTCGACATCTTCGGCGATCTGCTTCGCCGTGCGACGCTCTGTTCCGCGCAGCGCCGTGCGGGCCATCAACGACGTGATACCGGCGGCCTCGACGCCTTCGGCAATCGCTCCGCCGTGCACGAACCACCCGAGATGTGCGACGGGCGCATCAACGTGCTGGACCAGCAGCGGAACCCCGGCGGCAGTGCGATAGACCGACACGCCGGCCTCCCGTGATTCCAGCCGCCACGCGCGCGCGCCGCCGTGCACCAGGGCGGACGGGGCGGCAAGCACGACCGCGTCGACCGGGTCCGGCCGGTCGCCATCCAGCAGCGCCGCTGCGTCGGCTGCATCAGCCGCAAACGGTGTGGAGTCGGACGGGCGATACACCAGCAGGGCAGCGCGCTCGGAGGAAAGCCAGCGATTCGCGACCTCCGCGACAGTTCGAGGATCGGCCGCCAGTACTGCGTCGAGGTACTCGCTTCCGCGCTCCCACCTGCCGTCGAGTTCCCAGGCGGCAAGGTGGTTGGCCTGCCCGTCCGCCGTTTCGAGCCGACGCATCCACTGCGATGAGACCATCCGGCGCGCGCGCTCCACCTCGGCTTGCTGCACTTCGCCTTCCAGAACGCGGCGTACCTGATCCCAGCTGGCGCGCAGCGCGCTATGCGCGCGTTCCGGGCGTGCGGTCGCGTGCACCACGAACACGCCGATGTCCGTCGGCGTGTAGTTCCAGGCATGAATGGACGACGCGAGCCTGCGATCACGGACCGCACGGTAGAGGCGCGAGGCGCGGCCGCCCGAAAGAACGGCGGTGATGAGATCGATCACCGGTGTATCGGCGTGGGCGAGGTCAGGCGTGCGCCATCCCAGCAACACCTCGGACTGCTGCACGTCGCCATTCAGCTCCAGATAGCGCGGCGCTGCATCGACGGCGGGCGGCTCGGCTGGACCCGGAGTGCGGGCGACCGGGGCATCAGCAATCGCGCCATATCGTGCGGCAGCCGCGGCAATCGCCTCGTCGGGATCCACATCGCCAACAATGGCGAGCACCGTGTTTCCGGGCCGGTAGTAGTTTCGATAGAAGGCGCTGACGTGCTCCCGTGTCAATGCGCGAAGGCCCGGCTCGCGCCCGATGCGCCAGCGGCGTATGCGATGACGGTCATGGAGCAGCGCGAAGAGTGTCTCGGTCGCAACCGCGTTGGGCGTGTCGGCCTTGCGCTTGGCTTCTTCGATGATGACTTCGAGTTCGCGCGCCAGTTCGCCGCCGTCGATGAGCGAGTTCGCGTAGGCGTCGGCCTGGATGTCGAGGCCTGCAGCGAACCCCGATGCCGGAAGCACTGTGTAATAGTGCGTATGATCGTAGATCGTCGCCGCGTTGAGGATGCCGCCACTGGCCTTGGTGGAACGTGCGATTTCACCAACACCACGGGTAGGCGTCCCCTTGAAGTACATGTGCTCCAGGACGTGGGCGATGCCCGAGATCTCGTCGGGTTCGTCGAAGTAGCCGGCGCGGACATAGGTGACGATGGCGACGACACCCGAGCGCTTGCGCCGCGCCAGCACGCGCAGGCCGTTGGGGAGTGTGGCGCGGTGGACGCTCCCCGGTGGAAAGACCGCAGCGAGCGGTGACTCAGGCCCCGTGCCGGAACTCATCGCTCAACGCGCGAGCGAGGTACGGCGGAGCAACACCAGGGCCACAACAAAGCCGATCGCGCCGTAGGCGAGCACGTGCGTGAAGTCCGTCATCGGCATCGGGTTGCCGGCGTAGAGTTCGGCTTTGATGATATCCAGTTTGTGCGTCGGCGGCATCAGGCGCGACACCGGTTTCAGCCAGCCCCACATCGGCGAATTCGGTGCGTCCCGCAACGCATGCATGACGCTGCTCATCACCCAGACCATCACCAGGAGCAAGGCATCCAGGTTGGTCGCGGCGGTGAGGGCGAAGCCAATCCCACCGAGAAGGATCCAGTACAGCCCCATCACGATCATCACTTCGCGCACGGGCACCGGTGCGGTGTAGACCTGGAGCCACCAGGTGAGCGCCCCCGCGATGGCGATGTAGGCCACACCGTGCATGACCCACTGCTGTACGTAGAACCGCTCAATATTGACCGGCTTGCTGAACAGGAAACGGAAATAGCCGTTACTGCGATCATCAGTGACGAGCCGCGTGACACCGAGAAAGGCCGCGAGGTTGATGAAGACCGGTGCGAAGGTCGTGAAGATCTGCATCGTGAACCGCTGGCCCTGCGACGTTGCGAAATCCACCCGGCTGCCGTCGGTCTTGACGATCATCCAGAGGAAGAAGACAACCAGCCCGGTTGGCAGTGCGGCGCGGAGGAAGAGGAAATCCGGCAGCTGGTAGCGCAGCAGATACGCTTCGAGACGCCCGCGCATCAGCGGGATCCTCCGGCGCCGACCGCCGCATGGAATTCCGTTTCGAGCGCGCTTTCGCTCGGCGCGAGCGACGTGACCTGCGCACCGGCCGCGAGGGCGGCTTGCAGGCTGGCATTGAGTTCGGCCACGGAGATGGCCGGAACGGAAAACTCGCCATCGGCGACGAGGGCAGCGCCGGGAAACGCGGCCGGGATCATCGAGGAATCCCCC
>Ga0207952_1001036_pt1 | contig 14083 bp, 11 predicted proteins | sample SubbioR12Aug_8Ca_FD_184831 | JGI IMG/M metagenome (GOLD analysis project Ga0207952, IMG submission 184831) | Serpentinite rock and fluid subsurface biosphere microbial communities from McLaughlin Reserve, California, USA - CR12Aug_8Ca (SPAdes) | ecosystem: Environmental > Terrestrial > Deep...
GGCGTTTGTAGGCTGATTTTAGCCGGAAATAGGGCAAAATCAGATTCTGAACAACACATCTTAGTGCCGCGAAATAATTATAACGTATTGAATAACATGGGGTTAATAGATTTCCGTTCAGGCACTATGTAGTACCAAGGTGGCGCCGATCTGCGCGCCCAGGTGTTTCGGATCGGCGGCAATCGTGCGGAGAGTCTCGGCGGCGATTTCAAATAGCAAGCCATAGATCACCGCTTTGTTGTAATAGGCGATAGCACTGATCGGCGCAGGTAGGGTAAACACCACATGGTAATACTCGACCGGCAACAGATCGGCCTGCCGGGCTTCGAGCCAGCGTTTGGCCGCGCTGGCCTGACACTTCGGACAATGCCGGTTGCGGCAGGAGTTGTAGGCGATGTCTTGATGTTGGCAAGCGGGACAGCACAAGATATGCCCACCCAATGTCGCGGTACGACACTGTTCGATGGCGGACATGACTTTCAGTTGACCCAGACTCAAGTGGTCATGCTGGGCCTGTCGCCAAGCGAGACCGTGGGCGCGGAAAATATCCGCCACCTCGAGTGCAAGCCGACCCATGGCCTTGCTCTGCGACTACACGGGCTGCAAGGTCTCGATCGGACTGACCACCTCCCGCAGAATATCGGTGGCTACCTGCGCGTACAGTGCGGTGGTTTCCAGCTTCTTATGGCCGAGCAGCACCTGGATGATCCGGATATCCACCTTCTGCTCCAACAAGTGCGTTGCAAAGCTATGTCGCAGGGTATGCATGGAGACGCGTTTATCGATCTTCGCAGCTTCTGCCGCCGCCTTGACCGCGCGGTTGAGTTTGGCGAGGGCTGAGTGGATCGACCGGGTCCAAGCCTGGAAACAGCCAGCCGCCCGGCAGCATTTTGCCTTGGGCATGTGCGACCTTCCACCAGGCGCGCAAACGCTCCAGCAGCACCGGCGACAACATCGCGTAGCGATCCTTAGCTCCTTTACCCTGTTCGACGCGTAAGGTCATGCGTTGACTATCGACGTCACTGATCTTCAGCGCCACCACCTCGCTGGCCCGCAAACCAGCACCATACGCCACCGATAACGCCGTTTGGTGTTTGAGATTATCCACGGCGGCGAGCAAGCGAGCCACCTCTTCACGACTCAAGACCACCGGCAATTTGCGCGGCTCATGTATCGCATGCATTTTGGCCAACAACTCGGGGTGATCGAGCGTCGCTTCGAACAGAAACTTGAGCCCGGTGATCGTGGCATTCAGGGAAATCGGCGAAATACCGTGATCAACCAGATACAACTGATAACGCCGCAAATCTTCGGCGCTGGCGGTATCCGGCGATCGGCCCAGGAACTTCGCGAATCGCTTCACGACACGGATGTAACTGGCTTGAGTTTTGGGTGACAGCTTGCGCATCCGCATGTCGTCGATCATGCGTTGGCGCAAGGGACTGATGGGTTTGTCTGTTGAGGTCATGACACGACTCCTATCTGAAACAAGGCAAATTGCCTCGTCTCTTGGATAGGGGAAACACGTGATATGCTGGCGTTTATCCCCAGACTTTGCTACACAGACTCCTTAGCGCGTAGCGGTTTAGTCCATTGGCCGTTCGCTGCCTGCGCTCTTCCTGAAATTTTAGCGGTACGAATGTCCGGTAGAGGCTGTCGTAAAAGGTGGATTTGCCGTTTCCCACGGTCTTCCGTGGGAATCCATACCGTAACCGTACCTTCCCACGCAGGAGCGTGGGAACGAGAAGATGTTTTTTACGCATAAAAAAAGGGCGCTTGGCGCCCTTTTTGTTGTCTGCGAGTAGCTCTTAAAATTCCAGTCTGGCGCCCAGCATTAATTTATTGCTGTTGATGCTGGTATAGCCTTGCAGGGTTTCATAGGCCAAAAATGCCGACACGCCGCCGGCGAACACGCTGGAAACTTCCGCGCCGAAGGTGTAGTAATCGCGGCTGGGGCCTTCGCTGGTTATCGCAAAGGTTTGGTTAAGCGGGTCGTTAATGAAACCGGCCTGGATTTGGCGTTGGCCATCCTTGAACTGGTGGTGCCATTCGCCGCGCAGCTGCGGTATCAAGACGCCCCAGGGAAAGCTGATCGCATAGGCGGTTTGTATGCCGACGGTCGAGGTTAACGATTCTATGCTTTGTTTGCCGAATCTCACCGCGTAAAGGCTGCCGGATTCGCTGTAAGCGTCGATATCCAGGTTCATGTATTCGCCGCGGGCATAGGGGGCGATAGTCAAGGCCTGGAAATTAAAATCGTAACCGCCGCCCCAGCTGAATGCGTATTGGCCGCCGTTGGGCGAGGCCTTGGCCACGGAGGATTGACCGTTGACCGTGATATTGCGGCGGGTGTCGTAGTTAAAGCCGCCGTAGGACGCCGTGGCTTCCACGTGCGCCTCATCGGTAATGTTGTACGCGGTATAGAGCGCGCCGGTATAGCTGTCGTTAGTGGTCTCGCCGCGTCCGGCATTAAAGCTGGCGTTATTGTGCCGATAGGCGAAGGAGCCGCCCGCCACCCAATTGTCTTTCAAGCGGTAATCGGCGCCGAACACGAAGTTGTGGTTGTCGAACTTGAATCCGGGCTGGGTAAAGGTATTGGCCAGCGAACCGAAGTCGCTGTCGACTTTGCTCCAAAAGTTCAAGCGCGGAATTTCGATATCGCCTGATCCGCCGCCCAGATGTTTTTTTTGATTTAAACCGAAATAATTGGCGGGCTGAGTGACTTTGCCGCCGTTAAGCCGGGTCGCCATCGAGCCCATGGAAAGAATCTGGTCCGGCGTGATGCTTTGCAGGTTTTCCGACGAGTAACTGGTGCTGCATATCGGCGGAACTTCGCTGGGGTCTATGGATTCGCCCGATACCAAGTCGTCATAGATAGTAAAGCAGTTGTTTAATACCGCTCCGGCAGCCTGTTGATTAGGATTGACGCTTTCGGCTAAAACCGATCCGCCAAAAAACAGCGCGCCTAAGCCTATGAGTATTTGCCGAGTTGCGTAACATGCCTTGACCGGGTTCGCTGGCAATGTTGCGATTGCTGATGAGCGGATGGTTTGCCGCATGATGAACTCCAGATAACTATTTGATAATGGTTAAATTATAGAGCAAGTTCACGGTAATGCCGATTGAAATAATATAGGCGTTCGAAATTACAGGTTGGAACGGAGTTTTTCTTGCAAGTTCAGTAAGCCTTTATGGGTAGGATACGCCTCCAAGCCGTCCTGAACCCTTTTCAACGCCGTCGAGCGGTCGTTTCTTTCATAAGCTTCCCAGGCTTGCTGTTCCAAAGTGTCGGCGATGCCGATAATGCCGTTGGCGGCGGCCTTATTGTACGGGTCGATTTTCAGAACTTCCCGGTAAGCCCATAAGGCGTTGCTGCCGGTGGGGGCCGTCAGGTAGCCGACATCGGCATGGATACCGGCCAATTCCAGCAGGTCCTTGATTTTTTGTTGTTGCTCCGGCGACAGTTGTACGTTGACCTTGGGCGTTTCGACTACCTTGGGCGGAGCGATCATGCTCAAATAGATGTTGGCGGCAAACAAGCCGAAAGCGAAAATCCCCGTGCCCCATAGACCGTAAAATACCGTCGTGCGCGGCCCCAAGGCGGACAAAAACGCATCCACGGTTTTGGTGCGCTGGGCTTGCTCGAAAGCTAGCGCTTTCTGCAAACCCTTGAATTGCCGGCGGGATAATTTGGCAATCGGTTTGACCTGTAAATTCACTTCCTGGGCTTTTTCGGCGGACAGGCGTCCGAAAGGATGCTTGCCGGTCAACAGCTCGTAACTGACGCAAGCCAGGGCGTAAATGTCGTCGCGCGGATCCGGATCGCTGCTTTGCAATTGTTCCAACGAGGCGTAAGCGGGGGTGTAAGCGCCCAGGGAACGGGCATTGAAGACCGTGGCGTCCTGATGGTCTTTATCGCCGCGGCCGATGGCGCAGGCGATGCCGAAATCCAGCACCCTGACCTCGCCGCTCTCGTCGATAAATACGTTGCCGGGTTTGAAATCGGAATGCACGATATTCTTGTTATGCGCGTGCCGCAAAGCGTCCGCCATGGCGTGAATGATAGGCCAGGCCTGTTTAAACGGCATGCCTTCCGGAAATTCCTTGATCAGATGGCTAAGCGGTTTGCCCTGCAAATATTCCATGGACATAAACACATGGCCGCCGTCCCGGTCGAAATCGTAAACCTTGATAATGTTTGGATGAGACAGGGTTTGCGCGCGCTTGGTTTCGCGTTGCAGCGACACCAGCGCCATGGGGTTGGCCTGAAAATCCTGGTTCAGCACTTTCAACGCTACATAGGGTTCCTTGTCCTGCGCCTCGATTTTGCGCAAATCGGTGGCCTTGAACACCATGCCCATGCCGCCCACGCCCAGCAGCTGTTGCAGCACGAAACGGTTTTTCAATGTGCTGCCGACCGTTAACTCCTCGTGAGGGTGGGATTCCCGCAAACCGTTCAGCAACGATTCCGTGTCCATGACGGTGGGCGGCGCGGCGGCGGTGTGCGGATCCTGCATAACGGTGGCTTCCTCGCTGCTCGGGGCGAGGGGAGGTTCGGCGGTTACCGGTTTTGCGGATGGAGCGATTTGGGTTCTGTCGTTGAGTTCCGCGTCCAGCGCGGCAAAAGTTTGCGGCGACAGGCGCCCGGCCCGGAATTCGGCGTCCAAGCAGCGTTTTGCTTCCGCAACCAGGGGTTCGGATGTCTGCCCCGTCCGGCGGGCGATTTGCAATAATTCGTCAAAACTAATGCTCGACAGCTGAAAAGCTTTTAATGCTTGGTCAAATGAGTTCATGATGCCGCGGAATGATGGTGTTTGGTTGATTTTAGCCGAAACCCGGGGTTGCTGTCGTCTCGGCGAACTTCGGCCAGGCTGGTTTGCCGTTACCGGCCGTGAAAATCCGCGGCTTTGCGCCGGTGCCGAATTGCCCGGTTGGCGAATCGGCGCTGGCTGGTTCAAAATGGTGCCGGTAACTCTCAACTCGATAAGGACATAACCATGAAACGACTTGTATTTTTAGTATTGCTGACCGCTTTGCTGCCGGGTTGCGCCGGCGACCCGCCGGTTCAGCCGCCTCCGCCGCCGCCGACCATCGTGAACTTACAAATAGAGACCTCCGCCGATCTGAATGCCGACATCAATGGCAATGGCGCGCCGGTCATGCTGCGGATCTACGAATTGCGCGAGCAAAGCAACTTCAATTCCGCCGATTTTTTCGCCATATTTAACGACGAAAAAGCCACGCTGGCGGCCGATTTGGCGCGCAAACAAGAACTGCTGCTACAACCGGGCGAAAGCAAAAGCCTGACGCTAAATCCGGCTGACGATGTGCAAGCCATCGGCTTGTTTGCCGGTTTCCGGCAACTGGATAGCGCGCAGTGGCGGGCGGTGGCGAGCGTAAAGGCTCACCAAACTCAAACCGTGAACATCGGTCTGAAAAATAACCAACTAACGGCGGAAACCGCCAATTGATACGGTTTGTCCGCCGATTGGGCTGGTTATGCTGTTTATCGGCCGTTACCGCTTGCAGTTCGCCCGCGGCAAAACTGTATGCGCAGGCCGAACAGTTAAACTTGCAAACGCTGGAATTGCCGGGCGGGCCTTATCGGCTGGCGGCTTTTTACAAGCCTGGCCAGGCGGGCGATCTAACCTTGCATGTCTATCTGGAAGGGGACGGCCGGCCGTGGCAGCAGGGCCGATGGCCGGCGGCCGACCCTACCACGCGTTCATCGCTGATGTTGCCGTTATTGGCTCTGGATACAAAGCCGGCACTGTATCTGGGCCGGCCGTGTTACAACGGCCGCGCGGCGGACCCGGGTTGCGAAGCCAAGTTGTGGACCTCCGCGCGATACGGCGAAGCGGTGGTCGGCGCCATGGCGGCGGCGCTGGACGGTTTCCGTGCCGAGCGCGGCTTTCGGCGGCTGGTGTTGATGGGGCATAGCGGCGGCGGCGGGTTGGCCATGCTATTGGCCGGGCGGCTGCCGCAGACAAGTGCAATTGTTACGCTGGCGGGCAATTACGATATCGACATCTGGGCCGCGCATCATCATTACCTGCCTTTGCATGAATCGCTCAATCCGGCCCGGCAACCCGAATCCGGCGTGCCGGAATGGCATTTTTTGGCGGAACGGGACCAAACGGTGCCGCCCGATTTGTTTTTAGCGGCTCTGCTGCGCCGGCCAAGGGCGCATGTCCAAGTTATACCGGCCATAGACCATCATGACGGCTGGCGGAAACTATGGCCGCAAATACTGAACAGGATAGCCGAAAAGCATTAGGCATTTGTCGCTATGGCGGTTTTCTGCTATTTTCGATGCAGGTTTTGAACACAACAACAAGGCGGCCGTATGTCTGTAAAGCTTTTTAAAGCGCGTAAACTGGTGTTGGCGATTTCCACTATTCTGTTGGCGTCCTGCGCCCATGAAGCCAGTAAGGAAGAAATGGCCAAAGCCACCGAGGGTTTTGTGATTCAAGATACCAACAAACTGTTTGTGGTGGATTGTCTGCTGCCCGGGCAGGTGCGTAAACTGGGTTCGCAAATGACCTATTTATCCGCCCGGCGGCCGATACGCACCACGGCCGCCGATTGCGAAGTGCGCGGCGGAGAATACGTGGCTTACGACCGCGCCAATTACGCCAGTGCCTTGAACATCTGGCTGCCCAAGGCCCAGGAAGGCGACGCGGCGGCGCAATTGTATGTCGGGGAAATTTTCGAAAAAGGCCTGGGCGAAAAAGCCGATTATCAGGCGGCGGCGCAATGGTACGAAAAAGCCGCCAACCAGGGCAATTTTCAAGCCCAGTTGAATTTGGGGCATTTGTACGAAAAAGGCCTGGGGGTGCCGCAAAACAAGGAAACGGCGATGCGCTGGTACCGCAAATCCGCCGGTCTGGATGAAGCCGGTCTGCAATTTACTCCGGCGGTCGATGCGCAAGCGCTCAGCGCCAGCAGCAACGAATTGGCCGCGCTGCGCGAGGAAGTGGCACAATCACGCCAGGAAGCCGAACAATTGCGCCAGCAACTGCAAAATACTCGCCAAGAGGCCTTGGATCAGCAGGAAAGCCTGCGCAAGGCCCAAGACGAATTGGAAGCCCTACGCAACAAATTACAGCAGCAAAAATCGGAAAGCCCCGCCGGGTCCAGCGAGGTATCGGCTCTGGAGCAGCAGTTAAAAGAAAAACAAGCCCAGTTAACCAGCCAGCAAGCCAAACTGGGCGCGTTGACGAAAACCCTGAGCGCGGAACGTAAACGCATGCAGCAGGAATTGCAAACCGCCCAGCAGCAAAAAACCGCGGCAAAAGCGGCGGATACCGCAAGCAACGAACTGGAAAACCGCCTCAACCAACAAATCGAAACCTATCAAAGCCAGTCCGCCGAGTTGACTGCTTGGTTGACCTCCGGTAAGCAGCTAGACAGGGCGAAAATCGACGCCCGCAAATTGGCGTTGCAGCAACAGGCGCGGGAAATCGCCGGCCTGAAGGAAAAACTGGAACAAAAACAACCTACCCAATTGGCCTCCGCCGGCAACGGGCCCAGCATCGAGCTATTGGAACCCGCCGTTACCGTGACGCGGGGTATCCCCAGCATCCAGTTCGGTTTGGGCGAGGCCAGCAAGCGCTTGGTCGGACGCATCGATACCAAGGCCGGGTTGACCCGCTTGCTGCTCAACGATAAGCCGCTGGCGGTCGACGCCAACGGCCAGTTCGAGACCGACCTGGCCTTGCAAGGCAAGGAAACCGTAGTGCGCCTGGTCGCCACCGATAAAAGCAATCAAAGCAGCGACTTAAGTCTGCGCCTGCTGGCGTCGGAAAACGGCGAACAGGCGACTTACGCCAACAGCAATACCGCCGAAACCCGTCAGGTGGGCGATATCCAGTTCGGTAAATTTTACGCCTTGATTATCGGTAACAACGATTACAAAGCCTATCCGGATCTGCAAACCCCGGTTACCGACGCCAAAAGCCTGGAAGTGCTGCTGCGCGAACGTTACGGCTTTAAAACCAAAATACTGCTGAACGCCAATCGCCACGCCATCATGTCGGCGCTGAACGAATTGAACCAAAAACTCACCGAGCAGGATAATCTGCTGATCTATTATGCCGGCCACGGCGAAATCGACCAAAAATCCCAAAGCGCCTATTGGCTGCCGGTGGATTCGGAAGCCGGCAATACCGCCAACTGGATTTCCAGCCAAAGCATCACCGAATATTTAAGCATCATGCCGGCCAAACATATCATGGTGGTGGCCGACTCCTGTTACTCCGGCGCCTTGACCGGCTCCGCGGTGGCGCGTTTGCCGGAGGGTATGGACGCGGCCAAGCGCGAACGCTGGCTGAAGGCCATGAACAGTCGCAAGGCCCGTACCGTATTGACCTCCGGCGGCGTTAAGCCGGTCATGGACCAGGGCGGCGGCAGCCACTCCGTGTTTGCCAACGCGTTTTTAAAAGTGCTGCGCGGCAATAAAAGGGTGATAGAGGATTACGATATTTTCCGGGATGTGGCCAACCAGGTGCGGGTTTCCGCGTCCAAGGCCGGTTTCGATCAAACGCCGCAATATGCCCCCTTGCAACATGCCGGCCACGAAGGCAGTCCCTTCTTTTTTGTGCCCGAGGCTTAAATGCAACGAAACGTTTTACTCGGCAGGTACGCTAGATGGTGTTAATTCTCAGGGTCCTGAGCTATAAAGGCTTACCGTCCAATCAGCCTATCAGCGCGCAGTTCGATGCCCAAGGCGGCTCGATTGGCCGGGCGCCCAACAATCACTTGGTGCTGCCGGACCCGGAAAAATTTATTTCCCGCGTGCATGCCAGCATTCATTGCGAAGCCGGCCGGTATTTTATTGAAGACAGCAGCACGGGCGGCACGTTTCTCGGCGACAGCGACATCCCGCTGCAGCAAGGCCGGGCGCCGGTGTCCGACGGGGAAAAAATCCGCATAGGCGAATACGAATTGCTGGCTACCTTGTCGGAATCCGCCACGGCGGGATTTGCCGTCAGCATAGAACAACCCGTGCGGCAGCTGGATCTGGCCCAAAACAGCGTGCTGGACGGCCCTTTCGCGCCCGCGCAGCCGGCGCCGCCGCAACCCAAGGCGGATTTTTTTTCCAGTTTTGTCGAACAGCCCGAGTCTTCGGCCTTCCACCAAAGTTTCACCCCGCCGCAAATCGCCGCAACCTCGGCTCCCGCGGCGGCGGACGAGCTGGATTTCGGCGATTTGCTGTCCAAGTTGGACGAGTTGCCGGGTAGCCCAGTCCCCGTCGGCAGCGGCCAGCCGGTCGATTTGCCGCCCTTGCCGGCGGATTTTTTTGCCGATGAGCCGGCTGCATCGGAGCCGTCCGTCCCCGTTCAGCCCGCCGTGGAAGCGGAAGCGCCATGGCCGTCATTCGACGAAACCCCGGCGGACTTGCCGCAAGCTCCCCCGTTCGACATGCCGGAACCCGCGCCGGCGGTTTTTCGGGAGCGGACCGCCGAGCCGGTTTTTCCGCCTTCCGCCGCGGAACGCCATGAAGCGGTCGAGCCGACGCGGGTTGCGCCGCAGCCGGTGCCGGCACCCTCGATTAGCGCGGCGGCGGATGACCTGCTATTGCGCGAATTTCTGGCCGGGGCCGGTATCGGCGATCCGCATTTTCTGCCGCCGGAGCAATGGCCGGCCTTGATGAGAACTTCCGGCGAATTGTTGCGCGGCATGGTGCAAGGCTTGATGCAGGTATTGAGGGCACGGGCGGAATTGAAAAGCCAGTTTCGGGTTTCCGTAACCACCATGCGCTCGGTGGATAACAACCCGCTCAAGTTCACGCCGAATGTCGACGATGCCATCAAGCTGATTCTGGCGCCCACCAATCCCGGATTTTTGCCGCCCAAACAGGCCGTCAGCGAAGGATTTAACGATATCATGAACCATCAGATTGCCATGACCGCCGGCGTGCAGGCGGCCCTGGCGGAGATATTGCGCAGCTTCGATCCGCAACTGATCGAAAGGACCCAGGCGGAGGGCGTGATGTTTCAGAAAAAGGCCAAATGCTGGGAGTATTACGTCGAAAAATATCCGCAGCTCAAAGCGGTCGCACAGGAAGAGTTTTTTGGCGACGCGTTTGCGGACGCCTATGAAAAACAAATGCTGTTACTGAACCGGGCGGCAAAAAATTAGCTTATTCGTTCGGCGAATGCCGGCCGATGCGGATCAATTGCGTAGATTGGGTTACGGCTGGCGCCTAACCTACGCTGAATAATTACAAATTAACAATCTCCATCGCTTGCGGGCTTGAGAACCAATATATGTCGGAAAATAATCGGATAGTCTGGTCTGAGGGTATGTTTCTTCGCCCTCAGCATTTTCAACAGCATGATCGCTATTTCGAAAGCTTGGCGCGGGGCTTGACGCAGGGCGTCAGAAGCTATTTGTGGGGATTTTCCCGCCTAAAACTGGACCAAACCTGTCTGGCCATAGGCAAACTGGGTCTGAGCGAATGCAGCGGTGTGTTTCAGGACGGTACGCCGTTCAATCTGCCGCAGGACGACGATTTGCCGCTACCGCTGGCGGTGCCGGAGAACGAAAAAGCCAGCGTGGTGTATCTGGCCCTGCCGCTGCGCCGTTCCGACGCCATCGAAGTGGATAGCGAATCCTATCCCGACAACATGGCCCGCTATCATTTGGACGAGCGGCAGGTACGCGACCATAACAGCGGCGCGGACGGCCGTTACGAGGTGCAGATAGGCAGTTTACGGCCGCGGCTGATGTGCGAAAGCCAGGAGCGCTCCGGCTACGTCTGTTTGGGCGTGGCGCGCATTATCGAAGTGCGGGCCGATAAAACCGTGATTTTGGACGAGCAATACATTCCGCCGGCGGTGCATTGCGCCAGCGCCGGCATCCTGGCCGGCTTTGCCCGCGAGTTGCAAGGCTTGTTTCATACTCGGGGCGAAGCCTTGGCGGCGCGGGTGGCCGGCAGCGGGCAGGGCGGCGGCGTGGCGGAAATCGCCGATTTCATGCTGCTGCAAATGATCAACCGCTATCAGCCCTTGCTGGCGCATTTGGCTGTTGCGGCCGCCATGCATCCGGAAGAGTTTTTTCAATTATGCCTGCAGCTGGCCGGCGAGTTATCGACATTCTACCGGCCCGGTAAGCGGCCGCTGGCGTTTCCCGATTATAAACACGATGATTTGAAGTTCAGCTTCATACCCTTGATCGACGAATTGCGGGGTTTGTTGAGCATGGTGCTGGAACAAAACGCGGTGCAATTGCCGTTGGCGGAAGTCAAACCGGGGGTTTACGTGGCCAAGCGGCCGGAATTGAACTTGCTGGAAGGCGCCATCTTCGTGTTGGCGGCCAAGGCGCAAGTCTCTTCGGAATTGATTCGCTCGCACTTCCCGCCGCAAGTCAAGATCGGCCCGGTTGAAGATATCCAGACATTGGTGCGTTCGGCATTGCCGGGTATCAATATTCAGGCCCTGCCGGTGGCGCCACGGCAGATTCCCTACCACGCCGGCTATTCGTATTTCGAATTGAACAAGCAAAGCGAGCTGTGGGGAAAAATGCCGGTTTCCGGCGGCTTCGCCATTCACATCGGCGGCAGTTTTCCGGAACTGGAGCTCGAATTTTGGGCCATTAGAAAAGGTTGACAGTCATGAGTGAAAACGATCCCTTCGGACCTTTCGGCGACGACGACCGCACCGTGATCCGGCCCATGCCGGGCGGCAGGCGGCCCACTCCGCCCCCCGCGCCCGCGCAGCCGGCTCCGGCGCCTCCCGCGCAGGCCGCGCCCGCGTTTACCCCTCCGCCGGTAAATCCTTCGCCCTCTCCCATGCCGGGATTCAACCCGTCCGCGCCGCTGGCCTTGCCGACCACGGAATTTCAGCACAACCCCATGGTGGCCGCCTCGCTGTCCATGCTTTCGCTGGCCAGCCGCCTGCGGCAAACCGCGGTTTATCCGGCGGTGGACGAATTGCGCCAGCGTTTGTCGGCCGAAGTCAGCGGCTTCGAAAATAAATTGTTGCAGTCCGGCATCGGCGCCGACCACGTGCGCATGGCCAGCTACGCGCTGTGCAGCTTTTTGGACGAAACCATACTTAACACGCCCTGGGGCTCGCAGAGCAATTGGGGCCATCAAAGTTTGTTGATTTCCTTTCACAAGGAAGCGTGGGGCGGCGAAAAATTTTTCGACATCATCGGCATGCTGGTCAAGCAACCGGCGCAAAACCTGCATTTGATCGAACTGGCGTATTTGTTTCTCAGTTTGGGCTTTCAGGGCAAGTTCCGGATCCTGGCCAACGGCCTGAACGAACTGGAAAAATACCGCTTGGAATTGTATCAATTGATCCAGCGGGTGAAGGGCGACTACGAGCGCGACCTGTCGCCGCGCTGGCAGGGTTTGCGCGACGTGCGCAACGCCTTGGTGCGCTACGTGCCGTTGTGGGTGGTCGGCGCGGTGTTGGGCGTGGCGTTGATTTTGGCCTACATCGGCTTCGTGCTGGCTTTGAATGCCCGTTCGGACCAGCTTTTCGCCGAATTATTCGGCTTGGGCAAACAGCCTATCGAAATCGCCCAGGCCGCCGCACTGCCGGCACCGGTGCCGAAACCGGCCGTACCGGAACGCCGGGAACGCTTCAAGCAATTGTTGGCCAAGGAAATCGCCGCCGATATGGTCGAGGTGGTGGACGATAGATTATTGCGCGTACGCAATTCGTTTGCTTCCGGCAGCGACCAGCTCAAACCCGAGTTCGAACCCATGCTGAAAAAAATTGCCGACGAACTGGTGGCGGGTAACGACCGGCTGCTGGTGACCGGCCATTCCGATAACGTGCCGATCCGCTCGGCGCGCTTCCCGTCCAATTGGCACTTGTCCACCGCCAGGGCCAAATCGGTCGCCGACGATATAGTGAAGGTGGCGCCGCCGCTGCAAGGCAAAATCCGCTCGGAAGGCCGGGCCGACAGCGAAGGCTTGGTGCCTAACGATACTCCCGAACACAAAGCGATCAATCGCCGCGTCGATTTACTGATTCAATGAGAGCATAAATGGGCAAGCTGAAAGCATTTTTTACCAACAAATGGGTGATTCAGTTTCTGGGCCTGCTGGCGTTCAGCATCCTGATCTGGCTGGCCGGACCCTTGATTGCCATTGCCGGCAGCGCGCCGTTGGCATCGGAATTGGCCAGGATTCTGGTCATCGCGGCGCTGTTCGTATTTTGGGTGATTTACCGGCTGATCATGCAGATCAAGGCCGGCAACACCGAAAAACAACTGGTCGAGCAATTGGTCGCCAACGATGCCGATCAGATTGCCATGGCGTCCGCCGACGAAGTGGATATGCTGCGCAAGGGCTTTGAGGAAGCGTTGACGGTATTGAAACAGTCGCGTAGCGAAACCCAGTCCGGCAGCCAATTTATTTATCAATTACCCTGGTACGCTATCATCGGCGCGCCGGGTTCCGGCAAGACCACCGCCTTGATCAACTCCGGCCTGCATTTTCCGCTGGCGGAAAAACTCGGCAAGCATGCGATCAAGGGCGTCAGCGGCACCCGGAATTGCGACTGGTGGTTTGCCGACGACGCGGTGTTTCTGGATACCGCCGGCCGCTATACCACGCAGGAAAGCCATCAGGCGGTGGATGCCGCCGGCTGGGCCGGTTTTTTAAACCTGATCAAAAAACACCGGCCCTTGCGGCCCTTGAACGGTGTCATCGTCGCTACCAGCATTTCCGACCTGTTGCAGCAATCCGAGCAGGAGCGGGCCGAACATGCCAAAGCCATCCGCAACCGCATCAACGAGTTGTATCAACAGCTGGGTGTGCGCTTGCCGGTGTATTTACTGTTCACCAAGGCCGACCTGGTGGCCGGCTTCAGCGACTTTTTCGCCGATTTAAGCGCGGAACAGCGCGCCCAGGTGTGGGGGGAAACCTTTTCCGCCGCCACCTTGCAGGGCGACCACGATCTGGCGGCGCAATACGGCGACGCTTACGCCGAATTGCTGCAGCGCCTGCAAATGCGCACGCTCGGACGCATCCAGGATGAGCGGGATATGCAACGCCGCTCCGCCATTCTGGATTTTCCGCAGCAAATGGCTTTATTAAAACCCGCCATGCTGGATTTTCTGC
>Ga0207952_1001037_pt1 | contig 14078 bp, 8 predicted proteins | sample SubbioR12Aug_8Ca_FD_184831 | JGI IMG/M metagenome (GOLD analysis project Ga0207952, IMG submission 184831) | Serpentinite rock and fluid subsurface biosphere microbial communities from McLaughlin Reserve, California, USA - CR12Aug_8Ca (SPAdes) | ecosystem: Environmental > Terrestrial > Deep...
ATATTGAATTTAAGTTACCCAAGCCTTCTTACACAATAGATACGTTGGTTTATTTGAAGGAGAAATATCCGCAACATCAATTCACCATTATTATGGGAAGCGATAGTTTTCGGAATTTACCTAAATGGAAAAACGCCCCATTATTAATTAGCGATTATGACTTCATTGTTTATAATCGTCCTGATTTTGCAGTAACCAATCATCACCAAGCACGCGTCACTATTTTAAATGCACCCTTGTTAACCATTTCTGCTACCCATGTTCGGGAAAATATTAAAGCAGGAAAAAGCATTCGATACCTGGTTCCAGATAAAGTGCGCGAATATATTGAAGCCAATAAATATTTTAAGTAAAGGAACTTTCATCCACTTAAATAAAATTCACTCAACTTGTTTTTTTACTAAGCCGAATAGAATAGATTTATTCTCGTAAATCAACGCTATGAGAAAAATATTGGTGCTATTATTTATTACCTGCTCTTTACAAGTTTTTGCCCAACCCTTAACGGTTGACCATATTATGCGCGATCCTAAATGGATGGGAACTTCTCCCTCTAATGCATTTTGGAGCAACGATAGTAAGACGGTTTATTTTAACTGGAATCCACAAAAAAATAGTTCAGATTCTTTATACGCATTTTCAATTAATGGAACTGCGCCAGAGAAGGCCAAAAATTCAATTATAGAACGCAATAGCGCACTAAATAATGCAATTTATAATTTGGCCGGAACACAAATGGTGTATGCGTTTCGTGGCGATATTTATTGGACGGATATTAAAACCAATAAAACCATTCGGGTAACACAAACAGAAGAGCAAGAAAATAATCCCTCCTTTATTATGAATGACGAGTGGATTGTTTTTACCAAGTCTCCTAATTTATTTGCTTGGCATACTAAAACCGGGGTGTTGATGCAACTAACCAATATTGGATCCGGTGGGAGCGCAACTGCAGGCAACTTCAATCGCGCTGCGGCTATGATCAACTCACAAACCCAAGATGGTTGGTTGCAAAAACAACAATTGGATTTATTTGAAGTGCTTAAAGAAAGAAAAGATAAAAGAGAGCAGCGCGCTAATTATGTAAGAAACAATCGAATTGTTTACAATGATACCATCAAGCGAATTTCGACTGATGGTAAAATGATGCAAGGGCTACAAATTAGTCCAGATGCGCGTTTCGTGACTTATCGATTGTATCAGGCACCATCTGGTAATAAGGCTACCATTGTTCCAGATTATGTAACAGAGTCGGGATACACTTCCGATTTAAATACCAGAACCAAAGTGGGTAATGCGTTGGGCAAATTTGATTTTTATGTTTGGGATCGAATGCGCGATACGTTGATGCAAATAAAAATAGATACTATACCCGGTATTCAAGATTTACCAGATTACGCAAAAGATTATCCAAAAAAATACGAAGGAAAAAAACCCAGCAATCGTTCAGTAGTCATCTATGGTCCTTATTGGAACAGCAGTGCAACTTTTGCAATAGTTGATATTCGTTCTCAAGACAACAAAGACCGATGGATCATGCAATTGGAAGCGGCAACCGGAAAATTATTACCCATCGATAGACAAAGAGACAATGCATGGATTGGTGGACCAGGCATTGGTGGTGGAAATTTCGGAACCAAAATTGGCTGGATCAATAATGACCAATTTTATTTTCAAAGCGAAACTTCTGGCTATTCGCATTTGTATGTGTACGATGTAAAAACACAAAATAAAAAAGCACTAACCGCAGGAAACTACGAAGTGCAAGATTTGAGATTGAGCAAGACCAAACAGCATTTTTATTTATTGACCAATGAAACGCATCCTGGAAAACTAAATTGGTATCGCGTAAAAACGGATGGTACTGCAAAAGAAAGAATCACTTCTTGGGAAGGTGGATATGAAGTAATTATGAGCCCTGATGAAAAATGGATTGCATTTAGGTATTCCTATATTAATAAGCCATGGGAATTATATGTACAAGAAAATGCGCCGGGCAAAAAACCAATACAGGTTACTAATTTGTCTATGAGCGATGAATTTAAAAAATACGATTGGAAAGAAGCGAAAGTAACTAAGATTCCTGCACGCGATGGGCAATCCATTTATGCAAGAATTTATGAACCAACTGCTGCAAAGAAAAATGGGGCTGCTGTATTTTTTGTTCATGGCGCTGGCTATTTACAAAACGTGCATTATTGGTGGAGCAGTTATTTCAGGGAATACATGTTCAACAATTTGTTGGTAGACAAAGGATATACTGTTATTGATATTGATTATAGAGCAAGTAGTGGATATGGTAGAGATTGGCGCACTGGCATCTACCGACATATGGGTGGAAAGGATTTAACCGATCATGTAGATGCCGCGGATTTCTTGGTAAAAAATTATGGCATTGATAAAAATCGAATTGGTTTGTATGGTGGATCTTATGGAGGCTTTATTACTTTGATGGGATTGTTCACCACACCAGATGTATTTAAAGCAGGTGCTGCATTAAGACCAGTGACCGATTGGGCACATTACAATCATGGATATACTGCCAATATATTAAATGAACCAGTTCAAGATTCTATTGCTTATGCAAAATCATCCCCCATCAATTTTGCTTCAGGCTTAAAAAACCATTTATTAATTTGTCATGGTATGGTAGACGTGAATGTGCATTTTCAAGATGTAGTGCGCTTATCTCAAAAATTAATTGAACTCAAAAAAGACAATTGGGAACTCGCGGTGTATCCAATGGAAGACCATGGCTTTGTAGAACCCAGTAGTTGGACAGATGAGTATAAGCGGATATTGAAATTATTTGAAGAGAAATTGGGAAAATAATTTTTTGGACCACTAAAATTCATAACCAATTTTTTTGGCATAGGTTACCAATTCCTGTCGGGTTGTTATGTCAAGTTTTGTGTAGATTTTTTTTCTGTGATACTCAACATTTTTTTCCGAGCAAAACCAAATTTTTGCAATCTCTTCAGTGGTTAAATTCTGAATATTGTATTGAATGAATTCTATCTCTTTATAGGTAAAAGCATTATTTCCTATGAAAGAATATTTATTCCAATCTAGGGAAGCTAATTGTTTGGAACGATAGTATTTGTTTCTCAAAAATCCATGTTCAAGAATTTCGATAAGGGCTGATGAAAAATTAAATTTTTCATCAGCTTTACCTACAAAGCCATGAATGCCAATGTTAAAAAGGTTCACAATAGCATCTAATTCCGCCACAAAAGTAAAGACCAATATTTTAGTGGATGGATATAAATTCTTTATTTCTTTAATTGTATCATAACCATTCATTTTCGGCATTGATAAATCAATCGATACTATATCGGGGATTTGATTAGATAGCTTTAATTCGTTTAAAAAATCAAAACCATTCCCGGACTCTGCAATGATTTCGCAATCAAGTTTTTCTTTGACCTCATTAATCATCATTTTTCTAATTGCAGCATGATCTTCTGCAATACCAATTAATACCCGCCCCATCACATTTACTTATTTCAAACAATAATACATTACAACAATCAATTATACAAAATTCTATGTATTAATTTTTTATTGAATTTAAACTTCTAGGGTTTTACCTAGTGATTATTCTAATTTATATGAGGATACTTGTAAAACAATAGGAAGTACAACTATTGTATTACCAAGCTTGGTCAACGGGAAAGTACTCCTTAATTAACCCGAAATGTAGGCATGCATAAAATGAAAAAGGATGATGGTAGAATCAATACTACTTGGGGATTAAAAAAACACAGCCCAGCAAAAGCGAAACTGGAAAAATTTATAAAGGAACTAATACTCTCTGGATATTCAACTCATAATTACTTTATTTCAGATTAAAATCATACTAAATGAAAAAAACAACATATGGCTTTTCTTTTTTATTACTAATTGGATTATCCTCATGTCAAAAAGAAAGTGAACAGTCGAGGCAAAAATTAAAATCGGAAATTGACCAATCAAAGGTTTCAAAGTTACCAGAAACAGAAGATGAAAAAACATTAGTAATAAATCTTGAAAAAGTTTCTAGCATTTTTAAGGAACTATATAAAGATAATTCTAATATTAAATTAGTTAATGCAGCTATCTTTTCAAAATTATATCCTGATCAGTCTATCTTATTAAAAGAATTAATCAATGCACCTAATAGTCGTTTAAATAATAGTGAAAAATTTAAAAGGTATACTAAAAAATGGAATATTAGCTTAGAAAGTTTTGCAAAAAATTTTTGGAACGAGGCAAATAAAACAAATGATGAGGGATTTATAGCATTTCTTAAAAAAGTTAGTGATTCTCATTATAATATTTCTTCAAGTTCAATTAGGAATTTTTCTGAAAACGGCAACAATGGTAATGGAGAACCTGTTTCAATATATTTTCCTTACAATGAAAACTTTTTTGTTGATAATGGAGATGGAACATATTATGCTCCTGTAACGAGTATAGTTACAGCTACTGCTGATGCAGATGAAGGATGGGGCAGTATGCCTTTATATGTTAATGGAGTATTTCAATATTATCAACAGATTATAGTTAATGATGACTTTGCATACAATTACCCATCTCATATTATAGGTGTAAACGGTATTGAATCAGATTATGTATTACAGCCAGAAGTTGCACCGCCCCCACCAGTTGCATCTCCAGGTGTGAATCGTGTTTACGTAGGGGATGGTATTTGTAAAGTGCAGTATGATAGATTAATTAGTTTTACTGGAAACGGTGGAGGTTCAGAAATAAAATACTGCCGTTTATCTGGATATTTACAGCCAGTAAATGGTCAAGTAACAAGTTTTCAAGATATTGTTTCCGCGAACTTTTCTAGAAAAGAAATCAGGAATAAAAATTGGAAATATTTATCTGCAATATGGGACGCAGATTGGGTTTCAACTAATTTAGAACAGGTATTTGCAATTTATGAGGAAGATAATACAAATACTAAAACATTTAACGGAAGTCTTGGTACAACAGTAACAGTAGTCCCTGGCACAACAGTTAATGGAAGTATTGGATTTTCGGTTTCTGTTCAATCACAAGATGATATTATTCGACAATTAAAAATTTCAAGGAATTCATATTTTGCAGGATCATTTCAAGATCAAGGTTTTGGATTTAGTGGAAACTTCACTTTTCTTCCACTTCCAAAGACTGTGGGCTGGCCTATTTATGATGCAAATCCAGATTTTGGTGCTAATGTTGGTTGGACTTGGCCTTACAATTCATATCAATAAATAAGGTGTATACTATCGTATCAATTTTTTCTTCTTTTCTAAAAGTAACACATGAAATTATTAATTTTTTTACTATCTCTTTCACCATTTGCGCTATTTGCACAGAAAAAAAATAAATTTTCTTTTGAAATTAATTACGGCTTAAATGGTAATTTCTTTGTAAGAAGCTATGAAGAACAAGCACCGCCATTTCCAGTCACAGAAATTTCGAAAAAAAATTTTATTGGTACGGTGGGAGGCATAGAGCTTAAATATAAGGTTACTAAAAGGGCTTCTTGGGGTTTTGGTTTTGCTAAAAGTTCAAATCAAAAAGCAATCAATTATACAAGCAATGTTAACGGTGTAGTTCTATCAATAAAGGATTTTGACATTAAACATGTAAATCATTTTTATCAATTGTTTTATGAAAGAGAAATAATCAAAAAAATACCAGCTTTAAAAAGTCAGATTGGTTTATTTTATTTGAGACCACAACAACAAGAAGTTAGTATTTCAAGGAATGGTTTTCTTTTTGAGCAAAGAAATTTTAAAAACAGTTACTTGGAAGAAGGGGGAATTTTTGTAGGACTACATTATTCAAAAAAGATTGATACAAAATTTGAATTGGGAGTCAAGTCTAGAGTATATTATTTAATTTCTACCAATTCTATAGAAGCAGTAACATTTACACCAACACTAACTTATCTGTTTTAAATAACCAGATATTAGAGAAAATTTACTTTCAGGAAAAGGAAGTAACTCAAAACTATCAAGTGTAAATAATTAAAATATGAAGAATAGCAAAATCTTAAAATTTATTCCATTTATTTCACTTGCCATATTGTGTTTAATAAAAGTATCCTCTATTAATTGGCTGCTAGATAATTATTTAACAATTGCAATCGCCTTATCATTAATTTCAGGTTGCTCTTTGCTTTTATTAAAATTTCAAATAAAGGCTCATACAAAAGTTGTTTTTGGTGTTTCAATAATTGGAGTTGGTATAATTCTAATTTCTCAATTGTTAAAACCTTAACTTTTTTACAGAGAAACATTTAGTTTGAAGCACAGCATACTTATGTTCTGCAAATAATGCGAGTCGTATTGCTTTAATGTTAACTCAAAGTAAACACAAGGTTATGATAATGTAACCATATAATTATCAAATAGTTAAGAAGGGCTGTCCGGGGGGCAGCCTTTTTTATTGCAGTATACATTCGCGCAGAATAAACAAAACTGCATTATGAAAAATTATTTATTAAAAGCTGCAAGGCTACTCGCATTGCTTTTAGTGTTGATGCAAACACCGTTTGTATATGCACAATCTTCGACCGATTTAACCGGTACCGTATTAAATGAAAAAGGAGACCCTTTACAAGGGGTAACGGTGGTGCTTCAACAAAAAGGGGCAAACAATCAAAAAGTAATGACCAATGAAAAAGGAAACTATACATTGAAGCAATTAGCTATTGGGTCTAAGTACAATGTGAAATTTTCTTATGTAGGGTATACTGAACTAGAACAAACAATTACGTTTGCCAAATCTGGAAACAATATTGTTACTAGAATGAACTCACTATCTAGTGAATTAAATGAAGTAGTAGTAACTGCTTTAGGAATTAAAAAGCAAGAGAAGGCATTGGGCTACGCTGCTCAAACTATGAAAGAAGGCGATGTATTAGATGCTCGTTCAAATAACTGGGTAAGTTCATTATCCGGAAAAGTAGCTGGATTGAATTTGTACTCTGCAGGATCGGGTCCTGGTGGATCGGTTAGGGTTTCTTTAAGAGGAGACGCATCTATGAATCCTGATGGAAACAACGCATTGATCGTATTAGATGGTGTGCCGATGAATGGTGGTGGTACTAGTTCTGGAGTAGGAAATGCATATGGTGCTGGATCAGGTTCGGATGTACCGGTTGATTTTGGAAATGGTATTTCAGATATCAATCCAGATGATATTGAAAGCATCACAGTATTAAAAGGACCAGGTGCAACTGCGTTATATGGTAGTAGAGCGGCAAATGGGGCGTTATTGATCACCACAAAATCTGGTGCTAGAAAAGACAAAGGTATTGGCGTTTCATTCAATTCGAATGTGAGTATGAACACCGTATTAAGATGGCCAGATTACCAATACGAATATGGTCAGGGTACAGGTAGAGCATTGAATGCTGCGGGAGAAAAATATTATAGCTATGGCGCTTCAGCTGATGGAGGAAGCACCAGTGGAACCAGTAGTGCGTTTGGTCCAAGATTCAATGGTCAACAATATTTTCAGTATGACCCAAATGTAGAGGGGCAGTCTGCAACCAGACTTCCATGGGTTGCACAACCGAATAATATCAAAGGTTTCTGGAGAACAGGCTCTACCATTACCAATAATATTTCTTTAGAAAGTGGTAATGAAAATGGATCGGTAAGAGCTTCTTTAACCCATTCAAAAAATGAGTGGATCATGCCGAATACAGGTTTTGAAAGAATGACTGCGGCATTAAGCGTTAGCCAAAAAGTGTCTGAGAAATTAAAGTTTGTTGCTAAAGTAAACTATACTAATAAGACTAGTGATAATTTACCTGCAACAGGTTACAATAACCAGTCGATTGCCTATTTCATGATTTTCCAAAACCCCAATGTAGACCTAAGTTGGTATAGACCTATTTGGAAAAAAGGCCAGGAACAAGTAGATCAGGTTCATCCATTCAGTAGTTTTATAGATAATCCCTATTTGATTGCTTATGAAATGACCAATGGAGTTAAGAACAATTCTTTCTTAGCAAATATGGCAGCAACTTATACCATCAACAAAAAATTTGATTTGATGCTTCGCTCTGGTATTGATTTGTCTAGTGAAATTAGAAAACAACAAAGACCCTATTCTTCAGCTAATTATTTGAGAGGGTTTTACAAAGAGCAAAATATTCAAGACTACGAAATCAATAGCGACTTCTTATTGTCTTATAAAGACAAAATTGGATCGGACATTAACGTAACTGCTTCTGTTGGAGGAAACGCCATGAGCACCAACTACAATAGAATGGATGCAAGTGTAATTGGATTGGTCATCCCTGGTGTTTACATGTTGAGCAATGGAGTAGGTACACCCGAAGTTGTGAATATTGCTCGTAATAAAAAAGTAAACTCTTTATACGGTACCGCTTCATTCGCTTATAAAAATAAATGGTTTGTAGATGTTACGGGAAGAAATGATTGGTCTAGTACTTTACCTGTTCAAAACAATTCTTTCTTTTATCCCTCTATTAATACCAGTGTTATCTTAAGTGATATTTTAAGACTACCAGCTGCAGTATCATTTGCTAAATTACGTTTGTCTGCTGCACAAGTAGGTAACGATACCGATCCTTACAAAACCAGTAAATATTATGGCACGAGTCCTTTCCCTGGTTCTGGATCTGTACCTACTTTATTACACAACGTAAACTTTAAACCAGAAATTTCTACCAACTACGAAGCTGGTTTAGATATTCGCTTATTTAAGAGCAGATTAAATTTAGACTTAACAGTTTATAGCAATACAACTCGCAACCAAATTTTAGAAGTACCCATGGATCCAACAACAGGATATGCCAGAGCGGTATTGAATGCGGGTGCAGTAAGAAACCAAGGTATTGAAGTGGTTCTATCTGGAAGTATAATTAAAAAGAAAAACTTTACTTGGAATACTATTTTAACCTGGGCTAAAAACCAGAACCGTGTGATGGAATTAGCGGAAGGCATGGAAGGAAAGCAAGATATTGGTTATGGTGGTAATGCCACTATTCAAGCAAGAGTGGGTGGTACAACTGGTGATATTTATGGATTTGGATTTCTACGTTCACCAGACGGACAAATTGTTTACAATACTACGGGCTTACCAGCAAGACCTCAAGAAATTCAATACATTGGTTCAGCATATGCAGACTGGAAGGGTGGTTTAAGAAATGAATTCACTTACAATAATTTCAGATTTAGTTTTTTAGTTGATGGTCAATTAGGTGGGATGATTTATTCTCAGAGTCATCACAAAATGATGGAGCAGGGTAAATTGAAATCTACTTTAGCTGGTCGTGAGGAAAATTTTATTATTGGTGCAGGTGTTGTACAAAATCCTGATAAATCTTATTCACCAAATACAAGGAAGGTATTGCCTGTTGAATATTATGGTGATTACTACAGAAGAGCAAATGTAGAGTCTAATTCATTTGATGCATCTTATTTAAAATTGCGTGAAGCAAGATTGGAATATAATTTTCCTAAATCTATTCTTGGTAAGTCGTTCTTTAAGCAATTAAGTGTTGCCTTATATGGAAGAGATTTATTGATGATTACCAGCTTCCCCATATTTGATCCAGAAACTGCAGCATTAAATGGTTCTACCATTTTGCCAGGAGTAGAAATGGGCCAATTGCCTTCTAGCAGAACCATTGGAGCAAATATTACTGTGAAATTTTAATTCAATCACAATTGTAATCAGCCCTTCAAATACCTAAAAAAAAATTCATGAAAAATAAATTATCTATAGTCTTTTCCTTATTGATGCTATTATTTATGGCGTCATGCACAAAGAATTTTGAGGAAGTTAATACCGATCCTAATCGAGTTAATAAAATTAGTCCCGGTACATTATTGAATCCAATTTTATATGAAGTATCGTCATTTAATATGCGAAAAGCAGATGACTTTACTTTTAACCTCATGCAAGATATGTTGCCGTTTCCAAGTGTATCGGGCGGTGTTCATCGTTATGATATTACGGAAACAGCAGGTAATTCTACTTGGACTACCTATTACAGATGGTTAACCAATGTAAAAGAAATGTACACTGCTTCGATAGAGCAAAAAGACCCCAATTATCAAGCGATTGCAATGACTTTGAATGCAATGATTTATTCTAACCTAACTGATTGCTTTGGTGATATTCCTATGGAAGAAGCAACAAGAGGAGATGAAGGAATTTTTAGACCAAAGTTTACGACTCAACAAAAAGTATATGAAAAAATTATTGCCGATTTAGATTCAGCCAATAATTTATATGTAACCACAAGACCAATGATTTATGGCACAGAAATGTTGTTTGCAAATAGTGTAATCAGTTGGAAAAGATTTACCAACTCTTTACAAATGCGTTTGTTGTTGCGTTTATCTAAGCGTACAGAAATGGGTACATTGGCCAAACTCAGAACCCTTGTAGATAATCCAACAAAGTATCCAGTATTTACTTCAAATGATCAGGCAGCTATTGTAAAACTTTCAGGTGTTACGCCATTTGTTTCTCCTTGGGGAAGAGCCATAGACTTTACTACTTTTAGAGCAGCGGGTTTATTTTTTACAGATAATTTAAATGAGTTCAATGATCCTAGAAGAGCCAGATTGTTAACACAAGCAAGAAATAAAATTGGCAATGCCAATATTGGATACAAAGGTATTCCTAGTGGGTATGCGGGAAGCGATAACCAGTTTGATTATATTCCTTCTAATATGAATATTGCTTTAGTTACTGCTCCTATGAATGTGGTATTAATGCCTTATGCAGAGGTAGAAATGATTAAAGCAGAGTTAGAGTTCAGGAACAATAATACTGCAGCTGCAAAAGCCGCATACGAAAAAGGCGTAAAAGCATCTATTGAACAAATGGGTGCAGTAATGCCTACAGATTATTTCAGCAATGCAAAAGCAGCATATAATGGAACACTAGAGCGAATTATGTTACAGAAATATTATGCTTTATTCTTTACCGACTTTCAACAATGGTTTGAATACCGCAGAACAGGATTTCCTGTAATGCCCAAGGCTGCAGGCATGTTGAATAATCAAATCATGCCAGTTCGTTACAGATATCCACCTGCTGTACAAAGCACCAATACAACCAATTATGATTTAGCAGTTCAGGCAATGGGTGGTGACAATATCAATATTAAAGTTTGGTGGGAGAAATAAAAAATACGCAAATGAAAAGAAGAAACTTTTTAAGAAACCTGGGTTTTACTGGTGGCATATTTGCATTGCCTTCTGTTATATCTGAAACAAATGCTGCAGCATTTGAAAAAGAAAACGAGCTAGTAGTTAAGGGCAAAGTAATAAGTGAAGGAAAGGGAATTGCTGGCGTTGCAGTTACCGATGGTACACAAGTTTTTAAAACGAATAATAAAGGAGAATATCAATTCACTGTTAAAGAAAATGCTGATTTTGTTTACATCAGTTCACCTGCAGGATATGCATTTGACCATACCAATTTTATAGCTCGCTTTTTTGTTCCAGTTAAAGGAAAGCGTGGAACACTCAACCATGATTTCGTTTTAACCAAACTCAACACCAATGATCAGCAGCATAATTTTGTGGTATGGGCAGATACCCAAATGATTTCTGCATCAGATTGTGAACAGTTAAAAGCGACCACGGTACCAGACTTTAAAAAATTAGTGCAACAATACCCCGCCAATGCTTTATTCCATGGTATTGGATGCGGAGACTTGGTATGGGATAAGTTTGAGTTCTTTAAAGATTATAAAGAAGCGATTGCCATGACAGGCGTTCCCTTTTATAATGTGATTGGAAATCATGATATGGATTTGAATTCAAGAACCGATGATTATTCTGCAGAAACTTTTAAAGAACAATTTGGACCTACTTATTATTCTTTCAATAGAGGCGCTATTCATTATGTTGTATTAGATGATGTGTTTTTTATTGGAACAGCTAAAAAGTATATTGGTTATTTAACAGAGAATCAATTGGCTTGGTTAGAAAAAGATTTACAAATGGTTTCGCCAGGAACAACCGTGGTTGTGAGTTTACATATTCCCACATTTACTGGCGCACCAAAGCGAAATAAAAAAGAAGAGGATTTTGGCGGAACCGTTTCTAACAGAAAAAAACTATACAGTTTATTAGCTCCTTACAAAGTGCATATCTTATCTGGTCATACGCATTTTAATGAAAGTTGGGAAGAAGGAAATATCATGGAACACAATCACGGAACTGTTTGTGGCGCCTGGTGGACTGGCCCTATTTGTGGAGATGGAACACCAAGAGGTTATGGTGTGTATGAAGTAAATGGTAGTGATATCAAATGGTATTACAAGAGTACCGAAAAAGAAATCAATCACCAGTTGCGTATTTATCCAAAAGGATATGCCAAAGCCTATCCCGAAGAAATCGCGGTGAATATTTGGAACTGGGATGCCAAGTGGACTGTTGAGTGGTTTGAAGACGGGGTATCAAAAGGCGCTCCTGAACAGCGGGTTGCCAAAGACCCTTGGGCTGTTGAATTATACGAGGGCCCATCGCTCCCTCAAAAACATAAGTTTGTTGAACCTACATTAACCGAGCATTTGTTTTTTATAAAGCCATCTACAAATGCAAAATCAATCAAAGTAAAAGCCACCGATCGATTTGGAAAAATATTTGAAGAAGCGATAATGATCAGTTGATATCTGGGGGCAGACATCAAAAAAAGGGCACCGTTATCTAGCGGTGCCCTTGTCAATTATATAAGTGAATATTTCACTCTCGATAAAATCTATCTATTCATGCTCGCCAAAAACTCTTCGTTGCTTTTTGTTCCGCGCATACGCTTGAGTAATTCATTCATGGCTTCTTCGGGATTCATATCATTTAAGAATACACGAAGAATATTCATTCTTTGTAGTACATCTTTATCTAATAATAAATCGTCTCTACGAGTAGAAGATCCCACTAAATCAATGGCTGGGAAAATACGTTTGTTGGCTAATTTTCTTTCCAACTGTAATTCCATATTACCCGTACCCTTGAATTCTTCAAAAATTACTTCGTCCATTTTACTACCAGTTTCTACCAAAGCAGTTGCTAAAATGGTTAATGATCCACCATTCTCAATTTTACGAGCTGCTCCAAAAAACTGTTTGGGTTTTAGTAGTGCGTTAGCTTCCACTCCCCCACTTAATACTTTACCACTTGAAGGGGCAACGGTATTATGGGCTCTAGCCAAACGGGTGATGGAGTCTAATAAAATCACCACATCGTGACCACATTCTACTAAACGCTTGGCTTTTTGTAGAGCAATAGCAGAGACTTTTACGTGCTTCTCAGCGGGTTCATCAAATGTGGAAGCAATTACTTCTGCATTTACGCTGCGCTCCATATCGGTTACTTCCTCAGGACGTTCGTCAATTAACACCACCATTAAATAGCATTCGGGGTGATTGGCAGCAATGGCATTGGCCACTTCTTTCAACAACATGGTTTTACCCACTTTTGGTTGAGCTACAATCAATCCACGCTGACCTTTACCTATTGGAGTAAATAAATCAATAATGCGTGTGCTATAATTACTAGGCGAAGTAAATAAATTCAGTTTCTGAAAAGGAAACAGGGGAGTTAAGTAATCAAATGGTACACGATCACGCACTTCGTCGGGGCGCTTACCATTGATGAAATCGACTTTTAATAGGGCAAAATATTTTTCACCTTCTTTAGGAGGACGTACAGAACCAGTTACGGTATCACCTGTTTTTAAACCAAATAATTTGATTTGAGAAGGAGATACATATACATCGTCCGGAGAAGATAAATAGTTATAATCAGATGAACGTAAGAAACCATATCCATCGGGCATCATTTCTAAAACCCCTTCACCAGGAATTACGCCTTCAAACTCAATATTGAAAACAGGTTCTTTTTTAACGGGCTGATGTCTTGGACGGTCTTGTTGTAAAGTGGTTTCAGGAGCTTGTGCAGCTTCTTCGTTGTTATCACTTGCTTCCAATGTTTGAATAATAGCTGCAGCTATATTGGCCGTAGGGTCATTTTCGGGTTGATCAGAACTGTTAGAATCAGTAGGAGCAGTTGTTTTATCCACTCTTGGTCTAGGTGCTG
>Ga0207952_1001039_pt1 | contig 14055 bp, 6 predicted proteins | sample SubbioR12Aug_8Ca_FD_184831 | JGI IMG/M metagenome (GOLD analysis project Ga0207952, IMG submission 184831) | Serpentinite rock and fluid subsurface biosphere microbial communities from McLaughlin Reserve, California, USA - CR12Aug_8Ca (SPAdes) | ecosystem: Environmental > Terrestrial > Deep...
ACCGCCCCCGAGAGTTACCGCGGGAATGGTAGCGTTGTAGCCGTCCTCGAAGGGATTTTGATAATGGCGCAGCGTGGTGGCCCCGGCGGTTAAAAAGGTACTGAATTTATCCCATTGCGCGGCAATGACGTCGGCCGATGCCCGCGGCCTTTTTTTTCTTTCCTTTTGGGTTTGTATGTCTTTTAATTGTTGTTGGGAAATAAGCAGCGAACTGGGCTGAGACTGGCTGCCTATGCCGGAAGCCGCCGGAACGCCTCCCGCTTGCAAGGCCGAACAAATACTGCCGAGTTGGTCTGTAGAGTTGAAGGCGGAATCTTGCAGGCAGATACGCTCGAGCTCGGCGGTGCTGGCGTCATTAAAAGTCTGCGCCGCGACAAACCGTCCGCTCAAAGCCGCGGCAATAAAGACCAAGGACGAAACCGTAACCGTAGGGAATCGCGGCGAAAAGCGCCAGTCTCTTGCGCATCCGCTTTGCACTGTCCCGTTTCGTTTTAAGTCATTATTCATAGCCGCCCCCTTATGATGAATACCAGTCTGAATAGCCGCATTACAGTGTAGTATCTCCGGGGGATTTTGCTATCCGCATCACAAAAAATTTATTAACTATTCGGCGAATGCCGGCCGCTGCGGTGCGATTGCGTAGGTCGGGTTAGTTCGATGGAGCGTAACCCGGCAATCGAAGCCATTGAGCCGCAATAAGCCGCTGCGTTGGGCTACGGCTGACGCCTAACCCATCAACCTACGCTAACCATCGATGTCGTCTGGGCTGCATAACCGACTGACATCACCGCCGGATTTCATTATCATTCGACCTATGACATTTCATAGCCTCTATTTTCAGATAATTTGATGCGCACGTTAAAGCTTGTTTCGATTACCGCTCCGATGATGGCGCTAATAGTCATTAGCGTGTTTTTTGTACTGATGCGGGCTTCTTTGCCGAACGAAGACGGCGATGCGGTGTTACCCGGCTTGAATGCCCAAGTAAAGGTAAATAGCGACGAACTGGGCGTTCCCGCCATTTTCGCCGAAAACCGGGCGGATGCGTTGCGGATCTTGGGATTTTTGCACGCCCGCGACCGCTTGTTTCAAATGGAATTGATGCGGCGCAAAAGCGCCGGGCGTTTGGCGGAATTATTCGGCCGGGCGGCGCTGGACAGCGACCGCAAGCAACGCGTCTATCAATTATCGAAAACCGCCCAACAAATCGTGCGGGATTTGTCCGCCGAGCAGCGCCGGCTGTTGCAGGCTTACGTAGCCGGCGTGAATTCCTATCTGGCGCAAGCCCGCATTCTGCCGCCCGAATTTTTGCTGTTGCGGCACCGGCCCGAGCCGTGGCGGGAGGAAGACAGTATCCTGGTGATATTGAGTATGTTTCAAACCCTGAACGGTTACGAACAGGACGAGCGCATGTTCAGTGTAATGGAAAAGGCCCTGCCCAAGGATTTGTTGGAATTTTTAACCCCGGATACCGACAGTTACACTACCACGCTGGTCGGAGGCGAGACGCCGCGCCGGTTTAACCCCGGCGTTCCGCCCTGGGTTTTTGCCGGCCTGCCTGAACCCGGCGCCTTATTGGCGCAAGCCGGGGTCGATGCGGGGAATGTGGTGATCGGTTCTAATAACTGGGTGGTGGCCGGCAGTAAAACCGTTGATGGCCGGGCCATGGTCGCCAACGATATGCACCTGGGTTTGAGCATACCGAATACCTGGTATCGGGCCGGAATAGCCTATCCGAAGCGGCGCGTTTACGGGGTGAGTTTGCCCGGCGTGCCCGGCATCATCGTCGGCGGCAACGACGATATAGCCTGGGGTTTTACCAATGTCACCGCCGATTTGCTGGATCTGGTCAGTCTGGATGTCAATCCGGATAATCCTTTGGAATACCGCGCGCCGCAGGGGTGGGCCGAATTCGGCATCCATACGGAGACGATTCAGGTCAAGGATGCGCCCGCCATAGAAATGACCGTGCGCGACACGATTTGGGGGCCGGTTTCCGAACAAAGCTTGCTCGGCAAACCGGTGGCCATTAAATGGACGGCCTTGGAATCGCATGGCGTCGATTTAGGTTTGTTGGACATGGATGATGCCCAAAGCGTGCGGCAGGCGATGGATATTTTGAACAGGATCGCGGCGCCGCCGCAGAACGTGGTGATTGCCGACCGGGCAGGACATATCGGCTGGACCTATATGGGCCGTTTTCCGCAACGAGTCGGTTTCGACGGCTTGGCCAGCCGTTCCTGGGCGGATGGCGATCCGGCGTGGCAACAATTTCTGGCGCCGGCAGCCTTGCCGCGCTTAATCGATCCGCCGGAAGGTTTTATCGTCACCGCCAATAATCGCACCTTGGGCCGCGATTACCCGCATGCGATCGCGCATAACTGGGCGCTGGGTTACCGGGCGTTTCGCATCGCCGAATTACTGCGCGGACAAAACCGGCTGACGGAAGGCGATATGTTGGCGGTGCAGTTGGATACCCGCAACGCCGTGTACGATTTTTACCGGCAACTGGCTTTGGACAAACTGAGCCATATCGATGCAAAAGAGCCTGCATTGCAAGAAGCCGAGCAAGCGTTGCAAGCCTGGGACGGCCACATGGGTAGCGATAGCATAGGCGCGGCGTTATTGGCGGAGTTCAGGAGCCAATTGGCTAAAGAGGTGTTTGCCAAAATCGTCGCCGCCTGCCAAGTCTACGATGCGGATTTTAGATATGCCTGGCGCGAGATGGAAACGCCCTTGCGTTTACTATTGACGCAACAACCGGTCGGACTATTGCGGGCGCGGTATCGCGACGATTGGCGCCGAATGATAGTGGAAAGCTTGACCCGGTCCGCCCAAAAGTTACAGCAGGAATATCCGGATAAAGACTTGGCAAACCTGGCTTGGGGCGAAACCCATCCGATAACCTTGCACCACCCGTTCAGCAAAGTGGCGCCGCTGCTGGGCGAGCTGTTGGACATGCCCCGTTTCGAGAGCGACGGCTGCGCCGGCCTCTGCGTAAAAGTCATGGATACCGCCCATGGCGCCAGCGAACGCTTGGTGCTGTCGCCCTTACACCCAGAGGATGCTATCTTTCATATGCCGGGCGGGCAGTCCGGGCATCCGTTTTCCAGCCATTACCGCGACCAGCAACCCTATTGGCAAAACGGGGTCGCGTCGCCGATGCGGACTAATACTGTTGCGCACAGATTATCGTTTTTACCGCGATAAAATTTTTCCGATATTTTTGTGGTATTTTTATACTAAGACTTACCCGAGGATTGTGCCGGGATTGGCTTGAATGGTTACGAGGTTGGCTTGCGGATAACACAAATATCCGTTGATAGTCTAATTCCGATGTAAATGGATCAATTTTGGACACTGCATACTCGTCCAAAATAACTATGGAAATCCACTTGCGGCCGATCAAGTGTGACAGCCTTAACGAACAAGTCCTCAGTTGATATACGGAGCCGTTGATGTTGCAAACCAAAGTCCAAGCCCGCTTATATTCAACTGCATCCATCAATACCGGCCTTAGTTTCCGTTCATGCCGCCGGCATCTCAATATCCGCTCTTATGCGTAGGCCGATTTCTCACGCTCTACTCGATTTGCTTCGCTGTTTTACGAGGGGCCATGGCGGTTTTTATGTACCGGTCATCATGACTGTTACTTTTTTGCAATGTCATTTATCCTTGGCACGGGCTAGCGAGCCGGCGGAACAGCTACCAATAGTTACGTCGAATCGGCCTGTTAGGATTGATTCCGAGCCCCGATCCGGTCATCAGACATCGTCGGCTGATGACTCGAAAAACGTGGCGGATATGGACATTACGGAACTGGTGAAAGTCAAAGTCTCGCCGTTTGAAGTATCCACTCAGCTGGACAGCGGATACAAGGCTTCCAACTCCGTGTCCGGTTCCCGTTTCGATACGCCGATACGGGATCTACCGTTTGCTATTCAGGCTTTCACGGAATCCTTCATCAAGGATCAAAAGCCTCGGGATATTTTCGATGTGGCCCGTTATTCGCCGGGCGTCACCTATCGCAGCAACGATTTCAATGAAGGTAACGCCAATCTGGCCATCCGGGGGTTCGCGGTCGGATCGTTGGCCGGCGGCAACATTCAAGTACTTCGCGACGGCGTGCACGGCCCGTCGATCTTCGATTTCACCAATATCTCCCGCGTTGAAGTGGTCAAGGGGCCGTCATCGTTTTTGTATGGACAGGTTGCGCCCGGCGGCATCGTCAATGTGATTACCAAAAATCCGCGGCGCAAATTCGCGGCCAATGCCGACGCCCGTTACGGCGCCTACGGCCAATACCGTTTCGATATGGACGTAACCGGGCCGGCCACCGACACGCTGGCTTACCGTTTTGCCGCTTCCTACGATCAGGAACTCGACTATTGGAAACCTTACGATGCGCATACCTGGAACATTTCGCCATCGATACTTTGGCAACCCAGCGATCGCCTGAGCATCACGTTTAAGTACGAAAACTTTCAAAAAATCGAAGAACCGCAACTGATGCAAAAGCCCGGCTACAACACCCAAACCGGCGTCGTACCGACCGCAACGGATCCAAACTTGGCGGGGGTCGATGTGCCGGGCCTGGCCAACAATTGGAACAGCATGGCCTACAGCGATTATCGCAACAGCAATACTCACAATCTGAGTACCTGGATAGATTTTCGGGCTAACGAGCACTGGAATCTGCGCAGCGGTTTTTCGCACTTGGAATACGAGGTCGACGCGCTGTTCACCGGAAACTTCGGTATGGCCAACAATGCCACACTGATGCAAGGCCGCCGAGTCAGGCAGCAGGTTTACAGCAACCGCGACGATAGCATGGAACTGCAAGCCGTCGGCAAGTACGATTTAGGCTTCGCCAGCCTGAGGCTATTGCTGGGCGGACAATACGTCGACCGCTATTTCGCCAGAAAGGCAGGTCAGGCTGCGAATGATCCCGCGTTGGGTAATAATCCCACCGCGTCGCCGCTGCCGCTGTGGGATTTAAGCAATCCCGCCACCTGGAATCGCGATACCGGCATTCCGCTTTCATTGCTAACCGAAAGCCCCTTGGACCAACGCATCAACTACGTGGATAAATCGGTTTACGGCGGCTCCACCCTGGGTTTTTTTAACGATCGCTTATTGGTGCTGACGGGCTGGCGTTGGACATCGACCGAAAGCCAGGTCAACGATATCGCGACTGGGGTAGCACAATCCACCGCCAGCCGGGTCACTCCCCAATTCGGGGTGTTATACAATTTGACGCCCGAATTATCCCTGTTCGGCAGTTACGCCGAATCTTTCGTGCCCGGCACATTTCCGATCAACAACATCGACGGCACCAGCAGCATTCCCGAACCGACCGAAGGCTGGGGCTACGATATCGGCCTGAAAGCCAGCCTGTGGGGTGGCCGGGTTTCCGGCACCTTGACCTTCTTCGATATACGCAATCGAAATATCGTCAACGATCTGGCCCAAACCAACGCGCTCGGCGCCGTGGTAATTAACAATATCCAAAGCGGCGAACAGCGTTCTCGCGGTATCGAACTTGACACCACCATAAAGGTGACGGACAACTGGCAGTTATATACATCTTACAGTTACATGGATGCCCGCATCACCGAATTCAGCGGCAGCGACGCCGCCATACTCGCCCAAGATCCGAATACCCTCGACGCGGCCGGACAGGCTAATTACAAGAATGTCAGCTTATTTCACAACGCGCCCTTGCAAATGAGCGCGCCGCACATCGCTAACCTATGGACGCGCTACGACTTCGCCCAAGACGGGCTTGAAGGGCTTTACCTGGCCGGCGGCGTCAATTTTGTTTACGACCAGACCCTGCTACCCAATAGCCCGGCCTCCTCCCGCCAGACGTACGCGCTGTTAAACGCCACGCTGGGTTACGCCTGGGAAGCGGGCGGCCACCGCATGAGTTTGGACCTGATGGGCAAGAATCTGGCGAACGAACAATATCGTCCCTCGCAAAGTACCCGGGGCAGGCCCCGCGAGTTTCTGCTTACCTTCTCGGTTAATTACTGAGTCGGCCTCCATGTCGCGCCAAAACACCGTTGCCGCTCCCATGCAGGGGGGCTATCCCGGATGACCGTAAAAAAACCGATGGTATCGATCGGGCCGCTAAAACCTGTTGATTGGTTCAAATTCGCCGGCATACTAAGGAAAATAAGTATCGGATTAATAGCATGCTTCCTACTGATACCCGTATTAGGCGAGAGTCAGGATATGAAGAATCCGAACGAAGTGGAAGCCGCCTTCCTGCGTAATTTCGCCCATTACGTCGAATGGCCGTCCCATGCTTTCGCCGACGATCGATCGCCTTGGGTTATCGGGATTTTGGGAGACGACCCTTTCGGCGATATTATGGAAGCCACATTTAGCAATCGCACTGAAAAAGGACGTGCATTCAAGGTGTTACGTGCCGATAGCCTGGATGAAATGCCCGACTGCCACATCGTCTTCATCGCCTATAAAAGTGCCGCCCAACGCCGTTGGGCGCTGGATCATATGAAAAATAAACCGGTACTGACAGTCGGCGATGCGCCGGAATTTTTGCGGGAAGGCGGGATAATACAATTCAACGTCGATGACAGAGTGCATATGAATATCAATTTGGACCAAGCGCGAGCGGTTGCATTGACTATTCAGACCAAGATGCTGGAAGTTTCCAGCGGCATTTTAGAGCACGGCGTGATCCGTAAGGTGAGATAACGCGATGCCTTTCCAGCAAACTATTTATAACAGACTGGCGCGAGTGCTTTGGGGGGCGGCTCTGCTGGCATTTATAGTCGCGGGTGTAACTTTCATACTCGTCGATCGCTTCACGTTGGAAACCCGGGTACGGCAGATCATGGAGCCCTACGCCCAGTTGATCTCCGTCGGCACGGATGCCGCGGTGGCTTTCGAAGACCCTGAGCGCGCCCAGGAAGTCCTCGATACCCTGCGGGTTAATTCGCAGATAACCGAAGCGGAGATTTTCTTGGATGGCGGCCGGCTGCTGGCCAGCATCAACCCGAAACCTCATCGCCGATCGCAAGTCTTACCCGTCAAACCGGACGGGATTCGCATCGAGGATGGTTCGGCTGAATTATGGCAAAGCTTACCGAATGGCGGACGGCTCCGCATGATCATGCGCTTGGAGCAACTTGGCAAGCAAACTCATTTGGCGCTTTGGATCTTCGGCGCTGGGATAGCGGTGTTGTTGACGACCACGTTCGGGCAACTGACTATCTTGCGCCGGACTATCGTGCGTCCGATCGCCTTGTTGACGGAAGCGACCGAACGGGTAAGGGCCACGGCCGATTACGACCAACGCGTGCCTGTAACGGGTAACGATGAAGTGGCGCGGCTGGGCCGCAATTTCAACGCCATGATGGGGGCGATCGAGGACAGGGAAGAGGCACTGCGCCGACTGACCATTTTTCAGCGCGCCATTTTGGACAACGCGGCCCACGCCATCGTATCGACCGATCCGGACGGGGTCATCACCAGCTTCAATCCCGCCGCCGAACGCTTGCTGGGCTACGCGGCGAGCGAGGTGGTCGGCGAGCGGACTCCGGCGCTGTGGCACGATCCGGAGCAGATAAACCGGTATGCCGCCCGTTTATCCGCGGAACTGGGCGAAACCGTTTCTCCCGGCTTCGGGGTGTTTACGGCCCGGCCATTGCGGAATCTGCCCGAGGAGAATGAATGGACCTTCATCCACCGGGATGGCGCGCGCATACCGGTAAATCTGTCTGTTACCGCGTTGCGGGACGAAGCGGGCGGTATTCGCGGTTTTGTCGGGCTGGCTTCCGACCTCCGCGAGCACAAGCAAGCTGAAAATCAATTGCGCCTGCTGGGTTTTGCCTTGGATAAAGTGAAGGAAACCATAGTACTGATGGGCGAAAACGACCCCCGCTTTCTCTATGTCAACCAGAGCACGGCCTTGACTTTGGGATACAGCCGGGAAGAATTGACCGGCGGCATGAGCGTATACGACATCGACCCTGCTTGGTCGCCGGAAGTTTGGCGGGAATTCTGGCCCGAACTGGCTGTCCGTCGGCAAATTCAATTCGAAACCGTGCACCGCGCCAGGGACGGCCGTATCTTTCCGGTGGAAGTGACCGGGAATTTTTTTGAGTACGACGGCAAAATATACAATCTGGCGATTTGCCGGGACATTACCGAACGCAAGCAAACGGAGAAATCGTTGCTCGAATATGCCGCCATTGTGGAATCCACCGACGACGCCATTATAGGCAAAACCCTGGACGGCGTTATCACCAGCTGGAACAAGGGCGCTGAACGCATGTTGGGGTATCGGGCCGATGAAATCGTTGGCCAACCGATCGCCACGCTTTTTTCCCAGGAGCATAGCGGCGAAGAACAGGAAATCATGCAAAAAATCCGCCGTGGAGAACGCGTCAGACACTATGAAACCGTGCGGCGGCATAAGGACGGCCGCTTGATCGATGTGTCGATAACGGTTTCGCCCTTGCGGAATTCGCACGGCGAAATTACAGGCGCCTCCAAGATTGCGCGCGATATAACCGAGCAAAAACGAGCGGAAGCCGCACTCAGGCGCTACCAAGACCAACTGGAAGAAACCGTGCGGCAAAGAACTCAGGAGCTACTGTTGACGCGAGACGCGGCGGAGGCGGCCAACAAAGCCAAAAGCGTGTTCTTGGCGAATATGAGCCATGAGCTGCGCACGCCGTTGAACGCCATTCTGGGTTTTTCCTCGATCATGCGCAAAAATCCGCTGTTGCCGGAGGCGGACAGGCGCAACGTCGATATCATTAACCGTAGCGGCGAACATTTGTTGACCTTGATCAATGACATCTTGGAAATGGCCAAGATCGAAGCGGGCCGCATTCAACTGGAAGAGGAAGCCTTCGATTTGGGCGGCATGTTGCGCGATGTAATAGATATGATGCAGGGGCGGGCCAGGGAAAAACATCTGGAGCTCACCATTGATCAGTCGTCCGATTTTCCGCGTTACATCGTGGGCGACCAGGCTCGTTTGCGCCAAGTGTTAATCAACCTGGTGGGCAATGCGCTGAAATTTACCGAACAGGGTGGCGTAACCATACGCCTGGGCACCAAAAACAACACGGTTTCTCACTTAATGGTCGAAGTTGAAGATACGGGTCCCGGTATCGCCGCGGAAGATCAACAACGTATATTCGAACCCTTCGTGCAATTGGGTAAAACGGCGGATAACAAAGGCACCGGACTCGGCTTAAGCATCACGCGGCAATTCGTGCAGCTGATGAAAGGGCGGCTTAGCCTGGAAAGCACGCCCGGCAAGGGTTCGCTGTTTCGCGTCGATTTGCCGCTGGGAATTGCCGACGCCGCCGATATCGGCAAGTTGCATAGCGCGGAAGAAAGGAACGTCTTGAGCTTGGCGCCCGGCCAACCCGATTTCCGGATACTCGTGGCGGAAGATCAGCAAGACAATCGGCTGCTGCTGGTCAACCTGCTGGAACCGCTCGGGTTTCAGGTCAAACAGGCCGGAAACGGCCGGGAGGCGGTGGAATTATTCCGCGAATGGCAGCCGCATTTGATATTGATGGACAGGCAAATGCCGATCATGGATGGTGTGGAAGCGACAAAAATCATCCGCCAAAGTCCCGAAGGCCGGCGGGTAAAAATCGTCGCGGTCACCGCATCCGCATTTTCCGAGCAGCGCGCGGAGATGTTGATTGCCGGTATGGATAGCCTTATAAGCAAACCTTTTCAAGCCGGCGATATCTATGAATGCCTGTCCAGCCAGCTGGGCGTAAAGTTTGTGTATTCGGAAACCGAAACAGCCGCTAATGAACCCGTAGCATTGACGGCGGATATGCTGGCCGTGTTGCCGGAGCAATTGCGCCGCGACCTGGAGAGCGCGGTGGTCAGCCTGGAAAGCGAGCGTATAGAGTCTATTATCGATCAGCTCGCGGATTACGACCCGCAATTGAAAATCGTGTTAAGCCGGCTTGTTTATAATTTCGATTATCCGGCGATTCTAAAGGCGCTACGGACCATTTAGGAGTGGCATGACAAATAAAAATAAAATATTGGTGGTGGACGACACGGCGGCTTCTCTGAAGTTATTGAGCGATTTGCTGAAGGCGGAAGGTTACGAAGTTCGCGCGGCTATTAACGGGGAATTGGCCATAGAGTCGACAATCGGTAATCCGCCCGATCTTGTATTGCTGGATATCCTGATGCCCGGCATGGACGGCTTCGAAGTATGCCGTAGGCTGAAAGCCAGTCCCGACACCCGAAACGTGCCCGTGATCTTCATTAGCGCACTGTCCGACACCGACGAAAAAGTGCAAGGTTTTGGGCTGGGCGCGGTCGATTTCGTCACCAAACCCTATCAACGCGAGGAATTGTTGAGCCGGGTGCGTACCCATCTGGAAATTGATCGCCTGCGCAATCGTCTGGAAGAGATGGTAGTCGCGCGTAGCCAACAGCTGGCCGAAAGCGAAGCCAAGCTGAGGACCAGTCTGGATGAGCTGATGCTGGCGAATACGCAATTGCAAACGCTGTTGTACACCATCCCCGAGCCGGTTTGGTTAAAAGATCCGGCGGGCGTTTATCTGGCCTGTAATCGGCAGTTCGAACGCTTTTTCGGCGCCAAGGAAGCGCAAATCGTCGGTAAAACGGATTACGATTTTGTCGGCCGCGATTTGGCCGATCTTTTTCGGGAGAACGATTTGAAGGCCATGGCCGCGGGCAACGTGAACACCAACGAGGAGTGGCTGACCTTTGCCGACAACGGTTACCGGGGGCTGTTCGAAACCCTCAAGACACCGATGCTGGACCGGGACGGCAAGTTAATCGGCGTCTTGGGTATTGCGCGCGACATTACCGAGCGTAAAGCGGCCGAAGAAAAAATCCAACGGCATATGCGCTTGTATGCCGCCTTGAGCCGTTGCAACAAAGCCATAGCCCATTGTAGCGGCGAAGCGGAGCTGTTTTTGGAGATATGCCGGGCCGCCGTGCAGTTTGGCGGCATGAAGATGGCCTGGGTCGGCATGATCGATGCCGAAACCAAATTGATTAAGCCGGCCGCCAGTTTCGGCGAAGGTGCCGATGATTTGCAATACCTTGAGGCATCGGTAGATGCCGACAGCCCGTACGGGCACGGTCCAACCGGAACGGCCATTCGGGAACAGCGGCCTTATTGGTGCCAGGATTTTATCAACGACCCGGTCACCGCGCCTTGGAAACAGCTTGGGCGAAGGGCTGGCTGGGCCGCATCGGCCTCGTTACCGCTTTACCGAAACGATACCGCAATCGGTGCGTTCATTCTGTATGCCGATCAAGCTAACGCCTTCGACGAAGCCGCGCGCGATCTTTTGCTTGAGATGTCGATGGATATCAATTTCGCCCTGGAGAATTTTAGCCGGGCAATCGCGCAAAAACGGGCCGAGGCCGAAATCGAGCGTTTGGCGTTTTACGATCCGCTCACCAATTTGCCCAATCGGCGCCTGCTGTACGATCGCTTGCAGCAGTCTATTGCAAGCAATTCTCGGCATGCTAATCACAGCGCGGCCTTGTTTATCGACCTGGATAATTTTAAAACGCTTAACGACACCAAAGGCCATAACGTAGGAGATTTATTGTTGGTGGAGGTGGCGCAACGCTTGCAGGCCTGTGTGCGGGAAGGGGACACCGTCGCCAGGCTGAGCGGCGACGAATTCGTTGTGATTCTAAATGGCTTAAGCGAGGATGCGTCGCAAGCGTCCAACCAAGCCAAAATGGTGGGCAACAAGATGCTTGCGGCAATTAGCCGGCCGTATTTATTACAGGGATTCGAACATCATTGCTCCGCCAGCATGGGGATTAGTTTATTTCGCCACCAAAATATCAGCGCCGAGGCGTTGTTACGATACACGGACACTGCCTTGTATCAAGCCAAGCGCGGCGGACGAAACAGTCTGCTTTTTTACGATCCGGCCATGCAGGCGGCACTGGAAAAGCGCAGTGCCATGGAAAGCGATTTGCGCGTGGCCCTGGCGGAAAACCAATTCAGGCTTTTTTATCAGATGCAGGTAAACCATACCGGCCGGATTCTGGGCGCGGAAGTGTTGATACGCTGGTTGCACCCGCTGCAAGGCATGGTTTCGCCATTGGAATTTATCCCGTTAGCCGAAGAAACCGGGTTGATCTTGCCTATCGGGCAATGGGTATTGGATACCGCTTGCGCACAACTGAAGGCTTGGGAAACCGACCCTGACAAGTCCATGTTGCAACTTGCTATCAACGTCAGCGCCAAGCAATTCCATCAAACCGACTTTGTCGAGATAGTCCATCATTCTCTACGCAAGTATTCGGCCAACCCCGACCGGTTGAAACTCGAGCTTACCGAGACGCTGGTGCTGGACGATATTGACGATACTATCGTCAAGATGCGCCAACTTAAAGAAATCGGCGTCAGCTTTTCCTTGGACGATTTCGGCACCGGTTACTCTTCCTTGTATTACCTCACCAAACTGCCGATCGACCAGTTGAAAATAGACCAATCCTTCGTCCGTAATATCGGGCTAACCCAAAGCGACGCGGTCATCGTGCAAACCATTATCGGCATGGCTAATAATTTGAAAATAGAGAGTATTGCCGAGGGGGTGGAGACGGAAGCTCAGCGTTCGTTCCTGGAAGCGCACGGTTGCCGCCTTTATCAGGGTTTTTTATATAGCCGGGCGCTGCCGGTAGAGGTATTTGAATTGCAGTGCGGGCCTGTTCCTGTTGCGGAACAGCCGGCTTTCGCCGATAAATGATGCGGCTATCCGGCACGGCCGAAACGGCATGGTCGGCCAGCGGATAGGGGGCGTCCAAAGCAGGTGCGACGTTTCCGCTTTCGCTTCGGAACTATTGACTCTCCCCCAATACCTAACCGGCTTTAGCAGGTATGCGGGGTGTCCCATGAAAATACAACCGGTCAAATCCAGCACTATCGACGTTGTGGGATACGACGAGAAAACCCATAAATTGCGGGTGTCATTCCGTAACGACAAACCGCAAGAATTTTGTCATGTGCCTGAACAGACCTTTGAAGCATTTATTAATGCCCGCTCAAAAAACCGCTTTTTCAAGCGGCATATCCAAAACGCTTTTCCTTGTTGATTTTCAGCGATCATGTGTCGAATTGGATGGATTGTTTAGACAACCCATCCAGGTTCTTTCCATTATAAAAACAGACTCATTCTGCAGTTGCCGCATCGCCAATTATTGCCGCCGGCCGCTGCTCGCCCTTGCCGATTTCCAGCAAGTCCCAAAACAGCAGGCCGCCGCCGGCCGCCGTCATCAAACCGAACACCATGCGCCAAATCATGGCTTGCATAAACCAGGGGTGGTTTTGGGCGGCGAAATAGCCGGCCCAGGTGGAACCTTCCACGGCGCGTTCGATAAACGATTGCTCGTAACCGGCAATCAACAGTGCCACCGTCATGCCCAATACGCCCAGATTTAACAACACCGCGGCGGTTTTCCAGCGCCAGCCGTTTACCAAGTCGCCGCCCATCCAGACATTGCCGCGGGCTTGTTGTACGGCAAGATAGAAGAAGGCGATGTTGATGGTGGCATAGGCGCCGAAGAAGGCTAGGTGGCCGTGCGAGGCCGACCACTGGGTACCGTGGGTGTAGAGATTGATCTGCGGCAGCGTATGCATGAAGCCCCATACGCCGGCGCCCAAGAAGTTGCCGAAAGCGTGGGCGATGACCCAGGCCAGCGCCGGATGGTTGCTGTTTTTGAAGCGGTGCGCGCCGGCGTCGTAAATCGAATGCACCACCATCGCCACCAGCGGAATCGGTTCCAGGGCGGAGAAAAAACCGCCGATAGTGAACCAGTATTCCGGCGTGCCGATCCAGAAATAATGATGGCCCAAGCCCAAAATGCCGGATCCGAACATCAAGGCTACCTCGATGTACAGCCAAGTTTGCACCACTTGCCGACGCACGCCCAGCAGCTTCATCAAGCTCCAGGCCATGATGCAGCCGACCAGCACTTCCCAGGTGGCCTCCACCCACAAGTGAATCACCCACCACCACCAATATTGGTGGTGGTGGG
>Ga0207952_1001040_pt1 | contig 14051 bp, 13 predicted proteins | sample SubbioR12Aug_8Ca_FD_184831 | JGI IMG/M metagenome (GOLD analysis project Ga0207952, IMG submission 184831) | Serpentinite rock and fluid subsurface biosphere microbial communities from McLaughlin Reserve, California, USA - CR12Aug_8Ca (SPAdes) | ecosystem: Environmental > Terrestrial > Deep...
CTGATTTTCATCATTGAGTCTACTCAAAAGAAAAAACGGACTCACCGATACAGAAAAACTGTTGGAATTATGATCAGTGAGCCGGCAGAATTATGAAAAAATCGAGTTTTCTTTCAGGCACTAACTACGAAGCCGAGAATATCTTCGCAAGCCGCTGCATACTGACGATGTTTGGGAAAGTATGGGTTTCCAATACGCGATAACTTTGCGGCAAGGTTGGACATGTCAATAGACATTTTCATCGCAGCCTGCTCCCTAACGTCTTCAGAGTACGCTGCGGTTTTTCGGCGAGAAAAATACGGCACTACAAAGTGATTAGGTTCTATATTACTTAACTGGTAGGTACCTCCTGAGGAGCCTGCACCATTCATGATTTGATTCCATCCTATACTTACCCCTTTCTTATTCGGCGACGAAAGGGTTATTTCATGTTTGACAGTAACCGGAGTGTCTCCCGCGCGCCAAATCGGCACATTCGTTACGCCGCTAAGATTGATTTCGATTAGAGAGCTTCTGCAACCCACACGTACATCTGGACCGGTATATGTCCCGCCTTGCTGAATTATGTGGAGAGCTCTTAAAAGAGATGACTTCCCTGCGTTGTTCGCGCCAATAAGTACATTGACCGGTGCTAGCTCAAGCAGGCCGGAATCCGGGAACGATCTAAAATTAGTTACTCTAAAAGAATCAACTCGCATTGAAATTGCTCTGTTGGAAGTTTGGTGTGGACTACGCGATCGGCTAGTATTAGAACCCCGCCAATCGCTGCTGCCAAACCGCCGCCCTCTGGCGTAAATCCTGCAAATCCAGCGTGGTGAGTTGGCGTTTATTTAACAGCCGTTTGCCGGCCACCCAGACGTCGCTGACTTGGTGGCGGCTGGCGGCATAGACCAGCTGCGCCAATGGATTGAATACCGGCTGGGTTTCCACGTCGCTTAAATCGATGACCACCACATCGGCGGCTTTGCCGATGACCAGCGAGCCGATTTTGTCGTCCAGGCCCAAGGCCTTGGCGCCGTTAATAGTCGCCATCTGCAGCGCTTGCATGGCGGATACCGCGCTGGCGTTACCGGACACGCCTTTTGCTAGCAAAGCGGCCACGCGCATTTCCGCCAGCATGTCCTGATCGTTGTTGCTGGCCGCGCCGTCGGTACCCAGCGCCACGTTGATGCCGGCCTCCATGCAAGCGGCGACAGGGCAAAAGCCGCTGGCCAGTTTTAAATTCGATTCCGGGCAATGCACGATGTGGCCGCCGGTTTCGGCATAAAAACGGATGTCTTCCGGACTCAACTGCGTCATATGCACCGCCATAAACGACGGCGTCAACAGGCCCAGTTCATGCAGGCGTTGCAGCGGGGTCTGGCCATTTTTTTGCCGCTGTTCGTCAACCTCGTGGCGGGTTTCATGTACATGCATGTGGATGGTTGAATCCAGCTCGTCGGCAAAGGTCAGCATTTTCCGCAACGGTTCGTCGGAAACCGTATACGGCGCATGCGGGGCAAACGAGGTGCTGATCAAGCGTTCGTGGCGCAGGCGCTCATGCAGCTCCAGGGCCTTGCTTAAATAAGCGTCGGCATTTTCCGCCCACACGGTCGGAAAATCGAACACGATCAGGCCGATATTGGCGCGGATACCGTGCTCGACCGCCTGCTGGGCGGCGATATCCGGAAAAAAATACATGTCGTTAAAACAGGTGGTGCCGCCGCGCAGCATTTCCGCAATCGCCAAATCGGTGCCGTCGCGCACGAAGGACTCGCTGACCCATTTTTGTTCGGCCGGCCAGATGTGGTTTTGCAGCCAGTCCATCAACGGCAAATCGTCGGCAATCCCCGACAGCAAAGACATGGCGGCATGGGTGTGGCAATTGATCATGCCGGGAATCAACACATGCTGATCCAGAATTTCCAGAGCGCGCGGTTGGTATTTTTGCGCGGCGGCGGCAGTATCCAGCACATCGATAATTTTGCCGTCATCGACCACCAGACTGTAGTTTTCGTGGATTACCCCAGCCGGCTCAACAGGTATAATCCAACGCGCTTGAATAAGAAGATCGACTTGCATGTGTTTGCCCGAAAAAAAATTCGATTATACCTATTCATCCCTTTTAATCCTTAACACGGAATTCACTATCATGAGCAACCCCAAGCAATTATCCGTACAAGCCCTGCAATGGAACGGCCACAGCCTGAGCGTGCTGGACCAGCGCTTGTTACCGGAAAAAATCGCTTACGACGACTATCGAGATGCCGCCGGCGTCACCGAAGCGATTGCCTCGATGCGGGTGCGCGGCGCGCCGGCCATCGGCATTGCGGCGGCCTACGGCGTACTGCTGTCCGCCATGCGACATTATCCTTCGGACAACTGGCAAACAGCGGTCGAGAACGATATAAAACAACTGGCCGCTTCCCGGCCCACGGCGGTAAACCTGTTCTGGGCGCTGGACAAAATGCGCCGGCAATTAAACCAAAATAGCGCCGACCCGATTGCCGATCTGACAAAACTGGCCCGGCAAATCCATGCCGACGACATCGCCGCCAACCATGCCATGGGCGAATACGGCGCCGATATTTTGAGCGACGCCAAGGCGGTATTGACCCACTGCAATGCCGGCGCCCTGGCCACCGGCGGTTACGGCACCGCACTGGGGGTAATCCGTAGCGCGCACAAGCGCGGCCATCTGCAAAACGTCTATGCCGACGAAACCCGCCCCTGGCTGCAAGGCGCGCGGCTGACGGTATGGGAACTGGCGCAGGACGGCATCCCGGCCACGTTGATCGCCGACTCCGCCGCCGCCTGGTTGATGAAATCCGGCAAAATCGATTGGATTGTGGTCGGCGCGGACCGCATCACCGCCAACGGCGACGTCGCCAATAAAATCGGCACTTATTCGTTGGCGGTATTGGCCAGACAACACGGCGTTAAAGTCATGGTGGCGGCGCCCTACTCCACTTTCGATTTTAATTTGGCGTCCGGCGACAGTATCGAAATTGAAGAACGCAACCCCAAGGAGCTGTTGGCGGACTGCTATTTACAGAACGGCTCGCTGGTGACGGCCTGGAATCCGGTATTCGACGTCACACCCGCCGAATTCATCAGCGCCATCGTCACCGAACGCGGCGTAGTTATCGACCCCGGCAAACATGGGGTCGGGAGTTTACAGACATGTTAACCATCAAACCCGGTAACAATCCGCTGTTCGCCTTGCGCTGTTTGCTGCAGGGCGTCAAATTGCTGAACCATCCGCAGCTGCGCAAATACCTGTTGATACCCTTGTTCATCAACATCGTGCTCTACAGCGGCGCCTTCGTGCTGGGCTACCATTCCGTCTCGGCCTTAATCCATGAATTTATTCCGGACTGGCTGACTTGGCTGAACTGGATTTTGTGGCCGCTGTTTTTCGTCAGCTTTTTGGTGGTCGGTTTTTTCACCTTCACCTTGCTAGCCAATCTGATTGCGGCGCCCTATTACAGCGTGCTGTCGGCCAAGGTGCTGCAAATCGTTACCGGCCAAGATGTTCCCATCGTGGAACAGCCTTGGGACAAGGTGTTTGTAGGCGAATTGCGGCGGATAGGCTATTTGCTGCTGCGGATAGTGCCGTTACTGGTTTTATTTTTGATCCCGGTCGTCAATCTGGTGGCGCCGCTGTTGTGGGCGGCTTTTGCCGCCTGGGGCATCGCCATGGAATTCATGGCTTACCCGCTGGAAAGCCGCGGCCTGACCTTTCCGGCCCAAAAACAGTTTTTAAAACAATCCCGCTGGGGCGCGTTAAGTTTTGGCGGCGTCACCAGCTTTGCCCTGACCCTGCCGGTCGTTAATCTTTTTATCGGTCAGGCCGCCGTGATCGGCGCCACGATTTATGTACATCGCTTGGCGGAAACCGGGCATGCCGCCGCCTCGGACCAGGCGGAAAACCGTCGCGCCGAGATATAAACTCAAAGCAAAACCTCGCTGCCTGCCGCCCGATGTGTTGCAGGCAGTATCCAACCCGTTTCAAACACTCGCGGCCGCCGCCGCGCTCAAAAGCCTGCTTAACCTCAAAATAGATCGGCTTTCCGTTTAAATTTTCCCACAGCGAATATTTCTTTCGGCCGGGGATATGCTTGCGGCCCTTCGTGGGCGATGTTATATTGTATCAAACCAACATTTTTACGCGATATGCCATCCACATACAAAAGACTTATTTTGCTGGCCGCATCGGGCGGCCTTGCTTCGCCGGCCCTAGCCGAACGCCAACCCGCCGTCGAATTGGAACCGATCATAGTCACGTCTCCGCTGCGACTGACCCCGGCCGAAAGCGCGGTACCGGTTACCGTGCTAAAAGACGACGAACTGCGCCTGAAAACCGGCCACAGCATCGGCGAAACCCTGAAAAACGAATTGGGCATCAGTAGCCAGTCGTTCGGCCCCGGCGTCGGCACGCCGGTGATTCGCGGCCAGGCCGGCCCCCGGGTAAGGGTTTTGCACAACGGCATCGGCAGCAACGATGTTTCCGCGATCAGCCCCGATCACGCCACCAGCGTCGAACCGCTGCTGGCCGAGCGTATCGAAGTGCTGCGCGGCCCCGCCACCCTGCTGTACGGCAGCGGCGCCATAGGCGGCGTGGTCAATGTCATCGATAACCGCATACCAAGCGGCAGTTTCGACAAACTGATCGGGGCGGCGCTGGAACAACGCTTCGACTCGACCTCCGACGAAACCAGCACCACGATGAAAGTCGAAGGCAGTAAAGACCGTCTCGCTTACCATTTCGACGGCTTTTACCGGCACCGCAATAATCTGGACATCGGCGGCCAAGGCATAGACACCGCCAAAGTAGCGATTACCGACCCTTCGTTGGAGGTTGTCGACAATCCGCGCGGCTTTTTAAACAACAGCGGCGCGGAAGCGATCAGCGGCTCGGCGGGGTTATCGTGGATAGGCGACGACGGTTTTGCCGGCGTGTCGATCAATAACCTGAACAACAATTACGGCATCGCCCCGGACGGTACCGGCGAGGAAAACGTGCGCATCGCCATGCGCCAAAACAAATACGATTTTAAAAGCGAGCTGAACGATCCGTTTAAATTCGCCAAAAGCATCAAGACCCGGCTTGGATATACCGACTATGAGCACACCGAAGTAGTCAACGGCGAACCCGGTGCTTTTTTCACCAATCAATCCTACGAAGGCCGCATCGAACTGAACCATCAAGATATCGGCCCGCTACGCGGCGCGGTGGGGTTTCAAGCCCAAGCCAGCGATTTCAACGCAATCGAAAAACTCACCGGCGACAGCATAGTACCGCGTTCGGACATTACCAGCTTCGGCGTCTTCGGCGTCGAATCCTTCGACTCCGGCCCGGTCACCTACCAATTAGGAACCCGCGTGGAGCAAACCGACATCGGTCCGGACGGTATGCCTGGTTTCAGTTATACGCCGGTCAGCGCATCGGTCTCGGCCTTGTGGAAACTCGATGACCGCAATAACCTGAATCTGGCCGTCACCCGCTCTTCGCGGGCACCCAACGTCCAGGAATTGCTGTCGGACGGCTATCACGATGCCACCCGCAGTTTCGAACGCGGCAGTCAGAGCCTGAAAGAGGAAACCTCTTATAACCTAGACTTGGGTTACCGCTTCAAAACCGACTGGCTGCGCGCGGAATTCGATCTGTTCCACAACTGGGCCAGCGATTATATCTACCAGCGCCGTACCGGCGAATTCGTTGACGAAGACGGCAACGCCTGTACCGAAGACTGTAAACCGGTGGTGCTCAGCAGTCAGCAAGACGCCATCTTCAAGGGCTACGAAGCCAAATTGATTATGCCCATGATGGAAAACCACTACGGCTTGCTGGAACTGACCTTGTTCAGCGACTACACCCGCGGCCAATTCGTCAACGGCGGCGATGTGCCGCGCATGCCGCCCCTGCGCTACGGTCTGCAACTGGATTACAACCAGGATAAACTGTCCAGCTACCTGCGCTTGACGCGCGCCGACGACCAACCGCATGCGGGAGATTTCGAAACCTCGACCGCCGGCTACTTTTTGCTGAACGCCGGTATCAATTACCAGTTAAAGGCTTATCGGGACAGCAAACTGACGGTTTTCGCCAAAGGCAACAATCTGTTAAACGAAAATATCCGCAACGCAACCTCGTACCTACGCAACTTCGCGCCCGAGGCGGGCCGCGGCGCCGAAGTAGGGTTTAGGCTGAGTTATTGATCGAACCCCACTCCGGACCAGCGGCGCCCGCGCGAACAAAAGGCCGCGCCCCCTCCGAAATGGGCCTTAAAGCGCGAAAGCCGGAATCGCGGCCAACATATCCCCTCGGAGGCTGTCGTAAAAGCCGAAATGTAGCTTGGGTTAGCGTAGCGTAACCCAACAAAATCAAAACGTTGGACTTTATTGCATTCAGCCCGACCTACCTTTTACGACAACCTCCCTCGGGGGGTTAGGGCCGGATTGCCGGGCTAACGGCAGTCCTTAATCCGGTGAGATAGCCCGTTTCCCAGTACAATAGCCGCTTGAGCGGCGCAAAAAACACCAATTCTCCCAATCGGGTAAAATCTCCGCGATTTAAACTCGACTCCCCTACCATGCCTCATTCAGCCTATTTCAATCAAGAATGCCGCCACTGCCCACGACTGGCTGCGTTTCTCGACGACGTCAAACAAAAGCACCCCAGCTATCACGCCCGGCCGGTGGCGCCCTTCGGCGACCCGCATGCACGCTTGCTAATCGTCGGCCTGGCACCCGGCATGCACGGCGCCAATGCCAGCGGCCGGCCGTTTACCGGCGATTACGCCGGCTTGTTGCTGTATCGGGCCTTGTACGATTTCGGTTTCAGCAATCAGTTGGAATCGACCGATTTGAACGACGGCTTGCAACTCGGCAACTGCCGCATCACCAACGCGGTGAAATGCCTGCCGCCGCAAAACAAGCCCACCGGCGACGAAATCAAACAATGCAATTCTTATCTGGCGGCGGAACTTAAAACGCTGCCGGCACATTCGGTGATTCTGGTTTTGGGCAATATTGCCCATCAGGCGGTGCTGCGCGCTTATGGCTTGAAAGCCACGGCCGCCAAATTCGGCCACCACAAACTATTCGAGTTGCCGGACGGCCGTAAACTGATCAGCTCCTACCATTGCAGCCGCTACAACGTGCAAACCAAGCGTTTAAACATGCAGATGTTGGCGGCGGTGTTTGCCGACATCCGGAAATTGCTGGACGCATAGCCGTGAACGACGCGCTAGCGGCAGCCGATTTTGACGTCAAAGCTTTTTTAAAGACGCTGACACAGCGTCCCGGCATTTATAAAATGCTGGACGCCCAAGGCGAAATCATTTACATCGGCAAGGCCAAAAACCTGAAAAACCGGGTATCGAGTTATTTCAGAAGCAACGCCGTGTCGCCGAAACAGTCGGCCATGGTGGCCAAAGTGTGCAGTATCGAAGTCACCGTCACTCACACCGAAGGCGAAGCCTTATTATTGGAAAGCCAGCTGATCAAACGCCATAAGCCGCGTTACAACATCAGCCTGCGCGACGACAAGTCCTATCCCTATGTATTCATCTCCACCGGCCACGATTTCCCGCAACTGTCCTACCACCGCGGCGCCAAAAAGCGCAAAGGCCGCTATTTCGGCCCTTATCCCAGCGCCAGCGCGGTCAAGGAAACCCTGAAGCTGCTGCAAAAAATCTTTCCGGTACGCCAGTGCGAGGATTCGTATTACAACGCCCGCTCCCGCCCCTGCCTGCAGCATCAGATCGAACGCTGCAGCGCGCCCTGCGTGGGCTTGATCGGCAAACAGGATTACCAAAACGACGTCGACAGCACGATTTTGTTTCTGGAAGGCCAAGGCGGACAATTGATTGATCGCCTGGTGCAAAAAATGGAAACCGCCGCCTCCGCTCTGGAATTCGAACAGGCCGCCGCTTACCGGGACCAGATTCAACGTTTAAGGGCGGTATTGGAAAAGCACGCGGTCGAAGGCGAAAAAGGCGACGTCGATATCATTGCTTGCGCGGCCAAGGCGGACTTGGCGTGCGTGCAAGTGTTTTTTATCCGCAACGGCCAGAATCTGGGCAACCGGCAGTTTTTCCCGAAAATCGTCGACGAGAACGATCCCGGACCGATCTTGCAGGCCTTCATCAGCCAGTATTATCTGGATAAAACCGTTCCGCACGAACTGATCATCAGCCACCCGCTGCCGGAAACGGCCTTGTTGACCGAGGTATTGGCCGGACAAGCCAAGCATAACGTGACGATTAGCCACAATGTGCGCGGCGAGCGGCAGAAATGGCTGCAAATGGCCGTCACCAACGCCGATAGCGCCTTGCTGGCCAAACTGGCCGACAAGCAAGGTTTGTACGCGCGCTTTCTCAGTTTGCAACAGGAATTCCACTGCGCCGAAGTGCCGAAACGGCTGGAATGCTTCGACATCAGCCATACCCAGGGCGAACAAACGGTGGCTTCCTGCGTGGTATTCGACCGCGAAGGCCCGGTCAAGTCGGACTATCGGCGTTTCAATATCGAAGGCGTGACGGGCGGCGACGACTACGCGGCGATTCACCAGGCGGTATTCCGCCGCTTCAAACGCCAAAAACAAGGCGAGCACCCGGCACCGGACATTTTGCTGATAGACGGCGGCAAGGGCCAAGTCTCCGCGGCGCAAAAGGCATTGGCGGAATTGGAGATAAACAATGTTATGATAGTCGGCGTTTCCAAGGGACCGGATCGCAAGGCGGGCATGGAAAAAATCATTTTGCCGAATCAGGATCAGCCCTTGGACGTCTCTCCCGGCGCCAGCGCGCTGCTGTTGATTCAGCATATTCGTGACGAAGCGCACCGGTTCGCCATTACCGGCCACCGGCAACGCCGCGGCAAAGCCAAACAGCAATCCGCGCTGGAAGAGATAGCCGGATTGGGGCCGAAAAGACGGCAGATTTTATTGAAGCAGTTCGGCGGCTTACAGGGGGTTTCCAATGCGGGTGTCGATGCCTTGGCCAGCATCGAAGGCATTAGCCGGCAATTGGCGCAACGAATTTACGATACTTTCCACCATCAAGATGGCAGTTAAATTTAATTTACCCACATATCTGACATTGTTACGCATAGCCATGATTCCTTTATTGGCCATTGTGTTTTATTTGCCGTGGGAATACAGCCGAATTGCCAGCACCGGCATTTTTTTATTCGCGGGTTTTACCGATTGGCTGGACGGTTATCTGGCCCGAAAACTGAATCTGGAAACCGCATTCGGCGCCTTTTTGGATCCGGTTGCCGACAAGCTGATGGTGGCTTTTGTGCTGGTATTGGTGGTGCAGGCCGAAGCGAATCCTTATTTGGCGATTCCGGCGGCCGTCATTATCGGCCGGGAAATCACCATTGCATCCTTACGCGAGTGGATGGCCGAAATCGGCCAGCGCGCCAAGGTCAAAGTCTCCCAATTAGGTAAATGGAAAACCACCGCGCAAATGGCGGCCATCAGTTTACTGCTCTACCGCGACGATTTACTCGGCCTGCCCATCAATAACATGGGTTATTGGCTGTTATACTTGTCCGCGGTTTTAACGTTATGGTCCATGGTCAATTATTTAATTGCCGCTTTTGATACCATTACAGAATAATAATAATTGCAGCCCAATACTGCACACATCAGAGAGTTAAACAGCAGGTAAAGCTGTAAATAAAAGCATGGAACAAGAAATAAAAATAGAACCCGAAATCGAAACCGCCCCCAGTAAAACCGTAAGCCAAGACGAAGTTTTACAGGCCGCCTTAAAACTTTTCGCCCAAAAAGGTTACTTCAATACCTCGTTAACGGACATCAAAGACGCTGCCGGCTTAAAAACCGCGAACGGCGTGTATCAGTTCTTTAAGACCAAGCAGGCTATCGCCGAAACCTTGCGCGACAACATCCTGGACAGCTTCAGCATTTCCATAGACGATATCCGCCGCAGAAACCGCAAAGCCTCCGAGCAATTACGCGAAATTGTCGATCTGTTGTTTAAATTAACCGACGACGCGCCGGAAATCGTGCAATTTTTATTGTTTATAAATACCGAGAATTTTCTGCCTGACTCCGTACCGTTAATGGACAGCGCGGCATTCAATAAAATCAAGCGCATTATTCAAAACGGCATTAAAGAAGGCGAAATCCGATCCATCGACTATCTTTTGGCTTATTGCTATTTTTTTGGCATTATCAATCAAACCTTGCTGATGGTTTTGAACGGTGCGCTGCCAAAATCGGCCGACAGCTATCAATCGCAAGCTTGGCTGGCGGCGTGGGGTTGTATAGCTAAAAAATAATTTCTATCCTTTTACACACGGACAAAACAGGAGTGGCGGAACTATGCTAAGTAACATCAAAATCGGCATGATAGGCTTGGGCTATGTAGGCCTGCCCCTGGCGGTGGAGTTTGGGCAAAAATACCCGACCGTGGGTTTTGATATTAATCAGCACCGGATAGCCGAACTGCAAGCCGGCAACGACCGCACCCTGGAGGTCAGCTCCGCGGAATTGGCCGAAGCGACCCAGCTGACCTACAGCTGTCATCTGCAAGACTTGGCCGATTGCAATATCCATATCGTCACGGTGCCGACCCCCATCAACGAGCACAAACAGCCGGACTTGACCCCGCTGCAAAAAGCCAGCGAGCTGTTGGGTAAAGTGATTAAAGCCGGCGATATTGTGATTTACGAATCCACCGTCTATCCGGGCGCCACGGAAGAGGTGTGCGTGCCTATCCTGGAAAAAGTCTCCGGCCTGCAATTCAACCGGGATTTTTATGTCGGCTATAGCCCGGAACGCATCAATCCCGGCGATAAACAACATCGGGTGACCAATATTTTAAAAGTCACCTCCGGCTCAACGCCGGAAATCGCCGAAAAGGTCGACCAACTCTATAAAAGTATCATCACCGCCGGTACGCACAAGGCCAGCAGCATCAAAGTAGCCGAAGCGGCTAAAGTCATCGAAAACACCCAACGCGACGTCAACATTGCCTTGATCAACGAATTGGCATTGATCTTCAACAAACTCGGTATCGACACCGAGGAAGTGTTGCTGGCCGCCGGCACCAAATGGAACTTCCTGCCGTTCCGTCCCGGCTTGGTCGGCGGCCACTGCATCGGCGTCGACCCTTATTACCTGACCCACAAGGCGCAAGCCATCGGTTACAATCCGGAAGTGATTCTATCCGGCCGCCGCATCAACGACAGCATGGGCGCTTATGTGGTTTCGCAACTGATCAAGCTGATGCTGAAAAAGCGTATTCAGGTACAAGACGCCAAGGTATTGATCATGGGCCTGACCTTCAAGGAAAACTGCCCCGACATCCGCAACACACGGGTGGTGGATATCGTGGCGGAACTGAAAACCTATGGTGTTGCCGTCGATGTTTACGACCCCTGGGTCGATGGCGACGAAACTTTCGAAGAATACGGCATACGCCCGATCGCCCAACCGGGCCGAGGCAAATACGATGCCATGGTCTTGGCGGTCGCCCACGAAGAATTCAAGGAAATGCCGATCGGCGATATCCGGGCGCTGGGCAAGGCACAATCCATTATTTACGATTTGAAATACCTATTCCCGGCCGAACTGACCGATGCGAGACTGTAAACGATGAAAATCATGGTCACCGGCACCGCCGGTTTCATTGGCAATCATCTGGCTTTACGCCTGTTGGAGCGCGGCGATGAAGTCATCGGTATCGATAATCTCAACGACTATTATGACGTCAACCTGAAGATAGACCGCTTGGCTCGCATAAAAGACCATGCCGCGTTTACCGATGTGCGGTTGGATATCGCGGACCGGGCAGGCATGGAGGCAATGTTTAAAAAACACCAGCCGCAAAAAGTCGTCAATCTGGCCGCCCAGGCCGGCGTGCGCTATTCCTTGGAAAACCCGCATGCCTACATAGACAGCAACATCGTCGGCTTTATCAATATCCTGGAAGGCTGCCGGCATAACCGCGTCGAACATTTGGTTTATGCCTCCAGCAGTTCCGTATATGGCGCCAATGAATCGATGCCGTTTTCGGTGCACGACAATGTCGATCACCCGCTAAGCCTTTACGCCGCCTCGAAAAAAGCCAACGAGCTGATGGCGCATACTTACAGCAATTTGTACCGACTGCCCACCACCGGCCTCCGCTTTTTCACCGTATACGGCCCGTGGGGCAGGCCCGATATGGCGCTGTTCCTGTTTACCAAGGCGATTTTGGCGGGCAAACCGATCGATGTGTTCAATTTCGGCAAACACCGGCGCGATTTTACTTATATCGACGACATCGTCGAAGGCGTGATAAGAACCCTGGATCATACTGCCCAAGCCAACCCGGACTGGAGTGGCGCTAAACCGGATCCCGGCACCAGTAAAGCACCGTGGCGGGTTTATAATATCGGCAACCAAAATCCGGTGGAATTACTGGCATACATTGAAACCTTGGAACGTTTTTTAGGCAAAACGGCGGAAAAGAATCTGCTGCCGCTGCAACCCGGCGACGTGCCGGATACCTATGCGGATGTAGAGGCCTTGGTAACGGATGTCGGATACAAGCCCGGCACCACGATAGAACAAGGCATAGAACGTTTCGTGACTTGGTATAGAGAATATTACCGGCAATAATCGTCATCGTACCGTTAGCTTATAGACCTGTTCTTGCAGCCTCCCCCCGCGTCAAAATAGTTGTCGCCGTAAGGCGGAACCGCGATGCGTTCCGCCTTACGGCCTTACACCAACTTGCTGACTACCATGCCAGTCGCACCGGATTGTCGCTACCGCTCCGAATCCGCCTTACGGCCTTGCGGATGTAAGGGCAGTGAATGGCGGAACCTGTGCCCGGTTCCGCCTGACGGATTTAAGTTAGGTGGATTTAATGTGCAACTTTATATCAAGGTCTTTCTCTGAAGCTTTTTCGATTGCCTTTAACCACTCGCCCCATACTGCTGGATCAGCAGTATGCCCATCTTCTAACAAGGACATTCCACCAAGTAAACCACCTATATCACCTGAGTTTGTCAGCTCATATTCGTTTTCGAGGAATTTATACATTGCAGCGTAAGCTGTCTTTACAGTTATTTGATCATCTTCATTAATCATGAAATCTATTTCCAATTAGGTCTTATAGGAGAAGAGAGTCCAGTTTCAGGGTTATATTGTATTGGCGACTCATTTAAACCACCATTGATGATATTGCCATCCCTGGTTTGCGTCCAAACTTGCGTACCATCTTCAAGTGTTTTCGCAGACCACTGATTTCCGAACTTATCGGGCCCTAATGTTGTTGCTTGGTCATTGGCAACATTTTCCAATAATTGCCTATTAGCGGGTGTATCTGGCAAATGTCCTTCCCGATCACCAAAAATCTTTTTGGAAAAGTTTTCCTTGATCGAATAATTCGGACATTGTTCTGTAGGTTGATTCTGTTTTACCAACATTGCAGGTAAACGTAAGGCACGAAATACAGGCAATGCCATTTCTGGATAAACACCTTGTAGGCCGGGCTCAGGGTCGCTGCTATCTAATCCAAATGGATCGATCCATCTTAGCGGGTTATTCCGAACATAGGTGTAAGTATTAATGCCCCCACCCAACCCAATCAGATCGGACTGCCAATACCGTCCAATGCCCGGATCGTAATACCGCTGCATATTGTAATGCCATCCGGTTTCCCAGTCATAGTATTGGCCGGGCAGGCGCAGGTTTTGTACCGTTCCGGCGTAGGTAACCGTGGCTTTGCCGAAAGGAGCGTAGTCGGCGGCCCAGATTATTTGCCCCTGTTGATCCGTCATTTTCAGCGGCGCGCCGAGGTGGTTGTCGTGGTAGTAGCGGATTGCTCGACTGCCTTGGCTATCGTCTATGCGGGCTAAGGGCTGACCGTCCAAATACACATAGTGGTGGCGGCCAATGTCGTTAAACGCTTTTAAGTAGTGCCTGAACGGAAATCTATTAACCCCATGTTATTCAATACGTTATAATTATTTCGCGGCACTAAGATGTGTTGTTCAGAATCTGATTTTGCCCTATTTCCGGCTAAAATCAGCCTACAAACGCC
>Ga0207952_1001041_pt1 | contig 14006 bp, 13 predicted proteins | sample SubbioR12Aug_8Ca_FD_184831 | JGI IMG/M metagenome (GOLD analysis project Ga0207952, IMG submission 184831) | Serpentinite rock and fluid subsurface biosphere microbial communities from McLaughlin Reserve, California, USA - CR12Aug_8Ca (SPAdes) | ecosystem: Environmental > Terrestrial > Deep...
AATGCTGTCAAGGTGCAAATTTACTCGGCGATTGCTGTTTATGTTTTAGTCGCCATCCTCAAAAAAAAATTAAAACTCTCTGAAAGTCTCTACACTATTTTACAAGTTTTGAGCATAAACATTTTCAGCAAAGTCTATATAAATCAACTACTTAACAAAAATGATTCCACAAACGTTATTGGCTACCCCACGAACCAGCTGATTTTATTCGACTTTTTAACGGGACAGTAGTGATATCGTGTCAAAAATCAGAAAAAAAATTGAAAGGTTAGAGATGCCCGGGAGAAATTCTAAATCCGAATTCCCCAACGTCCGGTATTAGGTTTTCTTCATACTTCTTACTTCTCATCCATCCCAATCACTCCCATCATTCTTCCTGAAAATTTTCCATCGCGGCGATATGAATGAAATACATCAGACTGATGAATAGTGCAAAACGGCGCAACCTCGATGTTTGATTCCTGAACGCGAAAGGAAAGTAGAACATCCCTCACAAACGACTTCATATCGAGAAGAAATTTGTTTTCGTTTTTTTGTTGGAAATATTTTCCCGGAAATTGTTTTGCAACTTCTTCACCGACTTCATAACAACATTTGTCAGCCGCAGGACCTACATAACAAATTAGGTTTTCCCCTTGTGTTAAAAATTCTTTCTCCAGTGCCGTGAGCGTGTTTTGTACGATTCCGTTTGCACACCCGCGCCAACCGGAGTGAACAGCCGCAACGACATTCTGCTTTTTATCGAAAAGGAATATCGGCATACAATCAGCAATGGTAACACAAAGAGAGAGGTTGCGTACGTTGGTAATCAGCGCGTCGGTCTCTTCGTACATTCCCGGCGCGGTGATAATACGAACATTGTTACTATGAATTTGTTTTTGATACGCGATTTGTGAAGGAGGAATATTGAACGCTCCGAAAAAGAGTTCGCGGTTTTTCCGAACGTTATTTTCATCATCACCAACGGAAAAACTCAAATTCATTCCATACGGTTCAACGCTAACTCCGCCAAGACGAGTTGAAAGTCTGAAGCGGAGATGTTTGAATTGAGAGAAAAGAGAAGAAGTGAGAGTCAATGTAAAATACGAACGAGAAACTATTTGATTAAAACCATTTTTTTTCTGGCAATGAATTTCCCGGATTGCATCGTATAGAAATATAAACCTGACGATAAGTGAGACAGATTGACTGTTGCTGTATGCTTTCCTGCTGAATAGAAATTCTTTGTGACTGTTGCAACTTCTTTTCCAAGAATATCAAACAAGACAATTGTTACAACGCCGCTTGTCGGTATTGCGAACTCTATTTTAGTCGTTGGATTAAACGGGTTGGGATAATTTTGTTCCAACGAATATTCGGTGGGAATTTCTAAAGGAGGGTTTCCAGTGCCTGATATAATGTTGTATTTCAATTTGAGCGAAGGGTCACCGAAAACATTGTATAAACGTATAGTTTCATTCCCGAACCAAGTAAGTGAATAAAAAGTCGAGTCGAAAACTTCACCTAACGATAAACGATAATTGGAATAAAGGTATTTTGAAAATCTTTGATATATGAAATTCGATGTAAAGGAATAGGCTTTACCCACTGCAGAAAATCCTCCAATCGAACCGAAAGGGCTCAGAACCAATTTATCGCTGATAGAACCAACGGTAGAGTCTGAAAAATATTGGGCATATAAACCCATCGTAATAAAATATTTATTCCCGTTTTGAATTGAGCCTACATCATTAATATCGAATAAACTATCAAAAGTAAATTGTTGGTAATTTGAATGTCCTGAAAAAAATATCATCGAAGTTCCATTGGAATTAACATAACTCAATATAGAGTCTGTATTGCCGTAATATTCAGAAGTATCCGATTCAAAAATAAATTTTTTTATAATACTTGTTGGAAGTTGTTGGGATAATTCAAATGCAAGTTGTTCCCAGTAATTTCCATCGGGATATTCACTTTGGGCAAGTAAGAGAACATTATTATTCCATTGGTATATTGCTGTGTCGCTTTCATAGTTAATAACCTTCTGAAAATAATTGTTAAGTTCAATCGTATCTCTTGCGGCAACTCTTCCAACGTAAAAATCTATCCTTAGCGAATCAACATCATATAAATTTTGAGAGTAGTAATAGTCCGTGCGTGTTGTATCAGTCAATGGATAACCGGGAATACTGGGAAACTTATCGTTCGGAACTTTCGACAAATCTCCAGCGAGGAGAAAATATTTTGGTTGAGGGGTTTGCCAGAAAGTTCCGGCATAACTGATAAAGTCGCGAATGTTCTCCTGCTTTGTCCCGTAGGAATAAAACTCTTGGAAAATTTGTTGCGTATCGGTAATCAGAACGGTGAAATTGCGAATGGTTTCTTTGTGGGTTTTAAATTGTTCACAGGTTTGAACTAACTGCGGGACAGTGATAATGATGTAATCGTATTGATTCGTCGTATCACGTAAAGAGATGGGTTGAGAATAAGTAGTCGTACAAAAAAGGACTACCGATATGATGAAGTGTTTCACAGTATTACCTCGAGTATATATAGTGAATGATATATTGTTACAAAAAAAGGTAAACCTACTTTACAATAAACACTCTCCTTTCCACAAATACAACCCCGTTCGTTCGTCATATTCGCGCACACGTTGCTCACCTTCAAACTCATCAATGAACACTTCACACGCAAAAAGAATTGTGTCGGGAAGTAAATGACCGGAGAACGTTTTGCCTTCAATATCAGAAAGTACGAGATGAACGTGGACAAATGGTTTAGCATCGCGAAGGGAAACATTGCCGAAGCAGGAAAGGATTTCCATCGGCGAGGGAAACTCAAGCGGGAGGTATTTTTTTTCGGATTGAGAGTAGAATGCGACTTTTGCAAACGTGGTTGCGCCCAAAGCAGTTATGCGACCAAGAGAAATGTTTTCCTCCTGAACAATTTGCGTTAAACCGTTGTACAAATCTGCCCCAAACGGAAGTTGCCCCATTACTGTACGCTTAATATGGTAAGAACTGCGTACCATTTTTTAACTGCCTTTGAAAAAAATTATTGCGAAGGAATCCGCCAACCCGCATCTTCTTCATACACTACCTTTATTCGTTTCTTCACCGGCTCTTTGGTATCAGGAAGTGTTAGCAGACAATCAACAGCGCCTTCATCTCCGCGTTGGTCTGAATCTACAAACTCGAATCGCGCACGGTTTTCCGTTATCTTATTAATAACGGTGCTTAACGCCGAGGTATAATCTGATTGTTGCTTCAAATCTTTTTGAAGATCTGTGGTGAGAAGTTTTACCGCCTCTTCATCTTTGTTCTGCCCCGCTAATGCAAAAAATTTTATGACGACATCTTCAGCCGCAGGACCGCTCTCGCAAGAAGGGAAGAGTAAAAGTCCGCTGATTGTTATGAGTACAGCAAACAGTGTGCGTGTGGTAGTCTGGTAAAAGGCTTTTTGTTTTTTGATAAATGTTACAGTATTCACGTGTTTCCTCTTTCGAATGTGGATAATATGCGGGTCAAAAATAGTAAAAAAGAAGTTCCTTCGCAACGGTTTGAAAAAATTATCTTTTTTTTGTTAACGCCCAATAGAAATGTCAGTGTTTTCAGAACTTGGTAACCGAATATTCTTGAAGGATTACCACAATGACACTGACCATGACTCCCAAAGAACTTGACCGTATAAAAATCATCAGCCGCATTACCGCCGGCACATTAACCATCGCCGAAGGAGCAACCAGTCTCTCGCTCAGCGAACGTCAACTGTATCGGATTCTCCACGGCTATCGCATAGGTGGAGATGCTGCGCTGTTGCATAAACTGCGCGGACGACCATCCAATCGGGGATTCGGCACTGCACGGTTCACAGAAATTATCCATCTCTATCGCACGCACTACGATGATTATGGACCAACCTTATTCTCGGAGATGGTTGCACAATATCATAACATCGAAATTTCTGTTTCGACCACAACACGATATTTACGTCGAGCTGGTATCACCACTGCCGAACGAAGAAAACGTCCGCATCGAAAAAAGCGGGAACGTCGCAGTGCCATTGGCGCTCTCGTGCAATTTGACGGCAGCGATCACGATTGGTTTGTCCGAAGGACTCCTTTGGAGAAGGACGCGGCGAGCGGTGCACGTTGTTATGTGCCATTGATGATGCGTCGGGACGCGTGTTCTTACGCTTCGCTCGTTCAGAAAATGTGCATGAGGTGTTTGTCTGTTGGCGCATGTATATCGAACGCTACGGTATTCCGGCAGCGATTTACACCGACTTTGGTTCCGTCTATCAAACAAGCGATAAAAAGCAAACACAATACAAGCGTGCGATGGCGGCATTACGGGTCGAATGTATCTTTGCGCATTCTCCCGAAGCCAAGGGACGCGTCGAACGTTCGCACCGCACACAACAAGACCGTCTCATCAAAGCGTTACGCCGCGAAGGAATTTCCACGATCGACGAGGCAAATCGCTTTTTAGAACTAGCCTATCTGAACGACTTTAACGCAAAGTTTGCTACAACCGATGGACTTCCCGATGTGCACCGGGCAGCAACCGGCTACAATCTTGATAATATTTTTTGCCGGGAAGAAACACGCCACGTCTATAACGATTGGACCATTACGCTCAACGCGCACTATCTGCAACTTCAACGCTCCGATGCGCCACTTCCACCGCCGCGAGCAAAAGTCATTGTGCGACGATGGCTCGATAATTCCCTGCATATTTTCTGGAACAACAATGAACTTGCGTTCACGACACTGAAAGAAAAGCCAACGCCGTTTCCACGGCTGACTTGCCACCCCCCGTCAAGTCACCCGTGGAAACGTAAATGGGCTATCGGAAAAGCAAAATCCGCGCAACCATGGAAATCTGCTTCTCCACCAAAATTTGTATCTTCACCCTGACATTTCTATTGCAATGAATCTACTGACATTTCTATTGGTGTTCTACAAAATTATCTTTTTTTCCTATATGCCTGTTTTTTTACCCCACGAAGATTGCATGGAATGGAACCGACCAGCGGAATGTATCTCTGCAAAGACAAAATTTTCGGTTAAAGAAGACAATACAACAACTAAATAAACCCGTTCATTGAAGCATTACCAGAGTCTTCGAAACCGAACTTCAGGACAATATCTTTCTATTTCAATAATGAGAACAAGGGAAGATGAAAATTTCAAGGTTGACAAATTTCTCTTTCGATTATAATGAGACTCTTTTCTCCTATTCTGTGTAAATGAATAAAAAATTCCTATTTTCCGCTACAATAATTTTCTCTCCCGCTTTTTTGCCCTTTGGCATACAAGTTGTATTGGTTAAACACAACAAGCATTTTTTTTTTGAAAGGTAAACTTTATGAAACTCATTACATCGCTCCTTACGCTCATTCTTCTTCTTCCATTGTTTGCTTATGCGCAAAATTATGCCGGTTCACAATACTGCCAAACTTGCCATAGCAATTCCGCTATTGGTGGAACTCAATACACCATCTGGGAAAAATCGCTTCACTCGAAAATTCATCTTGTGGCAACGGATTCTTCAATTCGTCCCTTGAATTCATTTGTTAGCGGAGAACAGATTAGTATGGGCTCGAGTTACAATAATGCAAAAGTAATTTTGAGCAAAAACGGAACCGATTTCTTTGCACAAATTGGCGTGGGTGGAACAACTTATAAAATTACATACACCTACGGCTACGGATGGAAGCAACGGTATCTCGTGAAAATTGATACGAGTTATTATATGCTCCCCATTCAATACAATTTGGTCAAGTACCTTGATAACTCCAGTGGTTCGTGGGCATCGTACAATACTGGTAATTGGTTCAATAGCGATGGAACGCCGAAACCCATCAACAATACCTTCCGCTCAAAATCGTGGGATAAAAATTGTATGGGATGTCACGTAACCGGCTACACGGTGGAAAAAGTTGTACAAAACAACGATACCTCGTGGGTGGGAAAGTGGGCAAACAACAGCAGTGGCCTCAATATGACCGTGGGGTGCGAAGCGTGTCACGGACCGAGCCAATCACATTCGGGTGGACCTTCCGGAACGGTGAATCCAAACAACCTCCCCACCAAAGAAATGAAACTTGAAGTGTGCGGACAATGTCATAATCGTTCTTCATCGTGGCGCGGCGCAGGACTTGTAGGAACGCACGAATATCCAAAAGATGAAATCAATAATCGCTACTTCAAACCGGGCGATACACTCGCACACTTTTTGAATTTAGCCACGCCGGGAAATCAAACAGGAGGACCGGGAACGTGGCCGGATTTAAAATCTGCCCGCCAGCATCATCAACAGTATCAGGAAATGCTTGGCTCGAAACACTACGATAATGCCTTTGTAGAAATTACCTGTTTCACCTGTCACGTTTCTCACAAAGAAACACCGAATAAACATCAAATCGTAGATACAATGAGGGTGAGTTCTGACGTGTTTGCGGTAAAGAATGAAGACAATACGCTTTGTCTTTCTTGCCACGCTACCCATGGACCGTTTGCAACAATTCCAAAAGCATGGGTAAAAAATCCAACGGTATATCACGATTCGATTGGAGCAGTTGTTAATCAACATTCGAAACACAATTTGTACGACCCGCTCAATACAATGACGAGCGGCGGGCTTGGCAGATGTTCGAATTGTCATATGACCAGAACCGCAACAACAGCGCGTTCCTACGATATTGCAACCCACACGTTTTCACTTGTATCGCCGTACAACACCATCCAATATGCCGGAGTAACAACACCGACACAAGGAATGTTGAACACCTGTGCTTCTGCGTGCCATCGCAATCCTTCAGGTTCAACGGCGGCGGCTCCTTCGTTCGGCATTTACGACTCGACATTGACAAAATGGAACGAAGCCTCCGACCTCGCTCTCGCTGATACGTTATGGCGTTACTATCAAACGTGGGTGAGCGTAAAAGAAATTACACACGCGGTTCCCGTATCATTTTCGCTTTCACAAAACTATCCCAACCCGTTCAATCCTTCGACGAGAATAACGATTGAAATTCCCAAACAAAGCAGTGCGCGTCTGGTTATTTACAACGTGAACGGAGAAAAAATTGCAACGGTGATGGATGATGTGTATAACAAAGGAAGATACGAAGTTACGTGGAGTGGGAAAGACGATTTCGGGTTCCCTGTTTCCAGCGGAATTTATTTCTACAAACTTGAAGCGGGAACATTTACGATGGCAAAGAAAATGCTTCTTTTAAAGTAAAGTTAGGTTAAGAACTATGGCGGGCAATGAAAAAATTATTTTGTTGCCCGTTCTTTTTTTTGTCAGAAATTTTCTACTTTGAACACCGATTTTTTTACACAATGAAATTGAATCCTCTTTTTCAACTTTTCCTGCTCGTAATTTCTATTCTTACGTGCGCACCATCATTGTTTTCACAATCAGTGAACGGACGGCTTACTACATCAGTATATGCATGGGAAAAATTTGACACAGTCGGAACATCAGAAAAACTCATCCGCGGTTTTCAAACTCTGCAACTCGAGGCAACACACAATAAATTTTCTTTCCATTCCTCCCTTGTCGGGGCAACCACAATTGGAGAAACATTCGGCGATGATGGAAACGTTCGTATCAATAATATTTTTCTTCGATGGAAAGCAACGGATAATTTTTTGAACGTCAACGTTGGACGTATTCCTGTGTTTGCCGGCGTTGGTGTTGGTACTGTTGATGGCGCGTTATTCAAAATAAATTTCAACTCCACCTTTGCAACTGTTTACGGCGGAAGAAATGTTATTCCCTCCCTTCCGACTCCTTCGTTTCAAGAACTCGATGAAAACTTTTTTCTCGGAGGGCATATCGTAAACACTACAGTGGAAGGAATGCGTGTCGGGGTCAGTTATACGAACCGTACGTGGGAACGAAAACAGTATTTCGCCATTCGCACTGATTCCTTGTTCAATCCGACTTCAGTATTGATTGAACCCGGATTTCGATACCAACAACTTCTCGGCGCGGATGTTCGATATGATTGCTCATCGTCATACACAGTTTCTGCACGGTATGATTACGATATGAACACGAAAAAAAATGTGCGCTTGCGTTTTGGTGGAAGGGCAGCGGTAATGGAAAAACTTTCAATCACCGCGGATATTCTTCGCCGCGAGCCGCGTATTCCGTTTCAATCATTTTTCTCGATGTTCCCCACCAACCCGATTACGGAATATGAAGGAGGAGTGGAATATGAAGTAACACCGAAACTTTTTACCTACGGACGATACGCATTTGTGAAATATGTTGATGAAAACAGCAGCAGAATAAGTTTTGGCGCAACTTCATCGTATATCTCCATCAATGTTGCACTGACGGATGGATACGCAGGAGAACTTTCTTCACTTTCCGCGCAGGGAATGTATCCACTGCTTGAACGAACTGTAATTCCCACCATTGGATTTTCGTACGCCTCATACCGGCTTGATGAAGATGCCGCTCTCGAAACTGTTTTTGCAAGTTCGTTGGGAACGATAGTACGCTTCAGTTCCGCATTTTCCGTAGATGCGCAATTGCAACTACTTCAAAATAAAGTTGCGGAAAATGATGTACGTCTATTTGCGAAGGTTAGTTATTGGTTTCATCATAGTCATTTTCACTCGGAAGAGAAGGAAACAAACGAATGATACGCCGCTATATTTATTTTTCTGTCGTTCTTGTTGCAGTTTTCCTGATTTCCATTTTTGCAAGACAACCATTTGCGAAAGCGGATGGAGAACCGGAAAACGCGCAATACCTGAAATTCTCCCATTCCCTTCATATAAAAGAACAAGGCATTGGTTGTGAGGATTGTCATACGTTGGTCAAGGCAAGTAAATTCTCAAGCGATAACCTGATGGTGAATCATGAAAGTTGCCAGAGTTGCCACGAAGAACAAATTTCCAGCGATTGTGCATTCTGCCACACAAACCCTGATGATATTTCCCCGATTCCGCCGAAGGAACGGGAACTTGTATTTTCGCACGAACTGCACACGACCAAGTTTTCGGTAGAATGTACAACATGCCACTCCGGTACTGAAAACGTCCAATACGTCTCGAACAAAAATATGCCGGTAATGACGACGTGCATCAATTGTCACACGGAAAAATCCGCTTCGAAACAGTGCGAATCGTGCCATACGAATTTTACGGATTTACTTCCGAAAAATCACCTCGTTGCAAATTTCAAAAAAGAACATTCTTCATTTGCTCGCGTGGGAATGACGGACGTTACTTGCGCAACGTGCCATACCGAAAGTTTTTGTCAGGATTGCCATACAGGAACCGAACTGAATAATTTCGGTATCGGAAAAGATTTAATGACGGAACCATCGGGGCGAAGTTCGACAAAACATTCCTCGAAACAAATGCGGTTGCAGCAAATACACGAACTCAATTACCGGTTCACGCACGGTATTGATGCAAGAGGAAAATCCAATGATTGTGCTTCGTGTCATGATAACAAATCATTCTGCGCCGATTGTCACGAAGCAGGAGGAAATATCACGCAACAAAAATTCAAACCACATTCACACTCAGTTGCGGGATTTGTTTTTCCCCGTGGTCTCAGCGCCAACGGAGGAAGACATGCTGAACTTGCACGCCGCGATATTGAAAGTTGTATGAGTTGCCACGATGTTGAAGGCAAAGACCCTATTTGCGCAATGTGTCATTTCTAACCGGAGAAACCAATGACGAAGAGATTTTTTACGCTTACAGTTTTACTTGTCGTTCCCTTACTGTTTCAGAGTTGTACAAAATTGAACAAAGATTTACCAACCCCCGTTTCTTCTGAAACAAAAATACACGAGAAAGGTTGGATTGATACGGCGAGCACAAAGTTTCATGGTAAATATTTGCTCATCAACAATTTGAATTCTGCATCGTGCAAACAATGTCATTCGTCTGGGTTTACCGGCGGCACAAGCAACGTTTCATGTTTTACGTGCCACAATTCCTTTCCGCATCCGGCGGAATGGGATTCGACATTTACAGGATTTCGAACTGATATAAAATTTCACGGAACGTTTTTACGAATGAACAACTGGCAATTCGATTCGTGCAAAACTTGCCACGGGACTTCATTCGCCGGGGGAAACCGTGTTGAGGTAAGTTGTATGAGTTCAGGTTGTCATCAAGATGATATGGGAATGCAGAAACCGCCGACAGCATGCAACACGTGTCACGGAAATTTTCGTGGAATGGAAAATGATACTTTCTCGTGGGCTCCTCCGCGAACAATTTTGGGCGATACATCAGGAACAACAATTGGTGTGGGAGCGCACCAGCCGCATTTAACGTTTGGTACGTTTTCAAACAAAATACCATGCGCAACATGTCATAATGTTCCAGCAATATATTCTGATGCGGGACATTTGGGAAGTGATAATCGTGCGGAAATTACGTTTGTTGATTCTCTTGCCTTTATTGTTACGAATGAATCAACAACTACAGATTACGACAACAGTTTATCTCTGTTTTCTCCCTTGCCGGTTTATAATAATTTAACCTCGAGTTGTTCATCTACGTATTGTCATGGAAATTTCAAAAACGGAAATCCTGCGTTCGCTCCCGTGTGGAATGATACGACGGGAGCTCAAACCGTTTGTGGAACGTGTCACGGCGATACGACGAGATCTACGCTTGCAGATAGGGCATTGCCGAAAGGAACATCGCAAGGTGGGACACATCCTTCTGCAAATTCATGCTTTGCCTGTCACGGCGAAGTCGTTGATGCCAATTTGAATTTTGTAAACAAAACCAAACATATCAACGGTAAATTGAATGTGTTCAATCAAGAACGCGACTTTTAATTTATCTCCTCCTTTTTTCCTCATCAATACGACTCGTCGCTGTTTTTTAAATTGAAGCGAAAATAATTTCTTCGTTTACAAAAGGAAAAGTATATTCCCCGCGTCTTTCAAGCGAAAAATTATGCTCAATTATATTTGGATTTCCCTCCTTGCTATCGGTATTATCGTTGCCGTTTCCAAAGATGTTTCCGATTTATCTTCGGATAAGTTTAGAAATGGTAAAGAATTGAATGTCGTTTTCAAGATGGACTCCACTTCCAGGGTGGAATCCATCTTTATTGCGCAGGAACAATTCAATCAATTCTACAACACAAGCGAAACAAACGACATTCAAACAAAAGCGGAATTACGTTTTCTCGATTCCACCAGCGGAACGATTTCACTTTTGTTAAATGAAACGTCTCCAATTATTTGGAAACAACTTTCCAAAGCGCAGAAAAAAGAAAATCACTTGTCGGGAAAAATTGCGCTTTCGGGAACACGAGCAAAGATAATTTTCGACGAAGTAAAATTTACTACAATCAACAGCGTAACCAACGATGGATTTTTTTCTTCCGCAAAGACTGCTGTAACGCTTGCCATCGGCTTAATCGGCATAATGGCACTCTGGCTCGGCATAATGAAAATTGCCGAAGAAAGCGGATTGATTGCACGGCTTGCATTGTTTTTCAAACCGATTATGACGCGGATTTTTCCCGATGTTCCTGCTGACCATCCTGCGATGGGGGCGATGATGATGAACATCTCCGCGAATATGCTGGGACTTTCCAACGCCGCAACGCCATTTGGTTTGAAAGCAATGGAACATCTCAATTCGCTGAATAAAAAAATGGGAACGGCAACCGATGCAATGTGCACGTTTCTCGTCATTAATACGAGCAATGTGCAACTGATTCCCGCAACCGTGATTGCCATTCGCGCATCGCTCGGTTCAAGCAGCCCGACAGAAATACTCGGCGCATCCATTGTTGCAACAACGGTGAATACGATTGTGGGAGTAGCCGTGGTGAAATTATTGGCGAAGTTGCCGAAGTATAAGAGCGAATCAGCATAACAATGGAAATCAAAAATCAAGTAGCAAAAAATTAAAAACAGAAATGAAAAGTCAAAAATATCAACGAAGACCAAACAAAGTAAATATTGAATTTTTGATATACATTATTGCTTGTTGATTTTTCATTTTTAATTTTCAAAACAATGCTTATCAATTTAATCGAAGTACTCTCCGTTCTCGCCATTCCTTTCCTCATACTTTTCATCGTTGCATACGGTGCAATAAAAAAAGTAAAAGTGTATGAACTCTTTGTTGAGGGAGCGAAAGAAGGATTCAATGTTGGTGTGCGGATAATTCCCTTTCTTGTTGCAATGCTTGTTGCAATTGGCGTATTTCGTTCAAGCGGCGCGATGGATTTTCTCGCCACACTCCTCGCTCCTCTCACGAATTTGATTGGCATGCCTGCGGAAGCATTACCTGTTGCGATTATGCGCCCACTTTCGGGAAGCGGCACACTTGGTTTAATTTCTGAAGTAATGAAAACGCACGGACCCGATTCATTGATTGGCAGAATGGTTTCCGTCATTATGGGAAGCGGCGAAACTACGTTTTATGTGCTCGCGGTGTATTTTGGCTCGGTAAGTATTTCCAAAACACGCCACGCGGTTCCCGCAGGAATTATTGCTGACATTGTTGGAATACTAATGAGCGTGTGGATAGTGAATTGGATGTTTGGATAAGCGTAATTGAGTGCTTGAGAATATGAGAATTGGAGCGAATGAATTTTCTTTCTAAATTTACCCAGCAAAAATAGAAATAATGTAAAGTGAAACTTCATCTCAAAGGAAAAAATTATATGACAAACCCAGAAATCGAATTCATATTTTCTTAAGGAACGTTCGTAATGATTGCTCTTATAGGCAGCGTTATCATCCTTCGTTCATGCAACGAGAAAAAAACATAACAACATTTTTACAACAAGTTTAACAAACAAATTGTCTAACGAGTTAACGAACTAACAATTTTTATGTTACAAACTAAAACATTTATACGCCTTTGGCGTAATATTTTACAATGTAGTCTACGACTATCGTAGATAGTTTTTCGCTACGTTGGAGAACTATTATATTGACCGCGAAAATCTTGAACAAATAATGAAACTTACGAACCAAGCGCTTGAAAAATTAGCCGATGTATGCATCCGACTTGGAGAAGCATCACTCATTGGAAATGTTGCTGGTTTATTTCTCGGAGGAATCCCTCGCGGAGTTGCCTTTACAGGCGGTCTCATTGGGATAGCGTTAATATTATCCGGAATTTACATTCACAATTTAGTAAGCAAGAAAGATTAGATATATGGAATACTACTACTCAATATTAGGAATATTATTACTGTTTGCATTGGTATCTATATTGATTGCCAGAAAATCAGTTAAAGAAAAAAAAGCATAAGAACATTTTTAAAACAAGTTTAACCAACTAACTAACTAACGAGTTAACAAATTTACCAGCCGTGGCGGGCTAACAATTTTTATGTAACACACTAAAACAAAAATTTTATAACGTAGTTTTTTGCTGCGTTCTAACCTGAAAACTGCTAATTTTCGAGTACAGAAAAACAAGTGATGACTACGTCCAGCAATGGACGTGGCTTCATTGAGTCTTTCTGTACGGGTATAGCAGTACCTCAGGTTAGGACATAATGTAGGTTACGTCCTTTTTTGTTTTAAAAATATTTTTTCAAAATTTTCTACATAAATTGCTAAATGCATGTACATATTTAAGAACAAGATTTTTTATTAACCGTAAAACAAGTTTCAAACTTGTCTTACATTTTTCACTCATAAACTTTATACGACAATGAAACACACAACACGACTATCAATTTTTTTAACGTTAATTTTTGCGTTTGCGATTATTGGAAGTGCGCAGGGCTTTACCGAAGTCTTTCCAGGAAGTTTAACGGGAATCTATTTCGGTTCCGTTGCCTGGGGTGATTATGATAATGACGACGATTTAGATATTCTCCTGACGGGATTGGATGATAATAATACTTCAATTTCCGGTAGTGTCAAAATTGAGTTGACATAAATTAAATTTCGTATCTTTGTTCACCTAATATTATGATAACAAAGATACATCAATGCCATGCATGCGAAAGCATTCGTCTCGTAAAAAATGGAAAAACAAA
>Ga0207952_1001042_pt1 | contig 13973 bp, 10 predicted proteins | sample SubbioR12Aug_8Ca_FD_184831 | JGI IMG/M metagenome (GOLD analysis project Ga0207952, IMG submission 184831) | Serpentinite rock and fluid subsurface biosphere microbial communities from McLaughlin Reserve, California, USA - CR12Aug_8Ca (SPAdes) | ecosystem: Environmental > Terrestrial > Deep...
CCGGACCAGGCGCATAACTATCTACCTGAGGTAATTCTAATGGCAGTTGAGATTCATTCAAAGGATAAGCAATTCCATCTTTCCATATAATCGGAAATGGTTCACCCCAATAACGTTGTCTGCTGAACGCCGCATCCCTCATTTTATAATTGACTTTTCTTTTACCAATGCCCATTTCAACGAGCTTATCAATTACAATGGCAATAGCATCTTTTAAAATAATGCCATCTAAAAATTCACTATTAGACAATGCTACATCTTTGGTTGAATTAGCTTCTTCTCCATTAAAATGTTCGCCAATAATATTGGTGATGGGAATATTAAAATGCTTCGCAAATTTAAAGTCTCGCTCATCGCCACATGGTACTGCCATGATGGCTCCCGTACCGTATCCAGCCAATACATATTCGGAAATCCAAATAGGGATTGGTCGTTGATTAAATGGATTCAATGCATATGCCCCTGTAAAGCAACCGGTGATTTTTTTCTCTGCCTGACGTTCTCTATCACTTCTACTTTTTACATAAGTAATATACTCTTCAACAGCCTGTTTTTGATCGGCTGTTGTAATTTGCTCAATCAATTCATGTTCAGGAGCCACTACCAAAAAGTCTACCCCAAAAATGGTATCCGGTCTGGTGGTGTATACGCGCAATGGAGCGTTAGTTGCAGCATCAGCAATAGCAAAATCAATTTCAGCGCCATAAGATTTACCAATCCAATTCGTTTGCATATCACGCATGGCTTCGCTGAATTCAATTTGATCTAAGCCGCTGATTAATCGATCGGCATATTCAGTAATACGCAAATACCATTGTCTCAATTTTTTCTTCACCACAGGATGGCCACCTCTTTCACTTAACCCGTTCACCACTTCATCATTGGCCAACACTGTGCCCAAGGCTTCACACCAGTTTACTTCGCCATAGCCACAAAAAGCCAACCGATATTGCATTAAAATATCTTGCTGTTCTTTTTCAGAAAAAGCTTTCCATTCAGCTGCAGTAAAATGAAGTTGATCATTAGCAGGACATTCATGAATGCTGTTTCCTTCTTTTTCAAAAGAAGCAATCAACTCAGTAATAGGGGTTGCTTTTTGGTTATGCCGATTAAAAAAAGAATTGAATAACTGCAAGAAAATCCACTGGGTCCATTTGTGGTAAGCTGGTTCGCAAGTTCTTACTTCTCTACTCCAATCGTAAGAAAAACCAATATTGTCTAATTGTTGTCTAAAATTATTGATGTTTTGAACAGTGCTGGTAGCAGGATGCACGCCATGTTCAATGGCATATTGTTCTGCGGGCAAACCAAAAGCATCATAGCCCATGGGATGCAATACATTAAAGCCTTTTAGTCTTTTATACCTGCTGAAAATATCAGAAGCAATATAACCCAACGGATGTCCTACATGCAAACCTGCACCACTTGGATAAGGAAACATATCCAATACATAGTACTTAGGTTTATCGCTGATATTAGGAACGGTATACGCCCCATTATTTTTCCAATACTCCTGCCATTTTTGTTCAATTGCTCTAAATTGATAGTCCATCTTGCCTGCCCTTTTTATTTATTTGCGTTTCTTTAACGCCTGCCCAAAAATATTCGCTTATTTTCAGGTCAGGTTTAGGGGTGCAAATGTAAGTCATTAGCCGTCAAAACACTACATTTGTAGCGTTCTAACAGTATCGCACTCGTTTATCGAAGTAGCATAAAAAGGAATAAATATTATGGCTCAAGCAGGAAAAGCATCATTGAAGCGGGGGAAACCCAATTATATCTACACCGTGGTGGGGGTAGCATTGGTACTATTAATTATGGGAATCATGGGTTGGTTTTTCCTAAATCTAAACGCAGTAGGAAATACATTTAAAGAAGATATCAGGCTGAGCGCCTATATGAGAACCCTGAATAAAGACACAATTGCCCAAATTCAGCAGTTTATTACCTCAAAGCCCTATGCCAAAAACGTGGTTTACGTAGACAAAAACACGGCAAAAGAAATCTGGAATAAAGAAAACAACGAAGACTGGGCAAAAATTTTAGACATAAACCCATTGCCTGAGAGCATTGATTTTTATGCAAAAGCTGAATACGTCAATAAAGATAGTCTAGCGGTAATCAGTGCAGATTTAATGGCCAATTATGGCAATCAAATTACCGATTTACAATACCCACAAAGCTTGGTAACCAGCTTAAATGAAAGGGCTTCCAAAATTGGATTAATCTTTTTAGTAGTGGCCATTACCCTTTGTGTAATTGTGATTTTTAGCATCGATAATACTATCCGATTGGCCATGTTTAGCAATCGATTCTTGATTAAGACGATGCAAATGGTGGGAGCAACGCAGTCTTTTATTGCACGCCCCCTCAATATCCGCGCAGTGGTCAATGGACTAATCAGTTCTGGTATTGCGATTATTTTATTGTTCTCTTTAATTGGCTGGGCCGAATCTCAGTTTCCCCAATTAAAAGGCATCAGAAATACCAACCATACTTTACTCCTATTTGGAGGATTGATTATTTTAGGTGTTGGCATATCTGTATTAAGCACTCATAGAAGTGTGTTGAAATACTTGAAAATGAAACTAGACGATTTATATTAACCATATACTATTTTAAAATAAGCATAAAGCATTTATATGAGCACGACCAATAAAACCACCCCACTATTTTCAAAAGAAAATTTCATCTTAATGCTAGTTGGTGGACTAGTGATTGCATTGGGTATGTTTTTAATGAGTGGAGGCAAGAGCGCAGACCCCAATGTATTTTCAAATAACGAAGTATACAGTAGTACCCGCATTACTGTTGCCCCAATTTTAATTGTAGTAGGCTTGTTAATTGAAGTGTACGCCATTTTTAAGAAGCCTAAGACTGCGGCTTAGCCAATGTATGTTTTAAAAACAATTGATATTGGTTTGTTCATAACCCGATAATTTATTTATGATTTTCGATAGTTGAATACATTGAATAATCCTTGAAATAATCAAGAATCTTATTATCAAACAAAAATGTCAATTCTTAAACATCATTTAATCCAAGAATTAGGGGCTAATACACGTGCTTCTCCTCGGTCTTTGTCGCCCCGAATTGCAGGGTGTGCCCCGTGTGTGGGAAAGCAAGCTTTTTTGCAAGGTTGGCTTTGTCTCTGGGTTTGTGTACCTTGCAAATGTGCTTGCTTTGACGTGGGTTATTTCTTTTTGCCTTTATTAAGTTGTTTGTTCTTTTTCGATTCAGGCAAATAATTTTCCAATGACACTATCTTCTTTCCAGTTTTCATTTCAAGGTCTCGTCTTGCTTTGCCAGCAACTGAACCACCTTGCTTAGCTACAATTTTATTTTCGATAAACCCTTTTGGGTTTCTTGTCTTTACTATCGCAGTTGTCGAAGCTTCTCCTAACATTGAAAAAATCAATTCAAGGTCGTTCATGTGGTCTCGAAGATTTTGGCTTTTAAGTCCTTTTACTTTCTTGTATTCAGAAGGTGTCAAACCAAAAGTAGCTTTTGAAATTTCTGCTGTAAGTATTGCATATTCTTTTTGCTCTTTTACGCCTCTCGTTTTCCATTCATCAGTTAGTTCTTCACGAATAGCAATGCTACGCATTCGTTTTTCAATCCAGTCGTCAGGATAACCTTTAAGTTTGTAGAGTTCTCTGGTACGTTGTGTCGCCAATTCAGGATTTTCAATTTCATCTAATCTGTCAGAACCTACTTGTGCCAACCATAATTTAAAAGGTTCTGCTTTAGGCGATGGAATTGATTGAATGATTCTTAAAAGTCCTTGAGCATTGGCACAATTAAGCTTTTGTTTGCCGCCAGCTGTGTCAACCAAAAGGGGGGTGACAAGTTGTCCCCACCCTTGCGAAAGGAATTCATCCCGTTTACGCATTTTCTTAATATAGTCAGTAGCATTTGGAGTGTCGGTTAATACCTGCACAACATCAGCTACTACAAAATACCATTTTTGGTCTGAGTCATTCCAGACTGTCCGTATTTGTTTGCTTTCAAATAATTTAATATTGCTCATACAATCCTTTATGCTTATAGCTTAATCAAATAAGTGCCTGTCAAGTTCCTTGTAAATCCTTTCAATTTCTTCCTTAAATATTGGTTCAGAAGTTTCACTAAGCCAACCGTCTTTATACCATTTGTAATACGGTGTATTAATAATTTTCCATCCGGCTCTTTGTAGGATTTCCATTCTTTCCAAATGTTCTTCTGTATAATTTTGTTTTAGTCCGCCTATGTTAAAATGATAACTGCCGTCCACCTCAACCGCTGCTGATTTTTTTGAATGTTCATTATACAAAACAAAGTCGAGTCGTTTTTGTCCGCAGCTTACAATTTGATTATGGATTGTAATTGAATTATTGCTTTTGTTACGTTTGTCAATATAGTTTGTAAGCCAATAATGTACCTGTCTTTCAAAATCTGATTCTAACTTTTCGGGTTTGAATTGAGGCAGTTTTTTTATTTCAATTTTAGAAGGCTGGTCGGTAAACTCAACACCGCCTGCAAGTGTATTGAGATAAGTATAAACTTTGTCAAATGACTGTGGAAATTTTGAGTAAATAAAATAAGTAAATGATTTAGCTCTACTTGTTGCAACATTAAATCTTTGTTTGTCTTGAAAATGTCCATGCCCACCTTTACAGTTTTCATCAAGACAAAGTGAAATGATAATAATATCTCTTTCGCTTCCTTGAAATTCTTCTGGTGTGCCAACCATTAAATTGAATTTCTGCCGTATGTCTTCGGTAAATGCTTCATTGATTTTATCTTTAATCAATTCACATTGGTCACGGATAATAGAAATAACACCAATGGTAAAACTTGTTTGGTCAACGTGTTTTGGAAAGTCAAATTGATGTTCAAACAATTCATTTTGTGTTGCTGTTGGGTTGATTAGAAACTTAATCAATTGAATTGTTGTATCTGCTTCTTTAATAACAACTTTATTATTGTTCTCCGTATCTCGTTTTCCGTTTACAAAATAACCTTTGAAACATTGCAACGCCATTTTATCAGGCGTTTCAGTCATTATTTTTAATTTTCCTTCTGTATTGTTCGGATTGTTTTCGTCTTTGTAAAAAGTCTTGCTTGTATATCGTGCCAACTGTGGTAATGAACGAAAATGCTCTTCAAGCATTACTTCACGAATTGGAAAATTATAATGCGGACTTCTGATGAAATCTAAAATACTGGCTTTTTTTACGACAAGAAATTTATCTTCTGCACCACTATACTGCAAGTAACCGCCATTGTATTTATTCCAAATCTTTTCGTCAAAACTCGTAGTAAGTCCGAAACTTAAGCCCGTTGCTTTAAGATTAAGCTGATTGTGGTCGCCTACAATACAAATATTTTTTCCTCTATAAAATACTGGTAAAACCTCTGCTAAATTTACTTGCGAAGCTTCGTCCACAATTATCAAATCAAATAAATTATGTTCCAAAGGAAATAGTTGCCCTAAGTTTCTAATTTCTGCCGTCCAAAATGGGAATAGGTTTACAATGTTTGAAAAGTTTATTTCATTCATTCTTTTCAAAACTATTTTACTGTTCGTCCAGTGCAACATTTTTCCAAACTGTTCTAAATCGTCAGTTAGATTATTATGTTGCAACGTTTTTATTAGCCTTTGTTTGAATGTAAGTTTAATAAGTTGCAACTTTAGTTTTTCTATATCTGCATCTAATTCTTTAATCAAAGACCTTAAACTTGTTTCATCATAAATTATTTTTTCTCTTATTATTTGAGTGTCTGTATAAGTTGTATTCAGGTCAATGTATCTTTCACTCAAAGTAGGAAAGCTTGATTTGTTGAACCACTCTTTCGGAAATTTGTATTTATCGGCAAGGTGTTTTTTATACTTATGCAAATAGAGATTTGCTGTAAAAGGTTTTTTCGTTGTGTTGTAAATCCTCTTTACTGTGTCGCTGGCAATTTCGTATGCTTCTTTGTTTTTAATAATTTTAAATGGATGCTTATTCGGAATGGATTCAAAATTTTTTGAAAACCTTTTAGCTTCTTCTTCAAGCAATTCATTTTTTTCTTTAAACTCTTGCTGAAATTTTAAGTTTTGAATTAGTTGCTCCTCGTATTTTTTGCGAGAAGATTGCTTGGTTCTAATTTTATCTTCTAACTCTTGAATGTTCGCTCCTAAATATGTCCATTTGCTAAACAAGCCTCCACTATGCGTTGAGAGGTTTGTAATTTTTCCAATGTATTCTTTGATTTTTCGTTTTGAATCTTTATCAAAATATATTACACCTGTTAATTCTTCATCGTCAGAAAGTAGTGGGTTTATTTTTTGATTTACAACTTCCAAAGCAGGTTGCTTTTGAGAAACAACCAAAACCTTTTTATTCATTGCTAATGCGGATAAAAGGATTGCTGAAATTGTATGCGACTTACCTGTTCCTGGCGGTCCTTGAATATAGGAAACTTCATTTTGCCAAACGTTTTGAATGGCTTGTCTTTGAGAAGATGATAAAGAAAGTGGTATCACATTGTCTATGATGTTATTTATTCTATCTTCTTGTAATGTGCCTATTGTCGTCTTTTTATCACTTAACGCATTAACCAATAATTTTTCTAAAACTGGGTTTTTAAATTCTCCTGTTTGCTCAATGTTCTCAACGAATGAATGAAGTGCTTGATAAGTTGAAAGTTGGTCTGGAATATCTGCAATAAAAGAATAGTTTGCTGGATAGAATTTTAATTTTCCTTTAAAAAGCGAATTAGCTTTATTGCTTAAATGGTTATTTATTTCAGCCTTGTAATCTAAATAGTCTTTGCTTACTTCGATGTTTTTAAATTCATCAAAGTCAATGCGTAATTGCAATAGAGCATCTTGTGCAAAATCAGATAACTTAGAAAAATTATTGCATTTCAATATCTCGTCTTCTAACTTTTCTAATACCAAAGTTTGGTTTGTAGTAGATGGCGTAAAAATATCGTCATCATCAGAACTGGATTTGTCCGAAATACTTGCAATAAGGTCGTAGTTGATATTTGCAGTATCAGCAAAATTTAAAATGATTGTATTGTCTTCTGTTTTGTCAATATCACATTGGATATAAACGATTGGGGCAGAAATCATTTTCTTTTGTTTGCTTCCACAAAGAAGTCCAAACCCAATGAATAATTTTTTGTCCTGATTTGATTTTACTTGTTCATAATACCAATTGTAAGTTTCATACTCTGCATCAAAGTTTGAGATAGTTTCTTTGTGCCTTACAATTGGATAAGCATAGCGGTTTTGTTTGTTGAAATAACATTTTTCAAAGCCATTTCGTGTAACAATTTTACGACTAACATCCCGTAAGTATCGAAGGTATTGTAAGATTCGGTCAGTATGATTCGACATAGCGGTGTTAATCTAAGGTAAGAGGGCTTTTTATTTCTTCTATTATTTTGCTGAATTTGTTTTTTACTTCATTGATTAATTCAGTCTGTTGTTTTTCTTGGGCTTGTAAAGCTGTGTCAACTTTTGAATTTATATCTGTTGATAGTTTTTGCAAATGTTGATTTGTTTCGCTTTTCAGCGTTTCTAAGGAAGATTGAGTTTCAGTTTTCAACTCATTCATTTTAGGTTCAAGCGATTCCAAAACAGCTTTCTTAGCAGCTTCAATAGCATTGTAATTATTTATATCACTTTCTTTAGCTTTTGTAATTAATTCTTCATGAACAAATTTAGAGTTGTCCTTTACTGTTGTTTGAATTTCGGTCTTTGTTGTGTCAACCTTTGAATGTGTGCTATTGTGGAAATCTTGAATTTTAAAAAGAATTTCAGTTTTCACATTTTCAACTTTTGTAGTTATTGCCTCTTCAAAATTGGCAATAGTTGTCAATGTGTTGCGATTTGATTTGAGGTTTAGGAATAGTCCCACACTTACGGCAATTAGGGTAAGGCAAGAAATAATAAGTGTTGCTATAATCATTTTTTAGTCTTTGGTCAAAAATACTTTAATTAATCAATATTTGTCTGTTTTGGTAAGCCATATCTGTTCTCTGTCTCTGGGGTGGTGGGTGGGCATGGGGCGTTGGGGCAAAAACAAATGTGCTGCAAATGTGTGTCGGCTTTTGTGCGTTGGCTTTGCAGCTCTTTTGTTTTTGCGAAGCGTTGGCTTGTCTGGTCATATGTCATGATTGACCCGTCCTGAAAAAAGTTGATTGGTTTAGTTAATTAGTACTGGTATTGGTTTACTAAGATTATTATTCCTGATATAGATTTACGTCTGACCGAACCACAGCTGATAGCGAACAAAAAGATGAGGATTTGTTCGTCTGCCAGCATAGCAGCAAACCCCATGTTGTACGTTCGCCCATCTTCTTAGTAATAGAAATACCTCGACCCAGATAAATTAAAATAATCTGGTTGGCGTAATAATAGGGATTCTATTTCAGGGGCATAGTCCCAATGCTTAAAATGATGTTCTAAATAATTTCTTGCTCTATCTAGTCTCGAATGTTCATCCTTATAACAAGAAAGTATGACCTTATCTGGCAATATATCTTTAGTTACTTCAATAAGGGAGTTCAATGATTTATGCCCGTTTGAGCTAAATTCATTGCTGTGATGTTTGGCTTCTCCTATAATTAATTTGCCATTAACCAAAGCAACAATGTCAATTTCATTGCCTGGCTTTTTTGAATGATGGTCATCGTATAAATTTAGTTGAGAATTATATTCAAAAGAATAATGGCTACGTCTAGAGCTGAGACTTATTAAAGTTCGGATTACTGCAAGGTTACCGTCCCGTTGTGTTCTAGATTGAAAAATATTGTTTTTAATAAGGTCGTTTAATTTGTAAAAGAAACTTGATTCAATAGGCATACTAAAATCTTCTAAACACCCTTTGCAACTTATTTTGTTTGACACTTCTTTCAGATGATACCAAGATATTGACGAGCATCTAGGACATTTTAATTTGAAACCTTGAAGAAAAACACCAAGCTCACACAACGTCTTTAACATCTGCTGCAACCCCAAACCTAAGTTATCTGCATTTCGATAGGCATCTTCTCTTTTGCCAAGTGGAGCTTTGTTATCTTCAAATATTTTAATACAATTATTTAGTATCTCATGAAATGAAATTGAATCACCTGCTGGCTTTTCACTAGTACATAAGCTTTCAAATATATCAACCCAAAACTTGTCGGAGAAGAAATCGTCAATAATGTCAAAATCAGAATTAAATGATCGGATAAAAGAGTTCAGTTTATTACTGCTATCATGCGGACCTATTTCAACATACTTTGTTTTCAATTTTGTTCCTTGAAAAATTGGATTTTGTATAAGTTGATTCAGGAGCTGTCTAAATTCTGGTATATTAATTTCAACTGCACCTGAGGTGTTTGACTGATTGTGGATATAAAATGAAATATTCCTTCGTTTGTTAACTCTGCCATCTACTTGTTTTACTATATAATGAGTATCGGTTGTTAGAGGGAAATGCAATAATTTTTGACTCGGTTTACCAATCTTGGTTATTTGAATATCATTTGCCCATTTTTGAGGATAAAACCCAACCTTGTCAGTGAAACTTAGTTTGGGAATAAAAAGTAAGTCTTCTTCAGAAAGAAGTGTTTGTATTGAGGTTTGTTCACCGTATTCTCTTTCAAACAACCCGCCATCATCTAAAACTTCAAAAGGAAATTTGTGAATTTCTTTATATTGGAATCTTCTATGAAATGCAATTTTATTAAGATGTTCCTTTATCACTTCTTCTACCTCCTCTTTAGATAGGGAAAGCGAAACTATATCAATTGAGCTCTCTGTGCTTAAATCATAAAGGACACCACCAAAGTATTTGTCAGGAGCTAATAGTAAAAGTTCCTCCATTGTTAGATAAAGTATATTATGGCATTGGTATAGGTGCCTATTCCAGTAATACAACAGGTCTACAATAGTTGTCTTATCTTTTGCTATCACAATCTCGAATGAATTATAATAAGCGAACTTTAGGTTTCTTAATATTTTGGTATTTAAGTTTCTCTTTGATAATTGTACTTGATTGATTGGCTTTTGCTCGTGAATAATCTGGTTAAGAGTTGGAAAGGTTTCGGGAGTAACTTTTATTTGATTAAAGGTTTTGGTAATTTCATAATCGCTAACTATTCCATTGGATGTTAAGCCGAAATTTGTCCTATAATATTCTAGCAAAGGGCTTTCTGTTTTCCAAATATCCCCAGGCATAAGTACGTTGGATTTATTTTCAAGGTGCGAAACAAAATATAAGGCATCAACCCCTAAAATATCCTCTCTTCGTGGCTCCTCGTCCAAATTAAAATAACCAGTAGGATTAAATAATCTAAGATGTTGTATTGTCTCAGGCTTAATTTCTTTAGAATAAAAAATAAAGTCTGGGTCATAGTGCTTTATTACATCTAAATATCCATCTACAATTACGCTATCTTTTACAGGTACAATCGGGTTGTATCTGCCTCCCCAGAGTCTTTGATTATGATGTATTAGCTTAATGAGTTTATCGTACGAATAACTGATGTCGACAAAAAACATATACCGAATATGTCTAGGCTTGGAAAAAACTTGGTATTGGTTCATTGGTTCGAAGTCATACTATTTTGAATGTGTGTAGGATGCTCACTAGGGTGACGTACAACGTTTATCAGCTTTCTGCTGTGCTGGTATTTTGTGGTTCGTCAGCCTGGGACAGAAGCTAATTGAAAAACTAATGTACAGGTTTTATTCAATTGTTCATCTGCGTTCGGTCAGCTGAATATGCAGATGATTAGCGATTTAATGTCGATGTTTACTCCGCCCGCCAGCATAGCAGAAAACTGCTGTTATGGGCAGTTATATTAGTTTGATTGTCTTTTTAAAATTGTCAAACTCCTTGTCAGCAGTCTGGTTTTGAGCCTTAGATTGATGGCAATTAAAGTCATAATAAAATCCATTATGCTCGGCTTTTAAAACTTTGAGTTCAACCTTGAGAGGTTCATCAATTTCAACATGTTCGAACATATATTCAGCATCAAACTCGTAGAATTTGCAACCACTGATGTTATACGGGTCATAACTCTTTGTCACTCTAAAGTCCTTTAAAATTTGAGAAGTTCCATAGTGTGACATTTCTATGAGTTCTTCAAAGGTTTCATAACCGATATTTTCAAGTTCACTTTTCGGTGTAATGTTAAGAGTTATGGTAGGTGAAAAAACTCCTTTTTGTTCAGCTCTGTCTTGATAGTATTTTGTTACTACACAAACAGGGTCGCCTAATTCATTCCAAATCTCGTCAGAGGTTTCATCTATACCTTTTCCAATGATTTGTTCTGATTTAAGTTTTCCAAAATCCTTAACCGCAATAAAGCCCCAGTCTTGCGGCTTATAAAATAAAATGCCCATCCGTTTGTTTACGTAAGCATTGTCGTTGATAGCAACTGCTTTAAGAGGGTCAACAGTTAATCCTGCCAATGCCAACCCCGTCAACCTTAAAAACTCTCGTCTGCCTATTCCCATTTTAAAGTGTCGTAGTTAATTGCCCATAACGTCCGAGGCTTTACGCAGGGTGGGGAAGGATTATTCCTGCTGCTTGCTTGGCCACTATTAACTCGATTAGTTAAAGCCAAATTACTGAAGCTCATTTGAAATACCAAAGCTGATGGGCCATTGCTAAAAGCCCAACTTGCGTAAAGCCTTATGTTATAGGCAGGCCAATTAGAGTTTAGAACAAAGTTCATCTGGTGTAAAAACAAGTACTTCACACCCTTTAAAGTCTTTTACATTTCGAGTTACAATACAGTCGATTTTATCAATAGTAGTTGCGCAATAAATCTGTATAGAATCTTCAAAATCCTTTTGCTTTGATCTTAAACCTTTTGTTAGTACTTCTGTATCAACTGAAATTATTGTCATATACTCAATTAAGCCTAAAAGAGTTTTGCGAAGAGAGCTATCATCTATAAATTTCTTTAATAAATAGTAGGTTGTTGCTATAGAATGAGATGAAGTAAAAAGTTTTACTTTTTTGTTCTCTGTGGCGCTGAAAATTTCAACAGCATATTTGCTGAAGGGCTTTCGATCGGCTAAAAGATCCACCAAAATATTAGTGTCAACGAAAATTTTTTTCATAAATGTTTTTTCTCCAAATAGTTCTGTAGCTCCTTCTTTTCATCGAAGTCCTTCGGTAATTTAACTGCACCTATTAATTTTCTTAACCTTGGAGAAATGGGTTGAGTGTTATTTTCTTGAGTTATAGTCTCAAGGTATTGTTCAATAAGTTCAGAAAGACTTCTTCCAGAAACCTTCGCATAGGACTTTGCCCGCTCAATAACATCTTTCTCAACTGTGAGAGTGAGTTTAGTTGTCATAATACGTGTGTTTTTTTCAAAGATACGTACAAAAGTTAAATAACCAAAATGGCTCGCCTATAACACTTAAAAGTACGCGTTCACTAAAATATAAAAAAGTTTAAATCAATCATTTATAATTGCGCTTTCAGGAGTAGCTGAAATCATGATACTTAAAATAACGCGATTGTCTACTTATAAATACGCAGAAGATTACCAATTTAGTTTATCTAGTGGACTTTCAATTTTTCCAATCGCCACCCTACTAACATGGGTATATAGCATGGTAGTTCGGATGCTGTTATGCCCAAGTAGGGCTTGAATGATTCTTATATCTGTTCCTGCTTCCATCAAATGTGTTGCATAACTATGTCTCAACATATGTACGCTTCCTTGTTTATCAGTTACTTTTTGTTTGGCCAAATGCATTACTTCTTGAACAGATCTAGTACTATATGCTCCCCCAAATTGGCCCTCGAATAAATATTCCTTAGGCTTATATAAAAGAAAATACTTTCTTAATGTTTCAAGTAATATTCGTGATAATGGAACCATGCGGTCCTTCTTTCCTTTTGCACCTTGTATATGTATCATCATTCTTTTGCTATCTATATTTTTTAGTTTTAAACCAACAATTTCACTTACTCTAAGTCCTGCGGAATAGCCAGTCATAATCATTGTTCTGTGTTTAATGTTTTTAATATTCTTAATTAAATCCATCACCTCCTCCTCTGCTAAAATTGCTGGCAACTTAAATGGCTTCTTTGGTCTAGGTAAATCATAAAATTCTTTCCCCCTTTCCATTACTTGTTCAAAATAAAATTTAATGGCATTTACTGTGGTGTGCACTTTTGTTTCACTACAACCTTGTTCTTTTAATAACCATAATAAATAAGATTGAACATGATTTTTATCTAATTCATTGACAGATCTTTCTTTAAGTAATCGCAACAATAATTGAAACTCATATAAATAATTTTTGATAGTATTTGGACTATATCCTTTTACAATCAGTTTATTTCGCATTGATTCGTATGCTAAAATATTGTCTTTGGATAAAGGAAATTTTACCAGACTTATTGCGGTGACTTTTTTTATTGGTTCTGTTATGTCTGTATTTACAATGCTTCTTTGTTCAAGGTATTTTCTAAGTTCATCTGTGTTCAAATAAAAATACAGAGTCGCTTGTTTTTTAAAATGTTCAAATGCCTCTCTAGTACATTTAATAAACCAGATTCTTTCTTTGTGGCACCAAAATATGCCGGTCAATTTTTTGATTGTTGTTTTGAAATAAGCTGTATTTGGCCCATGTATACTAATGCACTCTATCCCTTTATAATAGAATGGCTTTAACGCTATTGTAATCATGGATTCAAGTAAAATAAATTACGTGAGTCCAAAAACCGTATTTATACTTGATTTTACATTATACTATATATAGCAAAGCCTCCTGAGTCCCTGACATAGCTGTCATAGGTCAGTAATTACTAACAGTAGTATTAATTGGGGGAGAATATTTAAAGTAACAATTGGGGTATTGTGAATATAACAAAATTTGAGAATACAACAAAAATCAGAACTATTCATTTATTGCCATAGTTCTTCTTCTAACCAATTTTTAGGGAATCCCATCTCCTTAGTCTGCGCCAATGGGC
>Ga0207952_1001043_pt1 | contig 13970 bp, 13 predicted proteins | sample SubbioR12Aug_8Ca_FD_184831 | JGI IMG/M metagenome (GOLD analysis project Ga0207952, IMG submission 184831) | Serpentinite rock and fluid subsurface biosphere microbial communities from McLaughlin Reserve, California, USA - CR12Aug_8Ca (SPAdes) | ecosystem: Environmental > Terrestrial > Deep...
TACTGATCTATCGAAAGCGCGTAGTACACCGCGCTCCCTTCCGAAACCCACTCCGCACCGCTTTTGTACAGCGCTGCAAAAAAGTAAAACAAACCCACCTGCAATAAGTACGCAACCGACCAACCTGAGAATAACCGGAACGACTCGGGCGTCTTTGTACGTGCATCAAACGAAAACGCTGCGCTCCACGGGAGGAACATGCCAACAAAGAGTGTCGCCCTGAGCCAAAAGTCCCCACCCTGCAAGATGAATGGATTGGCATTGTGGAGCGATACCAACAACAACCACGAGAGAATCGTTGCCAGTCGCGTGCGGTACCCAACGAGGAGTGAGAGCGCCGCAATTCCTTGCAGAATAAAGAGCGCATACACGAGATACGATGGTCCTCCTGCAATGAGGTGGAGCGACCACGCCCACTCACCAGTCCAGAGCGTATGGAGGAGCGCTGATGGAAACACACCACCGTCGCCATAAAACACGCGAACATCGGGAAGGCGCGAGATGATATCAAGAAACAAAAGTGCGCCGGCACCAATACGAACCAACGCAAGCGAGCGCAAATCAATCGTGAATATCTCGGCGGTATTAAACTGCAATAGTTCCTTCCACTTCATTTGAAAAAAATTCCAACGTATCAAAAGTGCTCGACGAGAGGCGGAGTTTTTCCGCCCCCCGTCTGAGCCGCGCGGCTACCCTAGTAGCTGCACCTGGGCGTCTTGAAGACGACCTTGTAGAAGCAGGCGCCGGTCTCGTCGTGCTGGCACTCTTCGTACCGCACGCGCAGCGAAATGTCCGGATGGCACTCCCACCGGCAGATGTGGACCCGCTGAATCTTGAACACCATGGTCCGCAGCGTGCGACTGCTGTCGTCCATCATCCAGCCGTTGCGACGCCGCATCATGATGTCGTAGTGACGCTTGTTGAGAGTCACCTCGGCACAAATGCAGTCGAGGCCGTGCTGCTCGGGCTTGCCAATGCACTGTCCGTGCGTCGGCTTGCCGACAAACCGTGAAGACTCAGGGCCCTCACCCTTGGGACTGAGACCCTTCGCGGGCCCCTTGTCGACGACCGTGCCGCCGGCCAATGCCGAGCCTGAGATCAGTGCGAAGAAGCACAGACTCAGAATCACTCTCATCAGTGTGCGCATGTTGGCTCTCCTTGTGCGCGGTTGAGCGGTTCCCTCTTCGAGAACATCGCTAGCGCGACCCTACATAAATTCCGCAGCCAAGTCAACAACAAACAGACGAGGCGGCTGGCACATGACCAAGCCGCCTCGGCACCGCTTTAGCGACGCTTCTTCCGACAGAACGTCGGCCGCCACCAGGCGTGGAGACCGGGCGTCGAACAGTGGATGTCGTGCACGTGACGCGCTCGCTGCGCACCCACAGTGTGGGTATATCGGTGAATATGCACGTGACCCGTCCACTTGTTGTGGTACGGCTTCCACCGCTTCACACCACATGGGCATCCGGCTTTTGGCACAGTGGCCGCGCCAGATCCGTAGATAACGCGTACATAGTCGTGTGCGCTGCGGATCTTCACATCCGCATGAGCGGTAGCGCCGAGAACGCATACACCCACGAGAGTCGCCAAAATGGTTCGCATTGTGTCCTCTTCAGTTGCGTAGCATGCCCTGCATGCCTGCACGGAACCTACCAGAGAGTACTCGTTGACTGCAACCACAAAACACAGCATCGCCCGTATGGGCGATGCTGTGTTTTTCACCTTGGATGTTTCGGAGGTTTCCGAAACAGGCAGCACTCAATTAGGAGCGATCGATCACAATGCGAGGCATTGAACCCTTTGCATGGACAATTGCCATCGTATCTTTCGTGCCGATCTGCGAGCGAAGTGCTGCAACAATCGGAGCGACAGAAGCAACTTCTGCTGCTTCCTTTTCAACAAGAATAGGAGCTTTCGCTGCTACAACCGGCGCATACTGCTTCTGGTTCATGCCAGCAAACGCAAGCATGCCACCTTTGTAGTAGAGCATCACGTACGATGCTGCGGCTGCAAAGAGCACAAGACCAATCCAGTAGAGCGCATTTCCGAGAAGTCCACCGTCAAAACCGGTGTACGGAATCTGCGTGAGCGAAACGTACGGGTTCTTGTGAACTGGCGGAACATACGTATTCACGACGACTGTCGTTGCGCACGTTGCCTGCTGACCATTCTGACCATAAACCGTGAGCGTATACGTAGTTGTTTGTCCCGGCCATACGGTCTGAGAACCGTTCAGAGAGACTGCACCAACACTTGAGAGATATGCGCTGATGGTATTGGTCGACGTCCATGAGAGATATGCAGAGTTGACGCCATAGCCTGACGAGAGCGCGTGGTTGATCGTGCAGTACGGCGCAGGAGCCGGAGCTGCAGCAGGAGCTGCATATGCAATCGCAATTGCGGTGTTGTTGTTCGTGTTGTTGTTGACGTTCGTGTTGTTGTTCACGATCGTGTTCGACGCAGGATACTGCGGAGCTGGGCGCGGAATCGTGACTGACGGCGGAATGTACGAATACGGTTTGAACGTTGGGGTGCTGTACGAGCTACCACAATAGCTACAACCTGGTGTATAGCTCGAACCACCACAGTACGAACCACAACCATTTGAAGTCGGGTAGTACGAATCAGTTACGGTGTAGCAGTTGTAGCCACAACCTGACGATGAGTAGAAGTCGGTTGTCCACGGCTCATCAACAGCTGGCATCGAATAGAAGTCAGTCTGCCATGAATTCTCCTGTGGCATCGAATAGAAGTCAGTCGTCCATCCGGTGTCCTTAACTGAGCCTCCGAGTTCTACCGCACCACCGATGTATTCGCTTTCGAACTGCGCTGCTGCCGGCGTCGGAAGCATCGCAACGAAAAGGAACGCAATAGCAATGACTGGAATACTGCGAACAAAGTAATTAATTGTCTGCATATCTCTTGAGTAATAATGAATAATGGATAAACACGTTGTAAGTACCATGGGTCTACCACATAGACCCTGGTAGTCAAGTGCGGGGCCGCCTAGGAGCGGCAGCCCGGCACTTGTTCGCTACTTGGCGCCCCGCTGCTCGACGCAGCGGCTCTGGTGGGCGGTGAGTCTGCCCACTTTTACCTGGCGCCTTTCGAGCACCTGGCCAGGTCCGCAGTCGCGGGCCCGATCCACGTAGAACACTGCTTGTTCACGCGGATTGTTGATCAGAGGGAACTTCTGCCCGTTGACGACAACGTGGTTGTTATCGTCAATGTGGCCGTTCCGTTGGTTGGCGAACGCCACGTTATCGCACGTGACTGCGACCAAAAGAGACGCGATGGCGAGCGTTTTCAGCGTGGTCATTGGGTTTGTGCCCTCCTGTGTCTGACCAGCCTAAGTCCTACTGCAATATTAGCACACTAAAGGCACGCTGTCAAGCGGTACCCAATCATCAAAATATGGCTCAATCTATGCCTAATTTCTCCATTATCTCTGGCCCGTGGATCAGGAGGAACACCTCCCCTTCGACGATGATGGTTTGGGATTTCATGCCAAAAAAACCGTACGGTGCACCCCGTGGAACGAACATCGGGTCATTTACAATGACTGTTGCCCCATCAGAAACCTCCTCCGGATACTGAAGTCCCGGAGTAATGTCTCCCTCAGGTGTATCGAGTTTAAGTGCCCAACAATTGAGAAAGTATTTTCGGACAATGTCTTGCGCTTTTGAAGTGTCACGTTCTTTCGAGTCTCGCGCTCTCGCTTTTTTCTCTTGCTCTTCAATAAATCCGTTAGCCAATAGATTCGCAAGCGGGCGGTATTCTGACAATTTCCATGCAACACCGGCATGCGCGCGTGGCCACCATTTCTTATCCCCACCCATGGTGTATCCCACTACACTTACTGGCATCTGCGGAAGATTTGTTTGAACAATCATTTTCTTGGTGACCGGAACCACGTCTGCAAACGGCGTCTTCTTGCCCGCACGCTCGAGGACTCGCGGTTGTAATTCGGCATTGAAACCACGACTGGCAAAGTTATCGAGCCCTTCAAAATTCCCGGCAATCGTTTTTGCCGTCCACGAATGCGGCGTAATGAGCCGCGCATCGCCTTTAATGACGACGGGGACACCGTTCATGTGTGCGGACAGCTTCTCGGCGCTTGGCGCCTGTTGCTTCAGATACGATGCAACACCGACAGTTGGCCATGCATTCGGATTCAAAGCATTCGACGCCATTGGCGGGCGAACGAGTCCTAAGAGCGCACGCTGATCCTCAGGTGAAGCACCAAGAACGTTGTGAATAGATGGAACTTTCTCAAGTGTTTTAAGCACGACTTCGCTACTTCCCTTACGGAGCGCATCAACAATTTCTCTGTTGTTAGCTGCCGCATGCAGTGCCCCCGCCTGACTTTCTGCAGCCAATGCCTCCGAAAACGGGACCGAGCTCAGTGCGATATCCGTCGCGAGTGCTAATCCTCCTACTAATACTTCGCGGCGTACGCGGTCAACTGGCGCGTCATCTTTTCCTAACATTCGTTCAAGCCATTTCATGCGCAAATCCTAGCACAAAAAACCCGTGGCACTGCCACGGGTTTTTCGACTGCGCGCAGGCGCTGCTATGCGTATTCGCGGTACGGGTAGAACGCGATGTAGTACGCACCGACACCAAAGAGCGCAAGGAGGACGAGCACCCCGAGTGCGACGAGCACGTTAAATGTGAGGTAGTCATCGATACCGGTGTACGGAATTTGGGTAAGCGCGAGATATGGCGCGTTGTACTGCGGTACAGGCATGGTGTACGCCGGAGCCTGCACGATTGGCTGTTGCGGTTGTGCCGGTGCAACATACGTTTGCTGCGGAGCGGCGTACGCAATCGCAATTGCCGTGTTGTTATTGACGTTATTGTTAACGTTCACGTTGTCGTTGCGAATGACATTTGAGCCACCTGAGCCAGATGAATACGTCGGCATTGCGCCGTATCCACCAGAAACTGAATACGGATATCCTGAATATGCACCGAATCCCGTTGCCGGCATGTAGGTTGAATACCCACCGCCGCGCGGTGCAGAACCATACCCACCAGCACCACCGTATCCGTTTGTCGAAGTACCACAGTAGCTGCATCCGGACATGTAACCGCAATTCGTTCCGCAGCCGTAGCCATTATTTGTGCCGTTCGGATTATAAACGTACTCATTGCGGTTTGGATCGTACACGTACTCAGCACGCCCAGACTGAGGGTCATATACATATTCGTTACGTGAAGGATCGTACACATATTCTGGGCGACCAGGAGGGTATGCTTCCATTTCAGTGCGTGCAGCGTTTTCTCCCCACTGTGACCAAGGATAATTTGATGTGACAACGGGATTTTCGCCCCACGTCGACCAATCAGCGGTAGTAGCAGAAGGGGTTCCCTCTCCCCACTGGGACCAAGGATCCTGAGACGGCACCCCATAGATAGATTCGCCCCACGAGGACCACGGCACAGAGCCCGTTGATGCACCTTCGCCCCACTGAGAGTATGGGATGTTTTCTGCAACAATCGGCTGCTCTCCCCAATACGACCAGTCAACATTTGATGCTGACGGCACCCCCTCTCCCCAGTAGGACCAGTCTTCTTGTGCATTCGCAGATCCAGCGCTCAAAATACAAAAGAGCGCCGCAAGCGTCGCTGTTTTCAAAAATGTGTTGACGATGGTCATGAAATAGAAACGCGGCCCATCTAAAGACCGCTCATGTAATTATACTACAGCTAGTCCTAATGTCAAGAGTGCCCGGAACGCTGCTGCGTTCCGGGCATTGAGCCTTCTCTGTCGCCGGCTAAGCTGCAGATCACTCGGGAGAGAGTGTGACCACTTTGTCCCCCGTGTACGTCCCTCGCCAGCACTTGAAAGCTGAATCAGCCCACCTGTGGCACGAGCGGATTCGGAAGTCCTTCTCGCGCTCCGGCTTCGGGAGGACGATGAGCGTGATATGCATCCCGTTTTCGGTGGCGATCAGTTTGGATTTGAATCGCACCGCGTCCATCTTGTCGGCGTCCTTGCACGTGTAGAGGCCAGCAATAACCTCAGTCTCATCCTTCCGGGCAAGACTTGGTGTCATCCGTGCCTCGACGAAGTAGCCGGCGATGTTGCCGACCGTGTCGACAGGCCGCCGAACATTGACGAGTACGAACTCGGCGTCGGCCACTTGGGCTTTGTCGATCGGAATTTCGACGCACTCGCTGCGATCGACAACCTTGGGCGCCGGTGCGGCAACCTCAGCTCGCTGCGCCTCTGCCGAGAACGCAATGCACACAAGTGCAAAAATCGCCAAGAGTCTGTTCATGGCTGTGCTCTCCTGCTGTTCGCAACCAGCAAATGATCTGAAAGGAGCATGGTCGTTGCGACGACCTGTTTGTACGTGAACTGCGCGCTCACATCCAAACAGGTATTCACAAAAGTCGGGGCGGTGCACGCACATGCGCGCACCGCAACCCAACCGATTACTCAGGACAGAGGCACCAGCCTGTCCGCGAGTTGCATTTGTAAGGTACTCCCGGCGAGTGATTACACTTCCGACCGGTGGCCTCTTTCCGTCCACCAGGATCGTACTGTCCCTGGGAACTATCAGGTCCGCGGTCCGATGTAAACGGTGCGGCACTGTGCTGCGTCGGCGAAGGCCGATACCCCGGCGGGTAGTACGGAGTTCCCGGCTCCGCAAGCGGCGGGTTGTACATGTGCAACCGACTCGGATGCTCGTAGCTCGGACCCTGATGCGGCATTCGCGACTGCTTGTCGAACCGGTCCATCCAGTAATGAAGACCGGTGTAGACCTGTGCTGGCATCTGCACGCCACGGCCACAGTTACGGCCGTAGCACTGCGCATGCACGAGCGATGCCATGAGGCACAACGTCCCCACGGCGAGGAGAAGAGCTTTGACGATCTTCACTCGTCATCTCCCATGTTTGAGTTGAGCTTCGGTCGCAACGAAGCGTCGATATCAAGATCAAATTGGTCTTGCGACGACCTGGCTGGAAACAATACTTGTTTCCAATCAGGTTTTCACAATGAAAGTCGGGAGTGGCACGCGCATCCTGCGCGTGCCACGTTCCCTTGCTACTCCGGACAGGTGCACCACCCGGTGCTCGAACTATCGCACCTATATGTCACACCGGGAGCATGCGTGCACAGACGTCCAGTGGCTTTGCCTGTGCTTTGCCCTTCCTTTTGTGATACAGGAGGTTGGCGCGGTGCAAGCGTCGTGTTCGCTAAACCAGCCGTGCGACTGAGTATGCCGGTCACGTCCACTCCAGCGTTCTGGAGCGTCGACAGAAACACGAGCACCAGAACATAGAATAGGCCGACACCGAACGCCCACCGAAACACCTTGTACGAGTGCCACGGCGGCGGTGGCGCTGGCTTCTTTCCTCCTCCGGCCATTGGATTTCTCCTTCAGTTGCCGCGTTGAGGTTTGCTATCCTGAAAAGATCAGGAACGCTGGGAATAGTATATAATCTAAGCCACAAAAGTCAAGAGGCGGCTGTTTGTGCCGCCTCTTGTTCATATCGTCATCCCCGTAGGCTACCGGCGCCAGTCAGAGAATGATCCGATGACGCACGCAAGGACGGCAAACCCTACGGTCCACGCGATGTTCATCTCCCAGAAGCCCCATTTAATTACGGGCGACAATACGCCGACAAAGAGCGGGAGAAGCGGCAAGAACTCAGTGCCGCGATTCACGTACCGCTGCCAGTCCGCCACAGGACCAAAGTAGTGCTGAAGCTGTTGGATGCAAACGTAGCCGAGCGCGATGGCGCCCCACCAGTCCTTCAGCCATGCCGTCCAGCCCGATCCGAAGACCTTACTCGGCAGCAGGAGCACGACCGCGACGAGTCCGGTATAGAGTACTGAGATCGCGGTTGCTGCCCAGAACACAACGTTCGCACCAGTCGAGACAGTAGGCTCGGCTGGTGCGGCGGCAGGTGCCGCTGCGGCCGCTGGCCGCGGACCAACATGCGCCATAGTTCCTCTCCTTCTTGTTTGAAAAGTCAGGATGGTTGCGGTCCTCATGATTGCCTCCACAAGAACCTGTCCGCCAGCTGGCGGAGAGCGCCGCATCTGTGGCTAACTCTGGAAAAATTATGCATCTTTTACATCGAAAGTCAAACGAATGTCCCCGCCTCATTTTAGGAGACGGGGACATACACGATCTTTGAACGTCTAGACGTGCACGTTCCTACGCGCGACCTTGATCAATTGGCGTGGACAGGCGCGTAATTGACCGCGTTACGAACGCGTCTGTTTGTCGCTGCTGGTTCTTGCCGGCTCTGATCTGGAGGGTTAGTCCAATCACCATGGCGAGAACCGCGCCAATCAGAGCTCCGTTCATGGCTATGGTGAACATCTCGGAGCCACTGCTGTTGCTCAACAAGCCACCGAGGAAGAATCCGCCGATCGAACAAGCGCAAATCAGCATGGCGGTCGAGATCGTAACGCGACGACTGCGCCTCCGTGCGTCTTTCTGGAACGCGGCAAGGTCTTTGCTAAATGCATCGAGAAAGTTCACTCTCTGATCCATTGTGAGCTCCCTTAGTTGTGCGATCGAGATAGCCTCAATCACTCTTTGCATTATGACATGTTTTATTAATAAAGCAAAGAGGCGAGGACACGTTCACGTGCCTCGCCTCTTCTTACTAGCGTGCGTTGCTAGCCTGCCCTCCGCCTTACTAGGCGTCGACGCCCGGCTGCGATCCGCCGAAGAACCGCCGGTTGACGAGCCGCCTGATCCAGCTAGCCGTCCACTGGAACGCTATCATCGTCCCAGTGTAGAACGCCAGACTCAGGCCGATGAACCAGTTCAGCTTGTAGAGGTTCAGGCCCTGTTTGGCGCTGATCACTGCCAAGATCAGCACCGTGAGCAGCGTGCCGCCACACGAGATGGTGGCAAGCCACGACACGGCGTCCTTGCCAATGCCGAGGTCGTCGGAGTCTGCCGTCGCCGCACTCAGCGTCCAGTACAGCAGCGTGATGAGACCAATCAGGCATGTGGCAGGCGGCAGCATCCAGAGTTGCTCGTAGCTCGGCACGTCATTCGGCACCCAGTACGTTCGGACGCCGAGGTAGTAGACCGGCACCGCAATCGCCACGGACAACAGCGTCCAGAAGAGACGGCTTGTGTACACGGCCTTGGCGCTACGCCGAGCGCTTTTGGTCATGGCAATTTGCCCAGGCGCTCCGCCTTCGTGTGCCACGTGGGCACCGTGAGCAGCGTCGTTCATGTCTTCTGTCTCCTTGTAGCTACACTCGGATTAGACAGACTGACAATCGCACTATCAGCCGCTGGCGATTATACCGTGCAAATACAAAAAGTCAAACTTTGTAAGTTTGATTTTTTGTACTGAGATTAATCCAGAACTTCTTACTCCATCGCGTATGAACCGATGAGTTCTGCTTCAAGAACGAAGCGTGCGCTTTTGCCTGAGAGTGTATCGCATGTCACGATCGTAAGTTTGTTCCCCTCTTTCGACATATCAATCTGCCCCACGCTTACGTCGACTTTCTTCACGCTGATGACGCTGTACATATATTCTTTGCCGCCGCCTTCGATCATGATCGAATCTCCTGCTTTGAGTTTTGGAATGCTGTTGAATGCCTTGTACATCGGTACGCTCACAACTGGCAAGTGCGACGAGTGACCAAAGATGATCACGTTCCCTTTTTCTCCGAGGAGGGCAGAATCGACAAAGCGAGCAGGGCCTGCTTTGAGTAAGTCGAACAATTCTTCAGTGTCGCGCGTCTCCGGGTTCGAAACCGGAAGGTCCATACCGACTGACGGAATGCGAATGCGTGAAGGTTTTGCAACACCAGAAACAGGCGTGGTGATTTCAACTGGCTCTACCTCATCGCCCAGTTCTGGAAGGTCGGCAATCGCGAGTGTGCGCGCCTGCCCGGCCAGGGAACGCGGTTCGGTGCCATCCACGTAGTATGGGACAAAGCCGACAGATTCTGCGGCTGAAAGGGTGAGGATAAATACCATTACCGTGACGGCAAAAAAGACGCTTTTGGGTGCTGCGCGTGCTGGCAGGCTATCTGTCTGAGGAGTTTCTACCATGGGGTCTATTATACACCATAGAGGGTGGCTTGTCAAACGGTAGCGGGTATGGTATAGATGCGGCCATAGCAGCCTAAAAACTCATATGGCCGAACCACAGCAATCCCCGGGACTCCTTGCAAATATCCTTGCAGTTGCGGGCTTTTTTATCCTCATCGTCATCATCGTCTGGGGGGCCTACCACCTCCTTCGACTCACCGGTAGCGGCATCTCGTCGATCTTCTCCCGCTGGGGCTCTGATAGCTCGATTACGCTCTCAACACCAACGTCCCCGGTACCATCAGGCCGCGCATTCACGCTGTCATGGCGCCACCAAGCAGATGAGGCTGGTTCATACGCACTCGTCTACCAATGCAAACAAGGCTTCCGCTTTGACACGTCGTCGAACGGCACTGCAAGCGTCATCCCCTGTGGTTCTGCGTACACGATTGGCAGCGGCACCTCGGTCTCGCTGATTCCAATTCTCGCAGCGTCCAGTTCGCTCGATGTTCCGCTCAGCGTTGTCTTTATGCCGACAGCAACATCAACGTCGGCAAACCGCCCGCAGGGCACTGCAACAATCACGGTACTTCCTGGTGCTGCAGCAACAACGACGCCAACGAATACGAAGACGGGAACAAAAACAGGCACTAAGACCGGTTCAAGCGATGGAAAATCAAAGTCAGGTATCGCAGATCTCTCGGTTCGCATCCTCGCTGTCGGTGTGATCGACCAGTATGGCGCATTCGTACAACGCCAGCCAATCTCGCCGAACGAAATTACTGCCGTGAAGTTCGACATCGCAAACTATGGTTCAGCATCAACCGGTTCGTGGTACTTCACGGTCAATCTTCCGATACAAGGTACGTACACGTATGCGTCCCCGATCCAAATGAACCTCTCTCCTGGCTCGCACATCGAAAACATCCTTCGTTTCGGTCCACTGAATCCGGGCGGCGGCGCGGTTTCAATTTCTGTCGATTCGACGTACCGAGTTGCGGAATCAAACGAAGGCAACAACACTGCATCAACGTACTTCAGTGGCGGCTCATGGCCGTACCAGTACTCGCAACCGTACGTGTGGTAACACGAACACAGCAGATATCTAAAAACGCCGCGCTCTGCGCGGCGTTTTCACATTTTAGCTTGCGTCATTCGTGGCGATGGAAATGCGAAGATACGTCGCGCGTCCTTCAGGGCTGCAATGATGCGATCACGTGGCACAAAGGCTTTTATAGCAAAATCTCGGTCTCGTCCGTCGATGTTTTGAATAGGGTGAACGGCCCGCGAGACAATCCCCGCGAGCCGCCATGTGCCGCCGACGTACATATCAACGGCCGAGCCAGATGTGCCTTGATCATACATATGCCATGTATGACGATTTGCTGGTGTAGGCGTGATGCGCGTGCCGCGAGTATCTCGCTCGTCAGCTTCGCCTCGGTCTGCAATGTATGCATACAGCGTCAATAATTCCTGCCGCGCCGCACTATTTGGAGCAACCCTGTCGGAGAGCCATGCGGCATGATTCGCTATTCCAAACTCCTCTTTTACGCCGGTTTCAATACGAGGCCCGAATGGCTCGGACGCATCAGGGTCAAACGCCCGTGACACAACAGGCGCACCTTGTAACTTAAAATCTTGCGGCAGCGGAGCGTCTAAATCTTCAACGTACCGGAGATTGACCCCGATGCGTCTCAGGTTTTCTTTTGAGATTTCGTAGAAACCGACGTCGTCCCCACCAAGGGAGCCTGCAGCAACGCGAACCTGACTTCGCGGATCGATTGCATTGACGATATGCAAATTGGTCACAAGAAAATACTTTCCACCTTGTTGCACTGCCACTCCCTGACCATACTCTTCCTGCGCGCTGCGACGAATGGATTCTTGTTGTATTGACCCTAATGCTTGTGTCGTTGGATTAGCTATGCCTTTTGTTAGCCATACGTTACGTTTATCAGTTATGTCTCGAATGCGTTGTTTCGTCTCGTCATTCAGCATGTCGAAGAAACACTCAGGATGATCGGCCAGGTTTCGTAGTGTCGCAGCATTTCCCAACAACTGCGGTTCGGTTCGCAGACGCGTTTGGTACGTATCAAGTGCGGTGCGCCAAAAATTCATATGCCGGCCTTCGTCCAAGATCTCATCAAAGTCTCTCTGGACCTTCTGTATCTCTGCATTCCAACTCGATGTCTCAGGGGCTTTCGGCGCCTGCCAGCTTGATGTTTGCGGCGGTTTTTTGCGAGGGCCCTTTGGGGCGCTTTCTGCTTTTCCAGCTGTCGCAGCAAGAAGAGACGCAGCTAGCGCCAACTTCAATGCCTTTCGTCCTATTCTCTCTCCCATCGGGACATTATACCTGGCTCTGGAGGAGGCTAAATGTCCAACGTTGCCTCTTTAGCATGTGACTGAATGAACGACTTGCGCGATGGCACGTCGGTACCCATGAGGATGTCGAACGTGCGGTCAGCATCTGTGGCATCCTCGATGGTCACAAGCTTGAGGACACGACGCGCAGGATCCATAGTGGTTTCCCACAACTCCTCAGCGTTCATTTCACCAAGACCTTTGTAGCGTTGAATGGAAACCTTCGGTGTACGCTTGCTCTTTGTTTCTTCAACTTCAGGATCTTCCTCGACGCTTTCTTCCGTTTCAAGCGGTGTATCGGTCCCGGCAATTTTAATCTTTTCGTCGTCGTTATAGGCATAGAAAATCTCTTTGCCCTTGCGGATTTTGTACAAAGGCGGCTGTGCGATGTAAATAAACCCGCCGTCCAAAATCGGCCGGAAGTGGCGATACAACACCGTGAGAAGCAGCGTGCGAATGTGCGCGCCGTCGACGTCGGCATCGGTTGCGATGATGATCTTGTGGTAGCGCAGCTTTGCTATATCAAATACGTCGCCAATCGCGGTTCCCATGGCGATCACTAAGTTTTTGATTTGCTCCGAAGCGAGCATTTTGTCGAGACGGGCGCGTTCGACATTGAGGATCTTGCCCCTCAGAGGCAGAATAGCCTGTGTGCGGCGATCTCTCCCCGTCTTTGCAGTACCACCTGCAGAGTCTCCTTCGACAATGAACAGTTCTGCTTCTTCAGGATTGCGCACTTGGCAGTCGGCGAGTTTGCCGGGAAGCGAGAGGCCTTCGAGAGCGCCCTTGCGAAGAATGGATTCTTTTGCGGCTTTTGCGGCTTTGCGCGCCTTCATTGCGAGCACTACTTTGCCGATGATTGCCCGCATATCGTCCGGGTGTTCTTCAAGAAACGCAGCAAAGGCTTCGCCAAACACCGTCTCGGTTGCACCACGGGCCTCGACTGATCCGAGCTTTGCCTTGGTTTGGCCTTCAAACTGAATTTCACGAAGTTTTACGGAAACAACGGCAGTGAGACCCTCAAGCACGTCGTCTCCGGTGAAGTTCTCACCTTCTTTACCTCCTTGTTTGCTTGCGTTGTTGAGCGTGCGTGTGAGCGCAGTTTTGAAGCCGGTGATATGCATGCCGCCTTCTGAGGTGTAGATATTGTTGGCAAACGCCGAGATACGCGCAGAGATGTCGTCGACATACTGGAGCGCAACCTCCACCGTAACGCCGTCTTGTTCTTTTTCGACGTAAAAAATGTTCTTGTGGACGGGTGCTTGGTAGCGGTTTTGGAACGACACCAATGACTTGAGGCCACCTTCAAAATAAAACGTCACCGACGGTGCGTCGATCCCTAAATCGCGCAGATAGAACACAGACTCGTCGTCAATTTTTTCAAAACCGCGCAAGTCCATGATCGAGATGCGCATGCCTTTCACGAGATAGGCTTGCTGGCGCAAGTGCGAGACAATCGTGTCCCAATCAAACTTCACTTCGTTAAAAATGCTGGCGTCCGCCTCGAACGTAATGATCGTCCCGTGTTCTTTCGATGCGCCTTCTTTCTTGGTTTTTCCGATCGGCTTGCCACC
>Ga0207952_1001044_pt1 | contig 13970 bp, 10 predicted proteins | sample SubbioR12Aug_8Ca_FD_184831 | JGI IMG/M metagenome (GOLD analysis project Ga0207952, IMG submission 184831) | Serpentinite rock and fluid subsurface biosphere microbial communities from McLaughlin Reserve, California, USA - CR12Aug_8Ca (SPAdes) | ecosystem: Environmental > Terrestrial > Deep...
AAGCCGATCGGCAGCTTCCTCTTTTCCGGCCCGACCGGTGTCGGCAAGACTGAAGTCGCCAAGCAGTTGGCCTATTGCCTGGGCAACGAACTGCTGCGCTTCGACATGTCCGAATACATGGAGCGCCATGCCGTTTCGCGCCTGATCGGCGCGCCTCCGGGCTACGTCGGATTCGACCAGGGCGGCCAGCTGACCGAAGCGGTCACCAAGAAGCCTTATTGCGTGCTCTTGCTCGACGAGATCGAGAAAGCACACCCGGACGTTTACAACATCCTGCTGCAAGTGATGGATCACGGCACGCTGACCGACAACAACGGCCGCAAGGCCGACTTCCGCAACGTCGTCATCATCATGACAACCAATGCCGGACAGGAAGCGATCCAGAAGTCCAACATGGGCTTCACCACCACCAAGCAGCATGGCGACGAAATGATCGAAATCAAGCGTCTGTTTACGCCCGAGTTCCGCAACCGGCTCGACGCAACCATCTCGTTCAAGGCGCTCGATCACGAAGTGATACTGCGCGTTGTCGATAAGTTCCTGATGCAACTCGAGGAACAGTTGCACGAAAAGAAAGTGGAAGCCATATTCACCGATGCGCTGAAAAAACATCTCGCCGAGCACGGCTTCGACCCGTTGATGGGCGCACGCCCGATGGCACGCCTGATCCAGGACACCATCCGCTCGGCACTGGCCGACGAACTGCTGTTCGGGCGCCTGTCAAGCGGCGGTCATGTCACGGTCGATCTGGGCAAGGACAACAAGGTGAAACTGGTCTTTGAAGAAGTGGCAGAAGCCATCGTTTGAAGCACACATGAGTTTCAAGACCCCCGATCTTCTGGATGCCAACGAAGGCCTGACCCGTGCCGGCACGGTTCGCGTTGTCACGCCGATGTTTCAACGTTACGGCGCGCGTTCGTCTTTCAGCGGTCAGATCGTCACACTGAAACTGTTTGAAGACAACTCGCTGGTGCGGCTGGCGGTTGAGGAACAAGGAAAAGGCAAAGTACTGGTGATTGATGGCGGCGGATCCTTACGCTGCGCATTGGTCGGCGACCAGCTGGCCATCCTCGCGCACAAGAACGGCTGGGAAGGGGTAATCGTTTACGGCTGCATCAGGGATTCCGGGGACATCAACCAGATCGACATCGGCGTCCGCGCCCTTGATACCCACCCGCTGAAGAGCGTCAAGAAAGGCGCTGGCGACCGCAACATCGACGTCAGCTTTGGCGGCGTCACCTTCACGCCAGGGGAGTGGCTTTACGCAGACGTAGACGGAATCATCGTCTCACCATCGGCGCTGACCTGAGCTTGCCGGGTGCGCCAGCGGCGCTACCCGCTCACCCCTCCAATAGAACAGCCGTCTGGCAACCAACCCGCACGTTGCCCCAATGGATGCCGCCGACGTAAATCGGCATGGCAATGTCGCACATCAACTCGCCGGTATCGCGGATGTAGGTTTGCAGAAGGAGCGGCGCGGTATTCCGCGCGGCCCTGATTTCGGTCGGCGCCTCGAACTTGCGGCGGGTACGATTGCCGACCAGATCCTTCTGATAATCGCCGGTCAATGGCTGAGAAAACTTGGCATTGTGAGCGGTCAGATAGCCATTTATATCAACACCAACCGCATAGACACCACCTTTGATATTGGCCAGCGCTGCATCGAGCATTCCCTGGCACTCGCGGATGTAGTCCTCGTCATAAGCGACCTTGAATTTTTGCGGACTGGTTTTCGGGATCTGTTGATAGTTACGATCCATGACATTGATGCCGCGCTTGCGCATGTCCTCCAGCTTGCTCTGCAACTCATCCCGGAACTTGCGTACAAAATCCACGTTGTAGTCGAATGCGCCCCGACCGATCTTGAAACTGGACACCAACTCCTGTACCGACTCGGTCGCCTTCGACAGCCCCTCGGCGGACCTTTCGGAGTTCGCCATATTCTGTGACACCTCACCTGACAGGGTATGGACAGAACGCATGTTTTCGTGAACCTGGGCATTGGTTGCCGTCAGCTGCTCCATCGCAGTAGCAATCTGGATCAATTGATCGCTGGTTCCCTCGAAATCCCCCACCATCTGCCGGAACTGATCCGACGAACGTTCAACCACTTCGCGCGTCTGGCGGATATCGACGTTGATCACTTCGTTCTCGCTTTGGGTATCCTGCACCAGCGAGATCATTCCCGTAACACTCTGCGTGATTTCCAGCGTCGCCACATTGACGCGTTCGGCCAGCTTGCGCACCTCGTCGGCGACCACGGCAAAGCCGCGCCCCATCTCACCGGCTCTCGCCGCTTCGATCGCGGCATTCAACGCCAGCAGATTGGTCTGATCGGCGATGTCCCGGATCAGCGCCGCCATCGTGCGGATGCTGTCGGAACGCTGACTGAGGTTGGCAACGGTGTCGTTGAAGCGCGCCAGTTTCTCGCTGACGGATTGCACCTTGCCGACGACCTCGAGCATTTCTTGCAGGGAAATCTTGGCATTTCCCAAATTCACTTCGGTGGAATGCGAGATGCGCTCAGTCGATGTAGAAACCTCAGTGATCGCCTGCGTCGCCTCGTTGCTGGCGGTAAACACCGCCTCCGTCAACTCGCCCTGACGTGTCGCACGCGTCGAGGTCTCGCCGACGCTCTTGCGCATGATCACCGCTTCGCGCGCAATACTGACGCTCATCTTGCGCACCTCGCCGATGATCTGTCGCATCTTGTCGGCAAAACGGTTATAGCTTTGTGCCAGATCGCGAAACTCGTCGTACGTGGTGGTTGGCAGATCACGCGAGAAATCACCCGCACCCGTCGCAATTTCGTCGAAAATCCGCGCGATATTTTTCACCGGACGGACGATCAGGTAGCGCAGATAAAGTATCTGCAGGACATTCCAGGCCAGGGCGACAAATGTAAGAGCAATCATCCAGAACAAGCCCTGATCAAATGCTGCCGTGATCGCACCTATCGCTTCGGCATTGGCGCCGGAACGATTCAGTATTTCAAGAATTGAGCCTTTCTCATAGATGTACACACCGAGGTAGACGAGATCGATCAGGAACAGCAGAAGAAAACTCATCAGTTTCTTGGTAAGCGTGTTCCAGATAGTCCTTTCCGACCATTCGTACAACTCCCCCAAAGCACTCATATCATCTCCAGTAAAACTCAATTCAGATCGCGCAGATTGTAGCAATCTGCAGCCCGTCGCGCTCTAGTTATTGCCAATGGCTAGAGAACGAATAAAAAACTGACTGGACAAGCGAGACCTCACATCAACAACCACACCGCCGGCAAAACACTGATTTCATTTCACAGGCCCACACAACGTTTCACATCGTGAAACAAAAAAGCCAAGCCAATGATTTTCATGAGCAAAAAAATATCTTATATCTTATATAAGAGTATTGCTGGCAGGCAAAAACCACTCTATACTGCATTTCATCGACCGGCCTGAAATTGGATGTAAATGCAACTTCAGGGCGGCGTATTTCCCCCATCGCACTTCGTGACTTTTTGTGAGGACAAACATGAGCACTCGTGAACAGCAGATCGCCGCCCTGGAAAAAGACTGGGCTGAAAACCCACGCTGGAAGGGCATCAAGCGCCCCTACTCCGCAGCCGACATCGTCCGCCTGCGTGGCTCCGTGGCGATTGAATACACCCTGGCCCGCCGTGGCGCCGAGAAATTGTGGAACCTCGTCAACAACGAACCCTACGTCAACTGCCTTGGCGCACTGACCGGCGGTCAGGCACTGCAACAGGTCAAGGCCGGCATCAAAGCCATCTACTTGTCGGGCTGGCAGGTTGCCGCCGACAACAACGAATACTCGGCGATGTACCCGGATCAGTCGCTGTACCCGGTCGACTCCGTGCCGAAGGTTGTCGAGCGCATCAACAACGCTTTCACCCGTGCTGACGAAATCCAGTGGTCCAAGGGTGCAATGCCTGGTGACAAGGGCTATATCGACCATTTCGCACCGATCGTGGCCGATGCCGAAGCCGGTTTCGGCGGTGTGCTGAACGCCTTCGAGCTGATGAAGGCGATGATCCGCTCCGGCGCTGCCGGCGTGCATTGGGAAGACCAGCTCGCTTCCGTCAAGAAGTGCGGCCACATGGGCGGCAAAGTGCTGGTGCCGACCGCCGAAGCCATCCAGAAACTGGTCGCTGCGCGGATGGCCGCTGACGTCTGCGGCGTGCCGACCCTGGTGATCGCCCGCACCGATGCCGAAGCGGCCGACCTGCTGACCTCCGACTACGACGCAAACGACAAGCCCTTCCTGACCGGCGAACGTACTGCCGAAGGCTTCTACAAGACCAAGAAGGGCATGGAGCAGGCGATCTCGCGCGCAGTGGCCTACGCCGAATACGCCGACCTCGTGTGGTGCGAAACCGGTACGCCGGATCTCGAATTCGCCCGCAAGTTCGCCGACGCCGTGCATGCCAAGCACCCCGGCAAGATGCTGGCCTACAACTGCTCGCCGTCGTTCAACTGGAAGAAGAATCTGGACGATGCGACCATCGCCAAATTCCAGAAGGAACTCGGCGCCATGGGCTACAAGTACCAGTTCATCACACTCGCCGGCATCCACTCGATGTGGTACAACATGTTCGATCTGGCGCAGGACTACGTTGCCCGCGGCATGTCTGCCTACGTCGAGAAGGTTCAGGAGCCGGAATTTGCGGCCCGCGACCGCGGCTACAGCTTCGTTTCGCACCAGCAGGAAGTCGGCACCGGCTACTTCGACGATGTGACGACCGTGATTCAGGGCGGCGCCTCCTCGGTAACCGCGCTGACCGGTTCGACCGAAGAAGAACAGTTCCACTAAGCAGCTGAATTTGCAGCAAAAAAGACCGCACCGGGTGCGGTCTTTTTTTTAGCCTGCGGCGAAAAGAACAGCCAAAAAATTTTCAGATCCGCCCCAAAACGGCAATTGCATGGGTATAGTTGCACATCAAACAGTTTTACATCAATTCAAAAACAAGAAATACTGCGCCTGCGAGAACCAAGACAAGAAAAAATAAATTTGCAGTTTCATGCAACACCAAGAGCCAAAAATGGCCGAATGAAAAACTTTAGGAGAACAGCATGCCTACCATTATTGGTGTCGCACGGGAGTTAAATCCCGGCGAACACCGTGTCGCACTCGTCCCTGACGTCGCCAAGCGTTTTCGCGCACAGGGTGCGGAGATCCTGATCGAAAAAGGCGCCGGCGAAAATTCGGCCTATCCGGACAACGATTTCACGGATGTGCGCTGGGCCGAAAACCCCGATGACATCTGGACGCAGGCCGATGCGATCCTGTGCGTGCGCCCGCCCTCGCTTGAGCAGGTCGCGCAGATGAAAACCGGCGCCATCCTGATCGGCTTCCTGCAACCTTTCCAGAACCCGGAACTGGTGCATGCACTGGCCGAGCGCCAGATCACGAGCTTCGCCGTCGAACTGCTGCCGCGCATCTCGCGCGCCCAGAGCATGGACGCGCTGTCGTCGCAGGCAGCCGTCTCCGGCTATCTGTGCGCGGTGATCGCCGCCGCCCACAGTCCGAAATTTTTCCCGATGCTCACCTACGCGGCCGGCACCGTACGCCCGGCCCGTGTGCTGGTGATCGGCGCCGGCGTTGCCGGCTTGCAGGCGATCGCCACCGCCCGCCGGCTTGGCGCCATCGTCGAGGCCTACGATGTGCGGCCGGAAACCCGCGAGCAGATCGAATCGCTTGGCGCCAAGTTTGTCGATACCGGTGTCGCGGCCGCTGGCCAGGGCGGCTATGCGCGCGAATTGTCGGACGAAGAGAAGCGCCAGCAGGCCGAGCGTCTGGGCAAGGTTGTCGCCCAATGCGACGCCCTGATCACGACGGCGGCCATCCCGGGGCGCCAGGCGCCGCGCATCATCACCGCTGAAATGGTCGCCGCCATGAAGTTCGGCGCAGTCATCGTCGACATGGCCGCCGAGTCAGGCGGCAACGTCGAAGGCACGGTGCCCGGTGAAATCGTCGTGGTGAACCACGTCAAGATCGTCGGCCATGCCAACCTGCCCAGCCGCATGCCCTATCACGCCTCCGAAATGTACGCGCGCAACCTCTTCAATTTCCTTTCGCCACACCTCAAGGACGGCGTGCTGTCGCCCGACTGGGACGATGAAGTCGTCAGCGGCACCGCCCTGACGCGCGACGGCTCGATTGTCCACACCGGCGTACGCGCTGCGCTGGCGGCCACTGAATCCACTGGAGGTATCTGAAATGAGCGGTCTTGAAATTTCCGGCCTCGCCGCCCTTTACATCTTCCTCCTTGCCGCATTCACCGGCTACGAGGTCATCTCGCGCGTGCCGGTGATCCTGCACACGCCGCTGATGTCCGGCTCGAACTTCATCCACGGCGTCGTACTGGTCGGCGCAATGATCACGCTCGGCCATGCCGACACCGTGCTCGAACAGAGCCTCGGCTTTATTGCCGTCGTGCTTGGCGCGGCCAATGCGGCCGGCGGCTACGTCGTTACGGAACGCATGCTGGCGATGTTTACCTCGAACAAGAAAGGGGCGCAGAAATGATCACCCTGGCCTCATTCACCCCGTTCATCCAGGCCAGCTACTTCATTGCCGCCGCCCTGTTCATTCTTGGTCTAAAAGCCATGAGTTCGCCGGTCACGGCGCGCGGCGGCATCGTCTGGGCAGGCGTCGGCATGCTGCTCGCCACGCTGGCCACCTTCCTGACCCCGGGACTCAACAACATCGGCCTGATGCTGGTCGCCATCGCCGTCGGCACGGCACTCGCCTGGTGGAGCGGCAAGACGGTGAAAATGACCGACATGCCGCAGATGATCGCCATCTACAACGGCATGGGCGGCGGCGCCGCAGCGGCGATTGCCGCCGTCGAGTTCGCGCGCGGCGAGGCGCATTCGCCACTGGTCGCCAGCCTTGCCGCACTGGGCGGCCTGATCGGTTCGGTATCTTTCTCCGGCTCCTGCGTCGCTTACGCCAAACTGCAGGGGCTGATGAAAAAGACCTTTACGCTGCCCGCGCAAAATACGGTCAACGCGCTGCTCTCGCTGGCCACGATCGGCCTCGGCATTGCCATCGTCATTACCCAGCCGGCAAACCTGACGCTGGTGCTGGCCTTTTTCGCCCTCGCCCTGCTGCTCGGCGTGATCATCACGCTGCCGATCGGCGGCGCCGACATGCCGGTAGTCATTTCCCTGTTCAATGCCTTTACCGGCCTCGCCGTCGGTCTCGAAGGTTTTGTTCTGGGCAATCCGGCGCTGATGATTGCCGGCGTCGTCGTCGGTGCTGCCGGTACGCTGCTGACCCAGCTCATGGCGCGCGCCATGAACCGGCCGATCAGCAACATCATGTTCGTGCCGATGAACGCGGGCGGCGGCGGGGCGGATGAAGAAGTCACCGGCAGCATGCGCGAGCTGAGCTCGCTCGATGCCGCTGCGGTGATGCGCTATGCGCAGAAAGTGATCATCGTTCCCGGCTACGGCATGGCCGTCGCGCACGCGCAGCACAAGGTGTGGGAGATGGCTTCGCTGCTCGAAGAAGCCGGCGTCGAAGTCAAGTTCGCCATCCACCCGGTCGCCGGACGCATGCCTGGGCACATGAACGTATTGCTCGCCGAAGCCGGCGTTCCTTACGAGAAAATCTTTGACCTCGAGGAAATCAATGCCGAATTCGGCATGGCCGACGTCGCGCTGGTGATCGGCGCCAACGACGTGGTCAACCCGGCAGCGCGCACCAGCAAGTCGAGCCCGATTTACGGCATGCCGATCCTCAACGCCGATCAGGCGCAGAACGTCATCGTCGTCAAACGGGGCCAGGGCACCGGCTATTCCGGCATTGAAAACGCCCTGTTCTATGGCGAAAACACCCGCATGCTCTACGGCAATGCGCAGCCGGTGATCGGCGAGATCATCCAGCACGTCAAGACCATGGGTTAAGCGCCTGCTTCAGGCAAAGTGCTGGCTGCCGGAGCAGCCAGCACTTGCCCCATGCAACCCGGCGAGACAGGCGCGGCGCGCAAGCCACGCTGCGACGAAAAAGCAATCAGCGTAGAATTGCCGGACGGCAATCATCATTCAGGCGTCATGCACCTTCCCGAACCACGACTCACCGATTTCCCCGAGATCAGTCGCTTTGGCAGCCACCTGCCGCCGGTAGACGAAACCGACCTGCTGCGCCTGCTGCGCCTGATTGCGACGTTGCTCGCAGCGCTCCTCGTCGCTTTTTTCCTGGTCGCGATCAGCACCGGCCGCCTCGTTCAGGCGCCGATCATTGCCGTCAGCGCCGTCGCCTTCGCCGTCCTCGGACGAGGCTATCCGTCACTCGACAACACCCGGCTGGCCAGCACCCTGGCCATCGGCCTGACCGTCCTGGTCAGCCTGATGGTGATCATTTCCAACGAAGGGATTCGCAACGTCTCGGTACTGGCCTATCCGGCCATTCTCATCCTCGCCAGCCTGACCGTAAGCTCGCTGCAGTTCATTGCCATCGCGATCGGCATCTGCACGACGGCGGTCGGGCTGGGCATGCTCGAGTACCACCATTTGCGCGAGGTGGCCAATGCCGCGCCGCTCGGACGCCCGCACCTGATCATCCTGCTGCTGATCCTCACCGGCACGGCAACGATTGCCCGCGTGCTCGCCCACCACTGGCTCAGGTCACTCTATCGCGCGCATTGGCTGACCCTGATCGATTCGCTTACCGGCCTGCCGAACCGGCGGGCGCTCTATACCCGCGCCGACAGCTTTCTCCGCGAAGCACGTACGGCAGGCCTGAGCACCAGCGTCATTGCGCTGCACATCGAACGCATCGACCATATCAACCATACCTTCGGCCATGCGCTCGGCGACGGCGCATTGCGCCAGCTGGCCGAAGAACTGAAAGCACTGGTCGGCCCCGACTGCCTGATCGCACGCCATGGCGGCAACACCTTTCTCGCGCTGCTGCGCGGCAGCGCGGATCGCGCCGGCGCTGCCGCGCTGGCGCAGCAGCTGATCGCCATCACGCGCAAGGAACAGAGCGTGCATGGTGTCGCGGTGCGCCTTGATGGTGCCTGCGGACTGCGCACGGAAGCGAGGGACGAAACGCGCCGGCAGACCGCCCCCCCTGGCGACGCCAATTCCCTGATCGAAGAAGCCTTCATCGCGCTCGACATTGCCCTGAAACAGGGCGGCGGGAACGCGCTGGAATTTGCCAGCGAATACGGCGAACGGGTACGCGGCGATTTCCTGATCGAGAGCACCATTCGCGCCGCGATCGACTCGACCCGCGTCGAGATGCACTACCAGCCCTTCCTTTCACAACCGGACGGCCATGTCATCGCCATGGAAGCGCTGCTGCGCCTGCGTTCGCCGGACGGCCAGCCGCTCTCGGCGATCGCCGCCATCGAACTGGCCGAAGCCTCCGGCCTGATCCACCGCCTCGGCGACGTGATTCTCGATTCGGTGCTTGCCGACGTCGCGCGCTGGCGAAAGAACCGCGAGTCGCTGCTCCCGGTCTCGGTAAATTTCTCCGGCTTGCAGATGTCGCGCCCGGGCTTCGCCAGAAACCTGCTCGACCGCCTGCAGCAATATGATCTGCCGGGCAGCGCGCTGATCCTCGAAATCACCGAAACGGCAGCGATCAGCGGCGATGCCCGACTGACCGAGACACTGGCGACACTGTCGGCCGACGGCATGCTGATCGCCATCGACGACTTCGGTGCGGGCCACTCGTCACTGCATCGCCTGTGCGAAATCCCCGCCGACATCATCAAATTCGACCGTTCGCTGATCGAGCACATCGGCGAATCGAAACGCGCCAGGCTGTTCCTGCGCAAGACCGTCGACCTGGTCCGTGTTTCGCACCCCTTCATCCTGCTCGAAGGCATCGACGACCCGGCGCAGGCCGGGCAAGTTCCCGAGAGCGGCTGCCATGCGGTGCAAGGTTTCTGGTACGCCCGGCCGATGCCGGCCGATGCCGTTCCCGGCTACCTGGCCGGCCGGCAAACCGGCGACGTTCTGCAGCAACGGCAGGCTCAGCCGGTCTGCTCCCAGTAGGCGGCATCGCCGAAAGTATTCTTCAGCTGATCCATGAACAGGCGGACGCGCAGCGGCAAGTGCCGGCGCTGCGGAAAAACGGCATAGATCCCCATCGGCGGCGCGGCGTACGCGTCAAGCAGAGAAACCAGACGGCCGCTGCCCAACTCGCTGCCGACCTCCCACATCGAGCGCCACGCCAGCCCGGCGCCGGCCAGCGCCCACTCGTGCAGGACAGCGCCGTCGTTGCACTCGAAACTGCCGGCCACCTTGAAGCTCGTCACCGCACCATCCGGCGCCTCGCGCAAGGTCCAGCCGCGCTGCTGACCGAGCGACAGGCAGTTGTGCCGCGCCAGATCGGCCGGCACGCGCGGCACGCCGTGGCGCGCCAGATAAGCCGGGCTGGCCACCACCACCCGGCGCATCTCGCCGAGCTTGCTGCTGACCAGGCTCGAATCGGCCATTTCGCCGATACGCACCGCGCAATCGATGCTTTCGTTGAGCAGATCGACCAGCCGGTCGGTCAGATCGAGCGTCACCGTCACATCCGGATTGGCCTGCATGAACGCCGCCACCTGCGGCGCCACATGGCGACGCCCGAAACCGGCCGGGGCGGAAACCTTGAGGTGGCCGCTGGCGCGTATACCGCCGAGCGACACCGCCGTTTCTGCATTGGCCAGATCGTTCAGGATGCGCTGGCAGTCCTCCAGGAAAGCCTGCCCCTCGAATGTCAGCGTCAGCTTGCGCGTCGAACGCAGCAGCAGCTTCACGCCGAGACGCGCTTCCAGCGCGTCGATGCGCCGCCCGATGATCGCCGGCGTCACCGCTTCAATCCGCGCGGCCGCCGAAAGGCTGCCACGCGTGGCCGAGGAAACGAAAGCCGAGAGTTGTTTGAAGGCGTCCATTCGATACAAAAAGTAAAAGATGAATTCAATATTAAAGCACTTATCGCGAGTCGGATGATCAAATAGAATGCCTGTCATGGAAGCCCAATCCACCGTCCAATTCTTTTTTCCCTACGCGCTCATCGCGCTCGGCGCCTTCCTGGCCGGCGGCATGAATGCGCTGGCCGGCGGCGGCACCTTCTTCTCTTTTCCAGCCCTGCTCGCGGCCGGCGTTCCGCCGGTCATGGCCAATGCCAGCAACACCGTCGCCCTGTGGCCGGCCAGCCTCTTCAGCGCCTGGGCCTACCGCCGCGAAGCGATGCGCCACGGCAAATGGGCCGCCCTGCTGATCGTCGTGTCGGTGATCGGCGGCCTGGCCGGCGGGCTGCTGCTGCTCGCCACATCGAACGCCGCCTTCGCCAGACTGATTCCCTGGCTGCTGCTGGTGGCCACCGCACTTTTTGCCTTTTCCAGCCAGGTGGCGCGACTGGTCGCCTGGAGCAAGGCCAGGCTCGGTGCCCGGACGGATCGCGAACGCACGCCAGGCGGCGCCGGCGGCGCGCTGTTTCAGCTGATCGTCGCCGTCTATGGCGGTTTCTTCGGTGCCGGCATGGGCATCCTGACGCTCGCCGCGCTGGCCATTCAGGGCTTCGACGACATGCAGGAGCTCAACGCGCTGAAGAACCTGACCTCCGCCGTCAATTACACCGTCGCCGCGGCAACCTTCATCATCGCCGGCGCGATCAGCTGGCCGCACACGCTGGTCATGCTGGCGGCAGCGCTCGTCGGCGGCTATGCTGGATCTTCACTGGCGCGCCGCCTGCCGGCCCGGTGGCTGAAGCGATTCGTCATCGCCGTCGGCACCAGCCTGACGATCATTTACTTCGCCAAAACCTATTTCTAACCATTTTTTCAAGGAGCCATCATGAGCATCAAGCTACCCAGCGGCATGCAGATCAACGCCCCGATCCAGCCCGCTTACGAAACCGTCCTCACGGCCGACGCGCTGGCGCTGGTCGCCAAGCTGCACCGCGCTTTTGAACCGCGTCGCCAGGAACTGCTGCAGGCCCGCGTCGCCCGCCAGGCGCGCATCGACGCTGGCGAAATGCCCGACTTCCTGCCGGAAACCGCACACATCCGCGCCGGCGACTGGAAGATCGCGCCGCTGCCGAAAGCGCTGGAACGCCGCCGCACCGAAATCACCGGCCCGGTCGAAGCCAAGATGATCATCAACGCCTACAACTCGGGCGCCGATTCGTACATGACCGACTTCGAGGATTCGAACAGCCCGAAGTGGGACAACCAGATCCAGGGCCAGGTCAACATCTACAAGGCGATCCGCCGCGAACTCTCGTTCAGGAACGAAGCCGGCAAGGAATACAAACTCAACGAGCAGATCGCCACCCTGCAGATCCGCCCGCGCGGCTGGCACCTCGACGAAAAGCATGTGACCGTCGATGATCAGCGCGTTTCCGGCGGCATCTTCGACTTCGCCCTCGTCTTCTTCCACAACGCCAAAGAACAGATCGCGCGCGGCGCAGGCCCGTACTACTACCTGCCGAAGATGGAAAGCCATCTCGAAGCGCGCCTGTGGAACGACGTTTTCGTCATGGCGCAGGAGCACATCGGCCTGCCGCAGGGAACGATCAAGGCCACCGTGCTGGTCGAAACCATCCTCGCCACCTTCGAGATGGAAGAAATCCTCTACGAACTGCGCGAGCACTCCGCCGGCCTCAACGCCGGGCGCTGGGACTACATCTTTTCGTGCATCAAGAAGTTCAAGAAGAACAAGGATTTCTGCCTCGCCAACCGCGCGGCGATCACCATGGAAGTGCCCTTCATGCGCTCGTACGCGCTGGCGCTGGTCAAGGCCTGCCACAAGCGCGGCGCACCGGCGATGGGCGGCATGAGCGCGCTGATCCCGATCAAGAACGACCCGGCGGCCAACGACAAGGCGATGGCCGCCATCCGCCACGACAAGACGCGCGACGCCAACGACGGCTTCGACGGCGGCTGGGTGGCGCACCCGGGGCTGGTGCCGATCGCCCACGAAGAATTCGTCAAGGTCCTCGGCGACCGTCCGAACCAGTGGAACAAGCAGCGCGACGAGAACTTCACGGCCAAGGACTTCCTCAACTTCCAGCCCGAGCAGCCGATCACCGAAGCCGGCGTGCGCAACAACATCAACGTCGGCATCCACTACCTCGGCAGCTGGCTGGCCGGCAACGGCTGCGTGCCGATCCACAACCTGATGGAAGATGCGGCAACTGCCGAAATCTCGCGTTCGCAAGTCTGGCAGTGGGTCGTTTCGCCGAAGGGCAAGCTCGAAGACGGCCGCAAGGTCACCGCCGAAATGGTCCGCGCGATGATCCCGGAAGAACTGGCCAAGGTGAAGGCCACCGTCGTCGCGCTGGGCGAGGACACCGCGACCTACGATCAGGCGGCGGTGATCTTCGACAAGATGTCGCTGACTGAAGACTATCCGGAATTCCTGACGCTGCCGCTGTACGAGGCGATGGAATAAACGTTCCGCAGCAGGAAGCAATACGAATGGCGCCGAGGGAAACCCGGCGCCGTTTTTTCGTTTACCGCTCTTTATCTTTATCTTTCTCCCGCTCACCGTGCGGACACCGCTCGCGTTCCGGCTCCGGCGGGCGTTTCTGTTCGCGCTGCGGCGGCGGTTCGACGCGTTGCACCTGGCGCGGTTCGGGTCGCGGTTCGACGCGTGGCTCGACCCGCGGTTGGGCGCGCGGTTCAACGCGCAGCTCGGGGCGTTGATCTGGACGCGGCTCGACGCGGCGTTCAAGGCGGGGTTCGGCGCGTGGCTCGTTGCGCGGCTCGACGCGTACGACCGGCGGTTCGGCGCGCGGGCGCTGGGCGGCTGCTTCCGGCGGGGCAGCCTGGGGTCGGTTCGGAAATGTGCGATCCGCTCCGGCAACCGGCGCTCCGTCGCGGCGGCCTTCGTCACGTCTCGCTTCTTCGCGGCGCCCTTCTTCGCGTCGCGGAGCAAGCGGCGCCGCGGGTGCGGGCGGGCTGGCAAACGGTCGCTCGGCTTGCGCCGGCGCCGGGCCGTCAATGCGTGGCGCCGGCA
>Ga0207952_1001045_pt1 | contig 13928 bp, 27 predicted proteins | sample SubbioR12Aug_8Ca_FD_184831 | JGI IMG/M metagenome (GOLD analysis project Ga0207952, IMG submission 184831) | Serpentinite rock and fluid subsurface biosphere microbial communities from McLaughlin Reserve, California, USA - CR12Aug_8Ca (SPAdes) | ecosystem: Environmental > Terrestrial > Deep...
CACAGGGGGGGGGGGCCGACCAAAACCGACCCCCCATACCCTACCGTATTGACGCGCTGCACCATTGGCACGCGGCTTGCATAGACATGCAAGGGCAGTGCCAACCGCATTTGTCAAGTCGCACAGACAAAAAAATAGGCGGGCGGCCGTAGCCGCCCGCGTGGCATGTTATTTGCTTACCGCTACTAACTTGTAACGGCCGTCCGCGTTGCGCTGCACAACGTAGCCGTACCGCGCCCATGTGCTGGCGTCTAACCATACGCCCGCATAGGCGTCGCCGGTTATGGCCGCAACGTCCGCCGCGCTAGCGCCGTCCGGGCGCAGCATTAGCGCCATTAGGCGACCATGCTTTGTATGCGGGTGCGGTGCCCGAGCGGCCGCCGTACCGCGCAGGTAGGTGACCCGGACGGTCATTGCCGCACCATAACGGCCGCCGCTATAGCGGCCACAATGGCCAGCGCGCCCGCGCCTACAGCGGCCAGCAGTAAGCCCATGCCAGCCGCTACGGCCGCCGCTACTGGCGGCCGCTGGCCAGTGTGCCGCATGTAGCGGCCCTGACGCACGCGCCGTGCCTGTCGCGCGTAGTCTTGTCTTGTGCCCATGTCTACCCCCTTGCCAAGTACGGGCGGGCGTCTCTAGAGACGCCCGCCATTTGCCGACCTACAGCACTAGCCAAAGCGCGGCTAGTGCCATTGCCAATAGTGCTAGGTCAACTAGCACCCGCAGCATGTTAGCCTGCCGCCGCGCCGTCCTGCGCAGTGTCCGCAGTGTCCTGCGGTACCACCATGCCGTCCGGTCCGTCCTGGACCGTCGCGACAGGACCGCCCAAGGCCGCAACGTCCGCAACCGTCAAGGCGCGGTGCGCCAGCACGCGGCCACTCGACAGCAGCCTGACGCCGTAGCAGCGCACCAGACCGTCGCTGTCCTGCCGCGCGACCATGCCGTAGCCCCAGCGGTCACGCACATAGGACGGTTGCGGCCACGTGCGGGCGTAGGCAGGGTCGTGGCGGCTGGCAGGACCAAAGCCGGCCAGTATGGCAGCAAACTGCGCTACGGTTACGCCGTTAGCGTAGTCCGGGCAGTCCACAGCGGCACCGTCCTGGTCGCGGTGCTGGCCAAGCATGGCCAGCAAGCATAGGTCGGTCTTTGTGCCAGCACGCGGTAATGCCTGCTGCGGCGCCTTGCGGCCAGCCGCCACATAGCCCTTACCGCCGTACACGTCCGGCGCATGGCTGGCCATGTGGGTCCGGTGCGGGTCGCGGCCGCTACCCTTGGTCGGCGCATTGGCCGCAGGCTTGTCCGCAGGCTTGTCCGCAGGCTTTTCGCCCGTCACCAGTGCAGTGCCGTCAATGGTCGGCGTCTCGGCAGGCTTTTCGCCCGAAGTCTCGCCCGTCGCCAGTGCCGCAGCATTGGCCGCTTGCTTTTGGGCGCGCTTTTGCGCCCGTGTCAATGTTGCCATTGTCATTTACCTTTTTTGCAATGTACCAATGCGACCTAGCGCGCCGTGCCAGCGGGCGCGCGGCCCGTAGGCTATGCACGCACGCGCGGCTTGCTAAGTCGCGTCAATGTCCCGCTAGCCCGTTTGTCCATAACCCGCGTAAACGCAGGACGGTCGCTAGACCTACCGGGCGCGCCGCGCGCGACTTGCGGTAGGGACGGTTACAAGCATAGACCTATACCATAGCTATTGCATAGGCAAATAGTGACAACATGCGCCAGCATTGTATACAATGGTGCGCCGCCGCAAAACTTGACTTTTTGGCATGGCACTGCCCTTGCATGGTTAAGCAATTAGCGTGCCAGCCGCACTAGGTCAGTGACCTAGGACTCTGGCACGGTTTATGGCAAAGCAAGAATCGTGCCAACTCCGGCCCTCTGTGAGGTGGCACGACTCCTGCATGGTGAAGCGCCTCAGCTCCGCCTCCTCTTATCCACAGGCTCCTCAGATTGGAACCGTTCCTTGTGGATAAGAGTTATCCACTCTGCTCAGGATATCCACAGATCTGGATGTGGATAACTTCTGTTCTGTGGATAAGAGTTATCCACTCCGAGGGAGTTGGTTTCTTCCAACACTGTGGATAACTCCTGGAAGATATCCACAGTTCCACTCTTATCCACAGAGGGGGATGTGGATATCTTTTCGGATGTGGATAACTCTTATCCACAGGATATCCACTCCTGTGGATAACTCGAGATGGATTTAGTCTCTATTTCGAGCCCTTCCGCTAGAGATTGAGAAACGGAATCAATATCAAAATTCGGCTGGATTGAATTGAAAAATTCGTTCCTGTTCTATCAAATCGGATTATTTATTTTCAGATTGGAATGTTTCCTTATTTTCTTGATTTTAGAGGAGGGGGGTGCTGATTTTTGATTAGATATCATCAAGATAGATATTTACCATTCCGCTCTAGATATCTTACTCCAGAGGTGGAGCATGTCCACCTCTAGTTACCGATTACACCTCGCGTCTCGGGTACCTGCTCTCATCCGTCACATCAATCAGCTCTCCCTGCGCGCGCCACGCAAACAAGCTGTAATCGCGGATGGTACGGTGCACGCGCCCCGTGGTTTTGTCTTTCCAGCTCCCGAGTGTCAGAGGCACCTTGACTCCGACAAGGTAAATCTCCTTGTCGTCGTCGGCCACAATCACGTCCAGGTCCTTGCCCTCGAGGTACACGTTGAGTGCATCTCGCAGGGTCGAGGCCAACAGGCCGTTACCCGTGGAGTCGGTGAGATCGGCTTCTGGGCCGATGTAGCGCTCGTATTCCATGATAGCCCCCTATCTTGATGTAGTCTAAATCCCGTCCCGTGTGGGTCGGCATGTATATGCTGCCCTATGCGGGTTTGATAGCAAGTGTTTATTTTGATGTGTTTTGTATCTATCTCAGTAGTCAAGCAGAAATTGACTACTCCAATCTTGCTAAAACCTGGAGCCATTCCTGGAGCCATTCATAGAAAGGGGGTAGAGGGGGCCTACCTCTTGCCCGAGGCTGCACGCAGGGCTTGCACTCTGTCCCGCATAGGCCACCATACCCTAAGCCGCATGGTGCGGCGTGATAGGGGGCTATCATGGGTATTGCAATAGGTATACCAATCCTGCCGCCAGCCGCGCGGGGTTGGACATTCCACGAGTACACGTACTCCATCAAGGAGTGCGATACGTCGTGGAAGAAGGAAGGCACCTTCTGGAGTTGCTACGGCAACCATCAAATCGATGCCGACTTCGAGGAGTGGGTCAACGTCTACGGAAGGGATGGCAGGATGTATGAGTGGGAGTACAAACCCACGGGGAACATCAACGTCGGACCTCCTAAGGACTTTCTGTACCTCAAGTTCGGAGGATGACCATGTACTCCATCAAGAAGACGATCATGCAGCGCGATGGAATCTCCGCCGAGGAGGCGGACTTGATGATTGAGGCTGCGAAACATCACATCTTGAAAGGAGCGGACCCGGAAGATGTTCTGCTCGAGGAGTTTGGGCTCGAGCCCGACTACCTCGAGGATTTGCTCTACGGGCTGACATGATGGATACGCAAACCATCATACTCCTGCTCATCTGGCTCATCATCATCTTAGGAGGATTGAACGAGTTGATGAAGATGAAATAGAACTTGATGGACTCAAGGAAGATGTTCTACCCCTAATCCTCGAGGATACTCCTCCATCGAGGAGTAATCACACTCCGCATCTTGAGGAACTCAATTTGCTAGAGTTCTGAAAACGGATTTGTTTTCAAATTCCGATTTCGATGAATTGAAAGATTGGAATGGTGAATTCTATTCTTGAGGAACTCAAGAACGATTGGAATATTTCCATCAACTCTAATCTTGATGGAGGGGGGTATGGAATTGTTCCAATCTTGATGATATCTTCCCGGATTGGAACGTTTTCTCCCTCTATCGATTTCGATACATCAAGTATCTATACTTGAGGAACTCAAGTCACACCACTTGCACTCCACTACGAACATGCCACGCTTACCCTGTGCATAGACACACGATGATAACTTGAGGAACTCAAGAACATGAACACGGGAGCAGCACAGAACATCAAGACGTACATCCACCCAAAGGATTTCATCGAGGCGATCAATCGAGAGAGGCTGAAGCACTCGATGTTCTCGCTTGATGAACTCAAGAGGGTGTGTCCCATCGAGAGCGGGAACATCGTCACCATCAAGAGGATGATTGATCCGGAGCGCACGATGATCATCAACTATTTCGTGTCCTGGGAGGGCAAGATCATCAAGCTCGAATAGCAGAACATCAAGAACTACTCGCCCCCGTGTAGTCCATTAGAGGGAGCCTTGCTCTGCCCCCAGAGCACTCCCTCATCTTTTGATATCATCAAGAGCGGAACCGTAGAATTCATGGATAATCCGCATAGATGTGGAGTATTCATCATCCCTGGAGGCAGGAGGATAAGGTATCCATCATTCAGGGAGCGATGGATGTGTTCGGCTCGAGGAGCCCGACTCTTCCTCATCCTCAACTCACATCCATCCATCATCACACAGCTGCTGCTCCTCTGTTCTCCTCTTTCTTCCTCTTCGCCTCCTTATACTCCCATAAAGCATATCCTAGTCGTGACTGACGAAAATACCCATTCCTTATAAGCTCTTTCTTCTCCTTATCCTCCATCCCTCTAGTATTCTCCTCTGCCAGCACAGCAAGATGATACTCCACTGCCTCTGCTAATCTATTCGTACACTCCTCTAGAGAATTCCTCTCGTATCTCTCTTTCCCAAACCTAGTTAAGAAGTGTCCCATCATCTCTTTTATTTTCTCTGGAGGCATTTGATATATCCTTCTTATATCTTCGTAATCAAACTCAATACTCGTACATCGGCTCCCTACTAATACTCCCATGTGTATTTTTTCTCTCGTCCCTCTTTCCTTGTCTATCAGTATCATTTCACTCTACCTCCATCAAAGAAGTGCCATACCAACGCTCCTCCCGCCGTCTGTACTGTCCCGATATACTTACTCTTCTCTCCTGCTGATGTTCCTGTTCCACACATCTCAATCCTCCTTATCTCCAAATCCTTCTTTGTATTCACTCTCGCCCACAAACATATCCTGTACGGAAACATCGTCTGCTGCTCCTGCACGCACAGAAATTCCGTACCCTCGTACATCCACAGCTCTTGATATTCCTTAATCTCCAACTCATATTTGTATACCGTAATCATCTCCTTACCCTTGTTTCCTAACTTGATGGTCGTATAGTCTGCTTGCCTTGGACGGTTATACGAACCTCAATTACTCGGCGCACAGTCGATGCGAGGTATACTCCAAAACCGGGAGGCGACGAACGTATAGTTAGGTGTTGTTTAGGGATCTCGTAGGATCACTGGCTGCATCTCTCTTAGTAGGCTCTTAGTAGGGTGGCCACCCAAATGGAGGGAACGAGGGATGCTTACCGTCGGAACTGTAGGTCTGTTCAAATCGATGGGACAGCCTCCGTGATTAACGATAGTGTCTCTTTTCTTATGCCTGACTCCGGTAGTATTTCTATGGATCGCTGGTCTTACCTACAGTCTCAGTGAATACGGAAAAAGCATCGTCGCCGTATAGCCTCACCCAAGGCGCTTGCACTCGTTTATGAGTGCATTACGCTTTGTCCATGCGGTTGCCAGCGCCTAGAAATAGGCAGAATTGGTCTACCTGGGTTGGTCCACGTAAGGCGTAATCCGAAGACGCGAACCAGTTGGGTTGATGTTTGCTGAGAGGCTCTCATCGAAATGTGCGCAGGGCTTTAACTCCCACCGCCCCCTAAGTCTGCCGCAGTTAGTAGGTTGCAGTGGTTAACATGAGACTGTGAGTTGTAGAGCGAGAGTAGGCAATCTGGTTCACCTCGGTTTAGCCCCCTGAATCGAGCATCGGACAGCCACACTAATGCTGACCTCATTATATTAAAACCAACTCGCTGGCGACTGCTTCTAACCAATCTGACTAGGGGGATGACGTGAACGCTAAGTATCTGATCACGTCGATAATCATCGACAAGAGTGGCACAAGACAAGACTACGTGCTCCAATTCACAAAAGAAATGGATCTCGAGGTGGTGCGGAAGGTCGCGAAAGGAATTCGGATCGGAATTTTAGAGCGACCAGAAGTAGAATCCGTGAAAACATATGTAGCGGAAGTAATCGAAACTCACGAATAACATGGGGGATCTTCACGTGGGGATGTATTACGCAGAAACATCTATCGGCTGCTCCATTATCGCAGCGGCCAACATCAATTCCGCCCGCTCTCAGTGCCAACGAGAAATCGGTACGCTTCAATCGATTAAGCTCGTCCGTCCCGCTCTGAAAAAAGATATCGATTGGGTGCGCATGATGGGCGGACACATTCCTGAGCCCTACTTCCGATCCAAGAAGGGGTCTGTATGAAATTGTCTTACGCGCTCATCCAGAAACTCAGGTGGTATTGCGGAGCTGGAGCCATCGTTTGTGTGTTTCTTGCTGTCCTCTACTCCGCTATCTACTTTTTATTGAAGGGAGTAGTTCCGTTGTTCTTTGGGCTAATCGCCTGTGCGTTATTGATCTGCATCTGGGCGCTTGACGAACTGAAAAGTAATCCATTCCCTGACGGAGAGTAGCATGGCCATACAAAAACAATCGGTCGCATCCGACACCCTGCCACGCTATCGGGCCGGCGCTACCTATACTCCGCGTCACATGCGCAAAGGAGTGCCCAAATCGCAGACGCTCGGTAAGTCCAAGCGGGAGGACACCTGTCGCGCTGATTTCATGGAGAAATTCATGGCTCGTTGTTCCCGCTCCTACAAACATCCGGGATACATCCAGTGGTCGAACAAGACCAAGAAAGAGAACGGGATGCGAGTTGATTGATTCTGGGCTCTTTGGGGTGGTTGCGATACCCTGTCTATATGGTATAACTATTATATAGACGCGCCACAGGGGGATTTACTTATGCGCACTCTTCTGCTCGTCCCGTCCCGCCATCTGTACATGAACATCGACGGCAAGTACCAGTTCGTCAAGAATCCGGTATGTCGAACTTTCATGGAAAATCACGAGATTGGTGACAAATTCGTGGTCACTTGTTTCGATCCAGTGACACAAATCACTCTCGATTATCGTGCTGTCGTGACCCGATATGACGAAGATGGTGCGTGGGTCAATCTCTACGATCACGTTTAGTCAGATCGAGTGATTTGAGGAACTCAAGTTTCGACGCCACCAACAACATCAGGAGACATGGGGAAATGAGGAAAAAAGTAATCGACGGGCCGGTCGAATTCGACAACGAGACTACATGTCTGATCGGATTCGACGTAGCGACTGGCGAGTTGCAGATGACCATGCCTGCCAACATCGCCGTGATCGAGGCGATGACGAACAACATCACGACTCGAGTTCCGATGCTACTGATGCTGTCTTTCGTCCATCACATGAGCAAGCTCGCGAGCAAAAAACTGGAAGGCGATGAGCAAACTTGGGCTACCTCGTTGCTCTTGCCTCTGGGCAAGGACGATGAGGCATCGAGGTACATCATCGATATCCTCATTACCTGCGGAGCAACATCGGCTATCAAAGGCCATTGCTCGAATTCAGAAGGATTCGAGAAGGTGATGAAACTCATCGAGGACATTGGATTCCTGAAAATACCCACCACGGAGACATAGACGATGTTGAAAATCGAAAGAAAGGAGCAGAACGACGCACCTCTGGCGGCGGAGCTCGAGGACTGTATCGTGCTCGCACTCAATCTCAACAACGGTTCCATATCGAGTCAGATTCCGATAGGTTCTGTCATGCTCAAGGCGTTGGGCGAAGAATCGGGGATGCGATTACTGATCACGGTATTCCTCGCACTCATCTACAAGCTTCAAACAGCCCCGGCCTCTAAAGATCCGGAAGAGTTAGAGAATCTAGCTAAGTGGTCGGGTGCTTTGGCAACGGAATATGCCAAGACGGATTCAGGACAAGAAATGATCAGCGATATAATCTATCGGTCGTTGGTCGTAAGCATCGGAGAAATACCTACAAACGATAGCGTGTCCGAGAACAAGAAAGACGAAATGCGGGACATGCTCGAGAAACTCAGAAATCATTTAACCCATTAGACCGAGGGGCAGCTTAGATGTTCGAGTTGGACAAAGAAGATCACGAACGCATCAAGAACGATTACGAAATATGCACGAAAGTTCTTACTGGTGTTTCGACAATCTTCAGTGAGATGAAGAATCCTCCCAGTCCAGAAATGTTCATGATCGCGACAATAATCGAGTGCTCAAGAAGAATAATCACCGCACAGATGGAAAAGAATGTCGAAGAGGATAAAGATCCGCACGACAAAATCTTGCACGGCAACGATTTAGTAAGTGCGATCATGGAGTATGCTCTCATCATATCTCGTGTTGTAGACCGACCATTTGATGTTCCTAAGAACAGTGTGGCCCAGGTATTATCGTCATACGAGGATGTGGATTCTCTTATCAAGAAGTTGATAAATTCTGGATTGTCCAGAAGAGAAATATCTGGCGTCCTTGATTCCGTTTGGGAAGCGTTCTACAAAAAACAATATCCAGACTAGCCGCTAGCTATCGCTAGTCGGTGCGCTATGCTTAGACTATAGCTAAAGCATAGGGGGCTATCGCTATGTGGGAAGTAGGATACAACGATCTATTAATGCCGGTGACAGTCGCGCCGGTCATCAAATCTACATTCCAAGAGGCAGCCGATCGCGTGATCGAGTTTCTCGAGCACGAGTGTGAGATCGCCGTCAGGAACGGGGACGAGAACGCCGCACAAGAGTATTCCAGCGCCGCCGTCAAGGCAGCGATGGCGCCGGAGGGGAAGTTCGAAATCTTGGTCCAGGACATGGTGTTTTGGATCGAACTCAAACAGGAGAACACATGAGCACATACGCAGAAAAGAACAGCGAGTGGATCTACAATTGGCAACAGATCATCGTGGACATCATGAACGGCGAGTACAATCACGAACAACTCGAAGAGGTCCGGGATGCTGCCGGGAACTGGGTTACCTGCGGTTGTGGGAATCAATGCGACCTCATCCCTCGCGATTTGGATGGGTGTCCATTTGGCGGTGATCATTTGCCCGCTCACATCAAAGGAACAATCGATTACCTCGCCAATCGTGGCGGACGGTTCTTGGATGACATCAACGATCTCATCAACGAACCGTGTGCACACAGAGCGGCAGATGCGATGGGCACGCTGGCCGAGATCGAATTCCTGTCCAGCATCATCATCCAGGAGCTGATCAATAGCAAGAAAACAGGCAAGAGCAAGAAAAAGAGGGGATAAATCGTCATGAAAGTACAAAGTGATCCGCCTGCGACTTACACCGTCGAGGGGTACACATCACGTACGCAGGATGAGAAAGAAGAAGACGAGTGTATTGCGAACGCGCTCTGTATACTCAATTCTCGACTCAAACAGAGACCGATCGACGTTCCAATAACCGGACCATCTTCCACAGTTCATTTTCTCAGATTGAGTTTGGCCGGAGTGGAGCGTGAGATCTTTAGCGTGCTGTTCTTGGACACACGCCATCGATTGATCGAGTTCGTGAAGCTTTTTTATGGGTCAATCGATTCTTGTAACATTCATCCTCGCGAAATCGTACGCATGGCGATGAAACTCAATGCCGCCGCAATCATCTTGGCCCACAATCATCCATCTGGTGTCGCCGATGCGAGCGCTGCGGATATAAACATAACGGAGCGGATAAAGAGTGCGTGCAGCTTTTTCGATATCCGGGTACTCGATCACATAATCGTGGGCGGCGATGATTTCGTATCTTTGGCCGCTACAGGGAGGATGTAAGGGAAAGATGAAGGCAATCAAGAAACCGAAGAAGGTATGGCTTGCCAGATGTCATGGTGAGTATCTTCTTTTCTCTAGCAAGCCGAAACGATATGTAGATCATACATTAGGACCAAGTTTCCTTGGATCTTTCGTTACTGCTTTCTGCTCTAAAGAGTTTGAGAGTATAGTTGGTATTCAACTCGAGCCGAATGAATTGATTTGCTGCGAGATCAACATCAACCAAATCAAAAAATAACTTGTCTATCGTGTTGTGTCTGTTATACTATAGCTATAGTCAGGTTATTTGACTATCACAACAATCAGGGGGCTGATATGAAATACAAATTCAAGGTCATGGGGCGAACGAATTTCCCAATCGACATGCTGCGACACGATCGCGCATGTCCGTACTCCGTCACCGATTCGATGTGGATCGATTGTGACGCTCATGACGATCATCTGAGGCCAGAGCATCGTCGCCCTCCACACACAGAGATAACGCTCTTGTCCGAACTGCTGACGCCGGGGCGTTGGGCATCGTACGGCTGGCCTGTGGTCGCGGGATCTGTGGAGGAACTATCATGAACGATCCGTACGGACCAATCGTACGGTTGTTCGAAACGGCGAGAAGGGAGCATCGTCACCGCGATAATCGCTGGTATGACGAGTGGCTCGATTCTCAGGACGGCGGGGTTATCAACAAAGAAGCGTTCAAAGAATTGAAATACCTCGACAAATGGTTCGCATTTGCGATGAGATGATATGAAGTTCTTAGACGTTATACGTCTGCTCCGCGATGAAAAATCATGGAATCATCGACAGATGAACGACATATCGTTCCTCGAGCACAAGGATGGATACTTCTTCTTTACGTCCGTTCGGTACGTCAGCTTGATTTATCTGCATAAAGATTTTTTCAAGACTCCTTCTTCCACGGTCTACAAATCTTCTTTTTTAGCGTGGCTACTCTTGGTGTTCTTTGTTCGTAGATTGGTAAAAAAATCTGGACCTCCTGTTCGCATCACGGAAGAAGAACTTCTAATAAATCTACGGGTGCAGATGCACGAAGATGCAAAGCAAAAAAGACTTGCACGGCCTAACGATAGGACTATGCTTTAACTACGCGCAATATAGCGCGATACAAGGGGGAGATCATGGCCAAAGTACACACCAAGAAACCACGTCCGATTCGTCAGCTCCGGAAAATCATCCGCGAGCTGGAAGCACACGGAGTGCGACTCTCTGGCAGCACTGCCACAACGCTGACAAACGCCAAGAAGAGGGTGTTTGCTCACGACGCCGAACGCGCGAGGTTGTCGTCTTTTTATGACGGCATGGACCGGGACACGCGCGCGGAGAAAGGCAAGAGGCGCCAACGAGCGCGGGCACAGCGACGCGGTAAATAAGGAGAGCATATCATGGGTAAACTAAAATTGCTATTGATCATCATCATCGTTTTTCTGATGACTGGTTGCTTCAACCCCGCAAATACGAAATCGGATGCATATGCCGACTTCGATCCCATGCCACGCGAGTGCATGATCACTTACGTCTGCTCGGACGGGAAAGTGAGTTGCATCGATCCGGCCGGCGAGCAATTGATTCCGGTACGCTGGCGCGATAGATGAGCGAAGAGCTCACAGCCGCGCAACTCCACACTTTGCGGCACATGCTGGGGATAACAGATCTTTCCCAGCGTGAGCCGCGTCCTTACAGGAACTACGCGGCTACCGTCCCAGGTGACCCTGAGTACACAGAGTTGGAGCGATTGGGGATGGTCTGCGAATACATCCCAACCGCTCTGTCTGGAAGCTATCGTTGGATGAAGTGTACACAGGCCGGGAGGGAAGCGGCCATCAAGGATTTCTACAAGAACAGAGAATCGAAATCCAAGCGGGTTTACGTGCGCTTCTTGGAAATCCATGATGTTATGCCGGACCTCACGTTCAAGGAGTTCCTGACCAACCCAGATTTCAAAGAGGCCAGGAAGCAGGCATGAGCTACACGCAGCCCACGCTCCTTCAATTCATGAAGCAGTGTAGCGAGGCACATCTAGACACATCTCTGAGCGAGATCTCACGCCACATGAGATCGAATAAATCGTTGTACGTCCGCTTCCCCGGATTCCATTCGTGTTATGTCCGATGTGCAACATCCTTTTCTCTTACCGGCCAGCACAACCGCAGAGTTGTGCTGGCTAACATCCAAGCCCATCGACCAGGGACCGGGAATCTCGGTCGCATAATCGATTTCATCGAGCGTCATGGCCCGAAACTCGGATATCATTTTCTTGAGTTCGAGTTGGTTGGGAACACACGATTGGCCGATCGTTTAGCCCGACTCGATTTCCAACAGAGTGGTGGATGGCCACCGAGTTTCATGAAAGAAATATAGGGGAAGAAGAATGATGACGAAAGAGGAGCTCGCAAAGCTTCAGGAGTGCGAGGGAGGAGTAATCACTGAATATGATCAGCACATTGGAAAGACGGAGAGTCGAATTCAGTCGATCAAGCTGAAGAATGCTGGCACTCACGATGAGATGTTGAGCATCAAGTGTGATCATTTCACTGGCCAATGCCTTGTTCGATTGGCCAGTATCCGGCACGAAGTTGACGCAACAAGGATAACGACTCCGTTTGGAATGGAGTGGGAACTGAGGAGAGATTGATGGGGTCAAGAGCTGATTTCTATCAAGGCATTGGTAGCGAGTTGAAATGGATCGGGAGCCTCGGTTGGGCAGGAGCGCCGTGGTTGCTTCCCATCACACATGTCCTAACAGAAGATGATTATCTCACGGAGGTAAATCGTCTGATGTTGCAACGCCTGGATGCTACTGACACGAAGCACGGATGGCCCTGGATTTACCCCGACTCGACACTCACTCCGTTCGCTTACACGTTCTTCGGTGGCAAAACTCATGTCGCCATCCTCGGCGGGCATTGGATCGTAGCCAGCACAATAACCGGAGAAGAAGATCCAATCCTCAAAGAGGAGGTGGATAAAAATTACAAGAATCTATGGCCATCTCAGGCCTCTATTCGAAATCCGGTGTTTGATCTTCGCTCTGGTTGCGTTGTGTACAACAAGAAGCAACAAAAAGCAGAGAACGTTCCAGAAGAATACGCTCACTACTCAACTGACGATTTCCAAAGGATGGACGACATTGGATTCTGGCGTACGTCTGTGTGAGATTTGCAGTGCGTTGGTTCCTTTTTCATTAGGACTCACTCACGACAATCAGAAGTACATCTATCCATCATCTATGTATTGGATAGGTGATAGGTACGGTCCGTTTCTATACGTCTTTTGCTCCGCATCGCACTCTCTGCAATATCACCAAAACGAGAAAGGGCTTGCACGCGCCGGTGATAGCACTATGCTTTAACTATAGGCAAGTTGCCTATGATTAACAAGGGGGCTAGAAAATGGATGACATGAACAGAATCCTGGACAAGATCAAGAAGCTCTTGGCCAGGGCCGACGCCGACAGAAACGACAACGAGCACGAGCGTGCCATCGCCATGCGGCAAGCCGCATCCCTGATGGCCAAACACGGCCTCGATATGTCGGACATCGGCAATGACGACACCAGCACGTTCGGGCCGATGGGCTCGGTTGAGATAAAGACCGGGCAAGTCGATAAGTGGGTGACCAGTGTTTACTGGAGCATCGCCCGACTCAACGGCTGCACCACGTTGCGGATGCAGGGGAAGTCGATGAAGATCTTCGGGCGTGCCATGCGCGTCACCGTCGCTCGGCAGATGGCGGACTACGTGATCGCCAGCGTGATGCGAGAAGCGCAGGCGGTCAAGACCGACTACCCGCACATCCACGGCCGGCAGTTTACCAAGGATTTTGGTGACGGCGCCGCATCCGGTGTGCACCTCCAGGTGGACAAGATCCTCGAAGCCCAAAAGCGGGGCGACCTCGGCGACGAGCAATTGTCGTCGTCGCGGGCACTGGTGCTGGTCAATCAACACGCACTGGCGCTGCGAGAGGCAAACGCTCTTATGCACTCCATGCACAGCGTACGCAAAGGTACAGGCACCATGACGAGGCGCAATGATGCGTATGCCCACGGCAAGTACTACGGCTCGAACATCAGCCTGAACGCGC
>Ga0207952_1001046_pt1 | contig 13926 bp, 10 predicted proteins | sample SubbioR12Aug_8Ca_FD_184831 | JGI IMG/M metagenome (GOLD analysis project Ga0207952, IMG submission 184831) | Serpentinite rock and fluid subsurface biosphere microbial communities from McLaughlin Reserve, California, USA - CR12Aug_8Ca (SPAdes) | ecosystem: Environmental > Terrestrial > Deep...
CGGGCGGCTGCAGCGAACCGCCTTCGACGACTCGGCGCAGGAAGGCGTCGAACATCAAGAGCGCCCAGATCGGCGTGCTGTGGTCGCGGGCGCCCGATTCATGCTGCTGCAACAGTTGCCGGATAGTATCGGGATCGAACCAGCCGGAGTCGAGGACGCGGGCGCTGAGCAGCGTGCCGTGCGCCCTTTCGCGCAGCGGCCCGCGGAACCAGCGCGCCAGCGGAACGGAAAAACCCATCTTCGGCCGGTACAGGACGTCGTTGGGCAACATGGGTTCCATGGCTTTCTTGAGCAGGAATTTGCTCTCGCGCCCGTTGATCTTCAACGACGACGGAAGCGTCGCCAGCCATTCGACCAGCACGTGGTCCATCAGCGGTTCGCGAACTTCGAGCGAATGCGCCATGCTCGCGCGGTCAACCTTGGTGTTGATGTCGCCGATCAGGTAAGTATGCAGATCGAGGTACTGGATCAGCGCCAGCGGATCGTCGGTATTGGCCCGGGCGACATGGCGGTCGAAAACGTCGATCGCCCGATAGCCGCCGAGCGTCGCCTTGAACGACGAGCTGTACATCTGCGTGCGCAGCGGATCGCGAATCACCGACATGGCGTGTAAGTAGGCCTCGACCGAACTGCGCGCGATGCCCTCGAAAGTCGTCTTGGCGCGGAAGACGCGCGGCGCCCAGTCGGCCTTGGGATAGATCCTGGCCAGCGCGCCGAAAAGCGGTCGGCGGACGCCGAAGGGCAGCAGCGAGCGCATCTTCTCTTCCATCAGATGCATGCTGTAACGGCGGTAGCCGCCGAAACTCTCGTCGCCGCCGTCACCCGACAACGCGACGGTGACGTGCTGGCGCGCGAGCTGGCAGACGCGGTAGGTGGGGATCGCCGAACTGTCGGCGTAGGGCTCGTCGTACAGCCAGGCCAGCGTGTCGATCAGGTCGAAATCGTCGCTTTCAACGAGATCGGTGTGGTGATTGGTGCGGTAACGATCGGCGACCATTTTCGCGAATTCCGCTTCGTTGAAAGCGGGGTCGGAAAAGGCGATCGAGCAGGTATTGACCGGCTCGGCCGACAGGCCGGCCATGATCGCGACGACGGCGCTCGAATCGACACCGCCGGACAGAAAGGCGCCGAGCGGCACTTCCGACATCATGCGCAGGCGAATCGACTCGGTCAGTTTCTCATTGAGCTGCTGGCGCGCATCGTCAAAGGAAATGCAGGCATCCAGCGAGAAACGGACGTCCCAGTAAGCCTGCGGCTCGCCAAGCGGCTGGCCACGGCGGATTACCAGCGTGTGCGCCGGCGAAAGCTTCTTCGCCTGGCGAAAGATGCAGCGCGGTTCGGCCACGTAGCCGAGCGCAAAGTATTCTTCCACCGCCAGCGGGTCGATGTCGCGCGCCAGCCCGCCATGCGCCAGCAGGGATTTCAGCTCGGAGCCGAAGAGCAATATGCCGTCGGACAGCAGCGCATAAAACAGCGGCTTGACGCCGAGCCGGTCGCGCGCCAGGAAGAGCGTATCGCGATTGCGGTCCCACAAGGCGAAGGCAAACATGCCGCGAAAGCGCTTGACGCAAGCCTCGCCCCAGGCTTCCCAGGCATGAACGATCACTTCGGTATCGCTGCGCGTATGGAAAACGTGGCCGAGCGCCTGCAGCTCGGGGATCAGTTCCTGATAGTTGTAGATTTCGCCGTTGAAGACGACGCAGACGCTCTGGTCTTCGTTGTACAGCGGCTGCTGACCGGTCGACAGGTCGATGATCGACAGACGCCGATGGCCGAGGCCGACGCCGGCTTCGATGTGCAGGCCGCCTTCGTCCGGGCCGCGATGGTGCTGCGATTCGTTCATGCGATGCAGGACCGCACGGTCGATCTCGCGCTTGCCACGGGTGTCAAAAATTCCGGTTATGCCGCACATATCGCTGGTTCGCTTTTCTTCGTCAAATTTTGGCCAGTCTCATTGCCGCGTGACGCCCTTCAGGCTAACCCGACAATAGTCGGTCGTAGAGCCTCTGATACTGCAGCACCATTGCCGCCATGCTGTACTGGCGCTCGACGGCGGCCCGCCCTGCCCGGCCGGCCTCTCGTGCCAGCTCCCGGTCGCGGGCGTAGCCGACAATTTTTTGCGCCATGGCTTCGACGTCACCGACCGGTACCAGCTCGCCACTTTGCCCGGCCTCAACCAGTTCGCCGTTCCCGCCGACATCGGTCGCAATCACCGGCAGACCGCTGGCCATCGCCTCAAGAATCGTATTCGAGATACCTTCGGCCAGTGAAGGCAGGACAAAGCAATCCAGCCCGCGCAAAATTTCCGCAACGTCGTTGCGCTCACCGGGCAACCACGCCAACGCCGTCACCCCGGCCTGCTCAAGCAGCGCCTGCGACTGCGCTCTCAGCGGCCCGTCGCCGATCATCACCAGACGCAAGCTGGCCTTCAACTCCGGCGCGACCGCCAGTGCGCGAACAAAGGCCCGTGCCAGCGCTGTCTGATCCTTTACCGTCTGCATGCGGCCGACGGTACCGACCAGCCAGAAAGCGGGATCGACAAACGGACAGCCGGCGATCGGCTGGCGCGCTGCCGCCGGGTGAAAGCGCTGCGCATCGACGCCGTTGTAAATCTGCGCCACGCTTGCCTGCAGCATACCGACTCTGGCGATCAGATAGTGTTCAAGATCACGCGACAAGGCTATGAAATGCGTCACGAACGGCCGATAAATTCGCCGCACCCATTGATATTTTTTGTTCGAACCATCGAGATCGCCGACATCACGGCCATGCTCGCCGTGAATGCGCACCGGCACTCCGGCCGCCCAGGCCGGCACGACGACCTCCAGCGCGCCCAGATTGCGGCTATGCACGATCGCCGGACGGAGTTTGCGAAAGAGCTTGAACAACTGCGGATAGATCCACAGCACGTGGCCTGGCGGCTTCTCGAGCGCGATGAACTGAACGTCGTCACGAACGATGCGCTGGCGAAAATCGGTAATCTCGGTGAGCGAAATCACCGCATGCCGGTAAGCGTCGGGCGGCATGTGATTGATCAGATTGACGATGCCGTTCTCCAGGCCGCCGACATCGAAACGGCACATGACATGTGCAATCAGCGGGCGGCGGTCGTGGCCCGGAGTCATCACTGTTCCCGGGTCCGCAGCAAAGCCTGCTCGATTTGCGGCGCGGCAGCTTGGGCGAAGGCTTCGAGCGCCGCTTCGCCGCCGCCGGCCTGTTCCTTCGGCGCATAGATGATGATCACGGCCGAGTCGTCGCCCTGCCCGGCGAGGCGAGACAAGGCGGTATAGGCTTTGGCCCGGTAATCGCTGGCGGTCAGATGGCCATTCACCCAGTACCACTGCCAGACCAGCAGGCGGGAGGCATCGGCCGAGCGCAGTTCGGCCGTGCGTAGCGCAAGCGATTGCCGATCGAGGGCAATCTGCCGCACGCCGCCGGCAACCTTGGCCCACATGGGATCGTTGCTTCTTACCAGGACGTTGTTGGAACTGACCATCTTGTGGCTGTAGTCCTGATTGCGGTAATAGCCAATATATAAGCCAACCAATCGCCCTTCGGCGCCGTAGGCATTTTGCTGCGTCGCTGACGCGTTGTCGAAACGCGGACTCCAGTCGGCAAAGTTTTCCTGCGCAACGGTCCAGCCGGCAATCGGCCCGAGCGGCTCAATACGTGCCACCTGCGACAACACCTTGCGCTCGATCTGCCAGTTGGCCAGCGGCCAGATCCCGGCCAGGACAACCAGCGCACACGCCATGAGCAAGGGAGAGAACTTCGCGGCCATGCCGCCCGCAGTCGTCCGCACCGGCTCAGGTTGCGCGGGAAGCTCGTCCTCGCGCCAGCGGGCGCCGATCCAGAACATGGCCATGATGACGATGCCGAAAAACAGCCAGCCGTAGATCAGGTGATCGACGCCGGCCGCCAGCTTGTTGCCCGAAAGATGGCCGAGCATGACGATCATGTAGGCGCGCAGCCAGTTGGCGATCAGCGGAACGACGAATGCGACGCCGACAAAAATCAGCCGGCGTTTGAGCGAGTGATAACTCAGGTAGGCGAACAGCGTACCGACGGTAAGCGAGGCGATCAGATAACGCACACCGCTGCACGCCTCGACCACCGACCAGTTGCCCGAGGGAATGACGAACTGCAGGCCCTCGCGATAGACGGGGATGCCGCCGAGACGCAACAGAAATACGGTGACGTCGGCCGTCCATTCCATCATCTGCGGCATGGCGAACTCGCCGAAGGGAACGGCAAAGTAGAGAAAGGCCAGCGGAAAGGTGATGCGCCGGGCAACCGGCAGGCCAAGCACAGCCGGAACGGCGAGCACCAGCATCGTCGTCAGGGCAAACTGCGAGACGACACTGACCGTCGCCAGCTCGCCAAGCAGCCAAGCAAAACCTGTCGCGACCAGCCCAAGCAAGGCCCAGACATTGGGGCGCGGGGTGACAACGGCGACCTTGTCGCGCATCCGCCAGATCAGCCAGAGGGAAATCGGCGGCACCAGAAAACCGTGCGTAAAGGTCTCGGAACGCGCCCAGATGTCGACCATGGCCAGCGCGGTTTCGCGATAGATCAGAAGAATCAGCAGCAGGGCAACAGCAAGCGCCGGCAGCGCGCTGCGCCAAGCCCGCTGGTTCTGTTGCAATGCTGGACCCAGGCCCTGTTCGGTCATCAAATTTTCCACTGAATTCCTCAGTCAACGACCAAAATAAATGGCGATCCGCTCAACCCAGATTGCGCACGATGAACGGCCCGAGCCAGTTGGCCAGCCCGATCGGCATGCGTCGCCAGGTTTCGATCAGCAAGCGGTACTTGGCGTTGTTCGGGTTGTTCTGCGGGATGCTGTCGCGCTTGTACAGGCAGTATTCGTAATACAGCGGCTGCGGTTCGAAACCCCAGTTTTTCTTGAAGGAATACGAACCGGTACCCTGCTTGCTGCGGCCGTAGTCAAACACCTTGCACCCGCGCTCGCAGGCCCGCCGCATCAACTCCCAGTACTTGAAGTCGTTGGCCGCCAGATCGCGCGCCGACAGGTCGTCGCCGGCGTAATAAGGCAGCACTTCGTCGCGAAAATAAAAACTGAGAACGCTGCTCAACGGCCGGCCACCCTTGTCGACTACGGTGAGCACCTCGCAGTCCTTGCCGAAGATCTTCAGCAAGGCCTCGAAATAGCGCCTGGGCATGGCCGGCGTGCCGTGCCGATGAACGTTGTCGGCATAGAGGGCGAAGAAACGGTCGACGCCGGGATCGATCTCGCTGCGCAGACCATTGTTGATCCCCTTGCGCACCATGGCGCGCTGCTTGCGCGGGATGGCCAGCATGTTGGCTTCGACTTCCGGCGCCAGCAGCTTGCGAAAGCAGACGTAGAGATCCTGCGTCGGCCACTCCGGGTGGCGTGCTTCGCGGTTGCGCAGTTCGAGGTGGTCGACGCCGATTTGTCTGGCGATGGCCTGCGCTTCGCGTTCCAGCGCTGCGACGGCCTCAGCTGTGCTGGCCGCCACGCCGCCATAGACGGCAAAGGGCAGCGAAACCAGGGCTTTTCCGAAAAGAAGGCTATCGACATGGCCGAGCGGCAGAACGCCCTCGATGACGCCGGCGCGTTCGGCGTAGAGGAAATAGGTCCGGTGGCCAAAAATGTCGCCGACGATGCTCTGCCAGCCGGCCTTGTGAAAGAAGGTGGCGCCGGCACAGGCCGCGACGAAGGCATCCCAACGCGCAGCCCCGGCGCCATCGCCGGGAATCAGGCGCCGGACGGTCAACGCGGCAGACCGCTCGCCGATTTCATCGTGGCTCATTTTCATGGCTTTACTGCAGGCTGGTTGGCGGCGCAACCCGAAAGAAAGACGTCATCCATCCGCCCCCAGTTGAAATCGGCGAACAGGCGTTGCAGGCGAGCTTCTGTCTTGTGCAGGTTCAGATAGTGCCGGAAACGGGTCTTGGCATTGATCCCGTCGATGCGCGGCTGCGCGGCATCGATCTCCCATGGATGAAAGTAGAAAACTGCCGATTGGCGATCGACCTGATTGACCCGCCGCAACAGCCAGCGCGACATGACATAGGGCATCAGACGGAAGTATCCACCGCCGCTGGCCGGCCAGTTGCGATCGAGGAAGCGGGCGGTCGTAACCGGCACTTCAAGCAGGCCGCTGCGTACCTGATGGGCAAAGCGCGGCGCATCGGGCATGCCGTAGTGATCGTGGCGAATCGGATAGATGCTTGAACTGTAACGATAGCCGGCTCGCTCAAGGCAGTCAAAAGCCCACAGATTGCCTTGGCCAATGGAAAAACTCGGCGCGCGATAGCCCTTTACTTCATGTCCGGAGAGATCTTCGAGCAGCTTCTTGGCCGCTTCGATATCCGTGAAGAACGCGGCTTCGCTCAGATCGCTGGCGCGCTCGTGACCATAACCGTGGCTGGCCAGTTCGTGCCCGCTGTCGACGATGCGTCGCACGAGATGCGGGTAACGTTCGGCAATCCAGCCGAGCGTGAAAAACGTCGCTTTCTTGTTGTGACCATCGAGCATCAGCAGAATGCGCTCGACGTTGCGCTCAACCCGGCAGGCCCGCGAATCCCATTGCTCGCGGGGAATGTAAGGAGCGAACGCCGAGACCTGGAAATAGTCTTCCACGTCGATGGTCAGGGCATTTGTGATCGAACTGCCTTGCATTCCGATGCCCTCGCTGATCATTCTGGTATCTGAAGATGGCGCGGTAACAAACATTGCAAACAACAAGCACGATAACCCGAAGTGTTTGGACGCTCAATGCCGGGCGAAAGACTCAGCCCTGACTTTCCTTGTCTGATTGCCGCGATCGAACGGCGGATACGAGTTGCTGGAGCAGGGTCAAGGTTGCGGCGCTGCTACGCTCGATGCGGATCATGCTGCGCTCAAGGCGGGCGATGCGCTGCTCATTCATCCCGCTCTTCAATTCGGCAATCGCCCGCGAGGCTTCATCCGCCGTGCCTGCAGCCAGCTCCAGCCGGGACAGATCGATATCCAGGATGACGCTGTCGGTCAGGCGCGCTGCGCTGCCGCCAGCTCCGACGACAGCCGCGCCATCCTTGGCAAAAAACGCGGGGGCAAGCGTCTCTTCGCTGATTTCCTTGGCCACTTCTTCGACATCGCCGACCGTGAATTTCTTTTTCTTGCCGCTCAGGAAACCGGACAGAAGAAGGCGGTCGCAATGCGAGTTGATGCGCCGGGGAATCCCGCCGCTGGCCTTGAAAATCGCTTCGTAGGCCTTGCTGTCGAACAATGGCGCGCTGGTGCTGCCGGCGCATTTCAGGCGGTGCTCGATATAGGCCTGTGTTTCATCCTGATCCATCGGCCCGATGTGGCAGGCGGCGATCACCCGCTGGCGCAGTTGCTGCATGTGCGGACTCTGCATGATGCTGCGGAATTCAGGTTGCCCGATCAGGAAACTCTGCAGCAGAGCATGTGTTTCGAACTGGAAGTTCGACAGCATGCGCAACTCCTCGACTGCACGCGGCGTGAGGTTCTGCGCTTCGTCGACGATGAGCAGGCAGCGCTTGCCTTGCCGGGCCACATCAACAAGAAAGGCTTCGAGCGCCAACAGCACATCGGACTTGTCGAGACTCTTTGAACGCACGCCGAAAGCGGCGGCCACCATGCGTAGCGTATCTTCGGCATCCAACTGCGTGCTGACGAGTTGCGCCGCCACCACTTTTGCCGAATCGAGCTTGTTGAGCAAACCGCGGACAATCGTCGTCTTGCCGGCACCGATCTCGCCGGTGACGACGATGAACCCTTCATTCTGGTGCAAGCCATATTCCAGATAGGCCGTGGCGCGCCGATGCTGCTTGCTGCCGAAATAAAAAGTCGGATCGGGATTGAGCTGAAAAGGCTTGCTGGTCAAGCCATAGAAGGATTCATACATGGCGGCAGGCTAAAACTGGTGCGACAGGAGCCCGGTCAGTGCATTCTCGGTATAGTTCGCCGAACCATCCACAACCACCCGTCGCGCACCGAGACCGGCATTGGTTTTTGGCCCGAGCTGGGTCTGGAAATTGATATTGATCGTTTTCTGGTTCGTTTCAAGATTGGCGCTTCCGCCGGTGCCCGTGCTGTTCAGGCGGGAGAAGGTGCCGACGAGCGACGAGAAGGGCGTCAGCTTGTGCGACCAGTTGATGCTGGCACCGCGCTGGCGAATATTCTGTGCGTTTGCAAAATCCCCGCCCAGCAGCAAGCCGGTCCCGATGCTCTGCGAAAAGCTCTGCGATTCGCTTTGCGTAGCGGCGAAAGTCACCGTATTGCGGACACCGAGCAGGGCAAATGACATCTCGCGACGCTGCTGCAGCGTCGCGCCTGATGACAGGAAACCACCCTGCATTTGCGCAGTGGGCGAAATGCCGCTGCTCAAGAGCAGGGCGTTAACAAACGCAGCTCTCGCTGCCGGGTCAGGGATGGCTGTCTCAAAGATGTTGAAAAACAAATCAAAGTTCGTTCCCAGGCCAACCGACTGCTGCTGAGCCGGCAGGACAGTCGTATCCTTGCTTTGGCTGTACTTCCACGCCGTTCCCGAGGTGCGATGCGTAAAACTTATGCTTTTGCTCGGCCCGAAGAAACGATCCTCCTGGTTGACCGACAGCCGTGTACGTTCGGTCGGCGACCATTCAACGCCCGCGCCTTTTATCGAGTGAGACTCCTTGTCCAGGCTCGCGTAATTGTTCGCTTCCCTGCCGCCAATCAGGGAAACCCGGAACTGCGGGTCGAACTGGTAAGTAAGAACGCCGCGCAAACGATCCGCTTCATTGCTGCGGATATTGCTGTAGTCAATGGTCATGCTGCTCGCGTCAAGCGACCAGCCAAGATTCGCCAGCCCCGTCGCGCCCTTCAGGGTCGCCACCAGTTCCTTGGTATCGGAATCGAAGGACTGGCCTGTTTTCGTGCTGGTCGTGCTCAGGTTGTAGCGCAGCTGATAATCGGCAAAACCGCCAAGCACACCGCGAATGTAGGGAGAAAGACGATAGGTCGACGTTTCCGTGCTATTGCCGTTGACGTTGGTATTGACTGTCGTCGGTGTCGCCCCATTGAAGGCTGAAATACTCTGCTGCGAAATCATGCCGCTGGCTTCAATGAACAACCAGTTTTCCAGCGCCTCCAGTGTCCCCAAGGCATTCAGAGAATTCTGCGTCTGGTTGCGCGAGGATTCCTTGGCATAAACCAGATTGTGCATCTGGTAGTTGAAACGCAACTTTGAGCGACCGCCGGAACCTTCGATACGGATACCCGGATTGATGTCGGTAATCAGATCACGTTGCTTGTTCGTATTGCTCAAGGCGACATTGTCCGTCGACGTTTCGTTGACGGCGATACTCGGCGTGATCTTCCATTCTCCGGCAGAAACCGGCAACGCGAGGCAAGCCATGCTTGCGCCGAGAAGCAACAGCCGCGAAGTATCAATGTAAGTTTTGTGTCTAATTTCCATAGCCATAACCATAGCCGTAGCCATACCCGTCCTGGGCTGTAGTTTTTGCCTGATTGAGCAACATGAGTTTTACCGGGCAAGCTTCGATGGTCGCCAGCGCATGCCTGACGTCGGCATGGGCTGTGCTTTCAGCCTTCACGACGATAACCACCTGCCCCATATGCGAAGCGAGCGTCCGGGCCTCGGTAGTAACCAGCAGCGGCGGAGAGTCGAAAATGATGATGCGATCAGCGTAGCGGCTGGCCATATCCTCCAGCAAACGGACCATGGCATCGCTGGCCAGCAGTTCGGTGGCGCGAGGATGCGGCGTTCCGCTCGGCAGGATGGTCAGCTTTTCGACGTTGGTACGAAGCAAGACGTCTGGCAAGTCAATCGACTCGTCAACCAGGACATCAAGCAATCCGCGCGCCGGGGGCAGGCCAAGCATTTTCAGCAGGTTGGGCCTGGCCACATCGGCATCGACCAGCATCACCGTGTTATCCAGCTCCATGGCGATGCTCATCGCCAGATTGGCAGCCGTAAAGGTTTTCCCCTCACCCGGCAGCGCACTCGTGATCATGATCAGATTGCCGTCCTTGATCGGCACGGCGCCCTTGCCCATGGCGTTATCGATCAACGGCCGCTTGATCACCCGGTACTCATCGGCAAGTTGCGAGCGCGGCGCATCGGGGCGAATAATACCCGCCGCTGAAAGTATTTCCAGGTCCAGTTCGACGCGACGCGACATCGCCATTTCCGGCGACTGGAGAACCGCCGGCTCCTCACGTTCGGCCGACGAAGACGACTTGTTAGAGGGCCTTTTCGGCGGCGTCTGCTCAAGCCTCGGCTCGGAAACAAGGTCAGCCGGCGACGAAGGCATATCGACGCCGGCCTGGCGCAGTTGTTCCAGCCGTTGTGCCGCTTGCTCAATGAGGCTCATCGTTCTTCCTCAAGCAGTACGGATTGTAAAGACGAACAGCAAGGCAATCCCTGCTGCATAGACGCCGAGAAGAGATGCAAACGCTGCAATGAAACGCCTGAAATCCTTTTTCTCGTTGAGTTTCACCACGTCTTGAACTTTCCTTGAAACCGTCCCGAGCAAAGGCAGCCCGGAGGCTTCACGCAAAGCACGCGCATCGAAGAAGACAGGGCGTACCTGGCTCACGGCGAAGGGCACGAAGAGACCTGCAGCCAGGGCCAGCACCAGGGTCAATGGCAAGAGCAGAAAACGATTGGGCGATACCGGTTTCGGAGAAACCCGCGGCGGGTCGATCAGGCGGAAGTCAACGCCGCCCGAACTGGCCTCCATTTCGCCCGACATCGCGGCAGACTCGCGACGCATGACAAGGCCTTCATAATTCTTTTTATTCACGTCGTAATCGCGATTGAGCTGGGTGTATTCGGCCTCGATCTGGGGAACCATCTTCACAGAATCCCTCAGCTGGTTGTAACGCGATTGGTACTCGGCCACACGGACACGCAGGGAGGCAACAGTCGCCTCGTTTTCACCCAGCGATATCTTGAGTTGCTGATAAACAGGATTGTTGCTGGACAAAGAGGACGGGCTGGAAGGCGCCACCTTCTTCCGGGCGGTGATTTCTTCCCGTTTCTGCTCTTCCAGCTCCTTGATCATGCGCCGCGTACCCACCACGTCAGGGTGTTTCTCGGTAAAGCGCTGCAACAAGCCGTCAAGATTGCGTTTCATGGCGTCAATGCGCCCGTCGATCTCGGGAAGCGAAATGCCGGCAGTTGATTCGGTCGCATCCGGCAGCAAGGAGGGTTCCTCTCCGACGATCTGCCGCTTCAGCGCATCACGCGCATTCTCCGCCTCACGCAACTCCAGCTTGGCTCGTTCAAGCGCAGCGCTTACCTCGCCAATCCGTCCGAAGTAATCCTTGCCGTCAGACATCTGCATTGAAAGGTTCTTCAGCTTGAATTCTTTCAGACGGTTCTCGGCTTCCTCCAGTTTCTTTTGGTACGCCTGGATCTGGTCGTCAATGAATTTCTTGGCGGAATCGGTATCCTTTCGCTTGTCGCCCAGACTTGATTCGACAAAAATGGACGCCAGCGACTGAACCACCCGTTTTGCCCGTTCTGGCTCAGGATCGTGATAGGCAAGCGTATAAAGGTTGTCACGCGAAGTGCTCTTGATCGTCAGGGACTTCATCAACTCATCAACCAGCGCGTCTTGCGCCTGCTTGGACTTGATGCTGAGATCGAGATCTGCCATGCGAATCAGCTTTTCCACATTGGGACGGCTGATCAGTGTCCGACTCAGAATCATGATCTGCTGGTCGAGGTTTGGCTCGATTGCCAAACCTGACATCAGCGGTTTGAGAATGGACTGGGTGTCCACATAGATACGCGCCGAGGCCTCGTACTTGTCGGGGATACGCAAGACCACCCCAACACCGACTGCGCCAACAACCCAGGCGACGATCAGCCCAAGCCAGCGGCGCTTCCACATCCCTCGCAGAGCAGTCGTCGCTTGCCGGATTATTTCATCCATCGGATTCTGGCTTCACTAGTGGTTTCAAACACAGCTGTAGCGCCCGCAGGCGCCACAGGCAAGGACAAATAGAAGTTCAATCAGAACCAGCTACGCGGAATGATCAGCACGTCACCAGGCTTCATTTCCACATTGGCCGACACGTCACCACGCTTGATCAGATCCTTGACGCGCACACTGTACTGCTTGTCCGCTTCGGTAGTCCGCAGAAGCGTTGTCGCATTGCCGTCAGCAAAATCGGTAATGCCGCCGACTGCAATCATGACATCGAGCAGGGTCATCTTCTGCTTGTAAGGCAGCGTCTGCGGCTTGGCGGCCTCGCCCACGACCCGGATCTGCTCGCTATAGGGGCCGACAAATGCGGTGACGATGACCGTAACGACGGGATCGCGAATGAACTTGCCAAGCGCCGCCTCGATATCGCGGGCCAGCGTCGTCGCGTCCTTGCCCATCGCCGGCAGATCTTCGACCAGCGGCGCCGCGATCTTGCCGTCCGGCCGCACCGGGACGGACATCGAAAGCTCGGGATTGCGCCAAACCACGATATTGACCGAATCGCCCGGTCCGATGATGTAATTGTAGTCAGGCGAAGAAGCAACAGAAGGCGCCGGCGGATAACCGGCACACCCCGAGAGCACGGCCCCCAACAGCCCGATCATGACCCAACGAATCGCGACACCAATACCGTTATTCAGGCTGACAAACATACCATTCTCCTTTAGTCGGAACTGCCCAGTCGAACGCAGAAAATTCATAGAACATAATACTAACGGAAATATTCTGACTTGGATCAAAATCCTTACCCCTACTCTTGACGGATGAGCGTGTCGGGAACAAGCGACACATCGACCTGACAGAGAAATTGCCACAGATAGAGACCATCAGGCGGCGTAATCCTTGCGTAACAGATCGCCCCGTCAGAATTTGTCGGGAAAATACGACAAATCGGGAACAAACAGGGCACTCAAAATTGGATTATCTCCGGCAAAGCGTCCTTTATGGGGAGTCCTGTTGGTTACGAAAAAAGTGGCACGAAAAATGCTGCCAATTCCGCACATTCTACGACCTCAAGTTTCCGAAACCCGGCGCTGCAAATTGACCAGAGCGGACACAAGATACTATCTTCCATGCAATTACATAAACAACTAATTCACACTCAGCCGCGCTTCTGCAATGGGCGGGGAGATGCCAGCCCGGTCAATGCCAAGGGCGGCAGGCGACTCTCTAGCGAAAAGCGGCTTCCCGCAACCGGCAACATCCTCGTTGAACGGAGCAACTTCCATGTCCGCGTTGCCGATACGCAAGTCATGCGCAACCAAGTCAGCGCACTGATCAAGCAAATGTATTCGTGGCGCGGCTATCAACTGGACACCGCCGAAGCACGCCACTCGCCGAGTAAAACAACGTTGCAAGCCTGTGCCAGCAAGGACACACTCGGCACCTTGACGCTGAACGTCGATTCAGAAAATGGCCTGCTGGCGGACGGCCTTTATCGCAGGGAAGTCGATTCCTTGCGCATGCGCGGTGGTGCCGTATGCGAACTGACCGGGCTCGCCGTAAGCGCCAGCTTTAGCTCGAACGAACTGCTGGCATCCCTGTTTCATCTTTTGCACATTATTGGCCGCCGCTTGCACCGCGTAACCGACGCGGTGATCGAAATCAATCCACGCCACTCGGCGTACTACCAGCGCCTGCTCGGCTTCCGGAAGATTGGCGAAAGAAGAGTATGCGACCGCGTTAACGCGCCGGCGGAGCTGCTGCACGTCGAAACGGATTTCGTCGAAGAACAGATTGCCCGCTACGCCGGTCGCCGTGAAAAGGACGGGCATTCACTCTACCCCTACTTTTTCTCCGGCCTTGAGGCCGAGCATCTCGGCCAGCGCATCCTGAAGATGGGTCACCTGCTTCCGGCAACGCCACCATCATGGCGCTGAACATCAGGCGCCCTGGCGAAGCGCATCGACAACCGGCATTCGCGAGACCCGCCGC
>Ga0207952_1001047_pt1 | contig 13913 bp, 12 predicted proteins | sample SubbioR12Aug_8Ca_FD_184831 | JGI IMG/M metagenome (GOLD analysis project Ga0207952, IMG submission 184831) | Serpentinite rock and fluid subsurface biosphere microbial communities from McLaughlin Reserve, California, USA - CR12Aug_8Ca (SPAdes) | ecosystem: Environmental > Terrestrial > Deep...
GCAGGTAGCCGGTTTGGCGGTCAACGGGATGGAAGCGGCTCATTTCTCGGGCTGGTTTCGGTTGGCATTCTGTCATTATCCCATCGGGCCGGTTTAGTCCGACAGGCTGCTAGGCAGACTGCACACAAGTTATGGCCAGCCCTGACCAGTTCCGGCCAAAGCCAAAATTAAAGCCAGATCAATACGGATGCTCTCCTTGAACAAAGTCGACCAGTTGGCCTCCATGTTCGATTAGCACTTGCCCGGGGTGAATATGCTCCCGCTCCATCTCTGCCATAATGTCCCGGGCTCGCCACTGAGTGGGGATAATCACCACATCCACATCGATGCTCTTCAAAACATCCCGGAACTTGATTTCCTGACCCGCCCCAGGAACGAATGTCCCCGCTTTTTCCGGATCGGAATCAACGACTAGCGGGAAACGTATTGCATCGACACCAAACTGATGAATGAAGGCAGCCGCCTTACCGGTGCCCCCCCAGATGGCGACCTTGGCGCCACTATTGGCCAGTTGCGTGAGTTGCTTACGTATAACAGACCGGGATACATCGGCACGTTGCGAGAACGCCGCCGATTCGGCAGCCCTTTGTCTCAACGCTGGCGGCAAGCCCAACTTAACCAACGCATAAACCACTTCTCCGTCGTAGCCATGCTTCAACTCATGTACATCGCCCGCCCTTGCCATCAACGTGCGAAAAGAAGTGGTCGAAAAATGACTGGCATGTTCATAAAAAAAGTCGGCGAGACGATCCGTTTCAAATACCCGATCAATGCAAGGCACCTCAGCAAATAGCCAGCACGGTTTCCCGAGCATCGCCGCCGCCCAAGCCAACTGATCGAGAAACTCAGTCGGGGCACGGAAGTGTTCCAGGACGTGACGAATAACCACGGCATCGGGCGCATAAGTTGCCATATCCGCCAAGGGATCAAATAGCCTGGCGTGAAACTCGACTCCTCGCCCCGTTTCAGGGCTGGCGTTGGGATCAAAACCGATGAACCGCCCCGCCCCCGCGCGCGCCTCCGCCATGCCGCGCACGAAATGTCCCTCACCACAACCAATCTCAATCACCGTCGGTGCCGCCGGGAGATGTTCTAGCAAACCATCCCGGCTTGTCGCCAGATGCCCCTTCCAGATACCGCCCCGGTTGAACATCCGGTTCGGGTTGTTCTGGTAGGGAATGGCTTCGTAACGGAACGAACGGTTCCAGACGTGCATACAGGCCGGACACTGCACGAAGTCCTGGGGATGGCGAGGCATCGCCTGTGCCTCGGCGACCGATGCCGGCCAGCCCAGCGTAGCCAGGGTTTGCTCCCCGCCAGCAAAAAACGGAACGGCAACGGTATGCGAACAAACCGGGCAGACGGCTGAAACCAACGAGGAAGAAAACGCTACTGCGTTCGGTTCGCTGCTCATGCCAGCAGTTTCCTAAAATAATGAATAGTCTCTTTCAAACCATCCTCCAGCGTGACTTTTGGCTGCCAATCCAGTGCTTTTTGCGCTTTGGCGATGTCTGGCTGGCGTCGAACCGGATCATCAGTAGGTAGCGGACGAAAAACCAGCTGACTTTTTGAATCGGTCAGCCGCAGTATGGTTGTTGCCAATTCGTGGATGCTGAATTCAACCGGATTACCGAGATTAATCGGGCCAACCTCGCTTTCCTGCTTCATCATGGCCAGCAAGCCATCGACCAGATCATCGACGTAGCAGAACGAACGAGTCTGCTGCCCGTCACCGTACAAGGTAATCGGCTCACCGTTCAGCGCCTGAACGATAAAATTGCTCACCACCCGCCCATCGCGCGGGTGCATGCGCGGCCCATAGGTGTTGAAAATGCGCACGACGCGAATATCGACCCCGCTTTGCCGGTGGTAATCGAAAAACAGGGTTTCGGCGCAACGCTTCCCTTCGTCATAGCAGGCACGCGGTCCAATCGGATTGACGTGCCCCCAGTAGCCCTCCGGTTGCGGATGTAGTTTCGGGTCGCCGTAAACTTCACTGGTGGAAGCTTGCAGAATTCGCGCCCGCCGCCGCTTGGCCAAGCCCAGCATGTTGATCGCACCGAGTACCGAGGTCTTGGTTGTAGATACCGGATTGTTTTGGTAATGCACCGGGCTTGCCGGGCAGGCGAGGTTGTAAATACGATCCACCTCCACATAGATCGGCAACCAGACGTCATGGCGGATCAGTTCGAAGTTCGGCTCGTGCAGCAGATGGCGAATGCTGTCCTTGCTGCCCGTATAAAAGTTATCCAGGCACAGCACTTCCTCGCCAGCCGCCACCAGCCTCTCGCACAAATGCGAGCCGATAAAACCGGCACCGCCGGTTACCAAAGTCGTCGGGGTCATTGCAAAACTCCCTGTTCAGCTTCCCATTTTTGCCACATCCCCCAAAGTGCTGCCTCAAAATTCCTGGCAAAACGCGGAGCATCGAAAAGAGGTGCAGCCAGTGCCTGCTGGCGCAAATTGGCGCGAATACCTGCCAGACGCGCCAGATCTCCGGCAAAGTAAACTGCTTTGGCAACATAATCATCGTCATCCTCGGCAATCCAGTCTGCCAACCCGGTGTTGTGAAGAATGGTTTCCCCCATGCGCGAGAGGAAACGATCACCACGCCGCGTGATCAGGGGCACCCCCATCCAGATCGATTCCGCGCTGGTTGTGCCACCCGGATAAGGAAATGGATCGAGGGCAATATCGACTCGCTGGTAGCTTGCCAGCAACTCGGCACGCGGAGAACTTCCCTCCAGAATCAGGCGCTCTGGAGAAATGCCCAAGTTAGCAAAGCTCTGGCCCATCAAATTACAAAGTTCAGAGGTGTTCAACTGCCGTGTCTTCAAAAACAGTCGCGATCCCGGTACTGCATGTAACAACTTCGCCCATAAAGCGATAACTTTTTCATTAACTTTCGTCAGGTTGTTAAAACAACCAAAAGTCACATAACCGGTTGCCAACGCCGGCAGCGGTCCAACGTTCAAAGGCAGATCTGGCTGCGAGAAGCATAAATAGCTCTCTGGCAGTCTCCAGACTGTCTCGGTGAAATGATTTTTTTCATTCTCCGGGGCAACAAAATAATCACCCAAAAAATAATCCATTTCCATCACACCCGTACTGGCAAAATATCCCAACCAGCTGACTTGTATCGGTGCTGGCTTCCAGGCAAAAACCGGTAAACGATTCCCTCCCGTATGGCCTGACACATCGAAAAGAATATGAATTCCATCAGCGTGTATCAACTTCGCCGCCTCTTCGTCGCTGAGTTCGGTTAACTGTTTCCAAGCTGAAAAGAATGGGGCAATACGCGCACTCAGTTGGTCGAATTGCGGCATCGTCGGATAGGCAATCAACTCGACTCTTTTTGGATCAATATGGGGAATGAGACCTTCAAGCCAATGCCCAACTGCGTGATCTCGCAGATCGCCTGAAACCAGGCCGACACGCAGACGCTGAGGATTTGGCGGAATATCCCAGGCAGGAAAACGCCACTTGGTATTTTGTGCAAGCATGGAACCGTATTGACGCGCCTCTTCAAGATAACTCGACACCGAGTTACCAGCGATGCAGCAGTGATTCAATAACAGATTGCTGTACGCCCCGGCGTTATCTGGCCTGAGCATTAACGCCCGTCGATAACTGATTTCTGCATTAAACAGATTTCCTTGCTGGCGAAGAATACCGCCCAAATCGTTATGAGCCTCTGATAAGCCAGGATTAATTTCCAGCGCTGCTCTATAACAAGCCTCCGCCTCATCGAAGCGGCCCTGCTCACTTAAAGTCAATCCCAAGTTCAGTTGTGCTTCAAGAAAACGCGGGTTCAATGCCAAAGCCTGCCGAAAACTGCCAATCGCCTCGTCCGAACGATCCATCTGGCGAAACGCATTCGCCAAGTTATAGTGAGCGTTGGCAAAATCTGGCCGGCAACCCAGTGCCCGACGTAAATATGTTTCCGCCTCGGCAGCCCGCAATTGTTTGACCAAAACGTTACCCAGGTTATTGCAGGCCTCTACATATTCGGGTTGGATGGCTAGTGCTTGCACATAAACCGCTTCCGCCTCGACATAGCGCCTCAGCTCGTAAAGCGTAACCCCAAGGTTGTTGTAAGCCTCGGCGTAATCCGCCTTTAAGGCTAAAGCCTGCCGATAACTGGTCTCGGCTTCAGCCAACCGACCCTGCAGTTTGAGTGTGGTACCCAAGTTGTTATGCACATCCGCAAAACGAGGGTCTATCGCCAACGCTCGCCGATGGCAGGCTGCCGACTCCTTCAGCCGCCCCAAATCACACAGCACCAGACCCAGATTTGTTTGCGCCTGCGCATCGCGGGGCAGCAGTTGTACCGACTTCTGTATCGGAGCCAGCGCGCCAGCGCTATCGCCCTGTGAGCGGAGCAGCGCACCGAGCACCTTCCAGCCAAAACCATGCCGCGGAAACTCGGCAGTCATCTCGCCCGCCAGCGCAATACCTTCCGCAAAGCGCCCCTGATCAAGCAAGGCAATCAGCGCTGCCTCCTCTGCCGCATCTGGTTGCCCTTTTCTTTTTGCGACCGCCCTGGCTTTAAGTTGCGGTGGAGCCGCCTGCAAACGAGCGCTCAAGAGATCCACTGCCTCACCTTCAAGCCCATGTGACTGACCCAAAGCCAATATTTCGCGGGCGCTATCCAGTTGCTCAGCCTGAATCAGTGTCTCGATATAGGTCAGCCAATACGTTGCCGTCTCCGGGCTGGCCTCCAATGCCATCAGAAAATGGGGCAAGGCTGCGGCGGGTGACTGTGACTGCAAAACCAGCAAACCAACATGGTAATTGGCCAGTGCGTGCTGTGGCATAGCCTGCAATACGGCGCGGAAAACGGTGTCAGCCGCTTCTGCCTGGCCGGCTTCAAGATACTCGATGGCCTTGCGGCAGGCTTCGTCCAAAACAGGTGATTCGGGTAGTGAAATTGGGTTGGGCATAAGTGATATTAAAACCTAATAGCAGGTGACAGTTGTTGTGGTCAACCGGCAAAACAAGCTGAAAGTATATTAGTGCAGTTCGAGATTGAGTGCCGGCTTAACAGTTGCGCTATCCGGGCAGACGCAGAAACGATAGGGATGGAGTTTCACATGGAATTCTCCCCGATCTGCACCGACTTCAGTCGCCGTTGGCGGGCCTGTTGCGGTCAACCGGCAAAATAGGCCAAAAATCCGCTAAAGTTTTCCGCATTGGCTCCGTAAATTGATTCAACGGTGAAACAAATGCAACGTTCCACCCTTACTAAAGCAGCTGGCCCAAATTGCTGGCGGAGTTATCAACTGTTTCAAGGAGAAGCAAAATGGCAGTCATCAACACCAACGTCTCGTCACTTAATTCGCAGCGCGAACTGACGAAATCCGGCGCCTCGCTGGCCACCTCCTTACAGCGCCTGTCGTCCGGCCTGCGCATCAACAGCGCCAAGGACGACGCCGCCGGCCTCGCCATTTCCAGCCGGATGTCCTCACAAATCAGCGGCCTGACTGTCGCCCAGCGTAACGCCAATGACGGCATCTCCCTGGCGCAAACGGCTGAAGGTGCGTTGTCCAGCGTGAGTGATGCTCTGCAGCGCATGCGCGAACTGGCGGTACAGTCCTCCAACGCGACCAACAGCGCCAGTGACCGTGCCGCGCTGCAAAAAGAAGTCAATGAACTGGTCAAGCAAATCAACACCGTTTCCAGCCAGGCCTCGTTCAACGGCGTCAAGCTGCTCGACGGTTCTTTTAACTCGCAAAGTTTCCAGATTGGCGCCAATTCAGGCGAAACCTTGTCGGTCAGTTCAATTGCCAGCGCCAAAGCCGATGCCCTAGGTGTCGGTACGACCTCGTCGTACTCGACCAGCAAAATTGGTGTTATGGCTGCCGGTAGCATCGCTGCCGGAGGCATCTCGGTCAATGGCTTTGGTGTCGGGCCAACTCAGCGTGACGGCGTTTCCGAAGCCGGTAGCAACGACAGCGCCATTGCCAAGGCCGCCGCCTTCAATGCCGTCTCAGGTCAGACGGGTGTCACGGCTACTGCAAGCGCAACTACCGTGACTGGCGTCGCAGCGACTACATTCACCGCAATCGCCGGTACGGGTGCTGACAGTCTTTATGTTAATGGTGTTAACATCGGTGCCGTTGCTGCAGGTGGCAATGCGACCGGTCAAGGCGTCAATGTCTCGGCTGCAATCAATGCCGTATCCAACCAAACCGGCGTCACCGCCACCTTCAGCACGACCACCGGCGCAATTTCACTGACCGCAGCCGACGGTCGCAACATCAGCCTGATGGCCGGCACCGGTGGCGCCACTGCCGCCAAGGCTGGTTTAACGGCAGCCACTTACTCGGCCGCTGGTGTCGTCGGCGCTGCTGCTGCTACCACCTTCACCGCTTTGGCAGCTGGCGATCTGACGGTCAATGGCTATGATGTCGGCGCAGTCTCGGCAGGTACCGACTCCCTAACCCAAACCACCAACGTTGCCGCTGCCATCAATGCGCTGACCAGCAAGACCGGTGTAACGGCTGCAGCTGCAGCGGGCGTTATCACCTTGACCAACTCCGCCGGACACGACATAAGCATCAGCGGCAACCTGACCAATCAGACTGCGACTTCAACTGCAACCGGTTTTTCGGCGGCACAATTGAACTCCAACTCGGCTACAGTCACCCGGGGGAATGTCACGCTAAGCTCGACGGGTAGCGCAGGTATAACCGTGGGCGGTGCCGACATTGCGCGGGCTGGCCTGACAACGGCTTATACCGCAGCCACTGCAACTTTCGGCGCCGGCGTCTCGACGATTGACATTTCTACCGCAGCAGGTGCGCAGAACGCCATCGCCACGCTGGATTCCGCCTTGGCCAACATCGACTCCAGTCGCGCCAACCTGGGTGCGATCCAGAACCGTTTCACCTCCGTCGTCGCCAACCTGGCCTCGACCTCGGAAAACCTGAGTGCCGCGCGTAGCCGGATTCAGGATGCCGACTTCGCGGCAGAAACAGCCAATCTATCCCGTGCGCAGATTCTGCAACAAGCTGGTACGGCGATGTTGGCCCAGGCAAACTCTGCTCCGCAGAATGTGTTGAGCCTGCTGCGTTAAACTTGATTTGGCCCGGGCCGCAAGGTCCGGCCAAAATTCACCGGGCGCGGTGGCGGCAACGCCCTGCGCCTTTCGTCCATAAAGCCAGGAGTTGGTCATGAATATTCCCCCGCTCAGCTACAACACTTCATCTGGTGCAACCACGCCACCAGTGGCGACCGATGTGCGCCAGGCGCGCGCCCAACAAGGCAGCGGCTCCACCCCGGCACAACCCCCTCAGACTGTTGTCCCGACCGAAAAGACCGAGGCCAGCCGCCAGCAGGTGGAAGATGCCGTCAAGTCGGTCAATGAATTTCTCAAGCCAATCAACGACTCGATCCAGTTCAGCATCGATGACGATACTGGCATCTCCATCATCAAGGTCATCGACATTGCGACCAAGGATGTAATTCGCCAGTTTCCCTCCGAGGAGATGTTGAGCATCGCCAAGGCCATCGACCAGATGAAGGGACTGCTGGTGCAGCAGAAGGTTTAAAATCGCCGCTGATTTAATTCTCGGGAGCGCATCATGGCTATCTCATCACTAGGTGCCGGGTCGGGAATCGACCTGAACAGCATCCTTACCAGCTTGATGGCGGCCGAACAGCAGCCGTTGCTTGCCTTGCAGACCAAGGAAGCTTCTCATCAGGCGAAAATTTCCGCCCTCGGCAATCTCCGTAGTGGCTTGTCGTCGTTGCAAAGCGCAGCGCAGTTCATGACCCTGAGCACCGGCCAGACGGCCAACGACAAGTTTGCCAGCTATCGGGCCGCAGTGGCCGACACCAGCATTGCCACTGCCAGTGCCGCCGCCGGCGCCGTGGTTGGCAGTTATAGCCTGGAGGTGAGCGCCCTTGCCGTCAGCCAGCGCCTGACCAGCCCGGACAGCACCGATGCTACGGGAAGTGCCACGCTCGCGGCCGGTCTGGTTGCCGGTGGCACCCTGAAGATCGAGCTTGGCGCACTTGCCGGCAGCAGCGGCAGTTATACCTATACCGCCGATGCCGCCCGCGAATTGAACGTCACCGTGGCAGCCAACAGCACCCTGGAACAGGTGCGCGATGCCATCAACACGGCAGCCACCGATGGGCGTGTCAGCGCCACCATCATCACCGGCACCAACGGCAAGCAACTGGTCTTGAGTACCATCAAGACCGGGTTGGCTAATGTAATGAAACTATCCGGCGTTGGCGGTCTGGATTTTGATCCGGCCGGGTCGGGCAGTGGAGTCCTTTCGCAGGACTCAGCCAAGGGCGGGCAGGCGGCAAGCGATGCGGCCTTCTCGTTGAACGGCATTGCCGGCACCAGCAGCACCAATAGTGTGACCGGTGCGCTTGACGGTGTAACGCTTGAGCTGCTGAAAAAGACCAGCGTCGGCACCCCGACCACTTTGAGTCTGACCAAAGACAGCACTACTCAGCTGAACTCCGCGCTATCCAGCTTCGTCAAGGCCTACAACGAGTCGGCCGGGGTCATGAAAGGGCTTGGCTACTACGATGCCAGCACCAAGCAGGCCGGTACATTGCAAGGAAATTCAACGCTGCGCGGTATTCAAAACGAAACGCGCGCCCTGCTGCAGACCAAGGCAGGTGGCACCTCAACTTATCAAACGTTATCCGACATCGGCATTTCGATACAGAAGGATGGCACGCTGAAGCTGGATTCAAGCAAGTTGAACAAAGCCATTGCAGCCGACTTTACTGGCGTTAGCAATCTGGTTTCAAAAGTCGGCAGCGCGTTCAACACTACCATCAATAATGCGACCGGCAGCAGCGGCAGCATTACCAGCGCCACCGAGGGCATGAACCGTCTGATCAGCGACATCGACAAGCGGGTAACAGTGCTGCAAACCCGCCTGACCAATATTGAAAGCCGTTACCGCAAGCAGTTTACGTCATTGGATTCGATAGTTACCAGCTTGAAGAATACAAGTAATTATCTTACCGGGCAGTTGGCAAATCTGCCCGGTGCCTACTCGGAATAGGATTCCCCACTATGTTTGGCATGATGCGCAGCCCAACTCAAACTTATGCAACAGTTAGCGTCGATGCGGCGGTTGAAACCGCCGACCCCCATCGCCTGATATTGATGCTTTTCGATGGTGCCATCGCCGCTGTCGCTTTGGCCCGAATTCACATGAACGCCCGGGAAATCGAGCAAAAGGGTAAGGCCATTTCCAAAGCCATCAGCCTGATTAGCAGCGGTTTGCGCGCCAGCCTGGACATGGAATCCGGCGGCGAACTGGCAGAACATTTGGCCGCGCTTTACGACTACATGGCTGAGCGCCTGCTGTTTGCCAACCTGAAAAATAACCTGGCGGCGCTGGAAGAGGTTTCGGAACTATTGAGCGGCCTGCGCGACGCCTGGGCGCAGATTGCTCCGGGCAACCAACAGCAAGCAGCCTGACAGATGAATTTGCTCGCGAGTTACGAAACCTTGCTGGGCCTCTCGCAGGAGATGGAGGCCTTGGCTCGTCAGCAAGCCTGGGATGCGCTAACGCAGCTTGAAACACAGCGCGCCGCACTGCTTGCGGCTTTGCCGGCAACACCACTGACCGCCTTGCCAATCGATAGACAGCGAGCCATCGCTGCAAAGATTCGGCAGATACAAACCTGCGACAAAGCGGTTCTTGAGTACGTGCTTCCCTGGCAAGAGCATGTCGGAAAATTGCTTGCCCGGCTTGCAGCGAAACCTTAATCAACCAGCATGATCCCGTCTGACATTGCCAGTACTTTGCGGCAGATACTGCCGGATCAGCAGGGGCCGGCCAATGCCCAGACCTTGCCGGTTGCAGCGGCGCAAAAAATTGCCGATGTTTTATCCAATCTCGTTCCCGGCCAACGGGTTTTGGCAGAGATTCAGGCGCTGTTGCCGAATGGCAATTATCGCGCCATCGTTGCGCAGCGCGACATCACACTGGCTTTGCCGTTCTCGGCCAAGGCGGGCGATACGCTGGAACTGGAAGTCACCGAAAGCGATGGCAAGCTGGCCCTGGCCTTCGTCGCCAACCGTTCAAGCGGCGAACAGGCTGGCAAGCTGGCAGACTCATCGGCGACGACACTGAGTCAGACCGGAAAGTTGATTGGCGACCTCATCGGCGGCATCAGTGATCAAGGCAAGCGTGCCTCTCCGGCTCCCCTCAACGGCAATTTGCCGCTGGTTGATGACTTTCCTGATCAGGCGGCGAATCTCGTACCAATACTGAAGGAAGCACTGACCAGGAGCGGTGTTTTTTATGAGGCGCATCAGGCACGTTGGGTTGCAGGCGATTTGCCGACTGAAACGCTGAAGCAGGAGCCGCAGGGAAAGCTGTCAAGCGGACTGGGCACGACGCGGGTAATCGCCATGTCGGAGGAAAAAACTACGGAAGCCAGCCAGATTGATACAGCCGTCAAGCCTGAGCTGGCGGCAAAACCATCAGCGTTCCAGGGTATTGCTACGGTCGACGCTACATCTGAGCCAAAAACCACGGACTCCGGCAAGCTCGCAACCACCACCGCAGCCCCGACAATGTCGACAACCAGCCAAAGCAATCAACAGGCATCAACACCGGGGAGCCCGATTCCACGCGATCTGGTACCCATTGTTCAACAGCAACTCGATGCTTTGGCCACCCAGAGTTATGCCTGGCAAGGCCAAATATGGCCGGGGCAACAGATGCAGTGGGAAATTGGCGAAAACCTTGATGGTGGACGCTCCTCGGACAACGATGCCATCGCCCGCTGGCAAACCCGGCTGAAACTCTCCTTGCCAATGCTGGGTGGCATCAATGCAGTTTTACGCTTGACCCCGGCGGGTGAAGTCAGCATTACCGTGACTGCCGATTCGACAGGCAGTGAGGCCCGGTTGCGTGAAAGTGGCGCCTTGCTCAGCGGTCAAATGGAATCAGCCGGCCTCAAGCTGACCCAATTATTGGTCGAACATGGCGAAATTGCCGAGTGATTCGACGCGCGAGGCAATCGCCCTCGCCTACAGTCAAACAGATGCCGCCCCGCGTGTTGTCGCCAAGGGCAAGGGGCTGATCGCCGAAGCAATCATTGCCCGCGCCCGTGAACATGGGGTATTTGTTCATGAATCACCGGAACTGGTTGCCCTGTTAACGCAGGTGAATATTGACGAACATATCCCAGCCCAACTGTATATGGCGGTTGCCGAACTACTCGCCTGGCTTTATCGCATCGAACATGGCGAAAAATTACCGCCGCCGTCAATTTGAGGACTCGCAGGCAAGTCGCGCAGTTGAAGAAAATCATGGTGGCTGAATCACGCGGATGGCTTACCATCATGAATCCGATATCTCAGCGCGCTTTCGCATGACTTCAATCGCCAAAGAACTGCTCATTCCCGATTTCGAAATCGATCACCGCGCGGAATTTGCCCAGTTTTTTCTGAGCAACCGACGCGAGATTCTTTTTTACCTGAATATCCTGGCCAAGCGACGTAGTTTGTTCACGGCTTACATTGATGAGGGAACCTGCTTTTTTTTAACTGCAATTATTACGGTTGACGAGACTACAGGCATGGTTTTTCTGGATCCCCAGCATGCCGAAGAATGTAATGCGGCATTTGGCAGTGCCCGGCAAATCACCCTGGTCGCCAATCTCGACAGTGTCAAAATCCAGATTCGCCTTCCAACATTGAAAATGGCCAGTCTCGAAGGACAAAACGTACTGGCGGCATCGATACCGGAGAGCATTCTGCGTCTGCAGCGTCGTGAGTTTTTCCGCCTCGAACCACCGCTTGCCCATCCTATTCATTGCAAACTGGCACTAAAGAATGAAAATGGAGCGCTCCAGACTTTTGAATTAACGCTATCCGACATCAGTGGCGGCGGTGTGTGTCTGATCGGACCAACCGAAACTGTCGAATATTTTCAGCGTGATGCTCTATTTCAGCAATGTCGCCTGGAGATTCCCGGCGAAGGTGTCATACAAGTGAATTTAAGGGTTCGGAAGACCGTCGAGATGTCTGACCGAAGTGGGCGTCATAGCCTGCGTATCGGCTGTGAATTTGTCAATTTGCCAGGCGCCCGCCTGGCATTCATCGAGCGCTATATCACGCGTATCGAGCGAGAGCGCAAGGCCAGGGATTCCGGCCTGACCGATTAAACCTGCATGTTCATCACATCCTGATACGCCGATACAATCTTGTTGCGAACCTGAACCATTTCCTGGAAGGAAACACTCGCCGTCTGCAGGGCGATCATGACTTCATGCAGATTCTGAGAGGTATCGCCAGCGGCCATTTTTTCGGCCATCTGGGTGGATTGAACTTGGGTCTGGTTCACTTTATCAAGTGAATTTTTCAGCACTTGAGCAAAATCCGGTGCGCCTGCCACCTGCGTCGCTTCTGCCGCTTTCCCGGTAGCCTGTGCTGCGGTAGACCGCAGCACGCTCAACATTTGTTCGATGCCTTGTGTGCTCATTTTTAACTCCTAAACTTTGGGCGTATACATGCAATTTTCAGGCCAGCATCAACCCTTGAAATACCCTTCATCCCGATACTGTTGTAACTTATAACGCAAAGTCCGCTCGGAAATTCCCAAACGTTCAATAGCCAGCTTGCGCGACCCCCCCACGTCGGCCAGCGTACGAAGAATATGGTCGCGCTCCAATCCCTTAATATTGTCGGTACTACTTTCTGCCTCCGGCACTCTTGCGGCCTGCCGGATTTCAGTTGGCGCCAGCCGTACCGATAAAGCTTCAGCCGCAGGCCTTGCGGCCGAGAGCAGATTGAAATGTTCAGGCCCAATGCTGGCACCGGTAGAAAGAATCAATGCTCGCTGAATAACGTTCTCCAACTCGCGCACATTGCCGGGCCAAGCGTGTGCGACAAGCAAAGCATCGGCGGCGGGATCAAGAAAAACTCCCGAGCGTCCCAGACGCCCTCCGTGCTCCACGACAAAATGACGAGCGATGGCGAGGATATCCTCGCGCCGTTGTCGCAAAGCCGGGATCGCCACGGGGAATACATTGAGTCGATAGAAAAGGTCCTCCCGGAAGACGCCTTTGGCCACTGCCTCCGCCATGTCGCGATTGGAGGTGGCAATAATGCGAATATTCAACGGCACCGGCTTTTTGCCGCCGACCCGCTCAACCTCACGTTCCTGCAGGACACGCAACAGCTTGGCCTGCAAGCTCATCGGCATTTCGGTGACTTCATCGAGCAGCAAACTGCCATCTTGCGCCTGTTCGAATTTACCCGCCTGAGCTTGCGCCGCACCGGTGAATGCGCCTTTTTCATAGCCGAACAAGGTCGCTTCAAGTAAGCTATCGGGAATCGCCGCACAGTTGATAGCGACGAATGGCCCGTTTTTGCGCGCTGAATGGCGATGGATGAAGCGCGCGACGACTTCCTTGCCGACACCGGACTCGCCGGTCAGCAACACCGTCGCATCGGTCTGCGCCACACGCTGGGCCATGGCAAAAAGCTCGCGGCTGGCCGGATCGATGGCAACGACACCAGCCGACTCCCCGGTTTCCGGCAATTCGTATTTATTGATATGGGCCAACAAGGCCTGCGGTTCGAAGGGCTTGAGCAAAAAGTCGCAAGCACCGGACCGCATCGCGTCGACGGCCTTGTCGACTTCGGCAAAGGCCGTCATCAGCACCACCGGCAGATGCGGCAAACGCGCACGGATCTCCTTGAGCAGAGTGATACCGTCCATCGGCATCATCCGCACGTCGCTGATAACGATGGAAAAGACCTGCTCGCCCAACACTTTCAAAGCATCTTCGCCGCCCCCGACCGCCACATAAGGACGCCCGGCCAGTTCCAGCGTGTCGCCAATCGCTTCGCGCAGGCTGGGGTCGTCTTCCACCACCAGAATCGGCAAGCTATGTTCAGCCATTGTTTTCCA
>Ga0207952_1001048_pt1 | contig 13903 bp, 8 predicted proteins | sample SubbioR12Aug_8Ca_FD_184831 | JGI IMG/M metagenome (GOLD analysis project Ga0207952, IMG submission 184831) | Serpentinite rock and fluid subsurface biosphere microbial communities from McLaughlin Reserve, California, USA - CR12Aug_8Ca (SPAdes) | ecosystem: Environmental > Terrestrial > Deep...
CAAAAGCAAAATTGGGTGAAGATATTTCAGCAGAAATAAATGCCATCAGACAAAGAGCCTATGGTGCTGGTTATACACCATATGTGAGTGGGAGCCAAACCGCTAATATGAATGCTATTTTAGAAGAAGATTTGAGGGAGTTTATTGGTGAAGGAAAGCGTTGGTGGTCTTTGCGAAGAGCGGGTGATGCTTATGTATATGCGAATCTGAATCCTGCTTTTTTGAACCCAAGCAGTACGGCTAAATTTTTATTGCCATTGTCATTGGCAATGTTAAATGCCGATCCTTTATTAAAGCAAACTGCAGGGTATTAATAATTGTTTTATTAAGCAAGCATAAATGGTAGTTTTGGTCTGCAAGGGGCAGTAAAATGTCCCTTGCATTTATCTCAATTAATTTTATACAATGGTTCACACAAAATTACAGGGCTTAATTTCGGCGCCCTTTACTCCAATGCATCCAGATGGTTCATTAAACCTAGCATTGATACCACATTATTATGACTTATTAAAAGCCAATGGGGTAACAGGTGCATTTATATGTGGTTCTACAGGAGAAGGTGTTTCGTTAACCAAAGAGGAAAAAAAAGCAGTTGCAGAAGCATGGGCTGTTTGTACTAAGAATGATCCAGCATTTTCAGCAATGCCCTTGTTGGGAGGAACCTGCATTGCTGATGCAAAAGAACTGGCATTACATGCACAAGCAATCGGATTGGATGCAGTATCATTTACCGCACCTTCTTATTTTAAACCAGCCAATGTAGATGTATTGGCAGCCTGTTGTAAAGAAATAGCAGCAGTGGTACCCGATATGCCTTTTTATTATTACCATATTCCTGTATTAACCGGTGTTGGTTTTGCAATGTATGATTTGCTAAAAGCAGTGGATGGATTGATTCCCAATTTTGTAGGGATAAAATATACACACGAAGACTTCATGGATTTCTTGTCTTGCTTGCAATACAAGAATGGTCAATACGATATGGTCTGGGGCAGAGACGAAAATATGTTGCCTGCATTGGCAATAGGAACCAAAGCTTCAATCGGAAGTACCTACAATTATGCAGCTCCCTTATATCATGCTTTAATTGATGCGTTTAATAATGGTGATTTACCACAAGCACAAATTTTACAACAACAATCCATTAATATGATTCGCTTGTTAGGAAAGTATGGTGGAATAGCTACTGGAAAAGCATACATGAAATTAATTGGGTTAGATTGTGGTAGCTTTAGATTACCAGTAAAAAATATGGATGCAGCAGCATTTGAGCAATTCAAAAAAGACGTGGCTTTATTAGGATTTGAACAGTATAGCTCAAAAATACCCACTGCTACAAATGCCCTTTAATGAAACGATATTATTATATCATTTGTATGCTGACTATGTTAATAGCTGATACTATTATAGCACAATCTCCTGCTGAATGGTCGGTACAATTTAATATTGCAGCTACATTGCCACCAGCAGCCGGAAAGCAAACGTCGCTTGGTTTTGCTGGTGCAGTAACGGGTATTCACCAGAATCATTTATTGGTTGCAGGAGGCGCTAATTTTCCAGAAGCCTTACCATGGAAGGGAGGCAAAAAAATATACCATGCTGGTGTGTATGTATACCAACAAGAAAAAGGAGAACTCAAATTAATTCAGCAAGGAATTAAGCTACCAGAATCTATTGCGTATGCTGCTGTTTGTACAACTTCAGATGGAATTGTTTACATGGGAGGAGAAAATGAAAAGGGCATTTCCAATAAAGTATGGATGCTGAAGTGGAATCAACACAAACAAGAACTGGCATGCATTGCATATCCACCACTACCTATTGCTCTAACCAATGCTGCAGCAACCTATATCAACAATCGAATTTTTGTTGCTGGAGGCGAAACCAATGAAGCAGCATCTGCACAATTTTTTGAACTCGATTTAAACAATCTCAGTGCTGGTTGGAAAATATTACCAGCAATTCCACATGCGGTTTCGCATACGGTGTTAGTAGGATTGACAACCGAAACAAAGCCAGTATTGTATTTAATTGGCGGCAGAAAGAAAAACACAAATGGAATCAGTAGCTTATACCATCAAGTATATGAATATGATTTGCATAATAAAATTTGGAAAGAAAAAGCAGCATTGCCTTATGCCTTAAGTGCAGGAACAGGAGTGTGGTACAACTTAGACCAAATCATGGTATTTGGTGGAGACAGGGGAACGGTATTTTCTCAAGTAGAAAAAATGTTAGCAGCTATTGCAATAGAAACCAATCCAGCAAAAAAGCAAGCCTTGATCAACCAAAAAAATCAGTTGCAAGAAACACATCCAGGGTTCAGCAATGAAGTGTTATTGTATCAAGCTAAAACCAACAAATGGCAAGTGATTGCAATGATTCCATTTGCAACACCTGTAACTACCAATATTTTAAAATGGAATGATGCTATTTATATACCATCGGGTGAAGTTAAAGCGGGTGTTCGCTCTCCGCATATTTTAAAAGCCACTATCTTATTGAAAAACCAATGATCCAAAATAAAAAATATCCATGGATAGTGGTAGCGTTGCTTTGGGTAGTAGCGCTATTGAATTATATGGATCGGCAGATGTTGAGTACGATGAAACCATCTATGCAAATAGATATTCAGGAGTTACAGTCTGCTACTAATTTTGGTTATTTGATGGCCATTTTTTTATGGATCTATGGATTCATGAGTCCTATCTCTGGAATGATTGCAGACAGACTGAATCGTAAATGGTTAATTGTAGGAAGTTTATTTGTGTGGAGTACCATCACTTTTGCGATGGGTTTTGCCAAAACTTTTGATCAGTTGTATTGGTTGCGTGCATTGATGGGCATAAGTGAAGCATTGTATATTCCTGCAGGATTATCATTGATTGCAGATTATCATACAGCAAAAACGCGCTCATTAGCGGTAGGTATTCATATGACTGGATTGTATATGGGGCAAGCCCTTGGCGGATTTGGTGCTACCATTGCTGCTGAATATTCTTGGCAAAATGCATTCATTAGTTTTGGCTTGATTGGAATTGTCTATTCAGTGGTGTTGATGTTGTTTTTGCGAGACGCTCCATCGACGGTCTCGAATGAATCAACCACTCAATCGAAAGCTAAATCTGTCAATCGTGAATCTTTATTCAAAGTATTCGCAACATTGTTCAGCAATATTTCTTTTTGGGTCATCCTATTTTATTTTGCTGTTCCTAGCTTACCCGGTTGGGGCGTAAAAAATTGGTTGCCTACTTTATTTGCTGAAAATCTTGGCATAGACATGTCTCAGGCAGGTCCTTTGTCTACTATTACCATTGCCGCATCCTCTTTTTTAGGAGTAATTTTTGGCGGCTTGCTTTCCGATAAATGGGTGCAGAAAAATATACGGGGAAGAGTATACACCAGTGCTATTGGTTTGGCCATGACCATACCTGCTTTATTATTTATTGGATTGGGAAATTCAATGATTCATTTAATGGGGGCTGTATTCTTTTTTGGATTTGGATATGGCATGTTCGATGCCAACAATATGCCCATACTCTGTCAATTTATATCTGCTAAACATAGAGCCACCGCTTATGGACTCATGAATATGATTGGCGTATTTGCAGGTGCATTTATTACTAAATTATTAGGGAAGAGTTCCGATGCAGGAAACCTTGGTAAAGACTTTGCCATGATGGCCATAGTGGTGGTTGTAGCATTGGCTTTACAATTAACGGTGTTAAAACCTAAACACAATGATTTTATAGAAGCATAAAATTTCTCTATGAAAAAAAATATTTTTTATTCTTTATTAATACTGTTGCTGATACCAGCAGTTGGCTGTGCAAAAAAATCAACTACACCCGCAGTAGGTGCAGTAAAAGCATCTGCATATACCCCTGATATTCCTGTTTTAAAAGGATTGGCTACCAATGCAATTTTGCGAGTGAATATTTTTATTCCTGCAGATAATACGCCACAATCATTTAGTGGAATCAATTGCAGTATCAACGCCAGTGCCATCAATGATATTGACCATATTACGCTATATCAAACCAGTGCTGAACCATTTTCAACTAGTACCCCCCTTGCGAATAGTAAGCCCACCAATGCCAATTTTAATGTTCCAATAACATTGAAGTTGGCACCCGGGCTTCATTTTATTTGGTTTAGTGTTACGCTAAAAAATGAAGCAAGCATTGATGGTAATGTAGAATTAAGGGCAACCTATTTAATACAAGCGAACGGAAAAAAATTAACTATAAGTCAACCAGCAGGCAACTATGCAAAACTGAAAGGAGCAGCGGTTCGCAAAGCAGGAGATGATAATGTAAATACTTATCGCATACCAGGAATTGTTGCTACCAACAAGGGCACATTATTATCTGTGTATGATATTCGCTATAAAAATAGTGCAGACTTGCCAGGCAATATAGACGTGGGTTTGAGCAGATCTACCGATAGTGGAAAAACTTGGCAGCCCATGAAAATAATTATGGATATGGGTGCACCACATGAGAACAACGGAGTGGGTGATCCCGCCATATTATTTGATCCGATTACCAAAAAAATATGGGTAGCTGCTTTGTGGAGTAAGGGCAATCGTTCTATTGCTGGATCATTGCCAGGAATATCTCCTGATACCACCGGACAGTTTGTGTTAGTGAGTAGTGACGATGATGGACTTACTTGGACTGCGCCTTATACTATTACGCCTCAAATTAAAAACCCTAAATGGCATTTATTTTTTAATGGTCCAGGATCAGGTATTGCCATGAAAGATGGTAAACTTGTTTTTGCTGCACAATATTGGGATGAAGTGAAGAAGCCTTATTCAACCATTATTTACAGTACAGACCATGGAGCTAATTGGGTAGGGAATTTAAATGGACCAAAATCGAACACAACAGAGAGTCAAGTGGTAGAAACTACACCAGGTACACTAATGTTGAATATGCGAGATAATAGAGGATCGTATAGAAGTGTTGCTACCACTACTAATTTAGGAATGAGTTGGACAGAGCATTCAACCTCATACAATGCATTGCAAGATCCAGTTTGTATGGGTAGTTTAATTAAGGCGAATGTAAAAGTGAAAGGGGTACTTAAAGAAGTATTGTTCTTTAGTAACCCAAATACTACCAATGGTAGATATGATATTACTATTAAAGCCAGTTTAGATTTAGGACAAACATGGTTGCCCGCGAATCAATTATTAATTGACGAGCGCAATTGTTATGGCTATTCTTCATTAACGCAAATAGACGCAGCAACTATTGGAATTTTATATGAAGGAACCAAAGATTTATATTTTGTAAAAGTGCCAGTAGCGTCTATAATAAAATAGCATTCGAATAGATATGATGTACTCTACCAAAGAATTAGAACAGCTTGCTGCTTTTTATAGCAATCAATTATTAAATAGTACTATCCCTTTTTGGTTCCCAAGATCTTTTGATCAGGAACATGGCGGATTTTTATTGATGCGAGATGCAGATGGTTCATTAATTGATGATGATAAAGCAGTATGGATACAAGGACGAGCTACTTGGATGTTGTCTACTTTATACAATACGGTAGAGCAAAAACCAGAATGGTTAGCGGGAGCCAAATTGGGCTACGACTTTTTAAATAAATATTGTTTTGATACCGACGGTCAAATGTTTTTTCATGTTACCCGTGACGGTAAACCCATTCGTAAACGAAGGTATTTTTTTTCAGAAACATTTTATGTGATTGCAGCCGCCGCTTATGCAAAAGCTTCCGGGGATGCGGAAGCCGCTGCCAATGCAAGACGGGTATTTGATCTATGTATTCAATACGCAACCACACCTGGATTATTGCAACCCAAATACACCAACACCAGACCCAGTAAAGGTATTGGCGTACCAATGATCATGATGAATACCGCGCAGCAGTTGCGTGAAACCATTGGACATGCGCCTTGCGACGAATGGATTACCAAATGGATAGAAGAAATAGAACGATTCTTTGTGAAAGACGATATACAATGTGTGATGGAACAAGTAGCGCCAGATGGATCCATCATAGATCATATAGATGGAAGAACGTTGAATCCAGGTCATGCAATAGAAGGGGCTTGGTTCATCTTGCATGAAGCCAAGCATCGCAATAATGATCCACACTTGATTAATTTAGGTTGTAGAATGTTAGATTATATGTGGGAGCGGGGCTGGGAAAAAGAACAGGGTGGTATACTTTATTTTAGAGATGTTTATAATAAGCCCGTACAAGAGTATTGGCAAGACATGAAATTTTGGTGGCCACATAACGAAGTAATCATTGCCACATTATTGGCTTATATAATGACGGGTAATCCAAAATATGCAACCTGGCATAAAATGGTACACGATTATGCCTATGCAAACTTCTTAGATATGCAACACGGTGAATGGTTTGGTTATTTGCATCGGGATGGAACTGTTGCGCAAACGGCCAAAGGAAATTTGTACAAGGGGCCATTTCATTTACCTCGTCAAGAATGGTATTGCATGCAACTACTTAAATCGTATTTGTCATGAAGAGGGAATTGTGCTTTGGGCTAGTGGTTTGTTTGGCTGTATTACAAAGCTTTACCGCTCAAACGCCACTAATGGCGCAGTCTTCGCGTGGAACAGACTTATTGAGCATTAATAAAATCTTTACCAATCATATGGTGTTACAGCGAGACCAGCCCATACATATTTGGGGCAAGGGATTGCCGGGGGCATCGGTGCGAGTAGAGCTGACGGCGAGTAGATCCGCTGCTGCATCGCGCCAAGTCTCTGCAGTAACGCGCGTGAATCGTGATAGCACTTGGAGTGTTTATTTACCTGCACAAGAAGCGAGTACGCTGCCCCATGATGTAAAAATTATTTCTGGCAAAAAAAATATACTTATCGGCAATATTCTATTGGGTGATATTTGGATTTGCATTGGACAAAGCAATATGGAGTGGCCCATGCAACGCGAAATGTATTATCGCGAAGCAATGGCAACAGCCAATCAACCCTTACTCAGATTCTATAATCCTACTTACGCAGGAAAAAATGTATTCAACCAATATTTTTCTGATTCGGTTTTGCAAATGATGCAACCCGAAAAATTCTTTGCCCCTACTAGTTGGCAAGTGAGTGATAGCAATAGTTTTAGGACCATGAGTGCAGTGGCTTATTATTATGGTAAGTCTATTGTTACAAATACACAAGTACCCATTGGGCTTATTAATTTATCTATTGCTGGGGCACCGCTGGAAACATTTATAGGGGTGGATGCATTGAAATCGGACGAGCGTTTTGCTGCTAAAGCAATTGAACCATGGCTAACCAATCCAGCTATTCCGGTATGGGTAAAAGAAAGAGGCAATCAAAATTTGCGTAAAGGAACCAATCATCCATTTAAACCAGGTCATGCATATGAAGCAGGTTTAAAACCCTTGTTCCCATTGGCTATAAAAGGGATTATTAATTACCAAGGGGAAAGCAATGCACAAGAATTAGATAGAGTATGGGAATATGGGGCTTTAACCCAATTGATGGTGCAAAATTTTAGGGGGCGTTTTAAACAACCTATGTTGCCTTATTTTTTTGTGCAATTGAGTTCTATTGATTCGGTTAAATACAAGGGACAATACTGGCATTTATTTAGAGACGAGCAAAGAAAAATAATGGAACGAGTTTCCTATTCTGGTATGGCTGTTTGTACCGATTATGGATTAAAAGACAATGTGCATCCTACTAATAAAAAAATTGTGGGAGAGCGATTAGCAAGATGGGCGTTGAATAAAGAGTATGGACTATCCATCGTACCATCCGGTCCATTGCCACTGCGTGCAGAATATGCTAATGGACAATTACAGATCACATTTAATCATGCAATAGATGGATTAGCAACTGCTGATGGCAAGCCTTTGCGGGGTTTTTCACTAGATGGTATTCATGAAGTTTCAGCGCGGATTCAAAAAGGAAGGCTTCAAATAGGTAAAGCTGTTTCTTCTGGGGCCGAAATGGTAGTAATTGATTGTGAAGAACAACCTGAATATATTTATTATGATTGGAAGCCTTATACTGATGGAAATTTGGTGAATAGAGAGCAGCTTCCTACTTCTACTTTTAAAATAAAAGTTCATTTAAAAAAACAACAGTGAAATATCTATTAATTGTTTTCTTTTTCCCGGCTTACCTATTTGCACAAAGCAATCAGATCAGTATCATTCCTGTTCCGGTGAGTTTACAGCAAAATGTGGGTGAGTTTATTATTACTAATCAAACCCAAATTGAATTTTCTACACAATCAAAGCAACTACAATCAGCTGCCAATTTTTTGCGCAATACCATTCAAGATATATCAGGTTTGAATTTGCCAATTAATAAAAATGCAAAACAGAAAATAGTGCTTGCATTAATAAAAGATGCCGTTATTGGAGAAGAGGGATATCAGTTAATAGTTTCAACCAATGCAATTCATATTAAAGCCAACACACCAGCAGGAATTATATATGGTATGCAAACGCTACTACAGACGCTTCCTGCTGTAAGAACCAATGCAAAGCTTAAGGTTCCGTGCATGCAAGTAACCGACTATCCTCGATTCAAATGGAGAGGGATGCACTTAGATGTGAGTAGGCATTTCTTCGGCCCCAATGTAATTAAACAGTATTTAGATTTATTAGCTGCCTATAAGTTCAACATATTTCATTGGCATTTAGTAGATGACCAAGGATGGCGTATTGAAATAAAAAAGTATCCTGCACTAACCAATACAGGTGCATGGCGTGTAGATCAAACTAATTTGGTATGGGGATCAAGGCCACAGGCTAAGGAAGGTGAAGCACCTACTTACGGTGGTTACTATACACAGGCCCAAATAAAAGAGATTATCACTTATGCAGCGGAGAGAAATATTACCGTTGTTCCAGAAATTGAAATGCCCGGACATGTGGCTTCAGCTATAGCTGCTTATCCATTTTTAAGTTGCACACAACAACCACAGTTGCCATTAACAGGTGGCAATTACACCAATATGGCTTCCAATTACTGTGCAGGAAACGATTCGGTTTTTCATTTTTTAGAAGAGGTATTAACAGAAGTAATTCAATTATTTCCTTCAAAGTATATACATATTGGCGGAGATGAAGTAGATAAAACATCATGGAAAAAATGTGCAAAGTGTCAGCAAATAATTCGCAAGGAAAACTTAAAAGATGAAGACGAATTACAGAGCTATTTTATTAAACGAATTGAAAAATTTGTAGCTAGTAAAAAAAGAAAAATCATTGGTTGGGATGAAATTCTAGAAGGCGGTTTAGCACCCGATGCAACAGTGATGAGTTGGCGAGGAGAAGCGGGTGGAATTGCTGCTGCAAAAATGAAACATGATGTGGTCATGACGCCAGGCAACCCTGTTTATTTTGATCATTATCAAGGAGATCCTGCTTCTGAACCTATTGCTATTGGTGGATTTAACACGCTTAAGCGAGTATACGACTATGAACCATTACCAAAAGAACTAAGCGAGGCAGAAGCTAAATATGTATTAGGGGCACAAGCCAATCTTTGGACGGAATATGTAACTACCCCCAAACAAGTAGAATACATGGTGTTGCCTCGTATGTTGGCTTTGTCTGAAGTATTGTGGAGTTCTACAAAGTCGAAAGATTGGGCTGGTTTTAATGAAAGACTTCAGCAGCACTTTAAAGGGTTTGACCAAAAAGGATTAAACTATAGTAAGGGAAATTTTAAAGTAGACATTAAACCCATTTTAAAAGAGGGAAAGCTGTATGCAACCCTTTCAACAGAAGCGTATAAAGGTCAAGTGTATTATACCACCAATGGAGATCAGCCTACTATAAAAAGTAAGCTCTATGAAAGTCCTGTTGAAATTAATGCTTCAGTAACCATCAAAGCAGCCACGGTGGTGAATGGTGAACTGAAAAGTGTAATTCCTGCCGAACAACAATTTGCGTTGCATAAAGCCATTGGGAAAAAAGTGAATTATACCCATCCAATTAGTAGGTACTATCTGGCGGATGGCCCCAATTCTTTAACAGATGGGATTAAAGGAACTACTGCCATCAATAAATTTTGGCATGGTATATCGGCAAAAGATTTAATAGCAACTATTGATTTAGAAGAAGAAAAAAATATTCAATTACTGTCGTTGGGTTGTTTGCAAAACTACAATGATTGGATCATGATGCCAGAGTGGGTAAAGTTTGAAGTATCCTTAGATGGGGTTCATTTTACACTAGTAGAAACAGTTGCGAATACAATTTCTACAAACGATAAAACGGCTCAAATTAAAAACTTCACTGCATCTTTTTCTTCAATGAAAGCAAGGTTTGTGAGAGTAACTGCTAAAGTGTTAGATCGTTTGCCAAAAGGTCATTCAGGGGAAGGAAAGCCGGCTTGGATTTTTTCAGACGAATTCATTGTTGAATAATAATACTATGAAAATTATTTTCTCCTACAAATTCATCTTGTTTATCTGTATTGCACTATTGGGCATGTCGTTAACAGGCAATTCGCAAATTGTATTGCCCACCTATCCTGATTCTATATTTAATACCTATTATCACCAGCGATATAGTTTGTTTAAATCAATGCCGAATGCGGGAGCAACATTGCCGAGTGGTGGGGCTTACTTGCCCGATTCGAAACGGGATATTATTTTTTTAGGGAACAGTATTAATGATGGAAGTGAATGGTACGAGTTATTCAATGATATCCGAGTTAAGAACAGAGGAATCAGCGGTGATATTACCACTGGTATTTTACATCGATTAAAAGAAGTGACTAGCCGCAAGCCTGCCAAAGTTTTTTTAATGATTGGTATTAATGATTTAGGTAGGGGAGTATCTCCTGATTCGGTGGTAAAAAATATTTTATTGATCAACGATTATATACTACAAGAGAGCCCAATTACTAAAGTATATATTGAAAGCATTTTGCCTGTGAACGCCAGCTTTGGAAAGTTTCCAGGACAGGTGAGTAAGGGTGCTCAAGTTGTGCGATCGAATGAATTATTGAAAGCGGCTGCGGCTCGCCACCGATTTGAATACATCGATTTGCATTCGAAGTTTGTAGATGCGCAGGGGTTATTAGATGCAAAATATACCAATGATGGATTGCATTTAACAGGAGCTGGTTACCAACATTGGCGGCACTTGATTTATCCAAAAGTTTTTGGATTAACAGAGAGGCCTGCACTTATTCCAATGCCCAAGCAAGTAAATTGGAAGGAAGGGTATTTTCAATTGGCTACCGATAAATCTTTGAAAGAGCAAGTCTCAATCCAAATGGTGCGGGATGCTGAAGAGGGATACGAATTAAATGTAAGCTCTACTCAAATCACCATCAAAGCTTCATCACAACAAGGCGTCTTTAATGCAATGCAAACGATTCAGCAATTGGCACGCAATGGTCAAACCATTGATGCCGTTGAAATCAAAGATGCGCCTGCATTTGCTTGGAGAGGCTTTATGATTGATGTGGGAAGAAATTATTTGTCGATGAATTTCCTTAAACAGCAAATTGATATCATGGCTAAATACAAACTGAATGTATTTCATTTTCATGCAACGGAAGATATTGCATGGAGAATAGCCATTAAACAGTATCCACAATTGACAGCTCCTGAACATATGCTCCGCAACAAGGGAATGTATTATACAGAAGCGGAAATAAAAGAGTTGATTGCATATTGCAAAGCGCGTAATATTTTATTTGTGCCAGAAATAGATATGCCCGGTCATAGTGCAGCATTTAAACGAGCCATGAAAGTGGATATGCAATCAGATTCTGGTATGGTATATGTGAAAAATATTCTCAAGGAATTTTGTACTACTTATGATGTGCCCTATATACATATAGGTGCAGACGAAGTAAAAATTACCAACCCTAATTTTATTCCAGAAATTACGCGTTATATCCAAAGCTTTGGAAAGAAAGTAATTGGATGGCAACCTGGCGGAAACTTTTTAGACAGCACCATTCGTCAATTATGGATGGACGACTTAGGAAAAATTACCAGCGATAAACAAGTGCAGTATATAGATTCAAGGCATTTGTATTTGAATCACCTAGATCCATTGGAAGCAGTTACAACCATTTTTAATAGACAGTTGGCCAACAGAAACGGTGGAGACAAGAATGCATTAGGTGCTATTATTTGCACCTGGCATGATAGAGCAGTTGCAACACAAGAAGATGTACTAAACATGAATCCTGTGTATCCAGCTATGTTGGCATTTGCAGAAAGAAGTTGGAGAGGAGGTGGCAAGCCAGGATGGATTGCGAATATCAGCGATGGTGATGAAGCAGCATTTGCTGAATTTGAATCTAGATTGATCAATCATCAGCATCAATATTTTAAAAGTTTATCTTTTCCTTATCAACCACAGTCTTCCTTGGAGTGGAAACTCTATAATGCCAACAATAAATTGCTAAAAACAGTTTCTGGCGGTACGATTGTATTAAGACATTGGTGGGCACCATTAATTAAAGGCGCCATTGATACCATCAAACCCAATCAAGTATGGTATGCCACTACTCGAATTTGGAGTGAGGAAAATACAACCAAACCATTTTGGATTGGCTTCAATAATTTATCGCGATCTCCTGCAACTGACTCTCCGCCTGCATTTGCATGGAATGAGCATAATGCAACAGTTACTGTGAACGGAGGCATTGTTCCACCCCCAATATGGAAAAGAGCAGGGCAAAAAGGGAATTCAGAAATTCCATTGATAGATGAAGGGTACGAATACCGCGAACCTACAATGATTGAATTAAAAAAAGGATGGAATGATATTCAAATAAAAATTCCTATTGGTAAACTCAGCGGTACAAATTGGCAGAATCCTGCGAAGTATATGTTCACGTTTGTGCCAGTGGTGCAATAAAATTGATATGATGTTTCGAATTTTAATAAGCTGTTTATTTTTTTTATTTTCGGTTGGTGCGGCAGCACAAAGAGATACGATTCAACTAAATAGTCAGTGGCAATTTGTTACCGATAAACAATCGGAGGGATTTAAACGCGAGTGGTATTTAGGCTCACTACCCAATGCTAGAACCGTTTCAATTCCGCATACTTGGAATATTGAAGACAGCAATCAAACCCATTATGGGTGGGCATGGTACCAAAAGAAAATCAATGTTCCTTCAATATATAAAAACAAACAAACAGTCATAGAATTTGGCGCCATCAATCATACAGCGCATATTTATTTGAATGGAATAAAAGTTGCGGAGAATATTGGAGATGGCTTCAGTAAGTTCAAAATAGATTTAACGGGTAAATTAAAAATAGGTGTAGATAATGTACTTACTGTTGCGGTGAATAACGACTATGGTAAAAATAAAGTTCCTTTTGGCAATTCCTTTGATTGGCCCAATGATGGAGGCATGATTCGCAAAGTAAAAATGATTATCACGAATTTAGTTGCTCCACAAGAAATATTTGTAACACCCACTTTACACAAAGATTCATCAGCAACAGTAAGAATTCAATTGCCGTTTAATAAAACCATTCTCGAGAAAAAGTATGCAGGCCTAAAAAGTAAATTAAAACTGAACATACAAATTGCTCCTGAATTAGATCAGTACAAACGGTTACATCATCAGCCAAATTTAACGTTGCATGAACTTGCGCAAAAGCAGATGACAGGCGATTTGTTAACGCCTGAGTGGGACGGAGTGAATGCTTACGCAACAGTTAAAATCCCGAAGGTAAAGCCTTGGCATATTGATTTTCCCAATTTATATTTTGTTGGAATTTTTGTTACAACTGGTTCAGAATTGATTGATGTAATTGGAACCACTGTTGGGTTTAGAACAGTGGAGTTCATTAACGGACAAACACATTTAAATGGAGAGCGAATTAAAGTAATGGGTGTAGAGTGGACGGCAGGATCAAA
>Ga0207952_1001049_pt1 | contig 13902 bp, 17 predicted proteins | sample SubbioR12Aug_8Ca_FD_184831 | JGI IMG/M metagenome (GOLD analysis project Ga0207952, IMG submission 184831) | Serpentinite rock and fluid subsurface biosphere microbial communities from McLaughlin Reserve, California, USA - CR12Aug_8Ca (SPAdes) | ecosystem: Environmental > Terrestrial > Deep...
TGGTCTTTTACCATAGACTGACACGCCAATTTTCACTAGCTCATGTCCGGTTTTTACGTCATATTGTGATACATCATGCCATTGTTTGGGGTCTTGGACCCAAGACGGCAGTTTTTCTGGTTCATATAAATCATTGCGATTGACCTTGCTGATATCGTCTTGATTTCGTTTGTACGTGTAGATAAAGACTCGAATCTGAAATTGATCCCCATCCATAACGACATCTTTCCCAGCTAGTTTGGCAACATAATAATGTTGCATATCGTATCGCGGCATGAGATTGCGGGTTTCCAGAACACTCCAATCACCGCTTAGAATGAGTTTTATGCTTTTAATCACAGCATTGAGTATGTCTGCTGTAACGGCTTTGTTTTCTAGCCACAATCTAAATTCCATGATAATATAGATATATATCTAAAACTAAACATGGAGGTTTTTTTATGGATATTATCGGTAATCGCAAATGGGGCATGATAAGTCTTTGTGGCTTTCTTGTCCTAGAAGGCATTTTCACATTGACCAATGTTCGTTTCGAACACGGTCCAATGATTCAAGGCGTTCTCGCTACCATTGCTGGTATCTTGCTCTTCCTTGACAAGTAATTGCCAACCAATTTTACACAAGCCGCTTAGCAATAAGCGGCTTGTTTTTTAGGAGCATTAAATGAGTGAAATTAGAGTAATAGAAAGGCTTATAGATAAATCCACATGTGACGAGATCATAGCTGAGATTAAAGCTAGCCCGGTCAAGTTAGTTTGGAATAAGCGATATATGGAATATATGGGTGGGGATTTAAATAACAAATCATTCAATATCGGAACAGATACCAAAACTTTTTGTCCCAGAGCATCGCATAAAGCTTTAATCAAGATCAATCAATTTGTCACAGAGAATTACCCAGATATGTTTATCCAGAAGGCATTCGTAGTTATGTACGATGCCGCATCTCCAAATCATAATGAGCTTCACGTTGATACTTTGAGTGATGTGACCTTAGTTTTGAATCTAAATGACGATTTTGTGGGAGGCGGTACATACCTTGATAGTCATAAAATGACATATGCGCCGCCTGCTGGTTCCATCGTTTGTTTTCCCAGCACAGAAATACATTGTGGTATGTATGTCGAATCCGGGATGCGATACGTTATTACTTATTGGCTCAGAAATCACAAGTTCTTATAGGAAGATAGGTAGCTTATTTTTCTTGTATCCGTCCCAAGCTGTATGATATCCATCTCGATTAGATGAGATGAAATGATATCCATTTCCTTCACGAAAATCAGATCCTTCGCCCAATGGTAGGATTTCATCCATTGGAATCATGATATGGTCGCTGCTTGTTAGGGCTGCTGCAACAAGCCCTTGGTCGTCAAATCGCGGAGACCAAGATGTAGTGCCTTTGATCCAACAGAATTCTTTGATCTTAGCTTCAAAGTCAAAGCCGGGTGGCATGCCATAGATGCCACAATTTACATATGTCTCTTTATTGACGAATTCTTCAAATTGACCGTAAGCACGATGAACTGCCGACATGACTACGGGTTTATTTGAAGTAAGAAATTCATCAATTTGTTTGATTCGTTTTTCGAAGATTACGTCATTGTCGATTACCAATTCATGTTGATTGATGTCAATTCGCGGCGGGTAAAGTTTCCAATTTTCGACTGTTGGCGCGCAGTAAAGAATTTCGTGTTTTTGTTCGTGCAGGTAGACTTCGAGTCGTTTGAGAAAATCTACTTGTTTTGGGTTTAATTGATTATGGCAAATGGTAATTGTAAGTTCAGGATAAATTCGTCTCATCAATTTGACCGATTCGCGCAGGATCTGAAATCCTATCGGCGGCACTGGTCCTATTGTATAACGAAGAATTGCCATAGAAGTATGTAGGGTAAATCATAACAGTTTCAGAGAGCTATATTGCATCCAAGGTGCATGTGGTTCTCTGTTTATTTGGCAGAAATGAAAACCCTTTTCCTTGTGGTTAAATGTGTATTCCTTACAAGTCATTGATGTTATGATTTGTGTCGTAGTATTTGTTTCTTCTGTTATCGCATATTTGCAATCATACGGCTTTCCCGAAGCCATTAATTGGATGATAGTTGTGTTAGGTATAACAATGTGGGGACATTGTTTGAGTGCAAGAGTCAACAAGCCTTGTTCGTCTCGACTGAGCAACTTTTGATATTTGCCATGACATAGCCAAGTATCGATTATTTTTGCTTCAAAATCAAGATTGGGCGGCATGCCTAACAATCCTGAATTGTATTTTTCTTTATCATTAAAGTGGTGGTAATATTTTCCATGACAATGCACATCTTCTTCCAACAATAGTGTCTTATTGTCTGATAAAAACTGTTCTATTTCTGCTATTGGCTTGCAGATGATTAGATCGTTATCTGCGATGATTTCATGAACATTTTTGTTTAAGCGAGGTGGACAAAATTTCCAAAATGAGCCTTGGCGTCCGCTGGGACTTCCCGCATCGGCGTTTATGTCATAAATGCTGGGAACAAATTTTGCCAAGATCTGGGGAAATTCATCCCACGATGGTTCATGAAACTTGAGATTAAATCTGTGAGCTATTTGTTTAATCGTGGCTTTGTTTTGCTTGGCGTTGCTACAAACAACCCAATCAAATGTGTTCACGCCAAGTGCCCTTTGGGTTTGCCAGACGGCATCTTTAAAAACATCGATGCCTTCAGGTCGGGTATCCCCAATTGTCCATCTGAAAATTGGTTTCATAATAATTCCTTATTTAGAATACATTTAATGTAGGCGTCAATTTTCGATGCTGTTTCGATTGCATTGCCCTTCTCGATGACAGTTTGTTTGCCGTTTAATCCAATTTTAGCGCATAATTCTGGGCTGTATTGTAAATTGTTAATTGCATTTGTGATCTCTTCTTCATTTTCTGCGATAACACCGTTTGTGCCATTAATTACATTCGGTATTGCTCCTACTGGCGTTCCTATAAATGGCTTTGAATAATACATGGTTTCCCACATGACTCGCGGGCATCCTTCTGAAACAGACGACAGACAAAAAGCATCTATTGCAGAATAAAAAGAACCGATTTTTCGAGGATGAATTCCGCTGACATAAATGAATTTATTTGGAATTAGGGTGTTGCATAGACGTAATATATCCGTTTGTTCTTTGCCGTTGCCAACGAGTAATAATTTGGCAGTTGTTTTAGATATAGCTTTTATCAAGAGTGGAATATTTTTAACTTTGTCAAGTCTGGCGAATGAACCAACAACAAAATCTGTGTCATTAAATCCAAGCAATCCCTTTAAAGATGGGTTGGCATCCGGCATCATATCAAAATTGATACCGGGATAAACAACCTTACATGGATTGAACGCAATTTCACTTGCGGTATCTTCAGAAACAGCGATTGCGTAATCTGTGTGTTCTATGGCTGTCTCTAAATACCACATTGGGTTAAAGCTGCTATGAGCAACTAACAATTTGGGACCGTGAAATTTGGTGATTGAATCTAAAATTCTGCCCCACCACATTACAATGTCATATTTCATACCATCGCAATAGTTCGGTATGTCGATCCGACTTCGATAATTGTTTCGTCCGGTTGTGACGTGAATTGCCGAGAAACGACAATGCTTGAGATTAGAAATCAAATCTTCTAAAAACAATTCTCCGCCACCATATGGTAGTAATTCATCAACGACCAGCAGCACGTCAATCATTAGCCCACCTTAGAATTTCGATTTGTTTTTTTGTCATCCACAGGTCACAATTGTCGCTCAACATTGACACCTTATTCAAAATTTTTGAACAATCTCCACGCAACAAAAGTGCTCTTGTTTCTTCATTGGGTTCCCAAGCTCCGCACAGCAAAAGAGCTAGTGCGCAGTCGTTTATCATTCTTCTAAGTGCCTTTATGGAACCCTTGGCGATATTTCGCGGGATGACCAACTCGATTGCAGATGGATTATTGTAAAGTTCTTCGCATTCATAACACATCATGTCGATCCCTCTCAGATGCACACAGTCTCTTCCCCAATCATAGTTGTCCGTGAAATTTTCATTAATTTCCATATGCGAATATTGTTTATGAAAACAATATAAACTAAGCTCGAAGAGCGTATCAAAAAACTTATAGCTAGAAAGATAATCTTTTATGGCGATAGAATTTCCTGCAACAACTGTGTTCAGGTATTTTACAGTATCGTAAAGTTTGTGGTTTTTTTTGCTGTGACTTCCGAATAGTATGCCATCGTTTATTGCGTCTTCTATAAATTGTTTGGGTATAAAGCAGGCACCTTCCCATATTCTGGGGTAAAGCTTGATTCCTTTATCAAATATTGCTAAATAATTGGATTCAAGACATGGATAAATTTGCTGTGTGTTGGCTCTTATGGGACGAGTAAATAGAATATCTTGTTCTGTAAACAAAAATACATCTGTTTCTGGCAAGTACGGTCGTAAGTCAATATGGTCCCAGAAGAAATAAAACTCATAGGGATTGCTATCGACTTCTATCAACTTAACATCTTCATGCTTTGATAAATTCCACTTCTTGAAAGTCTGTACTAAAATCAAATTGGGATTGATTGCCCATCTAAGATTTTGTAGGTGTAGGTCGTAACCTTTCGAGTGTTGCGCTATGGTTGTAACGACAGTGACTTTCATCTAAATACTTCTTTGGGGACTTTTTTTTCTGGCGGTGTTATGATATCGAGTTGTACGAATTGGACTGAATTTTTATCTATTGCGGCTAGATTCGTTTGAGTAATCATTGAACCTTTTTGAATATATTGAGTTGTCTCCATTGTTTCGTCGAATCCTTTAAGTCCACCCTTACAATTATATCCGCACCGATAGCAGAAGTTTTCCATTTGTTGGGCGATCTGCTGTGTGTTTTTTTCAAATGGATTCTCGCCTGCTTTTACTTCCCAGCCATGTTGTCCTTGATAGAACATATGATCCATAGTAGCAGCTACGTTACAGACGTAAGCTTTTCCATTGTATATTGAATTTTCGCACATGTTCCATTTGTAACACTGGCTTTTGGCTCGTAGCCAATAATCTTTTTTAGACAGGGGATTTTCTTCAATATCAACTGGCGCAACCATTGTGGGGACAAAATCGCCGCAGCTTTGGGACGTTTTGTAATCAATTCTGTATGCAATATTTTTATCGTGTGTATGAAAGCGTTGAAAAATTTGTAAAAATTCCGGGTAGCCTGTTTTAGGCAATTTGTCACATAAGTAAACTTGCCGCGATACATCTTTAGATGAAACGGAGATATCAATTTCTGCTAACGGGAATGACCTGCCATTGGTGTATATGACAAAAGGGATATCTTTGTGCTCCAGTAGTATGCTTTTAATTTCATCGAATTTAGGATGTAGTGTCGGTTCTCCACCATAAAGAAGAAATAGTTTTTCGTCTTCTGGGAAATCTTCTCTGGTCCAATGATTTGCACGATAGGCTTTAAAGCATTCGATAGCATCTTTTAATTCTTGAATAGATATAAAAAAATGCTTTTCTTTGTTGAAATAGCCGCAAAATTGATCGCAACCCCCGCAATGTAGATTACATACATTGGTAACGTGGATGGAGAACATCTTGTTATTAAGCTTTATGTTGTCTGGGTCGATTATCTTGAGCATAAAATATATATGAAACCTTTAGTGAGATGGACTGTTGGAAATTGCTCCGATGACGGCATAAGCATGTTGGAAGTCGCTGTTTATAAGTTTATTAGACTCTATGGCGATCTTTTTGATTACAAAATTTTCTATAATGATTTGCCTGAATTATACAAAAATAGGTTGCAAGCACTAGGAATTGAATTAGTAGAAAAAGACCCCCATTCTTTGCCATTGCTGCCTACTTGCGGTCCTTTTTGGAAATTATATCCCCCTAGAGATAGATTGAATGCTCATGAGATCATCATAGACAACGATTTGATTTTATATCGACACTTGAAAGAGATTGACCGGTTTTTAGCTTCTGATGATATGTTGTTAACAACAGAAGCTTATCATCGAAATTATGGTATGTTTGATGGGTTAATCGATGCGACAGCAATAAACATAAATACGGGCATTATTGGTCTTTACCCAAACTATGACTTCAAACAGAAAGTTTGCGATTTCATGAATGTTTATTCAGTCGATAGTTGGAAGACACATTTTGATGAACAAGGGCTTGTTGCTTACCTATTTCTTAAAGAGAAATGCGTTCAGGTGTCGAAGTCGGATATTGAGATTATCTTGCCAGATGGAAAACTAAAGTTTGGCAAGTGTGGCTTGCATTTGGTTGGCACTAATGTTCATTCCCCTCATTGGCAACATATCATACAATTAGTATCTCGGTGAGTGATTTATTTCTTATATCTTGTATCGGTATTTCAACGAACCTAGCTAGCTTTAGGATATTAGGATGGAGTTCCAGTTCCCATTTGTCGTGGTATCGTACAGCGTTCCAGAGATTTACGATTTGAAATCTTTTTATTCCACCGGTATACTCGTGATGCTGATGGAATTCTATTCCTTTGTCTGGATGTACTATCTTTGCCCCTTTTGTGACAGCCGCGCGGAAAGCATCCAAATCGTGATACCCAGCTTGTAGGTATCCTTCATCAAAACCACCAATAAATTCAAAAGCCGTTTTCGTGGTTAAAACACAGCCAGACATCGGGTTTTTCCTGCCGATCCCTTGATCTGGATCAAATACGCGGTAATCATTTATAAATTTCTTCCAATGATGATATGGATAATCTCGTATGTCCTTCACTATGTTCAGTGGATAGAAGCTATCCAGTGAGATAAGTTTTTTTGTTGCTACAAAGGTGCGATCTGAGTCCAGAAACGTCATTGCGTTAGACAACCATTTCTTGGGCAGGATTCTGTCGGATTCCATAGTCAAAACGACTTCATTTTTAGCGATTCGAAAGCCAAGGTTCCATATCTTGGAACAGTTATAGAAGTGTGGGTCGTCTCGTTCTACCTCTACGATAGTCCAATCAGCCGGAAAGACATTCGTTTTGCCATCCACAAGCAAGATCTTTTGAGCATGTTGTGTGCCATCCATCTCGTCTAAACAGGCAATGGTATTTTCTAATTGTGGTTGACGATCACACGAATAATGAATAACTATTGTAAGCATTTATTATTATAGTGTATGTTCCGCGTTCAATCGAGAGCCAAACCCATCGTGAGATGGAATATTGGCGGTAATGTTTCAGAGCTAGGGTATGATATTTTAAAAGAGAGTATCTATGTGAGTAGAGAAGTCTTTGACAAGTATCAGTGCCGATATGTTGTTTGTTACAATTCGCTTTCTAAATCCCAATGGCTTGAAATAAATGATTTGAGATTATTGGGCGTGGAAGTTAGGGAATGTGCTTGGGAAGAATGTCCAATTCCATTTCAAAGTAACTTATCGCCTCGAAGAAATGATGGGTCATTTAGTGATGACACGAGCAATATTGGCGGCACACTTTGGAAGATTACTCCGTCCAGACTTGATATCAATTGTCATGAAATTGTCATGGATAATGATATTATTGTGTTAAATGATTTCCCGGAGTTAGAGTCATTTTTTTCGTCTAGCAAAACTCTTGTTTGTGCCAATAATGCCCGATTCTATGGACGGTACGAACATCTATTTAAGCATGGAGAATGTTTCAACGCGGGATTTACAGGCTTACCTCCGGGTTTTGATTACTCACAGGCAATTTTCGAAGTCTGGGACCAGAATGAACGATTGAAGGAGTTGACATACCCCGACGAGCAAGCAATATCACTAGCTGCTTTAAGAAGCTGTGACCATATTGTGGTCCCACAAGGGGTGGAATTGGAGTTGTTTACAGGAGGACGATTGGTTGAGCCATGGCCCAACCTGAGATGGGAGCCATATACATTCAATGGAAATGAGAATATCCTGCATTTTGTGCAAGCTAATCGTTATGCAAAGGACCAACATCAGGGCTGGAGTGCATACTATAAGGAAATTCGTCCGACAAAAACACATACTTCCAAGTACGCTCTAGAAAATGCGCTCCAAGTGGCGCATTGTCCCATTCTGTGATTTTGATTAATTTCTTATACCACTCTAAAGATCTTGACCGAATACTTTCTTTCTTTACAGCAAAAGTAGCTCCCCACTTACAATGGAATGTATTGGGCGAAATAACACCGTTTACATCACAAGACAATTGGGGGACTCTAGGGTGCCACGCCTTGGCTAGCGTTATTGTATTTTCAGTGGGAATAATAGCCCCGTCCATGTCTGTAAAAAAAACATACTTCAAATGATCTACAAATGGCTTGATGCTGTCTTCGCCATCATATCCGAATGCCAAGAACTGTCCCTTAAATCCATTATGATAAGTGTATTTTAATCTCAGAAACTCATTTTTATCTAAGTGGGGAAATACATCGCCTTGACAGAAAAAAGTAATATCATTTAAATGATTATAATTTTGAATAATATGTGTCAGATAGGTATGTGCTTCTCGTCCTACATTGGGAAGCAGATTTGACCCATCTTTTTTGTTGTAGACAGTTATTTGATGAAATTCGTGTGCCCAAGTGATGTTTTCATTATATCGAGCTATGACTAAATTAGCGTCTATCACGATCTAATATAGCATGATTCATTTGAAATACTTGGTAACGGGCACAGGACGGTCTGGTACAGTTTATTTGGCTAAGTTATTGTCATCTGTTGGAATTTCATGCGGGCACGAAAGCATATTTGACTTTGCTGGCATTAACATAGCCCTTCAGCGACTTAGACAGGATATTCCTATTGGTTTAAGTTGGGTCTCATTAAGAGATGGTTATGGGTGGTTTGATTTATGGGCTTTGCAAGCAGACTCTTCCTACATGGCTGCGCCATACCTAGAACACCATATTTTGAATGATACTAAGATTATTCACGTTGTAAGAAATCCCCTGTTGGTCGTTTCTTCATTTTTACTCGATGTTACGCATTTTCAAGAAAACCCGAAGGTCGCAGCGTGGGATGCTTTTATTGAATTTCATCTCCCAGAGATCGCCAAACTTAAAACGCCCATTGAGAAGGCGATTTATTACTATATCAAATGGAATTTAATGGTAGAAAAACAATCTAATTTTCTTTATAGGGTCGAGGATAATGTTAATTTATTATTCAATTGGCTCGACATTCATTCAAGAGCAACGTATTTCAATGAAACGCATGCCAACACATTTTGTAAACGTACTAGAAATTTGACACTAGAGGAAATTCCCGAGGGGTCACTGAAACAGGACTTTTTGTTAATGTTTCAAAAGTATGGCTATCCTGTTGAAGATGTGCCATTCAAGCCGCCTCAGAAGATTTTGGTTTAAATTGCTACAGTGCATTTGAGTTTTTTGAGATAGGCAATTGGGTCTTTCTTTAAACTGTTAAACAGCATTTCCTCAATAAGATCATGATTGATAGCGTAATGCTCGAAATAGCCGCTTTTGGTGGCTCTTGTTTGTGCTCCATCTGTTCGCGAGCCACAACAATGATGATAGAACAAATCGTAATAGATCCCACCAAAGATTGGATGAGGATTATATCGATTTGAACGCATGAGCGGGAATGTATCGTCCATTGGAATACAAGACCCATTATCTAGCATCTTTTCTCCGATGAGATTTTTAACCCATCTGGTGGGCTGGAAATTGACACCGCAGATTGTCTTAATGAAAAAAGCAGATGGATGTGGGAACGTATCCAAATTTTCGGTTCGCACAGGGGCAGCATACATGAACTTCTCGCCCATTTTATTCAAGAGTAGGTCGAGCCAGCCTTCGCGGATTGGAAAACAATCACTGTCCAAAATTAGGCAATGATCGTAATTGCCTTTATGAAAACAATCGACAATAGTTTGCATTCCCTTCATGTGTGGGCAGAAGTTCTCTTTTTTGCCTTCAACTACGATGGGTTTCCACTCATTTTCAACTTCTCCGAGAATGAGAGATCTGTGAAAGAGGTTTCGATCAGCGCCGCTCAAGAAGACAGCATGCTGGTAATTAGGTGTAGTTCGGTCTAAGAATTCTAATTGAAGCTTATACCATGTTTCGTTTCGTTCGGATGGACCGTATACTGAGCCAACTAGCAATTTCATAATTCTGGAACCCACTGAAAAATTCGATGTGTCATGTCTTTCATTTCTTCATCGAATAAGGAAGTATAGTATTTATCGTATTTGTATCTTTTATACCTGCTTAATACATTCATTTTGCTGGCTTGGTCTTGGTATTTGACGCCATCAAAACTGCTTCCTTCCCCAATTTCGTTGATTTTATCAATGCCTTTATCTGTAAAGTTCAAATTTAAGCCATGTGCGATTGTTTTACGGTATTCAATATCTGCGAACCATTTGTTATAATTGATAACTACGTCTGTTATTCGGGGTTTGATGGCTTCGACGGCATGATCTTTCCAACAACGGATTGCTGCTGGAGAAGTCCATCCTTTTAGTGGTGTCCAACTACACTTGGAGATTTCAGGATGCTGTAATTCGCCAGTGATGGGATTTGTGCGAGCAGTTTCACGAGCGTACCGACTGGCAAACATGTTATATGGGTCACGAATGATGAGAATCCGTTTTTTTGGAGCCATATGGTTAAAGACCATTCGGTCAGCTTCTTCATCTCCAGCCGCTAGAAATCTATCTTCAATATTGAAGATAAAAAAATCTGTGTTTTCATTGCATAATTTGATGTGGTGGTATTTGTCGCAGTCTGGGTGTAGGATGTCATTGATATAAACCACATTTCCCGGCAGTTGATTGAGTAACCAGTCAATGACAGCGTGTTGTCCGCTGCGCATCATTGCCATGATACGTATTTCGAGCATTAGAAGATTTGGTATTCCTTTGGAGTTAACACATAATCAACGAAATCGATAGAGATATATTTTTCAAACTTATCTTCTTCTGATGGATAGTGTTTAGCAATCCGGTCGTGAAGTTCTTTCTTCATGAAAAACTTCTCTACCTTAGTCCTGCTAACATATTCTGATTCGATTTCCCATGCTGCGTCTTTAAACCAGTCATTATATGTCTGAATGGGGTGTGTGACTGGTAAAGTGATTCGACCAGCAGTTCCAAAAATACGAGTTAGTTCTACTTCGTCAAAGATTAGATGCGCAAATGCTTTGTTGACATTTTGTTCATAGATGTGGCTTCCGTGTCGCGAACTCCAAGGATGGCATTTTACGTATAATTTCCCGTTCTTGGTCAATACATCTCTTGCTTTTTTCAATAATTGAATTGGGTCTTCCATTTCAGCATGATCCAATACGTCGAACATTAGAATTACGTCATATGGACCATTGTCTACAACTTTATTCCATTCTGTTGTAAGTAATTTGGACTCATCTTGTTCGAAGCGATCCCAGCCAAATGGCTTGATATCATAGCCGATTGCTTTATTGGTTCCTTGTTTATTTGCTGCAAAGACTGTATGTCCCTCTCCGCATCCAAAGTCTAGGAATTTACGATCTTTTAGATAATCGACAATTACAAATTGAATGATGTTTTCAGCGCGGTGCTCTTTGTGTGCTTCGGTTTCACAAATGCTGCCTGAATCTGCTGCCAACGGCCACTCGCCTTTTTCTACAGCGTCCTTTAATAAAGCAAATTCATCTGGGTATTCGATGTGGTATTGACCAAGTGCTTTTTTGAGTTGTCGAAGCTCTTCCAGCACGTAGTAATAAACGCTTTGTTCTTTAAGTTCAGCCAGACCATCTCGTAATGTTTTGAGAATCATTTCTTGTGTCTGGAGAGTTTGCTCAATTTGAGCCATTTTTTCGGTTAATTGATCTCTATCTAACATACACTAGATTAGTAACAGGATTACTAACTTATTTCATGAAACCTTTATTCAGATGGACGGCGGGAGGATGTTTACAGCAAGGGCTAGACATCTTAGCTGAATCAATCGATAAAACGACCGCAACACTGGGGATCGACAGGTTCGACTGGATGATCTGTTATAACGGTTTAACCAGTGATGATATCAAATTTTTGAAAGAAGCTATCGGAGATAAACCAATTGAACTGGTAGCCCAAGATTGGAAAGATTGTGCCATTCCAGATACGTGTCGCACACCAAGACGTTCAGATGGTTCGTTTGAATGGAATGGCGAACGCTGCGGCGGAACTCTGTGGAAAGTAACACCAGCGAGAGTGAGACCGGATTCACATGAAATTGTCATCGATAATGACATTGTGATTTTGAAACGGATTCCAGCGATAGAGGAATTTTTAGATTGTGATGATAAGGTATTAATTCTTGAAGAGCCAATCAGGTTCTACGGCAGGTATGCGGATCATTTTGATAAACAGCCACCGCATTTGAATTCTGGGATTATGGGGTTCTGCCCCGGTTATGATTTTGGCAAGGAAATTCGAGCTAAATGGGAATTAATTAAGCAATTTAACGAAGAAACTCAAGAGTATGTTCCTTATTTTAATCTTTCACAGGCAGATGAGCAAGGTTTATTGATGTTGACGCTGCAAGATCAGCCTAATATACGGATCGAAAAATCTTATGTGAAAGAGTTTCTTGCTCAATGTCGAGTTACGAAAGTTACAGGCAGCGAGTATGCCTTGCACTTTACTCAAGGGAATAGGTTGCCGGTTCATCTTGGGTGGAATCAATATAAGAAAATTAACGAAAACAATGTCATGTTTTAGGTGAAGTATGGATTTTGATAAACTGAAGCAATTATTGAACATCATCAGGATTAGTGCTGATAAGATCGAACAAATGTTAGGTGAAGTTCCGCTCCTAGACACCAAAGAAGTGTTGAAGGAAATGGAAACAACCAAAAAAATTGTTGCCGAGACACGGGAAGTTCCGAGAATGCCAGTTGCACCATATGATTTCGATGTAATCGCCTACAACGATAAGTGGCCTGATGCTGTTCCACCTTATGCTATTTCCGCTGAGTCCGAAGCTGGACATAGAAAGCGAGCCAAAGGGGTTCTTGATACATCTGATCTCACAAAGATCGAAGGTACGTTCCTTGATTTCGGTTGTGGCGATGGTTACATAACTGCTGAAGCAACAAAGCGCGGGGCTTTGAAGTCATACGGATATGACCCAGAACGAAAAGAAAGTTGGAAAGGCTTAGAAAGCGAAACCACGGTTTTTACCGACGATGTAGACGTAATCAACGGAATGAAATTCGATACTATTTTTCTATACGATGTGATCGACCACGCTGAGTCACCTACTGGCGTCTTAGAACAGGTAAAAAATCTTTTGTCACCAGAAGGAACATTGTATGTGCGTTGTCATCCATATACATCTAAGCACGCAGCGCATGTCTATAAAAAGATCAATAAGGCATACATTCATTTGTTTGCTGCGGAAGAAGATTTGGCTAAAGTAGAGCCATTGCGTATGTGGAAAACGAATAACCCGATTGAAACTTACAAAGAATGGTTTAGTGATTTTAAGGTAGTAAGAGAGAAGCTGATAAGGGAAACTTTAGATGATTTCTTTATCAGGGGAGATGCAAAGAAGCGATTGGGCGACCTTGGCTTCGATAGTCGCAAGTTGCAGTTTCTTGAAATTCAGTTTGTAGACTATATTTTGAGGCATAAATGAAATCTTTAACGATGTGTTTTATGTATTGTGGTGAATCGACCCACAAAGATTGTTTAAAGGCTGTTGAAAAACAACGAGATAATTTTGTTTTTCAACAGGTAAGATACGTTACGCCTCAAATAACGGCGTTAAATCAAATGTTAACGCAGTGTGAGACGGAATATCTGGTCCCGCTCGATGCTGATATCATCCTAAATGAAGACTTTTTTGACCGTATTAAGTCTGCAATTGAAAAACACGAAGATGATCCTAAATGGCATTCGATTCTATTTCCATTGTGGGACACGAT